>OLPC01000054.1_pt1 | contig 109738 bp, 109 predicted proteins | sample 1672341 | NCBI WGS metagenome assembly OLPC01 (sample SAMEA3136673, study PRJEB25190) | human gut metagenome | reverse complement strand
TATATCACTTCATTCAATTATCACCAAGGCTCTATGGCGGTATTCTTACCGTCATATCTTATCCTGATGGAATTGATACCCATTTTTTCAGTAGGACGTATTGTCTTATTTGAATACTCTATGGACTTGATCCTAATGCCGTTTCCTCCGAACATGGCGGCATCCTTCGAGGATGTAAAAATAAAGTTCACAATCATAGGCATTTTCATACCTTTGATATTCATCACCAACTCTACTGTTCCCTGTGCTTCCGTCCTGTCCTCATTGTACACCATAGATTTCATGTCGGGCAAGCCAACGTCAAAGGCAAGCATTTCCGTTCCTTCATAATCACGGACTGCCACTTTTGCCTTTTTCTTTGACTTCTTTTCAATAACGGAAAAGCCGCCATCGGAAAGCAACTCCGCACTATTCATCGGCTCACCTTGTTTGTCCGAGACAGAGACATAAAGCGAGTTAAGAACGGACGAGGCGACCATCGGGCTGTACTCTTCGTCATTGGAACATGAGCAAAGCACAGTGGAAGTGATGAGAACACTAAAAAGCATTTTAATTGTTTTCATAATGACTTAGATTTATATATATTTGAGAATTTGTTTTAAAAAGACTGACTTCCTTGTCTCCCGTGATAACCGGACACCATCATATGTGGTCTGTCAAGTCCTTTATAGAACAAATCGGCATAAATTTCTGACCACTTCATGCTTGACTGCACGTTTTGGCTCAAAGAACCATTCCCATTTGAGCTTATTACATCATCTGCATCATACTCATCCATTTCCGAACATGAAAACAGACGAACTGGTGTCGGCAAAAATATCCGTTTATTCATTTCAGCACAATTTTGTTTGTTAAACTTGTCATACACCTATTAATTACCGGTACGAGTGTGTTTACGAAAATTGTGTCAGAGATAAGTCTGCCTTGGAATAATCAATTCAGGCTTAGGGGTGACAAAGCAAAGTTAAAAGAATATTCCCAATTAAAACAAGTATGGATATGCTTTTTTTTAAATATTTTATTGGAAAATCAATCAATGGGTATTATAAAACAGTACTATTCACATTTGGTTGAATAAATTACCGTTTAGGCATTCCCGTCAAGAGCATTAATAAAGGAACATCAGAAATTTTGCGGGCATAAATTTCCAATGTTCCAATATACAACTACAGTAAAAGTGTACAAAAAAACACTCCGCTGACACACCGGACATCCCAGACCGGATAATATCAGCGGAGAGTTTATGACTTTGTCGGGTGTATATACGACCGACATCAGGAAAGACACACGGTCATAACGTCACATCTGTATCGTCACGAAAATATTTCACGTACAAACAGCATGTGAGTCGCACCATGTCGTCACATACGCTATCTTAAACCCGACTATTTATTTCTTTTTCGCGTCGGTATCCTTTTCCTTTGCAGGAGAAGACTTATATGCCTTGTTAAGTCCGGCGATGACCTCGTTTGTTATGTCGTGAGCTTTGTCGGCATAAAGAATGTTGTCGCCAGCCTTGCTGAGAATAAGGCTGTATTTCTTGTCTTTATTGTACACAGCGAGGAAATGCTGTATGCTGTCGCGCAGGGCATTGTTATACTTTTCGGTCTCCGTCTGGAACTCATTGCTCAACCGCCGGTTGAGAGCCTGCAGGTCGGTGTTCTGCTTCTGCAGCTGCGCACCTATTCTTTCTGCCTGCTCGCGTGTGTAAGCGTTCTGCTGCAACTTTTGCTGGAAATTGGCAGCAGCAGTCTCAAGCTGTTGCTGTTTCTGTCCGAGAGTATTCTGTATGTTCTGTCCTTTCTTCTGCAGAATGAGAGAATATTCCTTACAGAATTTGTACTGTGTCATGATACTGTCTACCTCGACAAATGCAATCTTTGTCTCGGTCGGAGCGACCTTGCCGCTTTCCGACTTGTCATCCACCTGCGATTGCGACTTGTCACATGAGGTGGCTGCAAAAACAGCGACGGCAGCGACAGCAAGCGTACCGAAAAAGTTTTTCTTATTCATTTTATCCGTTATTGTTTTTAATTATTATTTCAGTTCTGTCATCTCGTCAATATGCCTTGCCCTTTACCTGCGCCTCACGGTCCTGATCCATAACACAGTGTATACCGTTCTTGCGCAAAGCCGGATTGTCATGTATATGCTGGGAAGAGAATCTACCATTCTTCTTCATTATTATTTTTACACACAATAATGCCACGGCAATAGCAATAATTAACATGCAAAGGAGCAATGTTTTTATCATTTTTATTTAATTTTGTGCCTACAAAGATAATGTAAAACACGGACAGAACAAAATTATTTATTTATTTTTAGCCCTTGTTCCGCTTATCTTGTATCTTCTGATGCCTGCGTGGCTCGTCAGGACGGCATACAAATATGTAAAGCATACCACACCTGTCACTGCGGCATCATTAATAAACCACAATATAAAAACATTAAAGAATATGGAAATGAAAGAATTGAAACCGTCACTTGTTTTTGAGCACTTTGCCAAAATCAACAGTATACCACGCCCGTCAAAGCACGAGGAGAAAATGATAGAATATCTTAAAGAATTCGGCGCAAAACGCAATCTGGAAACCAAAGTGGACGAAACCGGGAATGTCATCATACGCAAACCTGCCACGAAAGGCTATGAAGACCGCCCTACAGTGATACTGCAGAGCCACATGGATATGGTGTGCGACAAGCTCGTGGATGTGGACTTCGATTTTCATAAGGATGCCATACAGACCTACGTGGACGGTGAGTGGCTTAGAGCAAAAGGAACGACAATGGGAGCAGACGACGGTATAGGATGTGCCATTGAGCTTGCATTGCTCGACAGCGACGACGTGGAGCACGGTCCGATAGAATGTGTGTTCACTCGCGACGAGGAGACAGGACTGACCGGAGCGTTAGGCATGAAAGCTGATTTCATGACAGGAGACATGCTCATCAACCTTGACTCTGAGGACGAAGGACAGATTTTCGTTTCGTGTGCAGGAGGAAGAACAACACACGCAACATTCAGATTTGAAAGGGAGAACGCCCCTGAAGGACATTTCTTCATTAAGGCATCCATAAAAGGACTGCTTGGAGGACACTCGGGAGACGATATTGAGAAAAAACGCGCAAACGCGATAAAGATTCTCACAAGATTCCTTTACATAGAACAGGAAAAGACAGACCTGAGACTGGCACAGTTCAATTCAGGTAAAATGCACAATGCGATACCTCGCGACGGAAGCATTGTCTTTGCCGTACCTGACAGTGCGAAGGAGACCGTACGCGCAGACTGGAACATCTTCACAAGCGAGATTGAGGAAGAATTCCATGTCACCGACACAAATATGGTGTTCATGATGGAAAGCACAGAACGCTGCGCAGTGATTCCAAAAGAGACAGGCACCAGAATAATACGGGCTCTGCAGGGCATCGACAACGGCATATTTGCAATGTGCCAGGACGAGGCTCTGGCTTGGATGGTGGAGACATCAAGCAATGTGGCAAGCGTCACGACAGCAGACAACAGCATGGAGATTGTGGCATCACAGCGTTCGAACGTGATGAGCAACCTCGAAAACCAGTGCAATACGATAAAAGCCGTGTTCGAACTGGCAGGAGCCGAAGTCGTTCAGGGTGACGGATATCCTGCATGGAAGATGAAGGCGGACAGCAAACTGACAAAGACCGCTGTAGAATCGTACAAGAGGCTGTTCGGCAAAGAGCCAATCGTTAAAGGCATACACGCAGGACTTGAATGCGGACTGTTCTCAGAACGTTATCCTAACCTTGATATGGTTTCGTTCGGTCCGACACTACGCGGTGTGCACACACCTGACGAAAGTCTGCTCATTCCGACTGTGGAAATGGTATGGAATCATCTGCTTGACATACTTAAAAACGTGAAATAAAGTATGAGACTGGCGAAAACGCTTTCTTTGTTCTGCGCCGCAATTCTGATGACGGGTTGCGGCAGCGGAAATAAAGAAGAAAAGCTCGTAAGTGATTTCCTGAACAAAAACCTGAAAGAAAACAACATCTCACAGGTGACGTTTTCCGAAGTTGACTCCACATCACACGTCAGCGACAGTGTAATAGGCATCATGCGTAATGACGCGGAACGCTCCGGACTGTTCAGAAGCGGCTTAAAATACACTGCAAGAACAAAGGGGCAGAAACTGCATTTCATAAGCGTGAGCTACACGGCATCCAACGGCAAAAGGATGAGACATACCTTTTATCTTGATAAAAAAGCGGATAACGTAATCTGCATAAAGAATGATGACGTGGTTACAATGAACACCAGAAATAAAGAATAACTGCAAATACACGTCATAACCATGATAAATAAGAGAAGCGTATTGTGATGATACGCTTCTCTTATTTCTTTTATACAGGTGGCGACAAGATTACAAGACATCATGACTGAAGCTAAAACATCATGATTTTACTTCATTGCGATGTGTACATAGGTAAGAACCCCATCAGCAGTGCGTTATGATTTGGACGACAATTCAGACCGCAACTTTACCAATGGCTCGAAATCTTCCGCATCGCCATCCAGTACATAAGATTGGCATGGAATATCATTCGGTGTCAAATAAAGCAGTATATTCAAAGAGGATATTTTAAACTCGGTATGCATTTTATTTTGACACAGCCTTGTCGGAGTATCGTTCTATATTCAGCACGAAAAGCTATGCCTTTATTACACAATATATAATAATGCATCACCTCTTGACAAGCGGTTTTATGATGTGTGAGACATGAAATCTGATATGGCATGTCTTAAAACATATCTGTAATTGACTGAATTAATCAATGTCAGCCCATCATCACCACTCAACTTCACCTAAATTTTCCATTAGGTAAATAAAAAACAACTAAAATAGTTGCAGTTTCAAAAAAAATCATTACCTTTGCACTCGCTTTAAGATTTGTACGACATTACAGATTTATCTCAAAGGAGAGATGGTAGAGTGGTCGATTACAACGGTCTTGAAAACCGTCGTACCGAGAGGTACCGGGGGTTCGAATCCCTCTCTCTCCGCTGAAACCTAAGACATTAGGTAGTCAAATTAAGACAAGTCCCGTAAAATCAACGTTTTACGGGACTTTTTCTATTTATCCGGTGGACAACCGAAAGACATTCAAATGCCCACTTCAGACAAAGTTCCGTTACAAAATCGTTACAGGAAAATCGGGAAAATCTTCTGTAACGATTTTCGATGTAAGTCCTTGATTTGTCGCTCATTGACGTTCAAATGTCTGCTTATAACCCAATTATTAATTATTCCTTTGCAGAGGGAAGTCATTACACCCACTGTAACGGAGCTAAATTAAAAAAGGATATGAGTAAGAGTACATTTAAGATTCTGTTCTATCTAAGAAAGAACTATCTGAACAAGGAAGGAAAAGCGGGTATTATGATTCGTCTGTCGCTTAACGGTGAAATTTCTCAATTCAGCTCAAAGCTGGATATAGAACCTGATAAATGGGATACCACATTGGGCAAGGCGAAAGGAAATACACAAAAAGCCCGCCAGTTGAATGAAACATTGGAGGACATCCGTGCTTCGCTGAAAAACCACTACCGGGATATTGAAGTGCATGAGTCATTCGTAACGGTAGAAAAAATACGCAATGCGTTTTTGGGAATAACGGCGAAACAAAGAACACTGCTGGAACTTTTCAAGAAACACAATGAGGATGCAAGAAAACTGGTCGGCATCAGCAAGACTCCTGCCACCCTCGCGAAGTATGACCGCTGCTACCGAAGGCTGGAGGAATTTATGAAAGTGAAATACAATATTTCGGATATATCACTGAAGGAAATCGGCCACATGTTCATTACGGACTTCGAGAACTATCTGAGAACGGAAAGCAAATGCAATGAGAATACTACGGCAAAATTCATGCAGACGTTCAAGATGATTGTAATCATCGCCAAAAACAACGGTTGGATTTATACTGACCCGTTTTCAAATTATAAAATCAGACTGAAACGTGTGGACAGAGGTTATCTGACGGATGCGGAACTGCAAAAGATAATGAAGAAGAAGTTTCCGACTAAAAGACTGGAACAGGTACGGGACGTGTTCCTGTTCTCCTGTTATACGGGATTGTCATATGTGGACGTGAAGGAACTGAAGGCAAGCGACATCAGAATCTCGTTTGACGGGAAGCCGTGGATCATGACGCACCGTCATAAAACAGATACTCCGGTAAATGTACCGCTGCTGAAGATACCGCAGGCGATACTCCAGAAATATGAAGGTCAGCTTCCCAAAGGTCAGTTGCTGCCAGTGCTGAGCAATCAAAAACTTAATTCTTACTTAAAAGAGATTGCGGATTTGTGCGGTATAAATAAAAATATTACCTTCCACCTGGCACGTCACACATTTGCTACGACCACTACTCTGGCTAAAGGCGTGCCGATTGAAACGGTGTCGAAAATGCTGGGGCATACGAACATTGAAACGACGCAAATCTATGCCCGCATAACCAATGAGAAGATAAGAAAGGATATGGAGGTCCTTGCGGGAAAACTGGATGCCATGTTATGACCTCCATGCTGAGATTCCATATATAATGTATAAAAGCAACTATTATGGTGAGATTTGGCAATTTTGAAGTGGAATATAACCGCAATGCACCTGATAAGGTGAGCGTAAGGATAGAAACGGACGACAAGGGCGAGGTATGGTTGCCGAAATGCGACATCGCACGGGCGTATGGTGTGTTTGTACAGTCGGTAAATGCCGGACTGAAATCCCTTGCAAAAACCGGTGACTTTGATGAATACCGGGACGTGCGGGTGGAACATTTCACCTATAACGGGAAAGATTGCAGTGTGGACCTCTACAGTCTGGCAACCATCATTGCACTGGGATTCCGCATGAAGGGACTGAAATGCGAGGCATTCAGAAAGTGGGCTGCAAGACGGTTGGCAGAATCATTTGAAAAGAAGAAAAGTACGGTGATTCTTTGCATGAGCGGCGAAAAGAGAAACAGCTGGAACTGAAAGCCGCAGGATATGGCGGATATACGTGTCGGGATAGTCTCCCCTGTTCGGGAGGCTGTCCCGACACGTGTTTTATATAAGTTAAAAAATATAAAACCGCAAACACACTCATCCGTAAACCGATAATAATGTGTAACTTAAATCCCTCTTAAACCTGTAATTAAAGACAGAAACGGTATGGTGGAAGAATTTGACCTGCTTGAAGAGGTGGAAGTGCAGTTCTGCGATGAGGAATGCACGGAGTCGGTATGGCACGGAGTGAATTACAGCGAGAGCCTGTTCTGCAGGGAGAAACCGAAGTCGGAACTGACGGTAGTCATCAGAGAGGAAGGCATGATGTACTTCCTGACTGCGGACATAAAGGAGTTTGCCGGCCTGTGCCGGAAACACGGGTGGTACATCGTCTCGCACCAGCGGTTCAGCGAGGCGATGGAAATCGGCATGTGCCTGATGGAAGCCGGGAAACATGCGGGATGGTATTCGCTGGGCAGGTCGAAGGAATGGAATGCCATGATGAGGGATGTGCTGAACTTTACGTTTGAAAGGGAGAAGAAAATGGATTTCTATCCGTACGAAACGATGTTCAAGGGAGAAGTTCTTATAGACGGATGCAGGTGTCACTACCTGCATGACTATTACCCAACGAAGATTGAAAAGACGAATGCACACCAAAAACGGGTAAGCAACCTGATATTCCGTTTTAAGGAAGGAGGATACTGCGGCGAGCTGGTCGCACGGATACTGGCACTGTGTCTGAAACATGCGGGATTCAACGGAACGAAGGAAGACACGGTACTGATACCTATACCCGCATCGACAAGGGAAAGACAGCGGAAACGCTTTCCGGTGGTATGCTACTACCTGTCGGAATGGCTGGGCATTACGGACGGTTTCAAGGCCATCTGGATAGAGGAAGACCGCGAACAGCTGAAAGGAAAGGGAAAGGATAAGGACATACTGCGGAACCTGCAATTCACACGGCGGTATATCAGAGGAAAGAATGTTGTCCTGCTGGATGATGTACTCACGACCGGGGAGAGCTTCAGGCAACTGCAACGAAAGATGAAACAACTGGGGGCATTGTCGGTTATCGGGGTGTTTCTAGGGAAGACGGTATGAAATTTACTATCTATCGGCAAATATTTCTATATGTGGCATTTTCAAATGCAATACGGAATATATATTTGTATATACTATATTAATATGATTATATAATGGGACACAATGAAACTCAAAAAAAGGAAGAGACTAATATTGCATATATGTTAAGCGAATATTTGTCTATACCATTTGAACAGTTCAATGTAGAACGAGAAGAACCGGATTGTGAGTTTTGTTTTAACGGGAAGAATATAGGTGTTGAATTTGTCAGTATTCGTCCTTATAAGAATATATCCGGGACAGCAAAATCTGTAATTGAAAAAGAAATAAGGAAGCTGATTTATGATTTGTTGGTTGAGAATGATTTGTATGATGTGGCATTCAGAATAATATTAAATTATGACATGTACTTTTGTCCTCAAAATATTAAAAAGATTAGACCTAAATTGATTTATGAAATTAATGAAGCGATAAATCTAGTCCTTAAAGACCCTGTTTATTTAGCTAAGACAAATGACCTGACATATTCTGGTATAAAATCAATAGAATATAATGGTGAACTGTTTAATACAATTGATATTACTTATTATAAGAATGCCAATTGGAAAAATGATAAAAAAATGATTGATCCAAATACAGGGAGATACTCACCGATAATCTATTTTACATTAGGAGGTATGCGTATTCCTGTGCCGATTAATTATGTGACAGAGGCTATTGAAATGAAGGAAGAAAAATATAATAAATATATAAATAATAGGTCGCCTGTTTTTGATGAATGTTGGCTGTGCATATATATTCAAGAGGAAGAACATCTGTTTTCAATTGCCGGTTTGGAATTACCTCGTGATTTTCAGACAAATTATTCACGTGTATTTATTGTTCAAGAAAGCAATCTGTTTCCTCGTGTCTATGAACTTAAAAAGTAGTTTATAAATTGTCTAACCTCATAAGATCAGTCCTATAATAATTAGTGTATAATTTATTTCGCATTATGAGTATATTCTAAAATACGCCATAATGATAAGGCGGCTTCATCCGTGCTTTAGTGCCGGATGGAGCCGCTTTTTTTTTGTGCCCGTATGCGGGGAAAACGGGGATTATGGAAGAAAAATAAGGAAAATCATTCCCTACTATGGAAATACTATGGATTGTGCCTGCGTGGAGTTGCGCACCTTTGCAGCGTAACCAATACGGAAGGATATGGAAATAATAACGATGGACAATGAGGTCGTGAAGACGATGATGGAGAAGATAGACCGCATAGCGGACTATGTTTTCAAGAAAGACAACGTGCCGAAGGAAGAAGCGGAAATCCTGCTGACGAGCGAGGAGGCGGCGGACCTGCTGAAAATCAGCACGAGGACACTGCAACGGATGCGAAAGGACAAGACTATTCCCTACATGATGGTGAGAAGCAAGTGCCGGTACAGACTGACGGATCTGGAGGAATGCGTAAGACGGAAAATCGTACACTGCAATCCCAAGACGCTGGAGGAGTTCAAGCATAACTACCTGATGACAAGAAAGGAGGCGGATGATGGAAGGGATTGGTAAGGAAATGTTCGAGGAATGGATGAAGCGCCTCATGGAACGGATTGACCGGCTGGACAGCATCATATCGGTGCTGATAAACAAGGAAGCGGCGGGCGTGAAGTACATGGACGGAGAACGGCTGTATGACAATCAGGACCTGTGCGAGATGCTGAGAACGAGCAAACGGTCGCTACAGCGGTTCCGCAGCGAATACGGACTGCGCTACCAGAAAATCAGCCGCAAGACCTACTACAAGGAATCGGACGTGCTGGAGTTTATCAGCCGGAACATGGAAGAGGTGACGCTGGATGGCAAAAAGGTGCTGAAAGTGAAGGAAGGAACGGGAAAGAATGCTCCGGGCAAAACGGCGAAAGGGAAAAAAGGAGGCAGAAGGAATACCGGGACTGACAAACGCACGTAAAACGGAGGCGAAAAGAGAAACCGGAAGTGGATGGTGAACCGGATGTAAACGGGAAGCTGAGGGCGAGCCTGATGCAAACCGGGACTGAAAGGTGAACGGGAAACCGGAACGAAAAGAGAAACAGACCTGCACGGGAATACCGGCGGGACTATCATCAAACAATAAAAAAATCAATCAATGGAACAGAAAAAGAAAAAGCAAGAGGATGTACTGGTCGTCCGCGACGAGAAGACGGGCGAAATCAGTGTGGTTGCCGGACTGGATGCCAGGGGCTATCCCAAGAGGGCACAGGCAAAGGCGGAACACTCGCAGGAGTTTTTGCGCTTTGACCGCCACGGGGATGCGATAGACAATTTCATGAGAAATTTCTACCGCCAGTGTAAGGAGCCGACACGATTCGGTTTCTACAGGGTGGCAGCGGAGACGGTGGAAGCTCTGCTTCCGGTTATCAAGGACCTGCTGAAAGACCCTGTGGCGAACGCTGACCTGCTCGCACCGCACAAAGTGGATACATCGGCGTACCAGCAGGCTGAGGAACAACAGACTGCGGAAGAGGTGAAAAAAGAAAATGCTGAAACGGAGACTGAGGAACAGCAGGCTGCGGAGGAGGTGAAAAGAGAAAATGCTGAAACGGAAGCTGAGGGACAGCAGGCTGCGGAGGAGGTGAAAAGAGAAAATACGGAAGAAAACAATGTGGAACAGAAAACGGACGAGAAAATGGAAGAAATGAAACAGAAAAATCAGGAACAGCAGCCGCAGGCGGCGGAAACGCAGACGGCACAGGGACAGCAGCCCGCACAGGAAGGGCAAGCGCAGGCAAAACCGGAGAAACCGAACCTGATTGCGGACAGCGATGTGGACTGGAAGGAACTGGAACAGTTCGGTGTGAAAAGGGAAAACCTGTCTGAAAAGGACATGAAAGCCCTGATGAACTACGGGAAGACAAGGCTGGTGACGGTGGAACCGGTGCTGGGTGGAGAACGCTACGAGCTGCAAGCCAGACTTTCGTTGCAGAAAGCGGAAGACGGAAAGCTGAAACTTACCCCCCACTTCGTACGCCATGAGCCGAGACTCGACGTACCATACAACGGCTATACATTTACGGACGAGGACAAGCAGGCACTGAAACAGACGGGTAACCTGGGCAAGCTGGTGAACGTTGCCGATACGAAGACCGGAGAGATGCGCCTGGCGTATGTCAGCATCGACCGACTGACGAATGAGATAGTGGACGTACCGACGAACAAGGTGCGCATCCCGAACCGGATCGGACTGACGGAACTGTCGAAGGCGGAACAGGAAATCCTGCGTGCGGGGCTGGCACTGCCCAAGGAGGTGACACTGAAGGGCGGGCGCAAGTTCGAGGCCATGCTGCAGGTGAACGCTGACAAGCGCGACGTAGAGTTTGTGCCGGAGCATCTGTGGCAGGGACAGTCGCAGCGACGCGGAAACGGACAGGAGAAAAAACAGAAAAGCCCGGAAGCCCCGGATGCTACCGGACAGCAACAGAAGGAAGACGGGAATCAGGAGAACGGACAGCGGCGCAACCGCTCGTGGACGAACGAGGACGGAAGCATACGTCCGATAGGCAAATGGAAGGACGACAAATTCACGGAACAGCAGAAGGCGGACTATGTGGCGGGCAAGGTTGTGGTACTCGCCAACGCGAAGGATGACAAGGGACAGCCCTGCACAAAATACCTGAAGTTCGACCGCGAGAAAGGCAGACCGCTGACCTATTCGGAAAACCCTGACCTGGCACAGACCGTTGCCCCGTCGAACGAGAGCCGCACACAGCTTGCGGTGAACAACGAGGGCAAGACGAACGAGGCCACCAGACATGTGAAGGAGCCGCTTCAGCAGGGACAGACCGCCCCGAAGGACGACACCCAGAAGCAACAGCAGGAAAAACCGAAGAAGAGCAAAGGCATGAAGGTATCCTGAGTGCTACCACTAAATCCATTACAAGAGAATAAACAACGGATTGAAACGGGGCCTCATGCGCCATGTACCGCATATCCCACGGATAACCGGCGTACCCCGTTCCACTCCACAAGGAACAAAAGTATCAATGATTAAAACAGAAAATGTATGATTACCATATTGGCAGAAAAACCGAGCGTGGCGCGTGAGATAGCACGCATCGCCGGAGCAACAAGAAAGGAAGAAGGATTTTATACAGGAAACGGCTACCATGTGACATGGGCACTGGGACATCTGGTACAACCTGCCCTGCCTGAGGGCTACGGCTTCAAGGGATTCAGCAGGGACAGCCTGCCGGTGATACCGGAGGAGTTCATGCTGATACCACGCCAGGTAAAGACGGACAAGGGCTACAAGGCGGACGCGGCAGCGGTGAAACAGATAAAAGTGATTACGAAACTGTGGAACGAGAGCGACGGCATAATAGTGGCAACAGACTGCGCACGCGAAGGGGAACTGATATTCAGATACCTGTATGCCTATACGGGCTGTACGCTTCCCTTCCGCCGCCTGTGGATAAGCTCGCTTACGGACACCGCCATCCGCAAAGGATTGAAGGAACTGAAGGACGGGCATGAATATGATGACCTGTATCTGGCGGCAAAGGCACGCAGCGAGGCGGACTGGCTGGTGGGCATCAACGGCACGCAGGCACTGACCGTAGCCGCCGGACGGGGCACGTATTCGGTAGGACGCGTACAGACACCCACGCTGGGTATGGTCTGCAAGAGGTACTGGGAGAACAGACGCTTTACACCGGAACCGGTACACCAGCTGCATTTCTCGGTGACACCGGCGGGTACGGATACGGTAGTGAAGTTCTCCTCGGTAAAGAAATGGCAGGATAAGGAAGAGGCGGCTGCATCATACAATAAGGTAAAGGCGAAGATGTGCGCCACCGTCACCAAGGTGGAAAAGAAGGAGAAGGTGGAGAACCCGCCGCTGCTGTACGACCTGACCACACTGCAGAAGGAGGCGAACACGAAACATGGATTCACGGCGGAACAGACGCTGGAGCTGGTGCAGAAGCTCTATGAAGCGAAGCTCGTCACCTATCCGAGAACATCGAGCCGCCATATTCCGGAAGATGTGTTTGCTGAAATACCGCTGCTGTTTGAACGGCTGGCAGGACACTCCGCCCTTGCGGAGAAAATCAGGGAACTGGGAGAACTGAACCGCCGTTGTGTGGATGCCTCGAAAGTGACTGACCACCATGCCCTGCTGGTGACACCCAACCGCCCGCTTGCCCTGTACAAGAACGAGCAGATCATCTACGACATGATTGCCGGACGTATGGTAGAGGCATTTTCGGAGGAATGTGTGAAGGATACGGCTACCGTAGTAGCGGAGGTGGCGCCGGACGCAGGCGAAAGATGCGAGGACCTGACATTTGAGGCGAAAGGCTGCATCGTGCGCAAGGCAGGCTGGCGCGGCGTGTACGGAGAGTACGGCGAGGACAGCGGCAATACGGCATTGCCGGACTGGGCGGAAGGCGACACACTGGTGATGGCGGGATGCTCGATGAGTTCGGGCATGACCCGACCGAAACCGCTGCATACGGAAAGTTCGCTGCTGGCAGCGATGGAGACCGCCGGACGCGACGATGTGGAGGATGAGGAGGCACGCCAGGCCCTGAAGGACTGCGGTATCGGCACACCCGCCACACGTGCCGCAATCATCGAAACGCTGCTCAGAAGGGAATACATGGTGCGTGTGAAGAAATCGCTGGTGCCGACGGAGAAAGGACTTGCCCTGTATTCCATTGTCAAGGAAATGGACATCGCCAATGTGGAGATGACCGGACGCTGGGAAGCGGAACTGGCAAAGATAGAACAGGGAAAGACACCGCATGAGGCTTTTATGAGGGACATAGAAAGCTATACCCGCAAGATTACCACGGACCTGCTTGCGTGTGACCGTATTTTCGGGCACAAGGCATCGGGCTGTACCTGCCCCAAATGCGGCACGGGCACGATGCAGTTCTACGGCAAGGTTGTGCGCTGCGACAATCCGGACTGCCTGCTGCCCGTGTTCCGCCAGATAGCGGGCAAGACACTCACCGACGAGGAAATGACCGGTCTGCTGACGGAAGGAAAGACGGCGATGCTCGGCGGGTTCAAGAGCAAGCAGGGCAAGCCCTTCAGCGCTGCGGTGACTTTTGATGCGGAGTTCAACACGAAGCTGGTGTTTGCGGAGAGCAAAGGCGAAAGAAAAGGTACGAAAACGAAAGGAAGAAGAAAATAATGAGTAATTTTGCCACTGATTCATGTCATAATCTGTTTCAACCTGGTTGTACTTTTTATTTACATGGATTTAGTGGTGGCACCCGGAGGGATACCGGGTGCCTTTTTCCTTTTCATTTCCATAATCATTTATCCACTAAATCCATCATAAAATGAAACAGAACAAGAAAACCGCTCCGGCGGAGCTGTCCTACTACGGGCTGTATCTGCTGGACTATCTGAGAAAATATCATCCGGACAAAGTATCAGACACCCCATTCATTACAGGAAGGGAGGAAGCCGCTTCGGAAACATTCGAGAAGGAAAGGACGGCGGGAAGTACGGTGGAAGCCGCACAGGAGGAAGCCATGCGTGTCCTGCTCGAAGGGTTGCACTTCTCCCCCTACGCACTGCTGCTTGAGGTGGTGGAAAACGAGTTTTCCGAAGAGGTGCAGGAACAGGAACGCGAGGCGTTCTGCCGGGAGATATTCCCGCACCTGAAAAACCTGTTTGCCGGCTATCCCACAACGGACGACACATTCGCCCTGTCGCCCGAACATGACCTGCTCTATACGGAGCTGACGGGTGCGATAATGCTTTATCTGGAGGCTTATGGCGTTTAACAAGAAGCAGAGGCTCAGGGAAAACATCGAGGCGATACGGACGGCATTCACACTGGAGAAGGAACAGCGCATGCCCACCGCACGGGAACGGGCGCTGCTGGAGAGGTACTGCGGCTTCGGGGGACTGAAGTGCATATTGAATCCCGCCAGGGAACTGACGGATGCCGTACACTGGGCGAAATCAGACCTCGAACTGTTTGCCCCGACGGTGGAGCTGCACCGTCTGATACGGGAGAACAGCCGGGACGAAACGGAGTACAGGCGGTATGTGGACTCGCTGAAGGCATCGGTGCTGACGGCATTCTATACGCCGCAGGCCATTGCGGACACCATAGCCGACGTGCTGCACGACCGCAAGGTACGCCCAAGGCTGGTGCTGGAGCCGTCGGCGGGTATGGGCGCGTTCATCAGTCCGGTATTGTCGAACAATCCGCAGGCGGAGGTGATGGCATTTGAGAAAGACCTGCTGACGGGCAAGCTGCTGGGCTGCCTGTACCCGCAGCAGAAGATACGCACGGAGGGTTTCGAGAAAATAGAAAAGCCGTTTCTGAACCATTTTGACCTTGCCATCTCCAATATCCCTTTCGGGGATTTCGGAGTGTTTGATGCGGAGTTCAGCCGCAGCGCATCCTTCGGCAGACGTTCGGCACAGAAAGCCATCCATGACTATTTCTTTCTGAAAGGTCTGGATGCGGTGCGTGACGGCGGCATCGTGGCGTTCGTCACCTCGCAGGGAGTGCTGAACAGTTCGAGGGTTTCCGTCAGAAACGAGATGTTCAGCAAGGCAAATCTGGTATCGGCAATACGACTGCCAAACAACCTGTTTACCGACAATGCGGGCACGGAAGCAGGCAGCGACCTGATCATCCTGCAAAAAGACCTGCAAAAGAAGGGACTGACACAGGAGGAACGGGTTCTGACCATCATACAGACGGAACATAACGGCGGACTGACGGACAACGCCTATTTCGCCTATCACACGGAGCGTATCATACATACCGATGCGAAGAGGGGTACCGACCCGTACGGAAAACCGGCGATGGTATATACGCACAGCGGAGGTGTGGAGGGTATTGCCATGGACCTGTACAGGATGCTGTCGGAAGACCTGTCGGCACGGCTGGACATGGAACGCTACAACGGCATGGGGCATGAAAGAGAGGATGTGCGGCAGAACATTGCCGTACAGACTGAGGGTATTGAGGCGAAAAGAGAAAACTCCGCTTCGGTTGCGAGAGAGCTGGAGGAGGCGAAAAGAGAAAATACCCATCCGGTTGAGGGTGAACGGACGGAGGTGAAAAGAGAGAACTCTGCTTCGGCTGCGGGTGAACTGGAGGAGGCGAAAAGAGAAAATACCCATCCGGTTGAGGGTGAACGGGAGGAGGTGAAAAGAGAAAACTCCACCTCTGTTGCTGGTATCGCGGACGGGACAAAACGGGAAGAAAACAGTGTGCAGCCGAAAGTGCAAGTGATGACCGGCATGTCGCAGGAAGCGCAAAGCAGACAGACGGGAGGAACGGTAATGGACCTGTATGACCTGTTCGGCTATACGCAGGAGGAAAGACGGATGGCTGAACAGGGCCTGAAACCGGACAGGAAGAAAGGCGGAAAGTACAAAGGGAAGAAATCCGTGCAGCCGACACTGTTCTCCCTGCCAGCGGAGGATACGGAAAGGACAACGGATAAGGGAAATGCGGAAGCGGTTGCCGGCATCACCCCGGAAGAGGCACGCGAAATGGACGAAATCATACGCGGCGGAACGGATGCGCCGACGGCTGCCGAAACGGAGGCGGCTGTCCCGACAACGGAAAAGACGGGACCCGGCACCGCAACGGAAGAATCCTATGACCCGGAAGATGAAGTGTACCGCAGTCTGGACTGGGAAACGAACCCGCCCATCAACGGATTCTATGAAATGATGATGGACCTCACGCCGGAACGACGTGCGGAACTGCGCCGGCTGGGAAAGACGAAGATGGAAGCCAACACCGCCAGACAAGCGGCCGGAACAACGGAGGCGAAAAGAGAAAAAGCCGATGCAGGGAAAACGGCGGAAACGCAGGATACGACTGCTACGGTAGTCTATCCGGTGGAAAACGGATTTGAGGCGGAAAGAAAGCGCCGGATTGCGGAGGTGGAAGAAACCATGCGCCGTGAGGAAGCCGCCCTGACACCGGAAGAGCGGCAGCGCAAACGGGAGGAGGAAATGATGCCGCGCCCGTTCAAGGGCATACTGGAGCCGCACCTGAAGGACGGCTCGCTGGCATGGGAATACACGGCAGGCGTACGGTTCCGGGTGGGCGTGCTGAAGGATGTCACCCGCTACGGCGCCACATTCCAGCCGCTGGACATGGACGGGATGCAGGCACAGAAGGCACAGCTATACATAGACCTGCGTAACACCTACGAGCGGCTCTATGCCTACGAAGCGGAGAAGCAAGAGGAGAACGAAATGCTGCGCCGCCACCTGAACACCTACTATGACGAGTTCGTGATGCGTTACGGCTGCCTGAACGCCAAGCAGAACGTGAAGCTGCTGATGATGGATGCCTCCGGGCGCAACATGCTGGCACTGGAACGCAGCGAGGGCGGCACGATGGTGAAGGCGGACATATTCGACCGCCCCGTTTCCTTTTCGCAGGAAACGGCAGTCGCCGCGGAATCGCCGGAGGAAGCCCTGTCCGCCTCGCTGAACCTGTATGGCGGAGTAAACCTGCCCTACATGGAATCCATCTGCGACATGCCGCAGGCGGACATGCTGGAAGCACTGAAAGGACGGGTATTCTACAACCCGCTGGCAGAGGGCTACGAGATAGCCGACCGCTTCATAGCCGGGAATGTGGTACAGAAGGCCGCCGATGTGGAGGAATGGATAAGCGGACACGGGGAGCACGGGATGCTGCCTCAGGCAAGGGAGTCGCTGGAAGCGCTGAAGGAAGCCATGCCGGAACAAATCCCGTTTGAGGAACTGGACTTCAACTTCGGGGAACGATGGATACCCACGGGCGTGTATGCCGCCTACATGAGCCGTCTGTTTGACACGGACGTGCGGATAAGCTACTCGGAGAGCCTTGACGAGTATTCGGTGGCGTGCAGCCACAGGACGATGAAAATCACCGACGAGTTTCTGGTGAAGGGATACTACCGCCACTATGACGGGATGCACCTGCTGAAACACGCCCTGCACAACACCTGCCCCGACATGATGAAGAAGGTCGGCGAGGACGAGAACGGGAACGACATAAAGGTGCGGGACAGCGAGGGCATACAGCTGGCGAACGCGAAGATTGACGAAATCAGAAACGGATTTACGGAATGGCTGGAAGAGCAGTCGCCGGAGTTCAAGAAACGGCTGACGGACATGTACAACAACAAGTTCAACTGCTTCGTGCGACCGAAATATGACGGCTCGCACCAGAAATTTCCGGAACTGAACCTGAAAGGACTGGGAATCACAGACCTGTACCCCAGCCAGAAGGACTGCATCTGGATGCTGAAACAGAACGGCGGAGGAATAGCCGACCACGAGGTGGGAACCGGCAAGACGCTGATCATGTGCGTGGCAGCGCACGAGATGAAGCGTCTGGGGCTGGTACACAAGCCGATGATTATCGGACTGAAGGCGAATGTAAGGGAGATAGCCGAATGCTACCGCACGGCATATCCCAATGCAAGAGTGCTGTATGCCTCGGAAAAGGATTTTGCCGCATCCGGCAGGGTACGCTTCTTCAACGACATACGGAACAACGACTGGGACTGCATCATCATGAGCCACGACCAGTTCGGGAAGATACCGCAGTCGCCGGAACTGCAGCAGCGGATATTGCAGGCGGAGCTGGATACGGTGGAGGAAAATCTGGAAGTGCTGCGCTCGCAGGGCAAGGACGTGTCGCGTGCGATGCTGAAGGGACTGGAGAAACGCAAGTTCAACCTGCAAGCCAAGCTGGAGAAGGTGGAACACGCGATAAAGTCGAGGACGGACGATGTGGTGGACTTCAGGCAGATGGGCATCGACCATATCTTTGTGGACGAGTCGCACCAGTTCAAGAACCTGACGTTCAACACAAGGCATGACCGTGTGGCGGGTCTGGGCAACTCGGAAGGCAGCCAGAAGGCACTGAACCTGCTGTTTGCCATCCGCACCATTCAGGAGCGGACGGGAAAGGATCTGGGGGCGACGTTCCTGTCGGGCACGACCATCAGCAACTCGCTGACGGAGCTGTACCTGCTGTTCAAATACCTGCGTCCGAAGGAGCTGGAAAGGCAGGACATCCGATGCTTTGACGCATGGGCGGCAATCTTCGCCAAGAAGACGACGGATTTTGAGTTCAATGTGACGAACAACATCGTGCAGAAGGAACGCTTCCGCTACTTCATCAAGGTACCGGAGCTGGCGGCATTCTACAACGAGATAACGGACTACCGCACGGCAGAGGATGTGGGCGTGGACCGTCCGCACAAGAACGAGATACTGCACAACATACCTCCCACACCCGACCAGGAACATTTCATCAAACGGCTGATGGAATTTGCCAAGACGGGCGATGCCACGCTGCTGGGACGCGGGAAACTGTCGGAAACGGAGGAAAAGGCGAAGATGCTCATCGCCACGGACTACGCAAGGAAGATGGCACTGGACATGCGCATGATAGACCCGGCGTATGAAGACCACCCGGACAACAAGGCGAGCCACTGCGCAAGGATGATAGCGGAATACTACCGCAGGTATGATGCACAGAAAGGAACGCAGTTCGTGTTTTCGGACCTGGGGACGTACCAGTCGGGACAATGGAGCGTATATACCGAGATAAAGCGCAAACTGGTGGAAGACCACGGCATACCGGCACACGAGATACGCTTCATACAGGAATGCAAGAGCGAGAAGTCAAGGAAAGCGGTGATCGAAGCGATGAACGAGGGATATGTGCGCGTGCTGTTCGGCTCGACCTCGATGCTCGGCACGGGCGTGAACGCCCAGCGCAGGGCGGTGGCCATCCACCACCTGGACACGCCGTGGCGTCCGTCCGACCTCGCCCAGCGTGACGGGCGGGCGGTGAGAAAAGGCAACGAGATAGCGAAATTGTATGCCGACAACCGGGTGGATGTCATCATCTATGCGGTGGAAAAATCACTGGACTCGTACAAGTTCAACCTGCTGCACTGCAAGCAGACGTTCATCAGTCAGCTGAAGAGCGGCGCGATGGGCGCGAGAACCATAGACGAGGGAGCGATGGACGAGAAGTCAGGCATGAATTTTTCGGAATACATGGCGATACTGTCGGGAAACACCGACCTGCTTGACAAGGCGAAGCTGGAGAAGAAGATTGCCTCGCTGGAGGGTGAACGCAAGTCCTTCAGCAAGGGTAAGCGCGAGTCGGAGCTGAAACTGGAGGGCAAGACCGGAGAGCTGAGGAACAACCAGGCCGCCATAGCCGCCATGACGGAGGACTGGGAGAAGTTCACCGCTGCCGCCCGGACAGACCAGGAAGGCAACCGGCTGAACCTGCTCAGGATTGACGGGCTGGATTCCACCGACGAGAAGACAATCGGCAAGCGCCTGCAGGAGATAGCCAGGAATGCCACGACAGGCGGACAGTACAAGCGAGTGGGCGAACTGTACGGCTTCCCCATCGAGGTGGTCAGCGAAAGGACACTCAAAGACGGGCTGGAGTTCTGCGACAACCGCTTTGTGGTGGCGGGCAACTACAGGTACAGCTACAACAACGGGCATCTGGCAATGGCTGACACACACGCCGCCGCCATGAATTTTCTGAACGCACTGGAGAGGATACCGGGTATCATCGACCAATACAGGAAGAAGAACGAGGTGCTGGAGCGGGAAATCCCGCAGTTGCAGGAGATAGCCGGAAAGACATGGAAGAAGGAGGACGAGCTGAAACAGCTGAAGTCCGAACTCGCCGCACTGGACCGCAAGATACAGCTGGAGCTGGCTCCGCCGACGCCGGAAAGCACGGAAGAGAACCGGCAAGGCAGCGAGAAGAAACAGACGGAACAGCAGCCGGAAAGCCCGCACGCGGACTTCGTACGCAGCCATCTGGTTATCGGAAGACCGGGGCTGACGGAACCGAAGGGCATGAAGCTGTAGTTCCGCATTGTCCGGTAATGACCACGGGCGACTGCCTTTGCATGAAGCGAGGCGGCCGCCCGTACTTTTTTCAATGAAGAAATGTATTACAAGACATCCGTGTTATTTTATGACAATAAAAAACACTGGCATACAAATGTTTGAAAAGAGAAAATCCGTATCTTCGTAACTGAAACAAAAATGGATGCGTATGTTTACAAACAGGGAAGAAGTATTGGAAAAGGCCTTGCAGGTATTCGCCAAAATGAATTATGAGAAAGCAACCCAGATGGAAATAGCCAAAGCCTGCGGCCTGTCAAAAGCCGGACTGGTGTATTATTTCCCGTTCAAACAGGATTTGTTCGTGGCAGTTGTGGACAAATATGTATTCCATGCCCAGCAGTTGGAAAACAAGTTCCAATTTACAGCAGGTTCGTTCCCGGAGTTTATCGACCAGTATATAGCCGGAGTGGAAAGAACCATGAACAACCTCGGACGTCTGCTTGATAACAGTAATCCATACGGGTGCAGCTTCAATTTTTACTATTACCATCTGCTGATGCAGGTACGGTTATACTATCCCAATGCGGAAAAGAAAATAGCTGACATATTCAAGCAGAACTACAAATTATGGGAATCCGCCATCCAAAGGGCAAAAGAGAATGGGGAAATCCGGCAGGACGTGGATGTGGAAGAAGCCGCTTCGATGTTCTGGCAAGTATTTTTCGGTATCTCCTTTGAACATTCTTTCTTTCAAGGATTGAATATCAAGCAACTGGCAAAAAAACTACATTTCATCTACTCGCTGATTAAAGCCTGAAACCGGGTTTTCAACCAGAACGGTTCCTATATATCCTACAAGTGCAGAGTTTTAACACAATAAAACCAACCAATCAGTTGGTTTTTGTATTCCTTTTATTTATATTTGCAGCAATGAGTTTACTTTCAGCAATATGGACAATGTTCAGCGACAGAGAGAAAACATCGTTCTGTACAAAGATAAGAAGGACGGTGCGGACTACATACGGATAGAGTATGCAGGCAATGGAGACATATCTCAGCTGCTCGTCCTGGACGCCGATGTGGAAATGGCAGATAATGGTTCAGCCTACATACCGGCAGCCATTTTCAGGCTATCGGATTTCTACGACCGCTACTCCCCGCACGCCTATATTGACTACAGCAGGGTTTATGTAAGGCATCCCAAACCCAAAAGGGAATACACACTGCCGGAAGGCTATCTTGAACTACTGGAGCGGAAACGGTACAGCCCATCGACCATAAAAACCTATCGTGCCTATTTCAGCGACTTTATGGAATACCATAAAGGCCGCAACATCGACCGCCTGAAAGTGGCTGACATCAACAAATATATCCTCTATCTTGTAAACGAAAAGAAAATATCGGTATCGCAGCAGAATATGCGCATCAACGCCATCAAGTTCTACTACGAGCAGGTAAAGGGCGGACAGCGCCAATACTATGGCGGCATTACCCGCGCGAAGGAATATAAGTCACTGCCCGAAGTGCTGAGCCGTAATGAGGTGGCCCGTATCCTCGCGTGCCTGTCGAACCGGAAGCACCGCTGCATGATTTCATTGATATACTCAGCCGGATTACGGCGGAGCGAGCTGCTGAACCTTACCCCGAAGGACATCATAAGCGAAAGGATGCTTGTGCGTATCATGGGCAAAGGACGAAAATGCCGGTATTCGCTGCTGTCGGAAAAGCTGCTGAAGGATCTGAGGGAATATTTCAAGGAGTACCGTCCGCAGAAATGGCTGTTCGAGGGAGAGACACCCGGAGAACAGTATTCCGCAAGTGCGCTGGTAAAGATACTGAAAGAAGCCGCCAGCCGTGCCGGAATCAAGCACCGGGTACATGTACACATGCTTCGCCATTCGTTTGCCACGCACCTGCTGGAGCAAGGAACAGACCTGAGAACCATACAGGAACTGCTGGGGCATAATGACATCAAGACTACCTCAATCTATCTTCATGTAACGAGCGCACACAAGTCAAGCATACCCAATCCGCTTGATTCACTGGATGATTCATAGGGTGCAGCTATTAGAGATCAGGAAACACACCTACCGGGTGTCGGTTATCGAAATATCCTATACCTAAAGGTGCATTTATAAACAAATTCAAGGCAAATTAAAACAACTAATATACAGCAACTTACAAACAAATAAACAAATGTAAAAAAATAACGGTAGTGAATGATTGATTTGATAGATTACATAGGAAGGTGTAGTTCCCGGGAAAGCACATATCGCTTGGCGGACTTTTTCAACCGCTGGTGGGACGAGTACGCACAGCACCCTGCGGAGTACATCACCCCCGAACAGTACAAGGCGGTGAACGCTATCCGTGTGTGCCGTACAGCCGCTTTGGGAATAGACACATACGTCTGCCCCGATTGCGGGGAGGTGCGGGAAATCAGTCATAGCTGCAAGAACCGTTTTTGCCCGTCATGCGGCTGGCGTGATACGCTGAAATGGGCGGCACGCATGAAGGAAAAGTTGCTGCGAGTGCCGCACCGCCACGTTGTGATGACCTTGCCGCATATCCTGCTGGACTTGGTGAAGCGCAACAAGAAAGAAATACTGAACATTCTGATGCGGACTTCGGCTGACACGCTGAAAGACTGGATGATGCACAAGTTCGGCTTGAAAACCGGGGTGATTGCCGTGCTGCACACCTATGGGGAAACAAAGCAGCTTCATGTACACACCCACATGATTATGTCGTGGGGCGGCATCGACAGCGAAGGTAAAATAGCCGTTCCCGAACATGATTACGTGCATATCCCCTCTATCCGCAGGGTGTTCCGCTACAAGTTTGAGAATGCGCTGATAGGACTGTTCGATGCGGGCAGGCTGGAGCATGACTTTCACGACCGCATGGAGTTTATGGGCTTCATCAAAAGGGTGGCGAACAGAAAGGACTGGATTGTGCATCTGGAACCGCCCATACAGATGCCGGAGCAGGTGATACAGTATGTAGGCAGGTATTCCAAGCGGGCATGTTTGAGCGAGTACAAGATTACGGCAATGGACGGCGAGAACATTTCATTCCGATACCGTGATTATAAGAACTCACCCGACAGGAGAAACCCGGTGGAAAAGGAACTGACGCTGCATTACCGTGAGTTCTTTCCCCGGCTGCTGCAACACGTTCCCCTGCGCTATTTCCGCATCGTGAGGTATTACGGCTTCTACTCCAACAAAGGCAACCTGCCGGAAGAATACTTCGGACGGGATGAAAGCGAGATAGAGGAAGCCGGAGTGCAACAGGCAGAAAGTGAATACGAGAATCCTTATTTCTGCGAGCATTGCGGACGGATGAGAGTTTACAGCCACACTACGGTAACGAGTGGCGGCATCACATATACGGTTCTATTGGAACATTGCGACATACACCGGGAAAAATCGGCATGACAGCAATATGGGATAGCTATGCCCTGCCGTGAACAGAAACAGTAAAATTCCATAAAATAGAAGAAAGGAGAACAAAAAAATGAATGAAATACGGATAAGAGCTGTAATAAAACGAACCGGGTGCAGGAATGAACTTCACACCCCTTTCTGCCGGAAACAGCAGTCAAAAATTGAAGTTCTATATAAATATGTAATAGTGCATGGTGGGTAAAACTGCCTTGAACAAAGAAATGAAGCACCTAAACGGTGCTTATTTCCGAACCATTAGAAACAATTATTGCGATGAAATATACAGAAACCATATCCTCATTGATAAGTAAAGGTTTGAATGAAGTCAATCATTCAGACAAAGGGCATTTGTCTCTTTCTACAAGGCGTGCGATACTACAAGCCATCAATGATCCACTTGCTATTGGACGAATAAGTATCTTATGTGCGCTGAAAGTATATCCGATATGGAATGAATTTTTCAAGGATGATACGGAAATCATCGGACTGATAAAGAACACGGAGAAATTCCTGTTGGGACAAACAGACAAAAATGAACTGTTGAGCAATGCTGACCATCTGGATGTGTTTGCCGATAATTACATGGAAGATAACATAACAGCCTCGTTTGCTGCCAAGGTAGCTGTTCAGGCTGCTTATGATGTCGGCTCAGATGCAGACATGGTTATCAGTGATTATGATTCTGATGAAGAAATAGAAGACCCGGACGAATGGGATACGGCTTTCCTTGCAAGTTTAGTATATAATGGCGGTATTGTAGATCAGGATTCTATTGATGACGGGCGCAACAAAGAGTTTTGGAACTGGTATCTTACAGAATGTTTATCAACAGCATTTGATAAAAAACAGATGTTGACAAATGACTATAAAATTGAGCGACCTATATACAAAACTCCGGAACAGCCAAGAACACAAATACATGAATATGTGAATAATGATAAAGTCATATCATTATTCAGCCAGTTGGAAAAGTTTTTCATTGAAATATTATCCGACATAAAAGGTGATACTTTGATTTTTGATGCTTATAGAGTTGATACATGCAATTATGCTAAAGTTTCATATTATAAGGATGGTTTAAGACTCGATCTTGAATTAGACATTTGTGTATTGCTGTATATCAACGAGTTCATAAGAAATATCAAAGATGAAATGTATGAGACCCAAAAAGATGAAGGAGGTTTTTATGAACTGAAAATGACGATAAATAAGAACGGTGATTTTATAAAAGAGTTCAACTATGATGTAAGGGTGGATGCTCTACAAAAAAAATTTTATGATTTTGAATTTGTAAATGATTTTAAGGCATATCCAAGAACAAAAAAGTTCATTCCTGATTGGTTGGCGGATATACTGAAAAGGAAAAGAATAAATTTCTAACGAAGCGTGATAACGCTTAACAGCGTTCCCCGCTAAACCATTAGCTGTAATATAAGCATGAAAATGATTATTTTCTACATACTGGCATTTCTGTTTTGTTTGCCTATACAAGCACAACAACAGCGTTTCTTCGGTGTCATTCAGGATGCGGACGGATATACAAATGTACGTGACACAAATGGAACAGTAATAGACAAATTATTGGATAATCATGTGTTTGTCGATTGGGATGCACAAAAGAACCATAAAAAATGGCATAGCGTAGAATATGGAGCCGAAACGGGTATAACCAAAACTTATCCGAATGGAAATACCCATATAGGAGAAATCCATAAAAGCCGCATCTGTTATTTACCAGATTTGCCACAGTTAAAGAAACAGCCGCAAAGTACGGATAATTATCTTGTATATGCCAACGACACATTAACCGTAGAAATAGGTTTCCGAGATTTTAATCTCCAACGACACTCCATTGTTTATGATTTGGACACAGGTTTTGTTCGGAGCATTGACGGTTGTTCTGATTTAATAGGTATAGATAATAATATTCCAAATAAAGAATATGAATCTATCACCGTCAAGTACCCTGCCGGGATATTGGAATTTCCAACAGCATATATAACGCATCTATACGAACCGAACCAAAACAATGTTGTCGTAGCATTGGGTAATGGAAACACTCTGTTCATCAGCACACAGAACAGTGACGGTGCAGGTGGATATTATGCCGTATGGACAGTAGAAAATTATCTTGTTAAAAGTCTGTTTGTGTTACATGACTTTTGACTAAAATACAGCTAACAACGCAAGGTAACGGCAAGCCGTTCCTTGCTGAACCATTATCGATAATAATAAAACAAATAAAATATGAACGAACGATATGCCAAATGTATTTCATTTGATAAGAATGTAAAAGGTAGAATTGGTGGTAATCCCCCAAAATGTATAGAAGATCAAATCCCCAGCGATTATAAATTCTATGCAACATTAGTTCATCCTGAAAAGGAGAATACTATGCTATCTATCTTGATTCATCAAGATTATGATACTCTTATTGATAACAATAAATATCCCTCAATAGCAGTAAAAATAGTTGAGCATGAATTTTCTGAAATTGGTAATTGTGTAGAAAAACGCAATGCTAATTTAAGAATGTGTTCTATTAGCGAATATTCAGAAGATAAGGATAGCGAAAATGTATTTATAAAAATAGGAGGAACTCCTTTTCTTATTCAAGATGAAGAAACGTATTACAAAGAATTAGAGGAACATGTTTTTTTCTTCTTTTTGTCAATAGACGAAGATGGATATAGTGAGGATGTTATCATTGGAAGTTATCCATTCGGATATGGAGCATTGTACTTATATAAGCATCATATGACCGATGAAATAATCGCTGGATTTTGGCAATATTCGTAAAAATATATCGATAACAAGCACCTGTGCCACCTAACAGTGGCAAGCTGCATCCCATTAGGCGCAAAAAATTAAAATATAAATATTATGGATTTCTTAAAGTGCATGAACAATTTTCCGTGGAATAGATTTGCTACGGTATATGAAACTAATTCAACCGGCTTAAAAGGTATCTTTATAAAGATGTTCAACAATCTTGCTGAAGTGTCGGATTATCAATATGTGATAGATAGACTTGAATGTCAGGAAACGCTATATAGGATTACCCCTTGGGGATTGAAATTCTATATCTGTTTGCTGATGGAAGGCAAATCGAATCAAGCCATATTATTACAAAACATAAATGAACTTTTTGAAGCTGCAAATTTTAATGTACAGGTTGATCATTCAACCAATTATAAACCAACTAAAGGTAATCTGATGAAATATGAGAAAATTAAGTCGAAATTATTTGACGAAAATTTTGATGGAATAATGGATGCTGATTATATAAAAACATTCAAATCCATAGACCGAAATTTTATGCAGATAAGTATAATGGATTTAATCCAACAACATATTTCATTGTTTGAGGATTTGACAAAATCACCGAATAGCAGTATTGCCCAAAGTGCCTCTTTGCTTGTTAATTCAATTCATAATCCTAAAAAGTATGAGTTTGGTAAATTGTGATTAAAAAATCGCCTAACAAGCACCTGTGCCACCTAACGGCGGCAAGCTGCAAACCATTATAAACAGTATTGATTGAAATATGACGAAATCCAAATTCTTTTATATCATTCTCTGTATTCATCTATTATCTGGAATAATAGGATTGACAACTTTGAATTTAATAGGTAATTGTGACCGGTTACGCTGGAATATTGGTGATATTCTTCGGTTATTGTTTTTCCTTACTCCTTTCGTTCTGATGTTCTGTGTTCCTAAAAAACTACCTACATGGAGCAAAGTCTGTATGCGCATTTATTTTGGAGTATATATATTTCCATTCGTCATTTTTCCTCCATTATGGTGGTTTCTATTCAACTTTGACACTGCTGTAGCTGAAAACAATCAATATATAATCCGTCAATATAGATATGGAGGACGTGATTATTACGAACAAAAAAGTATATATAAAAAAAGTGGAATCTTAGAGAAATATGTAGGGCTTTTTGACAGCTCTGACTCTTATAGTGAGTTAAACCAGTTGGATTATGAAATAAAAGAATTTAAGATTGATAACATGACATTTACAGGAAATGTGCTCTTGAAACGAAATGAAAATGGGCAAGTTGTAACTAAAGACACGCTTATTGTTTACCCGATATACGAAAAAGAAGCACCTATGTAATTCAGTTTATAACAAGGTCGAAATAACAGCTTAAGGCTGTTCCTCACCAAATCATTAATGTTCGACTTAAAAAAGTAAATATGAAGATAATAAATTGGACATTACTTTTTCTTGCAGCGTTTTTTTGTTGCTTTGATAGCGTGAAAGCAAATCCATTGCGGCAAGATACGATACGGGATGTAACCTATCAACTTTATCCGTTGGGGATTGCCTGCCGTGACAATGATATGGCAACCATAAAACGGTTGCTGGCAGGAAAAGATGAACCTATGGCAATGGGTAACGATTTTTATGAGTTTGACATATTCTATACGGCGATTTACTTTGATAAAGAGGATGTACTGAAATATGCCCTTATCAGGTATAAGGACATTAATAACAGATTATATAGTGACGAATACGGGCTGACGCTCCTGACATACGCCTGTAAATTGTCTAATGTGAAGTTAGCCCGTATATTGCTGGAGCATGGCATTGACGTAAACGGTTACCAAAGTCCATACGATACATATAAAGTATATCCGATTATGGAAGCCATTGCCAATAATAACATTGAACTGGTTAAATTGCTTTTAGAATATCATGCAGATCTTAATATAAAAGATAGTAACGGCAACACCCCTCTTGCTTTAGCAAAGGAAATAGGTGCAAAAGAAGTAGAAGATTTGCTTTTGCAATGGAAGGAACAACAAAAAAATAATGCTAACAACGCAGGATAACGGACAAGCAGTTCCCTGCTGAACCATTATGAACAGTAGCAATATATGATACATAGAATATTAGGATATTTATGGTATAAGACAGAATACTTAATCCGACATTCAGATTCTTGGCATGTCCCAGATGTGTTAAGTATTGTAATTATGTTTTACGGAGTAGATATAGCTTTGATATATTGGGCAGCTACAAGTGTTAATCCGGGACCACTTTTTCTGCTTGCCTTTCCTCTTATATGGATTATTCTGTATATCTATTATCATTATAAACGACGGTATTTGAAAATTCGAGAGGACGAATCGTATAAGAAATATTCCAATGTATGGGCTATTCTATTTTTAATATTACCGTTCATTATTCTAATTGTATTGCTGTTTATGGCAGATAAATTTTATATGCCATATTAATCTTTTATAATAAAATAAGTTCATAACAAGGTTGAGATAACAGCTAACGCTGTTTCTCAAAACCATTAATATTAAATGAGAAAAAACGATGAATTGGTATAAGTATTGGTATTATACAATTTTTTTTGTTTATGATTCAATATGTAAGAGTTCAAATCTGAATAAAGAGTCTGCAGTTGGATTATTTAGCGTGACTGTATATATGGTAATTGCAATAATAAATAGTGTTTTATATTCTATTTTTGATTGTAATATAACAAAAGGCTTGTGTCATATCTATTCCCATTTATTATTATCATTAGTTATTTATTGTTTGAATGGCTTCCTTTTTTGGTCAGAAAAAAAAGCCAGATTAGAAAGAAGCATTTATAGAGAGATAAGTAAACAGCAAAAAAACTTATTATTCATAATACTGACAATAGTTGTTTTTGCGACATATTTTTATGTGTTATTCAATCATACAGAATATTTCATATTAATATATTAGATATAAGGGTGATTTTAGAATATATTGAAAATGAAAAAAAGAAAAGAGACGATAAGTAATACCGGACGGAGTAATTGGGTACGAGATGATAAGAAATACAGATACTATTTCTTTGATTACTTGTATTATAGGCTATATTTAATTTATAAAAAACATAATGAGACGCCACGTTTCAGTGCCTGTATTTTACTGACTATGAATTTACTTGTAATATTTCTCTTTTTCAGTATAATTTTCAACTGCGTACTGACAGATCACTGGTTATCATTGAAAAACTTCACTGTCTCTCAAGGGCAGTATATAAGTCTTGGATTAGGGGGAATGTGCTTTATCATGTTGTTTTTACGATATACCCGTAAAAGGACTGCTGCCATTCTTGTGAAGTACAAAAACAACAAGTGGAACAAGATACTCCCAACATGGATAATATGTATTTCTCCTCTACTATTGCTCTTGCTTGGAGTTGGAATAGGGAAATTGATTTTTAACTGACAAGATAGATGTAGAGATAATAGTCCGCTAACATGGTAAAACCAACAGCAGAACACTGTTGCTCACCAACTTATTACTGACAAAAATAAATCAAGATTTAGAAACAACAGCTTATGAAAAAGATTATTGATTACCTGTTTTACAGGTATTATCTGATTTCCATCAAGAATGAGGAATTTCCTCGTTTTGGGGCAACATGTGTATTGGCTGAAGTTGTTACAATGGTTTATTTGTTTGCTGCGCTGATATTGTCGTTTCTCTTAACGGGAGATTTCTTTTTACCCAGTACATCCGGGAGAACAAGAATAATAATAGGGATAATCGGCTGTTTTCTGCCCTGGCCTATCATCTATCTACATTACAACAAAAAAAGAATAAACGTTTTATTGGAAAAATATCAAAACAACAGATACAATACCAAATATTCAGACAAGGCGGTGTTAAGCCTCCGCTATATAGTACCAACAGTAGGGCTGATTCTGATGCTGTTACTTTATCAGTTCAGATAACTGCGGATTACGGGGCAAATTAAATATCCGATATTCAGTCTTGCCCATAAGACAATATGATATATGTGTTCCGAATAGAAACCGTGCATTGATTTTTGTCAGGATTTGGAACAATAGTCCAGCGACTCCACGCTACTTTTGCCGGAAAACCATTATAAACCATTAAAACAGAGAAAGATGAAGCTGAGAATTACAGAAGCGGTGCTTGCGGAGGCATACAGGGCAAAAGTGTGCAGGGAACGGATGGAAGAACTGGCGGAGAGCATACGGAAGTCGGTGAAGGAACGGTACTCGCTGCCGAAGATGAGAATACGGCTGGCGGAGTACGGCAATGACACGGAGCTGATGCTGGCGGCAGTGAGCGCACTGCGGAAGGATAAGGAAGCACCGTCGGCAAGGGACAGGGATTTCAGGGCATGGATGCTCATGCTGTGCCACTCACGCGAGTATGAAGTGATCTGCTACATGTGCAATGAACTGACGGATGCATGGGAACGGAAATACCGGACACGGGAAATGCTGGTGCTATGCGATGTGCTGCATACACTGAAAGGCCATGCACGTACGAACGAGATGACAAACAGGGTATGCGACTATTTCTTCAGGGAAAGACGCAACAAGCTGTATGGCAAGACTTTCTGCATAGAGGAAAAGGATATGGCATACGCCGAGAGCAGGCTGCCGGAACTGGACAAGGCAGTATTCCGCATGACAGTGAACCACTACAGCCACCGCACATTTGTGGCGGAAGAACTTGCCGGACTGTGCGGCATGGGCTATTCGCTGATGCGGCGCAAGTTCAAAACATACTACGGTATGGGGCCATCGGAGTGGCTGCGCCGGGAGCGGATAAGGCGCATAGAGGAGGATATGGAATACCGGGTGGAACTGCCGCTGAAGGAAGTAGCCGAGCGCAACGCCTTCGGCTCGGCAAGCAATTTTGCGGACTTCTGCCAGAAGCAGACCGGAATGAGTCCGTGCGAACTGAAAGCCATAGGATATGAGAAATGGGAGAAGCGCAGGATGGATTTCTGGAACCAATAAAAACGCGCACTGATTTTTATCAGAATCTGGAACATCCCTTCGGGAAGGTTCCACTAACTTACCGCCTAAAAAACAATCCGAAAATACATGAACAACAATACATTTTCAAGATGGAAGGAATCCCTCCACCTGAAAATCCTGTCGGGCTATCTCATACTGGGACTGCTCGTACTGGGCATCATCACGGCTGTATGGTACGAAAAGCAGGTATTCGAGCAGGCGGAGGCAGAGGAACGCAGCCTGCTCATGCAGCGTGCTGCCGCCAGCGAAGCATACCGGGGACTGATCACACTGTTTCTGGACAATGACCGCGCAATGCTGTGGGACGACTCGGACATGGATACATACGACCGGCGGGAATCGCACACGATGGAGGTGATAGACCGGCTGAAAGGCTACTACGGAGAGCCGGCGCAGACGGCAAGGATAGACACGGTAGTAAGGCTGCTACACGAGAAACGCAGGCTGATCGAGCGGATGGTGGATATGCCGACCACGGCGTACCGCATGGACAGCCTGCTGGAACGTCACCTGCCCGGACTGGAGCAGACGGCATCGGTACGGACAACGACAGTGACGGAACGCACCGAACCGGAAGAGGAAAAGAAACGGGGCGGGCTGTTCGGCCTGTTCCGCAAGAAAAAGAAAGAAGAACCGGCACGCACGACCACACGGGTAAGCACGACGCCCAACACCCGGCACATTGCGGAGATGCGGCGGTTTGAGGAAGAGATGCGTACGGCACTGGCAGAGCAGGAACAGGCATTCTCCCATCTGTCGGATTCACTGAAAATACGCAATAGCATACTGAACCGGAACCTTTCGCGACTGATACGGGAAATCGGACAGGACGAGACGAGACGCATGGAAGAAAGGCACATGCGGGTGGCGGAACTGAGAGAAACGGCATTCGTACTGATATGCGGCATATCGGCGGCAGGTGTCCTGTGTGCGGTGTTGCTGTATGCAGTGGTCCGGAGGGACATCCGCCGCCGCACCAGAGACAGGAAACAGCGGGAGGAACTGATAGAGACCCTGCGCCGGTCGGTCCGGGAGAATGAAGAGCTGATAAAAAGCAGACAGAACATCATGCAGACGGTGACGCACGACCTGCGCTCACCGTTGACCGCCATACGCGGCAATGCGGAACTGATACTGAAGGACGGGAACCGGGAGGCAACGGCGCTGCACGTGGAGCATATACGGCAGTCGGCAGAGCGTATGGGGGCACTGATGGAGAACCTGCTGGACTACTACCGCATAGACAACGGAAAGGAGACCGTCAGGGTGAAGCCGTTCAGACTGGCGGGAGTGGCGGAAACGCTGGAAACGGAGTTTGCCGCACGGATGGAAGAGAAACGGCTGGAGTTCAAGGTGAACAACGCCGCTGACGAGGTGGTCATGGGCGACAGGAACCTGATACTGCGTATCGGCAGCAACCTGCTGTCGAACGCACTGAAGTTTACGGAACGCGGGAGCGTGATACTGACCGCCCTGTATGCCGGAGGGAAATTCACGCTTGCGGTGGAAGATACCGGAGGAGGAATAGACAAGGACAAACGGGGACAGATATTCAAGCCGTTCGAGCGGCTGAGCAATGCCGCCACGCAGGACGGCTTCGGACTGGGACTGTCGATAGTGAAAAGCCTTGCGGAACTGATGGAGGGCAGCATATCGGTGGAGAACATACGGAACACAGGCAGCCGCTTCAGCGTGGTGCTGCCGCTGCCCCAGGCGGAGAAAGCCGGAGAGACAGACCGCAAGGCAGCAGCGAGGCGGACAAGACTGGGCGGATGCTCGGTGTTGTCGCTGGACAACGACAGCATCATACTGGGGATGATACACGACATATTCGTACAGAACGGGGTGCACTGCGACACCTGTACGAGCACGGGGGAAATGGCGGAGAAGCTGCGCGAGGGACACTATGACCTGCTGACCACAGACCTGAAGATGCAGGACGCAAGCGGCTACGAGGTGCTGGAACTGCTCCGCACGTCGGACATAGGCAACTCACGCACCATCCCCGTGATGGTGGTGACCGGCTCGAAAAGCATCACGAAAGAGGAACTGGCAGGCGCTGGCTTCGGCTCGGTGCTGTACAAGCCGTTCTCCATCGACGAACTGCTGGCAGCCGCGGAAGAATGCATCGGTGAGGACAGCACCCCACGCATAGACCTCGGCCCGCTGTTCGCATACGGCGACAAGCGGCAGAGGCTGGAATGTCTGGTCAGGGAAACGGAGAAGGAAATGGCCGCCATACGGGAGGAAGCGGAAAGGTGTGACAGGGACAGGCTGGACTACTGGATACACCATATCCGCAGCTCGTGGATGCTGATACATGCCGAAGGACCGCTGCAGGAGCTGTATGACGTGCTCCACGGAAACGGGACGGCAGAAGAAATCAGGGAGTATGCCGGAAAGGTAACCGGTCAGGGCGAAACGATTATCCGGCTCGCCCGAAAGGAAATGGAGAGAACGGTATGGGAAGAATAATAGTAATAGAAGACAACCCGGTATTCCGCGACCATGTCTGCGGAATGCTGGAGAAGGCAGGCTACAAGACCCGCACGGCATACGACTGTGCCGGGGCACGGAGGCTGCTGGAGGAACTGGACGATGGGGACATCATCGTGTCGGACCTGCGTCTGCCCGACGGGGAATGTACGGAAGTGCTGGAGCGGATGCGGGAAGCGGGTATCAGAAACCCGTTTGTCATCATGACCGACTATGCGCAGGTCGCATCGGCTGTCAGCTCCATGAGGCTGGGAGCCGAGGACTATATCCCCAAGACCCTGCTGCAGGAAAAGCTGCTTCCGAGGATAAGTGAGCTGGTACGCAAATCGGAAAGAAGGCATACCATGCCCATACTGGAGCGCAGAAGTGCCGCATTTCGGACCATCGACCGGCGTATCTCACTGGTAGCCCCGACGGATATAGGGGTGCTGATACTTGGAGAGAACGGTACGGGCAAGGAACACGTAGCAGAAAAGATACATGCGCAGAGTTCCCGGCAGAAAGGTCCGTTTGTCGCGATAGACTGCGGTATGCTGACACGGGAGCTGGCTGCATCCGAGCTGTTCGGATACGAGAAAGGCGCGTTTACGGGAGCCATAGCCGGAAAGAAGGGCTGCATGGCGGAGGCTGACGGCGGCACGCTGTTTCTGGACGAGGTGGGCAACCTGCCCGCTGAGGTACAGCAGAAACTGCTGCGTGCGCTGCAGACCAAATGCTACCGTCCGACGGGCTGCACCCGCGAACGGAAGGCGGACGTACGCATCGTGGCGGCGACCAACGAGAATCTGGAGAAGGCAGTGGAGGAAGGACGTTTCCGGCGGGACCTGTATCACCGCCTGAAGGAGTTTGTCATCAAGATACCGCCGCTGCGGGAGTGCCGGGAGGACATACTGCCCCTTGCGGAGTTTTTCCGGGAGCTTGCCAACGAGGAACTGGGACGGCATACGGAAGGATTCGACAAGGAGGCGGAAAAGGAACTCATGAGGCGGATGTGGGCAGGAAATGTGAGGGAACTGAAACAGACGGTGCGTTCCGCCGTCCTGCTGACGGAAGGAAGGCTGATAGGAGCCGACAGGCTGGAAGCGGAAAGTACGGTACAGGCAGGCAGCTCCCTGCTGCTGAAAGACGGGAATGAGGAAAGGGAACGCATCGTGCGGGCACTGGCACAGGCGGACGGGAACCGCGAAGTGACTGCCGGACTGCTGGGTATCAGCCGCACGACCCTGTACAACAAGATGAAAGAATACGGTATCATGCAGAAAAAGAGCGAAAAATGAGAAAATTTCGACTGAAAATCCTATCTTTGCATGAACATAGGAGAAATACGGTACGGAGAAACACGGTTTCCCGTACCGATTAAGATATAGTATAGAATAAGACCGCAAGGCGTTTCGAGCGAAAATCTGGTAAATTGGAACTACAGAGGCGATTGTGTGATGCTTATGCTATGCCTGGGCATAGCGTGCATTCACATACTCTCTGTAAAGGCTTTACCAGAGCCGTCGCTTGAAAGTAGTGTGAATTGCACGCTACTTTTTTTATATACGGTTTCCGGTCGCAACAGAATGACCGCTATGGCAAAAGTCCGATTACTCGCCGTCCTGACAATGGACGGCTGTCCGGCAGAAACAACCGGTCTGTCCGGGCGATGGCTTGGTTCCGACCAGTACGGGATAGGTGCGCTGAAAGAGGCTGCCACCTGCGTCCTGACAGAAGACACGTCGCTTACACTCCTCTCCAACCGGATGGAAAACACCGGCGATTCCCTGAACTATCTGATAGAAGCAACCGAAAAGACGGCAGGTATCATCAACGGCATGATACGGATGCGGCTTGTGGATGAAATCATCCTCTACATGGTTCCCGTCATTGCGGGAAACGGCAGCAGGCTGTTCCAGTCGTCGCTGCCCGAAAGCGAATGGACATGCACGGGAAGCAGACAATGGAAAGACGGAATGGTACGGATAGCCTACGGACGGAAAATACCCCGCCAACGGGTGGTGACGTTCGGAAAATGAACGCCCGGTACGTTCAAAAAGTGAACGTACGTTCAGATTCTGAACAAAAAATGAGGCGTCGGGAAAAGCTCCAAAAAATATTTTCAGTAAATATTTCGCTGAATATCAGTTAGATATATTCGTACGAAAAGAAAAACACTCCCGCAGGACCGCTATTTGTCCCATAGTTTTATGTGCGCACACTTCAAACCAAGTGTAATAACATAAAACTGAAAGAAAATGGAACACCTCATATTGACAGAAACAGACTTCTTCCGTCTGATAGACAACCCCGGCTCTACCGGACTGGGAACCGCATACAACGAGTTCACGACCACAGTCGTATCCCTGTGCAAGGAAAGGGAAAGTATCTGCCGGACTGTTTTCGCACTGAGCTATGCGGAAACGGAACTGCAATATCACGATGCCATGCAGGAGACGGACTCCAGCCGCAGCATGTATGTGAGAAAGGCGCTGTCGTTCGTGCGCAAGATACTGAAATATTATCAGGTAGGGCTGCATCGGGGCGGAGCCTTTGACGGAGGCGAAAAGACAAACCAAAGGCAGGACGAAGTCCCAGCGATGCAGTGAACGGGAAGCACGGCCGAGCTGGTGGAACTGATTTACGGTCTGGACGAGATGAAGCTCATCAACGGAGGGGAAACGGGCATCAAGGAGCTGCTGGCGAGATTCTGCCGCATGTTCGGTGTGGAGATAAAGGAGAACCAGTGCTACAACACCTATGCGGACATCAAGCGGCGAAAGAACGAAAGCCGGACGTATTTCTTTGACAGGGCGGCGGAACGGCTGAACCGCAGGATGATGCGGGACGAGGAGGCGGAACGGAAGAGGCGGTGAAATACGCCACAGGCAGGAACAGAAAATCCGTAACACGACAGGGAAAGGCTGTACGTGCTACGGATTTTCTCTTTTCATCTGACCGTATATCGGGTTATCTGCCGCTGAGGAGGTATTGCAGTTCGGGGTCGGACTGTATGCGCTGCAACTCGTCGGCAACAATCTGCCGGACCTCGGCACGGATACGGTTGTAGTTATCCTGGATCATCTCCTTCATGCGGTCGTTGCCGCCGGCATCGGTAAAGTCGGTGATGACGGGTATAGGCCGGTAAGCCTGTTCCTCACGCTTCACTTTCTCGGCATCGACCACAATCTCGCAATGGAAAATCTTCTGTTCGATGCGCTCGTCGTAGTTGTCGGCGACGGCTCCCACGAACATGCCCTGCGTGAGCGTGGAAATCTTGCTCGCCGGAATCAGGCTCTCCATCTGCGTATTGATGGAAGTGGACTTGTCCTCGCGGTTGATGGTGATACTCTGCCGCCTCTGGAGAATCTTGCCGAAACGCTCGGAAAGGGTCTTGGCGGTCTCGCCCACGACCTGACCGGAAAAGATGTTGCCGACGGTGTTCATGACCACGGCGGCCTCCTTGTCGCCGTAGTCACGCTTGAGCTGGGAGAAGTCCTGAAAACCCAGCAGGGTGGAAACCTTGTTGCTTCGGGCGGTGGCAATCAGGTTGTCCAGCCCCTTGAAGTAAATCGTGGGCAGCTCGTCGATGATGATGATGGAGGACTTCAGCCTGCCCTTCCTGTTGACGAGCTTGACGATGCGCGAGTTGTACAGCCCCAACGCCGCCCCGTAGATATTCTGGCGGTCGGGATTGTTGCCGACACAGAGAATCTTCGGCTCGTCGGGATTGTTGATGTCGAGTGTGAACTCACTGTCGGACATGACCCAGTAGAGCTGCGGGGAAATCATGCGCGAGAGCGGAATCTTCGCCGAGGCTATCTGACCGGCGAGCTGTTCCATCGCCCCGCCCTGCCAGGCGTCCATGAACGGGGAAAGGTAGTTCTCCAGTTCGGGATAGCTGGTGAGAATCGGGAACAGGTCCTCGTAACGGCGGTTGAGCAGCTCGATGGCATGGGGAAAGGTGCAGTATTTCCCGTCCTGATAGATACGGAGGAACCATATCACGGCGGCGAACAGGATAATCGGAGACTCGACAAAGAAGTCGCCCTGCTTCTGCACCCAGGTCTTGTTCAAATTGAGCATTATCGTGTAGGCACTCTCGTAGGCATCGGTGATGTCCTCCATGAAATCCGGATGGATGGGATTGCAGCGGTGCGAGCGCCGCGGGTCGTCGAAGTTGATGACGTAGAACTTCGGCCTGACCCTGTATGCGTCCATGTGGTTCAGCAGGTGGTTGTAGGCGATGGTGGAAAGGTCGCTGAACTTGAAGTCGTAGATGTACATCGCAAAGCCCTTCTCAATCTGCTGTTTGATAAAGCTGTTCACCACGGCATAGGATTTTCCGCTGCCCGGCGTACCCAGTACGATGGTGGCACGGAAGGGGTTTACCACATTGATATAGCCATTGTTCCACTTTTTCCTATAATAGAAACGTGTGGGCAGATTGACGGAATATCCGTTCTCCATGAGACGGGTCTCCTGCATGAAGCTCTCGTTCTCGACATTGAACACGTCTTCCATAAGGTTGGTACGCAAAAGGCGGCTCATCCATGTGCCCGCCATGAGCAGGCAGACATAGCCCGCCGCCATCGAAGCGGTGTAGAGACCCGCAACCGCCTCCACCGGAAGCGGCAGGGAGAGCACCCACCAGTTGCCGAAGAACAGCACCAGCCCCGCGGCAAGTACCGCCCAGATCCGGTGCCAGGTGATTTTCTCCTCCTTGACACCCTTAGTGCCGAGGCACGAGAGCGCGAGCAGAAGAAGGGCAAAGAGCTTCGTGTAGAGAATGTGATGGAACAGTCCGGCGGTACGGTCGAAGTTCATCAGTACCCGGTCCACGACACCTATGCCGATGCCCCACAGCCTTACGGCTTCGTAACAATACCAGTAGAGGTGAATGACCACCAGAATAATACTTACGGCACGGAGAAAATCCATGATTTTCGCCAGTGCCCTCAAATCGTCTTCCTGTTGTGACATAATCTGTTTCTGTTTTCAAGTGAATGACTGAATTATAATCCCTGTCCCTTGCGGCGCTTTTTCCGCCTGCGCCTGAGGTCGCGCTCGAAGGCGGCTTCCTCGGCCTGTGCGCCCGAAGCATCGCCGCCGAGCAAGCCCAAGCCGGAGGAATACCCCTCGTCGTATTCCACGGCGGGACGGGTATCGGGCTGCTGCCCGTCCACGGCGATGGTGAACGGTATGGGCGGAGTGCCGGCATACGGCAGGGTGAAATGCTCCTGCAGGGCATTGGCGGAAAACTCCCTGCCCAAGCGCGAGCCGTTGAGCACACAGCCCGTGCGGTGGTCAATGAAGGTCGCCCCGTAGATGCGCCCTTCGTCGGTATGGCGGAACACCACATCCACACCTTTCGCTTTGAGCAGGGCGACAAACTCCTCGCGGCGGTATGTCCGGGCAAGCACGGCGGCGACGGTCTTGCGGGTTATCTCCGCCAGACGTTTATCCCGAATTTGTCCTTTGGAAAATTCAAACCTGTGCTGCACGGCTTCGTAGCCGACGGACTTGCCGATGCGGGAAGCCTTGAAGGGATTGCCGGTCCTGTTGCCGGCATCGCCGGTGGCGGACGGGTTGCTGAACGATAGCGAAAAATAGACCAGTCCGTGGTACTCGCGCCCGTTCACGATGCCGTGGGCTTCCTCCACGGTGACGTTGTAGATCGAGAGAAGGGCACGGTATTCGCCCATCGTCTGGAACCTGTAGCCTGCCATGACCGCCTTGACGACATTCGATACCTGCCGCCTGACGTCGCCCTGCGATGTGTCCACCGGGCGGAGCGGATTGTCGGTACGGTGCTGCCGGCGGTCGGCCGGGTGCAGCCCGTATTTCTTTTCCAGCTCGAAGGTGATGCGCCTGCTGCGGCGGTGGATGAAATCGCGGTTGAGCCGTCGTCCCTGCCCGTCCACATTGACGGAGACGATGTGCAGGTGGTGGCGGCTGATGTCCTCGTGCTTGAAGACAAGGTAAGGCTGGTCGCCGTAGCCCAGCCTGTCGAGATACTCGCGTGCGAGCTGTTCCAGCTCCACGTCGGTCAGGCGGTCGTCGGGGTGCGGATTGAGGGAAATATGGATGACCTTATTCCGAGTGCGCACCTGCTCCGGCATGAAGCGCATGAAGTCCTGCTCGGCACGGGCTATGTCCACATGTCCGCTGCCGTCGTCGAAAATCCGGTTTACGGCAAGGAGCCTGCCTTCGCCTTCGTTCACCTTCTGCCCGTTGTAGGCAAGCGCACCGTACAGTGACGTGCCTACGGTAATTTTCGCTATCATGACTTTCCCTCCTTTTCCGACAGCTTCTGCCGGAACTCACGTGACAGTTCCATGACCTGCTGCGTCAGGGCGGCCAGCTCCCCGGTACACTTCTCCAGACGGTAGAGCAATGCCATCGCCTTCTTCTCCGAAAAATGACAGCGCAGTTCCCTGACCACCTGGTTGTAGTTGTTGCCTACCATGCGGTACTGCGCATGGAAAGCGGAGAGCTTCGTGCAGTAATCCAGCAGCGTCCTGTCCGTGACCAGTACCCGGAAGGGCTGCCTGAAAAAGTGTGCCTTGAGAAACACCGCCCTTGCATATACGCCGGACTTCTCGTGCATGGAGAGGAACTTCAGCCATTCCTCATTGTCGAAACGCACCATCACGCAGTGCGACTTGCGGCTTTCCTTGGGATGCCGCCCCCATTTGGAGCCTTCCGCTCCGTTTTCTTTACCATTTCTGTTCATCTTACATAAGGATTTAGTGGTTTGTATAAAAATGTGCCGGACGGCAGCATCCGCAGACACGGCGCAGCCGGGAGACAGGCTTCCCGACTCCGGAGAGGAAGCCCCTCCCCGCATGGGGCAAGGTCGTTTCCGGGAGTAACCGGAAACCCTTTGAGTTACTCAAAGGACACCTTGCTATTAGCGGTTGCTAATAAGAATCCGTCCGCGACGGATTGGAAAGCCAACCTGCCATCACCCACGGGACAGGGTACCGGCCAACCGGTACCCCGGAGCTGCCCAAAAGAGAAAACGGAAGCCCGGCATACACCAGAGGCGTCAGTCTGCCGTCGTGGGTGCAAAGTTAGGGTACGGGACAGAGCCGCGGAACCGCCGGAAAAAGCCACAGACTTCCACATCGGTGCCAAATGCTGCCACGAAGACCCGAAGTGATACAGATACGGGAAAATGCCCCTTCCTTTGCGGACAGGAAAACCGGCACGCCCACCAGCCGGCACGCCGCATTGTCCGCCACACTGCCAGTATGCCTGCCTGCCGGCACGCAGGCATACCGGCGGGAACACGGACAGGCAGACCGGGGAACCGGCACGCCGGCAATGGTACACATAGGCTGACGGGCATGGAGACAGCCCGGCGTGCGCAAGGGCCGGCATCCCTGCCGCCAAGCGGACACGCCAGTGCGGAGGCAGGGACGCCTGCCGGGAAAACAAACTGAAGTATAACGAACAAAAGACAAGGAAGCATGAAGAAAGAACCCCTGTTCATCGCCTTCTCCACCCAGAAGGGAGGAGCCGGCAAAACGACACTCACCGTGCTGATGGCGAGTTACCTGTATTATGTGAAGGGATACGACGTGGCAGTCGTGGACTGCGACTATCCCCAGTTCAGCCTGAAGGACATGCGCGAGCGTGACCTGAAGAACATCGAACGCAACCCGCACCTGCGCAGGGCTGCCTACGAGCAGTTCAAACGCCTGGGCAAACGTGCGTACCCGATAGTCGGGAGCCGTCCGGACCATGCGGTGGAAGCGGCAAGGCCGTTTGTGGAATCGGAGACACCGCCCGACTTTGTATTCTTCGACCTGACGGGTACGGTAAACAACATGGGACTGATAAAGACGGTGGCGACGATGGACTACATATTCTGTCCCATAGCCGCCGACCGCTTTATCATGGAAAGCTCGCTGAAATATGCGGGCATACTGAATGACACGCTGGTGACGACGGGAAAGTCGAACATAAAGGGCATCCGCCTGCTGTGGAACATGGTGGACCGGCGCGAGAAAACCGACCTGTACGACATCTACGAGAAGGTAATCGCCGGAATGGGGCTTGAGGTGCTGAAGACGAGCCTGCCAGACAGCAAGCGTTTCCGCAAGGAAGGTGCCGAGGAAGGCGACCGCCCGCTGTTCCGCTCGACGCTGCTGCCTCCGGACAGGACACTGGCAAAGGGCAGCGGCATAGACGCGCTGGCGGAAGAGATACTGGAAATAGTAAACCGCTGAACGGATGGCAAAGAAACTCGATGTCGATATTGATCCCGGCAAGTTTCTGGACTCGTTCCGTCCGGAGATGCCCGCGTCCGCCCCCGAGGTGGAGGACAAGGCAGAAGCAAATGCAGGCGGAAAACCCGCAGCAGAGAGGACAAAGGCTCCACAGAAGACCCCAAGGACCGGAAAGGGAAAGGAAGAGGAATATCTGGAACGCTTCCTGAACGCCCCGAAAATTCCGGTATGCTCCGGCAAGACAGCCTATATACGCAAGAGCTACCACGAGCGGATACAGCGCATCGTGCAGGTCATCGGCAAGAATGGGCTTACCCTGTCGGTCTATGTGGACCGCGTACTGGAAGAGCACTTCCGCGAGTATGAGGAAGTAATACGCAAGCTCTACAAAAAGAGCTATGAGGACATTTACTGATTATTCATCCAAAAAGAAAGGAAAAGACAATGGGAAGATTTTTCAAGACAGACAGGAAAAAGGAGACACACGGCAGGCTCACGCTCCCCGTGCGTGCCCTGGCCGGTGACGGCAGCACCACTGGCGGACAGAGAGGGAACATACCGGAAGAACACCCGCAGGCATCCGGGGACGGGACCGCCTCCCTGATGTGCCGGGAAAAACCGCAACCGCTTTAGCCTATGGCGACGCTGCTGATAGTGCTGCTGATGGCCTTCAACATGTGGATGGTCATCTACCTGACCTGGGAACGCAGGACGGGAGACACAACCCGAGAGAAGAACGGAAAGGACGGCGGGAACAGGACGGCGGCTTCCGAGATCGTGGGCAGAAGCCGCTTCAGGATGCCGGAAACGAAGCCACAGACTGCCACACCTGCGCCAAATGCCGCCACGGAAATACGAAGCGAAGAGGTGGACGAGAAGGACGTTACCTTTGCCGACGAAGCACAGGAGGACGGCACGGACACACACCGCCGCCGGATACCGGACGAGGAGCTGGACGAGGTGTTTACGGACAGACGGGTGTCGGACATAGCCGGATATGACGGGGACGAAGAGCCGGATGCGGAACCGGATACTGCCGAAGGGTTCACGTTTGAGGACATCGACCTCGCCGTACGCACGGCGAAGAAAGCGGACGCCACGGGAGATGAACGGCGCCATGCAGGAATGGTATTCTGCGAGATGAAGGGCAACGAGCTGTTTGCCCTGATAGAACGCAGCTCGGAGGCGACACGCAGGAGACTGGACGAACTGATGGACTACTATCTGGACTCGATACCTGCCCCACCTGCCGCATCAACGGCAAGTGCCGCACGCAGAAGGCCGCCTGCCATACCGGAGAGATTCGAGGATTTCAACATCCGCGACTATGTATAACACTGTAAAAAACGTAACGAAGATGCGAAAAAAGAAAATTGACTACGGCTGAATCATCGGCTTGCCACCGAATCCACTAAATCCACAAGCCGGCTTTATCCGAAGCCGCAAAAATTAAAGAAAAGTATCAACTGCCGAAGGGAATATCCCGCCCGGAGGCATAAAAACAAGAAAAGATTATGACAGAAACATCGAAGAAAAAACAAATCATTCTGGCAGTCCTTCTGACGGCTGCAAACATTTCCGCCTTTGCACAGGGCAACGGCATGGCGGGCATCACGGAGGCAACCAATCTTGTGACCTCGTATTTCGACCCGGCGACAAAGCTCATCTATGCCATCGGTGCGGTGGTGGGACTCATAGGAGGCATCAAGGTCTATGGCAAGTTCTCGTCCGGTGATCCGGACACGAGCAAGACCGCCGCAAGCTGGTTCGGAGCCTGTATCTTCCTGATTGTAAGCGCAACCATCCTGCGCTCGTTCTTCCTGTAAACAGAATAAGAAAGGACAATGGCTGAATATCCGGTAAACAAGGGCATCGGTCGTCCGGTGGAGTTCAAGGGGCTGAAGGCGCAGTACCTGTTCGTGTTTGCGGGCGGGCTGCTTGCCGCCTTCCTCCTGTTTGTCATCCTGTACATGGCGGGCGTGAGCCAGTGGGTCTGCATCGGCCTGGGAGTCACGGCGGCTTCCGCCGTGGTATGGCTCACGTTCCGGCTGAACGCGAAGTACGGCCAGCACGGACTGATGAAGCTGGGCGCTGCACGGATGCGCCCGCGCTACCTGCTCCACCGCAGACGGGTGTCCCATCTGTTGAGACGAAAAAGGAAAGGAAGGAAAGAATGAGAAACGTAATGAAAGCCACCACACTGGAGAGCCGGTTCCCGCTGCTGGCGGTGGAACACGGGTGCATCATCTCGAAGGATGCAGACATCACCGCAGCCTTCGAGGTGGAGCTGCCGGAGGTCTATACCGTAACGGCGGAGGAATACGAGAGTATCCATGCTATGTGGTGCAAGGCAATCAAGGTACTGCCCGACTATTCGGTACTGCACAAGCAGGACTGGTATATGAAGGAGCTGTACCGCCCCGACTGGCAGAAGGAAGGTACGGGCTTCCTGGCACGGAGCAACGGGATGCACTTCAACGAACGCCCGTTTCTGAGCCACAGGAGCTACCTGTTCCTGACCAAGACGACGAAGGAACGCATGAGGCGGCAGAGCAACTGGAGCACGCTGTGCCGCGGACATATCATCCCGAAGGAGATACAGGACAGGGAGACGGCGCTGAAGTTCATGGAGGCGGTGGAACAGTTCGCCCGCATCCTGAACGATTCGGGACACGTCCGCCTGCGCCGCCTGAGGGACGATGAGATTACGGGAACGGAAAAGGAAACGGGTATCATAGGCAGATATCTGGCACTGACGACGGAGGATACGGCGTGTCTGGAAGACATCGCCATGAGCGCGGAGGAGATGCGCATCGGCGACAAGCGCCTGTGCCTGCACACGCTGTCGGACACGGAAGACCTGCCGGCTGCGGTAGCCACGGACAGCCGTTACGAACGGCTCTCGACCGACCGCTCGGACTGCCGCCTGTCGTTTGCCGCCCCGCTGGGACTGCTGCTGCCCTGCAACCATATCTACAACCAGTACGTGTTTGTCGGCAACAGCGACGAGGAGCTGCGCCGCTTCGAGAAGTCGGCAAGGAATATGCAGTCGCTCTCGCGCTACAGCCGCCAGAACGCCATCAACTGCGAGTGGATAGAGGAATACCTGAACGAAGCCCACTCACAGGGGCTTAAGTCCGTCCGTGCCCACTTCAACGTGATGGCGTGGAGCGACGACACGGAGGAGCTGAAACGGATAAGGAACGACGTGGGGAGCCAGCTGGCCTCGATGGGATGCGTGCCCCGCCACAACACGACGGACTGCCCGACGCTGTTCTGGGCGGGCATACCGGGCAATGCGGCGGACTTCCCGGCAGAGGAATCGTTCCACACGTTTGTCGAGCAGGCGGTATGCCTGTTCGCCGGAGAGACCAACTACCGGGACTCGCCCTCGGCTTTCGGCATCCGCATGGCAGACCGTATCAGCGGCAAGCCGCTGCATATCGACATATCCGACCTGCCGATGAAGCGCGGCATCACGACCAACCGCAACAAGTTCGTGCTGGGACCGAGCGGAAGCGGCAAGTCGTTCTTCATGAACCACTTGGTCAGACAGTATTACGAGCAGGGCACGCACGTGGTACTGGTGGACACGGGAAACTCCTATCAGGGACTGTGCGAGATGATACACCGCCGCACGCACGGAAAGGACGGCATCTACTTCACCTATACGGAGGAGAAGCCCATCAGCTTCAACCCGTTCTACACGGATGACGGGGTGTTCGACGTGGAGAAAAAGGACAGCATCAAGACGCTGCTGCTGACGCTGTGGAAAAGCGAGAACGAACCCGCCACGAAAACGGAATCGGCGGAGCTGGGAAGCGCGGTGAACGCCTATATCCAGCTGCTCGGTCAGGACAAGGGCATCGTACCGTCGTTCGACTCGTTCTACGAATACATGCGGGACGTGTACCGCAAGGAAATGGAGGAACGCTACATCAAGGTGGAGAAGTCGGACTTCAACATCGACAATTTCCTGACCACCCTGAGGCAGTACTACCGGGGCGGACGCTACGACTTCCTGCTCAACTCGGCGGAGAACATCGACCTGCTGCACAAGCGGTTCGTGGTCTTCGAGATTGACTCGATAAAGGACAATGCCGAGCTGTTTCCGGTGGTGACCATCATCATCATGGAGGCGTTCATCAACAAGATGCGCCGGTTGAAAGGCGTAAGGAAACAGCTGATTGTGGAAGAGGCATGGAAGGCCCTTTCTTCGGCAAACATGGCTGACTACCTGCGCTACATGTACAAGACGGTGAGAAAGTATTTCGGGGAGGCGATTGTGGTGACACAGGAAGTGGACGACATCATCAGCTCGCCCATCGTGAAGGAAAGCATCATCAACAACTCGGACTGCAAAATTCTGCTGGACCAGCGCAAATACATGAACAAGTTCGACCAGATACAGTCGCTGCTGGGTCTGACGGAAAAGGAGAAGTCGCAGATACTCTCGATCAACCAGTCCAACGACCCGTCGAGGCGGTACAAGGAGGTGTGGATAGGACTTGGGGGCACGCACTCGGCGGTATATGCCACGGAGGTGTCGATGCAAGAGTATCTCGCCTATACGACGGAGGAGACAGAGAAGATGGAAGTACGCGAACTGGCGGAGAAACCGGGAGGCGACATGGAAGCTGCCATCCGTCAGGTGGCGGAGCGACGGCTGGAGGAACAGAAGAGACAATGAACCGGCAGGAAATATACAGTAAATGAAAAATAGAAAATGATTTATGAACCAACAGACTGACAACATGTACATTGATGACCGATACAGCGATGAAGCGCTGCGGAAACGGGAGGAAATCCGGGAGCATATCTCATGGTTCCGTGAGTTCCTGACATTCGGGACTTCGCTACCGGAACATATCAGAAGGCGATACGGACTGGAAGAAGACTACCAGCGGTACAAGAAACTGGAAATACAGGTTCACCGGATGCCTGCTGAACCGGACTGCAGGGGATATGGGAAGGAGCAGCGCATGAAAGAACTGTGCGAGGCAGGAAGAGCCAAGGGAAAAATCACTCTTGCGGTGGAAAAGGCTTACGAAAGCATCTGCCCTGCTCCGGCACGGGACTATCTGGAAGAAAAATATCAGGAACTGCTCTATCTGAGAGGTATGGTGTACCGGAAAGACTATGACGACCCGATGTGGTACAAGCCGGAAATCCTGAACAAATACGGCATTGACCACAAGGAACCGCGCGAAACGGTGCTCAAGCAGGTGGAAAAGGCATACCGGGAACTGGATGCCCGATTCTGCCGGATGACGGGCAAGAAGCCGGATGCGGACGAACTGTTCGGCAAACCCGCAGTACGGCAGTCGGTACCTGCACAGAAGGAGGCGCCGGAGAATGGCGCAAGGGAAAACCGCATGTGCAGGCGTAAAGGCAGAAGACCGGGATTCTGACGGAAAAGGAAACCGGGCGGACTCCGGATACGGAAAAGACGAAAAGAAAAAAGGATTGAAAAAAATGAAAGAACGAAACTTAAAGAAGACAAGAAAATGAACATCAAACTGACAAAGACCGAAAGGCTGCTGCTGTGCGGCGGTCTGATAGGCATGGCATCGCTGATGCTGCAAGCCTGTGATATAATGGCAAAAGAAGACAGCGACACCCGTGACAGAATCTGCGGAAACTGGGAAAACGCGGAAGCCGGTCCCGACATACTGGTGTACAGGGAGGGAGAATCATATAAGGTGACACTGTTCAGACGCAAGGGCGTACGCCGCGTACTGAGACCGGAGACCTATCTGCTGCAGAGGGAGGAGAACGGCAACCTGTATATGAACACGGGGTTCCGCATTGACGTGGCATACAACGAGGAGACGGATGTGCTGACATTTTCGCCGGGCGGTGACTATGTCCGGGTGAACACGGATGCAGGTGACGGTGAAAGGACAAAGGAGAAAGAGAATATGCAATAGCAATTTAACGAACCACTAAATCCAAAAAAAGAATGAGAATGAGACAGAAACTGAAAATACCGCTGATTGCGGTCTGCCTGTGCCTTGCGGGGACAGGCGGGGCAAATGCCCAATGGGTGGTGTCCGACCCCGGAAACCTTGCGCAGAGCATCATCAACTCCGCCAAGGAGATGGTGGAGACAGCCGGGACGAAAGCAAACACCCTGAGCGGCTTTCTGGAAACGAAGAAGGTGTTCGAGCAGGGAAAGGCGTATTACGACGCACTGAAATCAGTGCACGACGTGGTAAAGGGCGGCGCGAAGGTGGCGAAAAGCATCTCTCTGGTAATGGAAATATCGGAAATCTATGTGGACAACTACCAGAAGATGCTCTCGGACGAGAACTACACGCCGGAGGAGCTTGCCGCCATCTCGTCGGGCTATGCGATGCTGATAGACGAAAGCTCGGACGTGCTGCAGGACCTGAAGAATGTGGTGAACGTGACGGGCATGTCACTGACGGATGCGGAAAGGCTCGCCATCATAGACAATGCCTACCGCAGCCTGATGAACTACCGCAACCTTGTGCGCTACTACACGAACAAGACCATATCGGTGTCGTACCTGCGGGCGAGAAAGAAGAACGACATGGACCGGGTGATGGCACTCTACGGGAACTCCAACGAAAAATACTGGTAGCCTATGGGAGAGTTTGACAACCTGCACCAGATACTCCTCTCGCTGTATGAGGAGATGATGCCGCTCTGCTCGGACATGGCAGGAGTGGCAAAGGGGCTTGCCGGACTGGGCGCCCTGTTCTATGTGGCGGTGCGCGTATGGCAGTCGCTCGCCCGTGCCGAGGCGATAGACGTGTACCCGCTGCTGCGGCCGTTTGCCATCGGACTGTGCATCCTCTTCTTCCCGACCATCGTGCTGGGAACGATGAACTCCGTTCTGGGAGTAATCGTACAGGGGACGCACTCGATACTGGAGGAACAGACCTTTGACATGGAGAAGTACAGGGAACAGAAAGACAGGCTGGAATACGAGGCGATGATGCGCAACCCGGAAACCGCCTATCTCGCCTCGGACGAGGAGTTCGACCGCCAGATAGACGAGCTGGGCTGGTCGCCGTCGGACATGATCACCATGACGGGCATGTACATGGACCGTGCGGCGTACAACATCAAGAAGAGCGTGCGTGACTGGTTCCGCGAGCTGCTGGAGCTGATGTTCGCAGCTGCCGCCCTTGTCATCGACACGCTCAGGACGTTCTTCCTGGTGGTGCTGTCGATACTGGGACCCGTCGCCTTCGCCTTCTCGGTATGGGACGGCTTCCACTCCACGCTTTCGGCATGGTTCAGCCGCTACATACAGATTTACCTGTGGCTGCCCGTCTCCGACCTGTTCAGCACGATACTGGCGAAGATACAGATACTGATGCTCCAGAACGACATCGAGGCGATGCAGGCAGACCCGAACTTCTCGGTAGAGGCGAGCAACGGGGTGTACATCGTGTTCCTCGTTATCGGCATCGTGGGATACTTCACCATCCCGACGGTAGCCGGATGGATAATCCAGGCCGGTGGCGGAGTGGGCAGCTACAACAAGAACATCGGTACTGCGGGCGCCCTTGGCGGCAGTCTGGCAGGTGCGGCAGCCGGAAACGTGGCGGGACGCACGGGCAAGTTTATCAGAAAACAGGCCGGACGGCTGCTGAAAAGAAAATAGCCTGATAACCGGGGCGGTACCCTGGCATAGCTGCTGTGCCACCCCGGGAAAGCATACCAAAATGATTTTACAAACCATAAAAAACAGAAAGAATGGAGTTCAAGAGCCTGAATAACATAGAAACGAGTTTCCGGCAGATACGTCTGTTCGGAATCATCTACACGGCGGTATGTGCCGTCATCGTCATCTGCTCGGTGGTATGCGCCTTCCGCTTCGCCGAAGCGCAGAGACAGAAGATATACGTACTTGACGGGGGAAAGAGCCTGATGCTCGCCCTTTCGCAGGACCTGTCGCAGAACCGTCCGGCGGAAGCGAGGGAGCATGTGCGCCGCTTCCACGAGCTGTTCTTCACCCTCTCGCCGGAGAAAAGCGCCATCGAGCACAACGTGAAGCGTGCGCTGCTGCTGGCGGACAGAAGCGCGTACAACTACTACGCCGACTTTGCGGAAAAGGGATTCTACAACCGCATCATCGCGGGGAACATCAACCAGGTGCTCCAGGTGGACAGCGTGGTCTGCAACTTCGACCACTATCCCTATGAGGCACGCACCTACGCAAGGCAGATGATCATCAGGGAAAGCAACGTGACGGAGCGCACGCTGGTAACGACCTGCCGGCTGCTCAACGCGAGCCGCTCGGACGACAATCCGAACGGGTTCACCATAGAGGGATTCACGATACTGGAGAACAGGGACATCAGAAGCATGGAGAGATAGGCGTATGGGAAAGATGAATATTCTGACGGGAAAATGCGCTGCCGTTCTCAGGGAAAAACTGCACAGGAGACTGGACGCACTGCCGCCGAAGGCAAGGCTGGCGACGGTGGCAGTGATGTCCGCCGCCTTTGCCGCAGGCTGTCTGTACATGACCGCCACCGCCATTGCCGGCTTCGGGAAAGGAAACGGGACGATGGAGATACGGCACATGAAGAAACCGGAACTGCCGCAAAAAGCGGATTTGCAGGAAGCGTATGAACATTATCATAAAAACAGGATGTATGGAAAAGGAACAGAAAAGGAATGAGACAAAAGAGAAAAGACCGCTGACAGAGGAACAGCGCCAGCGGAGAAAGAAGATGCTGGTCTATCCGCTGATGGTGCTGACCTTTCTGGGGTGCATGTGGCTCATCTTTGCCCCCTCGCAGAAGGACGGTGGAAAGGAACGGCAGGGACTGGGATTCAACACGGACATGCCCCTGCCGGAAAACTCCGGAATCATAGGCGACAAGGCGAAGGCATACGAACAGCAGCAGCTGGAGAACAGGAAGAAGGAACGCCGGGGCATGGTGGGCGACCTGTCCGCATTCTGGGACGACAAGACGGAAGGAACGGACACGGCAGACGGAACGGACGACTGCCGCCTGGCACAACCGGAGACATCGCCGAAGACGGGCGGAAGCGGAATACAGACAGGCATCCGCTCCTCAGCTGCCGCCAACGAGCGGCTGAACACCTCGCTGGGTACGTTCTATGAGCCGCCGAAGGAGGATGCCGAGAAGAAGGAGCTCAGGCAGCGCATCGACGAACTGGAACGCATGGTCATGGAACAGGAGAAACAGCCCGCAAGGATGGAGGAACAGGTCGCCCTGCTGGAGAAGTCGTACGAGCTGGCGGCGAAGTACCAGAACGGAGGAAACAATGCCGGGCAGACCGCACGGACCGATGGGACGGAAATGACGGAAAGCAATGCCGGCGAAAAGAAAATGAAGGCTGAACCAGTGAGCGGCGTGCGCCCGTCAACGGTGTCCGCCCTGCCGCAGCCCCTGACAGATTCCGCCTTTATAGCGGACTACGGGGGCGAAAGGAACTACGGGTTCCACACTGCTATCGGCAGTACGGAGGCACCGGGAAAGAACACCATAGCAGCCTGCGTACAGGGCGACCAGACGGTAACGGACGGACAGACGGTAAGGCTGCGGCTGCTGGAGCCGATGCGGGTGTCTGGACGGACAATACCAAGGAACACGACCCTTGTGGGGACGGCACGCCTGCAGGGTGAGCGTCTGGAGATAGGTATCGGCTCGCTGGAATATCAGGGAAACATCATCCCGGTGGAACTGGCGGTGTACGACAGCGACGGACAGGCGGGCATCTTTGTGCCCGGCTCGATGGAAACGGACGCGGCAAAGGAAATCGGGGCGAACATGGGCAGTTCGCTCGGCAGCAGCATCAACATTTCGACCGATGCGGGGGCGCAGCTCGCCTCCGATCTGGGAAAGGGAGTGATACAGGGAGTCTCGCAGTATATATCGAAGAGGATGCGCACGGTAAGGGTGCATCTGAAATCGGGATACAGGGTGCTGCTGTATCAGGAAAAATAGACAGCAAGAGACGAAAGAAAAAACAACAGTCAAATTTTATCAACCACTAAATCCAACGTAAAAATGAGTATCAGAAAAGTAATGATGATGTTTGCCCTTATGACGGGCATTGTCTGTGCAGGACACGCACAGGAAGTGAAAAACGACAGCACCGCCACCACGAAGGCGGAGGAGCTGAAACTGGTAAAGGACGTCTGTCCGCAGACAGAGGAGGACGGCGACCTGTATCACGGACTGACCAGGAAACTGATGTTTGACCGCATGATACCGCCGCACGGTCTGGAGGTCACGTATGACAAGACAGTGCATATCCTGTTTCCCTCGGCAGTGCGCTATGTGGACTTGGGTTCTCCCAACCTCATAGCGGGCAAGGCTGACGGTGCGGAGAACGTCATCCGCGTGAAGGCGACGGTAAGGAACTTCCGCACGGAGACGAACATGAGCGTCATCACGGAGGACGGGTCCTATTATTCGTTCAACGTGAAATACGCCGATGAACCGCTGCTGCTCAATGTGGAGATGAAGGACTTCATCCATGACGGCAGCACGGTGAACCGCCCGAACAACGCGCAGGAAATCTATCTGGAGGAGCTGGGAAGCGAAAGCCCCATGCTGGTGCATCTTATCATGAAGTCGCTGCACAAGGAGAACAAGCGCAAGGTAAAGCACATCGGCTGCAAGCGTTTCGGCATCCAGTATCTGCTGAAAGGGATATATGTCCACAACGACCTGCTGTACCTGCACACGGAGATAAAGAACCAGAGCAACGTGCCGTTTGACGTGGACTACATCACGTTCAAGATTGTGGACAAGAAGGTGGCGAAACGAACCGCCATTCAGGAACAGGTGCTGTTTCCGCTCCGCGCGTACAACTATGCGGTGCGTGTGGCCGGGAAAAAGTCCGAGCGCACGGTGTTCTGCCTGCAGAAGTTCACCATTCCTGACGGCAAGCAGCTGGTGGTGGAAATGAATGAGAAGAATGGCGGGCGTCACCAGACGTTCACCGTGGAGAACGAAGACCTGGTACAGGCTGAAACCATCAACGAACTGCGTGTACGATGAAAGGCAAGGCGGTGTTTTTAGCAATGCTTCTGTCCGTCCTTCTTGCAGGACGGGCGGAAGCCCAGCGATGCCTGCCGAAGATGCGGGGCATTGAGATGAAAGCCGGGATGACCGGGGCGGACGGCTACTGGCTGGGAGCCGCACTGTCGAGCTATGCAAGGGGCGGCAACAAATGGGTGTACGGGGCGGAATACCTGCAGACCAATCATCCGTACAGAAACGTGAATGTTCCCGTGGCACAGTTCACGGCGGAGGGCGGTTTCTACTACAACTTCCTGTCGGATGTGAAAAAGACGGTGTTCTTCTACGCGGGGGCGTCAGCCCTTGCCGGATACGAGACGGTAAACTGGGGAGAAAGAACGCTGTATGACGGGGCAAGGCTGAACAACAGGGACGGCTTCGTCTATGGCTGCGCCGCCACGCTGGACATGGAGCTGTATCTTGCGGACTTCATCGCACTGACGGCTTCGGTAAGGGAGCGTTTCCTATGGGGCGGCAGTACGGGCGTGTGCCGCACGGAGTACGGGATAGGTATAAAGTTCATCATCAACTGACGGCAATCATGAAGAAGGAAGCGATAAAAAAGGAATGGCATGTACCGGAGAAGTACCATGCCCAGGTCCGGGAAAAGCCGGAAACTTTCTATAAAGTTCCGCACGAATACCGCAGCCCGCAGCTCTGTCTGGAGGCGGTGCGCGGATGGGGATACAATCTGGGAATAGTGCCGGAAGAAATGAAGACACGCGAGATGTGCCGGGAAGCGTTCAACACCAGTCCCGACCTCGATTACGGGCATTGCGCCATCATCGGCTTCATGCCTTTTGCGGACGTGGTACTCGAATGCCTGAAGGACTCCGCCGGAGGAACGGACATGACGGATCTTGCGGCAACTGTCCGTCCGGAAGTCATGGACAGGGAGATTGCCGGTTTTCTTGTCGGGAAGGACGGGCACTGCCTGCAGTATGTACCCGTGCACCTGCAGACGGAAGAGCTTGCGCTGATGGCAGTCAGGACATCGGGGAATGCGGCGCTGCTGCACCGCAGCGTACGTGAGGACATCAAAACGGAAAAGGTCTATATGGCAGGTATGGAAGAGGACTGTTTCCAGTCGTTCCTGCATATCCCGCCGGACAGACGCACGCCGGAAATATGCCTCGTGGCAGAAAAGCTGTATCCGGACGTGGTACGGGCAAGGCCGGACTCCATACCGGAGGCGGTCAGGAACGGATGCAACATATATACGCTGGGGAATCTGCTGGAAAAGGCCTGCGGTGAGAGATTCGATGCAGGTACGGTAAAGCGGGTCTATGAGGGCAAGCCGCTGCGGGTGAAGCAGTTCACCACACCGACAGGGGTGATGAATGATACGGTTATCCGCTTCTCGAAGGAGAACAGCCGGTTCCAGTATGACCAGCCTCATAAGAACAGGATGATAAAACTGGGGATGAAGCCATGAGTATGGAAACGGAAATAGACAGAATGAAGAGGATACCGATTGAGGAGTTCCTCGCACGGCTGGGTCATTCGCCCGTGCAGCGCAGGACAAACGCGCTGTGGTACAAGGCTCCGTACAGGGAGGAACGCACGGCGTCGTTCAAGGTGAACATGGAGCGAAACCTGTGGTATGACTACGGGCTGGGCAAGGGCGGCAATATCTTCGCCCTTGCCGGGGAGTTCATCCATTGTGCCGATTTCCTCTCGCAGGTAAGGTATGTGGCGGAAGTGGCGGGTATGCCGCTGCCGGAAAAGAAGGTGTACCACCCATGCGAAGTGAGGCAGCCGGTAGAGCCGTCCTTCGAGGACGTGGAGCTGATGCCGCTCCAGAACCGGGCGCTGCTCTGCTACATGCAGGAAAGGGGCATATCGTCGGGGGTGGCCATCGGCGGATGCAGGGAGATACACTACACCACACACGGGAAGCGGTATTTTGCCGTGGCATTCGGTAACGGAGGGGGCGGCTATGAGATACGCAACCGCTTCTTCAAGGGATGCCTGCCGCCCAAGGATGTGACACTGCTGGCTTACGGTTCGGCAAGCTGCAACCTGTATGAGGGGTTCATGGACTATCTGTCGGCACGTGTGCTTGGAATTGGAAACGGTGAAGACCACCTCGTGCTGAACTCGGTGTCGAACCTGACGAAGGCATACAGGCATCTGGACGGTTACGGGAAACTGCAATGTCACTTTGACAATGATGAAGCCGGACGGAGGACGTTGGAAGCCCTGCGTGCACGGTACGGCGGAAAGGTGACGGACTGCTCCGGACTGTACGGCGGCTGCAAGGACCTGAACGACTATCTGCAAAAGACGCTTGCCGAAAGGCAGGCATGGCGGGAAAACGAAAAGAAAGGAAAAAACAACGGAATAAAATTATAATGATTATGGACATGAACAGACTTAAAGATGGAATAAGAGAAAAGGTAAATACAGTAAAAATGCTGGCAGTCTTCTGCGCCGGACTGCTTTCTATCGGCATGACGGCCTGTGATGATGGGCTGGACGTGACGCAGGCTTATCCGTTTACGGTGGAAACGATGCCCGTACCGAAGGAGCTGGCAAAGGGTGAAACGGCTGAAATCCGCTGCGAATTGGTACGTGAGGGCGAGTTTGACGGAGCGGTCTATACCATCCGATATTTCCAGTTTGACGGCAAAGGTACGCTGAAGCTCGACAACGGGCTGGTGTTCCAGCCTAACGACCGTTACCTGCTGGAGAACGAGAAGTTCCGCCTGTACTACACATCGGAGTGTGACGAGTCACAGAGCCTGACCATTACGGTGGAGGATAATTTCGGGAACTCTTTTGAATGGGAAACGGACTTCAACAACGATTCGGATGCGGAAGAGGCTCCCTCAGGGAACGATACGCTGAATACGGTGAAAGGAGGTGTCTATCAGTAAGGGGGTAATGAAAAGGCTGCTTGCCCCGGCGGTGCTGGCGGTTGCTTTTTCCGCCAGCCTGCCGGCGCAGAATACGGGTACGGTTGGGACACCCGCCTCGTTCAAAGATGAAGCGAAGGCGGAGTTAGCCGTCGAGCTGATTAAGAAATACGAAGGACTCCATGACCGTTCTGATTATCCGTACTACGGTTACGGACATTGTAAACTTCCGGGAGAGGAACTGTCCTATGATATGACGGAGGCGGAAGCGGAAAAACTGCTGATAAGGGATTTGGAGAAGCGTTACAGGTTGTTCAGCAAGTATGGGAAAGATGCCCTGATCCTGACCGTACTCAGCTACAATGTGGGTCACGGAACTCTGCTCGGATATGGAAAACACCCGAAAAGCCGTCTGGTGAAAAAGCTGGAAGCCGGTGACAGGGACATCTATAAGGAGTATATATCCTACTGCCACTACAAGGGACGGAAAATCCGCTCGATAGAGCGGCGACGGAAGATGGAGTTTTTGCTGCTGTATGAGAAGTAACGCAAAGGGAGAGCTTCACACAAATGGTGGGGTCTCCCTTTGTTGTTTGAAATAATATCATCTTCCGTTTGTGAGTGAGTTAAGAACTACCCTACAGGGTATTGAATAAGTGTCGAGAAATATGTAGCTTTGCACTTGATAAACGAAAATAGCCTAAGTGAGGTGTTTTATGTCTAATTTTTTGAAGAATGTTAAAGAACTTGTTTTATATCTGTTTGCTTTTGTTGTTCTGTAATAAATCAGAAGCACAAAATTTATCAAGTATCATTGATAGCTGCCATTATTATTTGGAAAAGCAAGATACTATGTCGTTTAATAAGACCTATATCAGAATTCTTGATGCTTATGAAAAAGAGTATGATGCAGAACTATATTCAATAGAAGAAGAATTAAAAGAGATGAGAATTGAAGATCAAAGCATACGATTGTTACTGCTTGATGCTTCGAAGAAGAAACAGAATGTAAATAAAATAAGAAGGATAATGGACGACATAGACCGAAGAAATGCTGTCAGAGTTGCTGAAATCATTGACCAATACGGTTGGCTTTCTCCCGATGATATTGGATATGAAGCGAACGAGGCTCTTTTCCTTTGTATTCAACATTCCCAAGATTCTTTAATCCAGAATAAGTATTTACCTATACTGAAAGAAGCCGTCCGAGATGGTGCGGCTAAGGGCTGGCAATATGCTTTTCTGACTGACAGGTGCCTTATGAACCAAGGACAAAAACAGATTTATGGGACGCAGAGAATAACCAGGGATGGAGTGGATTATCTGGTCCCTCTACAGGATATTGATAAGGTCGATTCACTAAGAAAGGAAATAGGGCTTGAGCCTTTGAGTGAATATATGAAAGACTGCGGACTTAAAACCGGCTGGAGTAAAGAGTTTTACAAAAACAATATAAAACTACATGAATCAATTTTTAATTCATGGTTTCAATCGTTTAAGCGGAATAAAAATTCTTATTAGTCTTCCTAAATCAGCCTCAGATCATCTACTACGTCCACAGCCTCAGTGATGTTTTCTGCGCGTAATTTCTCGAAAAGTTTTTTTGTGAGACTTGGCGATATTAGCATTATACTCAAATCCAGTATAATAATCTGAGTTTATCATATGATTTTCAGGGTATATAAAATGTCATGTTTACTTTATTCAATAAAATTTGTTTCTGCTTTCCGAAAGCCTTAATTTTGCATGACTTTTACATCAAACAATCATGGAAAATTATATGGCAAAAGCAGCGGATGCCTTTCTGACAGGGCGTCCGTATGGCATACGTCTTGACTTCAAACATAAGGGCTTCGCTCTTTTCAACTACAACATGAACGAGCTTGGCAACCATCTTCCTGGCAGACTAGAGACGCTCCCGCTGGAGGATTTTGACGTGGAGGATATTCCGCTGTGTGGGGAACGTATTATCCAAAAGGAAAACATAACGGACATCTTCTTCTATGACGAGAAGAGCAACCCGTATTCGGACAACCGTGTGGATATGAAGAAACTGAAAGCATACAACAAATATATCTATCCACTTTCACTTATTCTGAACAGAAATCTGTAAGATGGAAACAAAAAAGACTTCCGTCAGTGGAAGTCTTTGGAACAGCGGTTTCTTTGCTACTTTCTTTGTCCGCCTTCTGCTCACCGAAAGAAAGTAGGGCGGCTCTCGCCGCCTCTGCCTAAAGTCGGGTGTAAAGTCCCGTTACATCCGTGAAAATCTGCTGGAGCATATCAAAGTACACTCCCTCGTATTTGGCTATCTCCTTGACCTTGATGTCCGCATACTTCGTCAGTGTCTGACGATAGAAATACATGGTGTATGTATCTGTGTCTTCATCCAATATGATTTTCAGTCTGTTGGCTGACGTCTTGTTCCTTGCAAGGCTCATTTGTAGTCCGTTGCCCAAATTGATATAGTTACGGCTTCCCGTCATGACGGTAAATCCATGACCGCCCAACTGCTGTAAGATTGTATTCGCTATCATCTGTATATGAATTTAAGTTATTGTCAATGGGTGGCTTTTGCCACCCGATTTTTTATACGTTCATGCTCTGCCTTATATGTTCCAATGTGCGCTCGGCAATGGGTCGTGTTTCCTCCGTCCAAAGGTCATAGTCATGTACGGATATTCCTACACTCTGCAAGTCACGGATATAGCCGGACACATAATCTCCCGTAGGGAGGTAAACGAACTGCATCCATGCGTCCCTGCTGTCTGTCAATATAAAATAGTATTTCATGCTCTTTCTGTTTTATGGGTTATCTGTTTCGGGTGCGGGCGGTATTGTGTACCGCCACACCTTTAGTATTCTTTCATTTCGGCAATGGGGGTATATTTTCTGAGCCATTCCACCACATGCACCATGTTGTATTCGGAAGTAATGACTGCCGTATGTTCGTTTATCGGGGTCATTCTTGTACTTTCGTAGCTCTCTATCCATTCCTTTAGTGTTGCCACATCACAAGTATCGGTACACATCATATCCAAAATTCTGATAGGGTCGCTGAATGTCACAATCAAAGTATCATAGTATGCTGTCATAATCTGTCCTCCTTTCCTTTTATCCATTCGTCACGCAGGTGTCTGCACTCCTCCAATGTAGGTCTCACGCAGGAGAAAAGTTCTCCGTCCGTGTGTCGGTAGTCATACTGGAAAAGGGTTGTTCTTTTCCGTCTGATAGTTGTTTGGTACTTTTCGTACTTCTCAGTACCTGCCGTCTGGCAGGTACTCACTCCGTTGATGGTCATTCTTGTTGTCATGGTAGTCATTTATTAAAATTCAACAATCAGCAGTCGGTTCTCCATTACCTTTTCGGGGTCGGTTATCATCCTTTGGGCTACCCAAAGGTGATGTGCTCCGAAGCCGTAGGCGAACAGCCTTCCGAAGTTCTCGTTTTCTGAAAGTTTTGCCATTGAATTGCGGATTTCCTTTTCACTGAAACTCAAGGACAAGGTGTTTATCAGATTGACAAAGATGTCGGTTACTTTCTCGTCCCATAATATCAGTATGTTTTCTATCTTTATTTCCATATCATGTATATTTTAGTCTATAAATCAAGCACTCATCCGCTTGCGGATAAGTTCGGCATTACTCTCTACAAGGCTGATGATGCGGTCGTGGTATTCGGTATTGGAATTGCATACACCTCTGCTCTGCACCACCTTGAATGTTGTCAGTGAAACCTCTACCGTTTCAATACGTTTGCCGTCAATGGTTGCGGATAGGATAAGAGAGTCTGTCCTCTTGTGATAGCTTCCCACACAATGGTGCATCAGTTTACCTTCAAGTTGCATTTCCGCCACACTCTCAATGACCTTTACAAGAATAAGATTGTCGGTAAACACAAGTCCGAAGAACTTGCCTTTGGACTTCAGATAATTCTTTTCATCCTTGACCAACTGCTCCCTGCGTTGCTCCGCTCTTTCCCTTTCTATCTGTTCTTCGCGTTTTCTGACAAGTCGGTCATGTGCCTTTTTCAAGTCTGTCGGACAAATATATTTTGGGCAGTGGGTATCTTTCCCGAAATGTCGGAGCAGTCTTACAAGGTCACACCACATGGAGGCATCTGCAATATGATAGCCGTTTCGGATACAGATTTTTATGGAGTTCCAATATTCATGCAAATTGATATTTGAAATGACGGCATATCTGAACATTTCTGTCTGTCCCGCTTTAAGCAATGTTTCCTTTTTGCTGTCCGTCAGAATGGCGGTAAAAAATTCGTATGGGGTCAGTTTGTGGAATGCTCCCTTGAAGCCGTTCCGCCTTAATTCGGGAATGATGCGCATTGCCGGATAAGTCTTGTATGCGTCTATGTTGTATGCTTTCAGCATCTTGTTGCTGCGCAAATCCATATCGCTCCATTCAGTCCAAAGGTCATAGTACATCGTGTGCATGGCTCTCAGTCGGGCAATAACTTCGGTCTTTCCGTTTGGGGCAATCCACCATTGCACCACCTCCCGAATGGAATACTCTGCCTTCTGTCCCACCTTGTATGTTGCTCCTACCATAAAGTAGCGCAACACTTGATAGCCTTTTCGGGTCGTAATGATTTCATAATATGCGCTGTCCCTGAAAACTCTCTTTCGGGTATCAAGTATTTCAAGTTCCTTTCCGCAATGGGGACAGCTACAGCCACATATAGTTTCCGCAAGAGTGTGTCCGCCTTTCCAGCGGTGTCCACATTCCGAACAAGTGATAGTTCCGCCTTTTGTGCGGTAGGCATGATGCTTGAAGCAATGTTCAAAAGCGTATGCTTTCTGCTTGTCTGTCAGTTCGGGCAGTCCGCTTGACAAACGGACTACCTCTTTCTGTATGCGTGTTCTCGGTTTCATATCAAAAATCAAATAATGAGGGTTGGACTTGTGTTTCTTTTTTCGCTGTCGGCTTGTTGCGGTTCTGTAGCTTTTGGAGTTCCATCTGCTGATATTGGTCAACCGCCTTTCTTCTTGCTTCCTGCTTTTCCTCTTCTGTCAGTTCCACCACATGGTTTACAACTACTTGACATTGTATAGGCTTGCCTACTTCAATCTCGTTTTCATCGTAATAGTGAATGGCTTGTCCGTAAATCTCTCCGTCTGAAAAGCCGTTGCAACCGCTTTTCTGCACATAGTTCAGAATGTATGTGACACAATCGTCTATGTTCTTGGCTGGGTTGCGGTAGCTTTTGGCGAATAGTTCATCTTCCGCTGCTCTCTGCTCCAAAAACATCTGTATGGTTCGTTTGAAATGGTCTGTTCCTTTCATCATAATCTCAAATTTTAGTCGGGTTGTCGCTCAAATAAAGTATCTCGCAATCTTCCACTTCTGTGGGAAGTCCGAAAAGGGGGTAATGGGTGAAATAAGGCTGTGCGTTCCCTTCTTCATCTGTGAGGGGTGAAACATCTTGTACTTGCCATCGCTTCATCCATCTGTCTATTGTCTGAACTTCATAGTCTGTGAGTGCGGTTGCATCACCATTGATGATATAGGCTAAACTCCATGTGGGTATCTTTTCCGTTGTCCTGTTCATATCCGTTCATTTATTGGGTCAGACAATCTCTTGTAAAATCTCCGTGTGGTATTGTGGAGGACATTCCACCAAAAGAAAACCGATAAAGTCCTTTCTCGCTTCCTTGTTGAGTTCGTGGTATAGCCTTCTTAAGGTTGAATGGTTGCCGTTGATGTAGGTTTCCACCATATACTCAAAGATGTTGTCCACCTCGTAAAATCTGCATTGCTGCGCTGCTGTCTTGCTGTATCGTCTTGCCATATCCTTATTTGTTAGATTGTTAATAACCAAATGAAAAAGCCGATTGCCGCCATTACTGAAAATAGGGAGATTAGGATGCCGAACATGATGCTCAACATGCCGAATAGGATTTCTCCTATGATACCTACTACCAAACTGCCAGCACAAAAGGCTATGTTTGATGTTGTCGTTACTACTGCGGATAATGCTTTCCACAATACCTTTCCGATGTCACTCAATATCATTCTCATATTTTCCGATTTTAGATTGTTGATTACCTTGTTCGGATTTGGAGTGGGCGGTTTCTTTTTCTTTTCGCCTCTCTGTATGTCCGATGTTTTCTTGTGACGTCTTCCGACCGCATTGGTCGTTTTCGTTTCGGGGGCTTCTCAAAGGTTAGGGAGTAGGATTAGCAAATTTTTTAGACAAAATACTACCCCTGAAAGGGCGTGGAGATTTTTCGACAAAAAATTTGAGTTCCTAATCCCGTCTTTACCTTTGCCCCATGCAACGAAAATGACACCTGATGCCGTCCTGGATGGCGGCATGGAAACAGAGGCATACGCATAGAGAGGCGGAAAGGAAAAGGGACAGATGTATTGGCGTGCAGCGCCATGTGGATGGATTAAGGGCGGTGCTACAAATAAGGGGAAAGTTGGCTTTCCGACCGCCGTGTGGAAGTCCTGTAACCGTCATTGTCATGCGTGCATGGCTTGCGGTTACTGGTGTTCCTCCGGTGGTACATTGTAGTAAAACGGGATTGTCTGCCGTTGCTTTGTCTGCAATGGAAGGCAAACTGGTTTTACGACACGGGACATTGTAGCCGAAAATGGTCACAAGAACAGATCCACGCTTGGCGTGTCCTGTAGAAGTGGCATTTTCGGCTACTTGTATATGGATGAAATAATGACTGTAAGAACGGTTTTACCGTTTTAGTACAAGCATATAAAAGAAGTGCCCACGGCGATGGCAGTGTCATTTATGACATTGTGGTCGCTGTGGGCTTTTCTTTTGCTTGTACTGTTTCTGAAATCGGCTTTTGCGCATCAGGCAGAAGCGGTTTTCAGAAGAGACTATAGAACAATCAGGCTAAACGCTTTTCATTTTATGGGATATATGATTAGCGATGACTTTTGTTTTTAATTAAATAAAACTGAAAAAGAATATCGGTAGGAAACAGGCGTAAAGGCATCGCTTGTAATATTAATAAAGCCTTTTTATTTCTTACCGCATATCATCAACCTAAATTAAGGTTATAGTGCAATAAGCAGAAAATTATTGATTTATACTTTTATTGTAATAATAATGGGTATATTTCAAATAGTTCTAAAATATATCCAATTTTGTTTTTTGTTTGTTGCGTTAGATGTGCAAACATACATAGATCCTGAATTTCTATAGCCCCTTTTAATACCATGCTATTATAATTAGACAAAAATAACGTAAGTAACATTTTTTCTGAAGAAGATAATGTTTTTGACCTTACATCGATATAACTTTTATCAACTATATATGATCCTTTATCCTTTGCTAATTTGAAACAACATTCAAATGGTAAGGCTTCTCCAAAAACATATATCCAAGACTCTTTTATAAGATGTTCTTTTGTAAATATACTATACTTAGATTTGAATTTAAACTTAATAGTTTCTATAATACCTTCAATTAATTCAATCTTATTAAGAATTTTATCTTTATTTATTTCTACTGGTAAAATTCCATTGTGAACCAGTATGTTACGTTCGTCTTTATATTGCTTGAGCTCTTCTAAAAAGTCACAAGTTGTAATATTAAGTCCAATTTTAACAATATTGTTGTATTGTTTTAATAACTCCTCAATTTTTCCATATGCGAAATTTCGAGCAAATGCTGTTGCTGCTATTTCAACCAATGGTGTTGTTAATGAAAAAGAAGACAGTATATCTCCAATATCTTTTATTTCTTGATTTTTTAATGTGTCAGGAAATGCTGTTAAAATTTTGCAATAAGTTTGATACAAAGTTGTTTCAAAAACAGTATAAATATGTATATATATAGATTTTTGAAACCAGGATTCTTGAATAGATGAGTTAACAATGTTTTGTTTTATTGATTCAAGTTCCGAATATGATTTTTCAAAAATATTTAATACTTCTGTTATTATAAAAATTCTAGGTTTTACTATTTCAGACATATTATGGTACAAATAAAAAACAAAGTTAATATTTTGTTCTCAAAATAATAGATTAATTATCAAAATATCAATATCTTTACGGTAAAAATTATAATTATGGAAAATACTTTTTGGGATTCAAATTTGTTTCAAACACTAGTATTAATAATAACAATAGGTACGACTGTTGGTATTGCATTGTGGCAATTTCATGCTCATAAAAGGAGAGAATTACAAAATGCAGTAGCAATTTTGATTTTACAAATAAAAGATATAGAAAAAAATATAGAATATATTTTTTCTGAAGGCCTAATAAATGGAATTATTCAAGAAGTACCAATGCATTATTCTACAATTATTTTTGAAGAAAACCAATGGAATAGATATGCTCATACAATAGTAGGATACATATCTCAAGAGTCATTTGAAAAAATAGATACTTTTTTCAAAGTAGCTCAAAGAATAAGGGAGCAACAAATTTATATTAAACAAAAAATTCAATTATCCACTGAAAACAAAGCATTTTATTATTATAGCGCTATTTACAATCAAGCTGTAATCTCTGAAAACTCAACACAAAATATTCAATCAATAGTTGACAAATTTAATGCAGCAATAGTTCCTTCGTATATTCAAAAAGAGTTGGCATTGGGGTTAGAGAAAACTTTGAAGCAATATCATAAATTGACAGATGGAATTGCATATACAGAATTAAAGAAGCTCAAGTAGGTATGAATATGATAAGTAAAACTTAGAATAAACAGTTTCATATGTTCTTTAATTTTTGAAAATACAACAATATAGAATAAATTGTATTACTGTATAGATCAATAAATTTTAGTAAAATAAAAATATGAGTTTGCGAATATTGCATTTTTCAGATTTACATCTGGTAAAAGAAAATCCAACAATGGGTGCCTTATTAATGTATCTCAACCAAAGTCTGGATGAAATACAGAAAGATGGTAATATAGACCTCGTAGTTTTTACCGGAGATTTGATTGATAGAGGAGGTGCTAGTTTTGGTAATATTAATACAGCTTTTGAAAAGTTTGGGGAAGTAGTAATCACTCCTATTTTAGAGAAACTTAAACTTACAAAGGATAGATTTGTCTTCATTCCAGGCAATCATGATACCGAAAATGACCTTGGTAAACAATATATGAAAATAGGCTTTCTTGGGGGAAATTTACATGATGACCATGAAAAAATTATATCTATAAAAAATTCTCCCAAAAATTATGATATTGTAAGAGCTCGAACAAAAGCATTTAAGGATTTTGAAAAGCTATATTATACAGAAAGTCTGAGGGAAAATTATCAATACGGAGATTTTGACTCTAACTTCAAATTTGATATTAGAGGAAGTAAGATTGGTGTTACAAGCCTTAATTCTGTTTGGTTTTGTGGTCTTGATGATGATAAAAAATTATTTCTTGGAGTTGATCAAATTACAAATTCACAAGTATTCCTTTCTGATTGTAATATAAAGATTGTAGCATCTCATATCGGATATGATCTTTTAACTGAGGCAGAAAGTAAACGTGCAAAAGAGGCTATAGCACATTGTTACGACTTGAATCTCTCAGGTCATACACATTCTTTAGATGATGACTTTATAGCGATACCATCAGGTGATTATTGCATGAACATTACTGCAGCGGGAACATTATGTGATAATATTCATAAGTTAGACGAAAATTACAAGAATTCATTTCAAGTAATTGATGTTATTTCCAAAGAAGAATTCTATGTTAGAAAATATCAGCAAAAACAAGGTATGGAATTTTCTTTGGATCTAAATTTTGGAGAACAAGGAATATGGCATCACCAATATAATAAACAGAATGCTAAAAATAAGGCAAAAGCAGATGAGGTAAAAGAAAAAATTGAACAAGAAAAGGCTTTTCTTGAAAACATATTTCCTTTTTATCCTATAGATAAAGCTATCGAACAAGACAAGGAAACTTTTATGAGCGGAGAGTTTATACCGTCTCAAAGGAATGAGGAGTGTATCAATCTTCTCAGAAATCCAGATATTAAAAATCTTAGAATATTATCTATTTCAGGCGTCGGTAAGACAAGAATAGTCGGTGAAGCCTTTAGAACAATGCAAAAAGTGTTCTATTGTACAGATCCTGACAAAAACATAAATAGAGGGTTGGAATACATATTAACCCACGTTGATGAAGGTGTAATCATTATAGATAATTGTCCTATTGATGAATATTATCGCATAACAAGATTCATTAGCAGGTTCCAAAAACCATTTAGAATAATAAGCCTTTATAATGTTCTCACCAAAAATGAAGAAGGTAGAGGTACAAATGTTTTCTTTATTGATGTTGAAGATAATCAAGAAGTCGTAGATGCAATAATAGAGAAAGAAAAAATTCACAATGAAGAAGTAATAAATAGAATTAGAGAATATAGTGACGGTATCTCATTAATGGCTATTGAACTTATTAAGGCGTATAAAAATATTGGTCAAGTTCAACTTCTTCCAGAGAAAAAACAATGGTTGGACTATTTGTTAGATCCTAGTGGGCAATTGGATACACATAAGCGATCAGTTCTTAATGCCATAGCATTATTTAATCCTTTGGGATTTACTGGAAATAAAAAAGATGAATATGATTTTGTAATTAATCATTCTGAGATTAATCATATCCATTTAGCTAAATCATCTGTAGAAGATTGTTTTTCTTGTACCGTTCATGAATTTAATCAACGCCGGCTATTAGACATGAGAGCAAATAGTGTAAATGTTCGTCCCAGACCTCTTGCAGAATGGCTGGCTGAAGAATGGCTCCAAAAGACACCTATTGATACATGGGGGAAAATAATTGCAGAGATTGAAGCTGCTGGTCAATTAGGTGAACGACTTACAGATCAAATGAAAAATAGGTTTATGTCACTCACTTCTCTTGAGGCCCAACAACTTTTTGACGAACTGAATAGAATCCCTTTTCATGATGAGAAAATAGTGCTCACTAAAACTGGCTCACAACTTATTTTCTCTATGTCAACTGTGAGCCAGATTGCTGTAGCTCATAATCTTTTTTCTCTATTTAATGACAAAACAACAGATTATCTTCAACAAAACATATCTGGAGATATTCGTAGGAATATAGTCTGGGCATTAGAGGAAGCATGCGTAGTAGAAAATGCGTTTGAAGAATCTTGTAAACTTTTGGGGATGCTATCTCATGCAGAAAATGAACAAATCTCAAATAATGCTACTGGCGTATTTTTAGAAAAATTCCGCATACTGCTTTCAGGGACACAAGCAAATTTAGATAAGAAAAGAAATGTTTTGCAATTTCTGCTTGAAAAAGGAACTGATTATTACCCTCTGTTAGCAAAAGCTATAGATAGTGCTTTTAGTACTCGCTCTAATTATCATATGCTTACTCGAACGGAAAGGAAATATGATATCAAACAGGAAACATCAATTTGTATATCGGAACTTAGACAATATTGGAATTTCTGTAAAGACACTCTTATAAAAGTAAGCAATGATGCAAATTCATTAAAAATCATATACAAACTAATACCAAACCATGTCTATGATTTTATAAATAGCGGGTGTGAAGATATACTGTTTGAATTGATTGATTATTTTGCTCCCCAATATAATAATGATTGGGATGAAATGAGACGTTCATTAAGTTGGGTAAAGAAACATAATCCTAGAACATATGAAAGGAACAAACAGCATATAGATTTGCTTATTGATCAAGTGTTTGCGCCTAAAACATTTATAAAAAGAGTTTTAGTGGCAATGGAAAATATAGATAGAAGAGCATTTGGAAGTAGTCAAACTTTTGAAGTTTATAAATCTGAGATGCGTCCATATGGAGAAGAATTTATCAATAATAAAATATACAATAGTAAGGAATTTGATGAAATAGCAAATTATGAACATTTACAAAGCCTTTGGATAATTCTTACAGCTGTGGAGGTCATGGATCAAACAGGTCGTAGAGATGAAGTATATGAAGCATTCATGCGCCACATAGCGTCAAAAAATAAAGATTATAGGAGTGACTTTATTGAATGTTATATGAGTCATGATCCCAATAAATCTTATTTAACATCGATTGCTGAAAGACTATTAAACGATGGGTTTAATGCTATGGCTTGTTGTGTATTAGGTATGGTTGAAGACAAAGACTACAGGCAATTGAATAGAATTTTTGCAATGGTACATGACAGCAAATTCTCATCAACTTACATAAATAATTATCTAAGATTTGCTCCATGTGAGAATATTGATGATATATTTAGGGTTAGTAATTTGCTATTCAATAATGCAGATGTTGATAAAATAGATGTCGCTTATCCACATCTATTTCAGCATTTATGGTCTATGGGACAAGAATTAGTTCCGTATCTTCCAACAATAGAAAAGCGTCTTTTAGAATTTAATTTTGATAATGACAATTCATATGTTGCTAGAGATGTTGTTGAAAAAATGGAGTCTATCTTAAGGACATTTAATGAACCTAACTTTGCAAAAGAAGTAAATACGTTGATTATCAAATATTGTATATCATATAAGTCCAATATTCCTTTTAATGATTTGTATTCTACTTTACTTCCAAAATACCAAGATGTTATTTTAGATGATATAGTAAAAGCATTAACATTGCCTTTTGAGCAAAGCATGTTTTATTTTAATATGCGTTATGAACTAGGCTCTGGTTTTGGATATGGAACCGGGCCCTTATTTCAATGTGACAATGATAAACTAAAAAATGCATGCAAGGAATTTCCGGATATATTACCAGAACGTTTTGCAGAAATGTGTCCTGTATGTAACTTTATAAATGATGAAACCACAATGGAGTTTAGTGATTTCTTTATTTGGTTAGTAAATAATTATGGAGACAATGAAAAAGTTCTACAATCTTTGAGTTCCAATTTTGGTACATATAGTTATATAGGTGTAGGGAGCATGAAAGGGTATTATATGAATAGGCAAAATATGTTTAAGCCACTTCTTGTACATGAGAATCCTAAAGTGGCAGATTGGGCTAAGAATATGTATAAAACTGAAGAACGAGAGGTTAATTATCAACAAATGATAGATGACTATAAAGATATGACTAAAAACTAACTGTAAATAATCAAATATATTATTTAACAATATTTCGTTCTAGTGTTTATCTATAAAATAGTTCTAAAATAAAATTGGAAAATAGTAAGTGCCCCGCCATTGATAAAGTTTACATCAATGGCGGATTCTTTATGATAAAACATATCAATAGGTTCGTCGGAGTGATTGCGCCATATAGATAAAATGCATATGGGAGGATTTGAAATACTATGTAAAGGCAAAAGTGGTTTTCAGAAGAGAGCTTAGAATAATGTAAAAACATTAAAATGAGACTGTGATTTGGAACTATGAGCGGAAAAATGTACCTTTGTAATGTAATGATAAAGCTTAGACAAGCGAAAGTCTATGAGTGACACAAAAAGACAGTTTTCAGTTACTAAATCGTTACACTTGAAAAATTGAACTGAATTAAAATGTTGATTCATAAGGATTTTGGAGAGAAAGGTTCATAATCCTATCTCTCCGCAATAAACCCTGAAAAATCAGGGATATCACGAAATTTGTACACGAAGATGTACACGAAACGCCTGAATTTCAATAAATCCAGGCGTTTTTTGTTCAAAAGTAAGAAGTTCTCCAAACTTTAGTTACATCTTTCCCATATTCACTTATTTTCCATAGCACTCTTTATATAAATGGCGTTTTAGCAATCTTAAATTATTTTATATCATACTCCAACATTTTCAACCAATAACAAATGCCCAAGTCATATTAATCTAATAACATCCTAAATATTTCTCATTTCGAACAGTGTATAAATATAAATAAGCAAAAAACAACATATTTATTGTAGATATATGTTTTTTTATTTATATTTGCAACGAATACACAAAGATAGTTTGCTTTATGTCAAGGGCAACTTCTTTTGATGAACAAAACACACAAATTCATATCAAATAAAATGTATGAAAATCACATGTAAAGTAACATATTTTTTTTAACAAACATCTATCATATGAAAATCAATCAATTATGGATTATGGCAATGGCTGTTTGCACATTGCTTCTCAGCACATCATGCTCCAACGATGATGACTCACCCGAAGTTAAAAATTACAAGCTAGACCAAATTAACCCACTGGTCAACTTTGGCAAAACGGTGCAAGAGCTTCAAGCAATTGCAGTTGGTAAAAACGGTTCAGCCACTTACGATGAGAGTTCACGCATACTCAGTGTCACACAAAACGACAATCCGGTGGTGGAAAAAACCGATTACTACTTTGACTTGGAAGGACATTATCAAATTGCTGTCTCCACGTTGAAAGATCCCGATTTGGTCAACATGGTGCTCGAAACCTATCATGCAGCCGGTTTTAAAGATGTAGAATCTGACCAGCAAAGCAAAGCGGGCACTGTGCTGCAGGATCCTACAAACAAGTATTGGGTGGAGGTAAGAAACAACTATGAATATAACCACAAAACAGGTACTATTATTGCAGCACCGATAGATGAGGGTACATGGTCGTTCACAAGACGCTCCTCACTGAGCAATAAAGACGGGTTTATGGCTCCACTGCTTGCCGTGGGTGCACAGCCAGAAGTGATTAAGCTGTTTGAGAGCAGGCTTGGGCACACCTACAACACTACATTGTCATCACCGGAAAAGGGTATAATGTATTTCAATACCTTAAATGATAAATTTCCGTACATGAAGTACTGGCTCGACTTAGACACGAAATCATACTTGGAAGAGGCAGCTGTGGTCGCACCCAAAGGAACCGAAATTAATGCCGATGACGCAGCAATTTTTGTTGAGTCATTGGGATACAAGTATGTTCCGTTGCTCGATAATGACAATGCACAAATTTATTGGAACAAAGAAATGAAGAGTGCAGTATCTCTATCGGTAAAGGCACCAGAGGGAAAAGAAAAAACTTACGAACCCAGAATACAGTTCTATCCCGCTGATTACACCGAATATCTACCATACGACAAAATTGAAATGATTTGGCCAATCACGGAGTTTGGCAAATACACCATTGCCGAAGTTGCAAAATTGTATGAAAGCAAAGACTATTTTGAGGATTATATGGAGGCAGATGAACAGATTGGTTTGCCTGTCGTAATCACCAATGGCAGGGATTTCACCAAAATTTTCCTCTTTGAAGACAAGGGAAAATACGAAGGATTGGCTATGCTGGCACGCAATGATAACGTAATTAAATCGCCAGCGTTGGTACAAGCCCTGCTTGATGCTGGCTTTGAAGCATATCCCGATGCAGCTATTCCCACATGGCGAAATAATAAAACCGGTGTAGAAGTACAGATTGACATGTACGACATGCTAGGTATGGGTCCGTTAGTATTTATGCAACGCATTGGTATATAACATTCAGTAATCGGCTTTAGGGAAGAGCCCTATTTTTACATTCAAAACCCGGGTTCCTTCAATCGAAAGGGATCCGGGCTGTTTTAATCAGTAGATATTAATGGCAGAAGAACACCCCAAACTATGAATATGAAAAAATTAACAACCCTTTTAGTTGTCTGCGCCCTATGCAACTGCATACATGCCGAACCGGCACAAAATGTGGTAAAAAAAGTGGTGCAACCGGATGGAACCACTCTACTTTTGACTTTAGCAGGCGATGAACGACTACATTATTATGTTACTTCCGACGGATATCCGGTGCTTGAAGAACACGGTGTGTACTACTATGCAGAACCGACAGCCGACAACCTTGTGTGCACAAAAGTGCCGGCACATGACCCTGATACGCGCACTACATCAGAACAAAGCATGCTACAAAAGCCGGAGATGATGGCAAAGCGATTGTCTCAAGTACACACAGAGTCATGGCAAAAATATCCTATGGCAGTAGGAAAACCAATGGCAAACTTGCAGGGGACCAAGCGGGGATTGGTGATATTAATGGCATTTAAGAATATGCCATTTGTTACCCCCAACATAAAACAAGCCGTTGAGAATATGTGTAACCAGCCGGGATACAACTACAATCAAGCTTTGGGAAGCGTAAACGACTATTTTAAAGACCAAAGCAACGGAACCTTTGATTTGCAGTTCGACGTAGTGGGACCATTCACAGCCGAGGAAGACATGGAATTTTATGGCAACAACGGCGGGATGGGGAAAGACCAGAATGTCCAGTTGCTAATAACAGAAGCCATATATGCGGCAGATGCCGACGGTGTGGATTTCAGACAATACGATTGGGATAATGACGGATATGTGGAACAGATTTATGTGCTGTATGCCGGATACTCAGAGTCAGACGGTGCCCCATCGAGCACAATCTGGCCGCACGAAAGTGTATTGCAAACTCCTCGGAAGCGGGATGGTGTGCGCATAAAGACTTATGCTTGCAGTTCGGAACTGACAGGAAGAACCGGTAACACATTTGATGGCATATCCACTATGTGTCACGAATTTTCACATTGTCTGGGACTGCCCGACTTTTACGACGTCAAGAGCAACTCATCGGGAAGTGTGGGTAACTACGGCATGAACCAATGGAGCATAATGGCATCGGGAACAAGAAATGCCGACGGAAACATACCTCCGTCATTTACGGGCTACGAAAAGGCGTTTTGTGGTTGGGATACACCTATTGAACTCAATGAGTCGACCAACATTTCACATCTGCAGCCAATTGCATCTGGAGGCAAATGCTACAAAATTGTAAACCCGAATAATCCCAACGAGTACTATTTGTTGGAAAACCGAAACGGCAATACAAATTGGGACAAGGGTCTGAACACCGATGGAACGGGGGCTGCCGTGAACGGATTGCTAGTATATCATGTAACTTATGATGAAAACATATGGGCAGTCAATGAAGTGAACGCGTCAACAAGAACCATACAAAGAATGGTGCCCATACCAGCTGACGGAAATTTGGAAAACTACTATTCAACTATAGGAGGCTATCATATCAATCCTGACGGATTGGCAGGAGACTTGTATCCATACCGGACTAACAGCGGTTCGTTTAACAATGCCCTTACAGACGGGACATCGCCTGCGGCATCGCTTAACACTCCAAATACAGACGGTACATACCTGATGCACAAAAACATTACCGATATTACAAAAAACACGGACGGGAGCATTTCTTTTTCATTTTCTTCCACCACCACAGATATAACATCGGCAACAGCGCATGAAAATTCAAAAAACAATTACTATAATTTGAAAGGAATGTTTATGGGTACGGACGCAGAGAAACTACCAAAAGGAATTTACATTCTAAATGGAAAGAAAGTGGTGATTGACCGCTGACAATGGCATAGGCTGCGATAGCCGTAAAAACCGGTCTAATCCATTCCCTTTGACCAGCACTCATACCGGCATACAAAAAAGAAGAGAAGCATACTGTAATGTCATGCTTCTCTTCTTTCATTAACGTCGGGGCGACAGGATTCGAACCTGCGACCGCCTGGTCCCAAACCAGATGCGCTACCGGACTGCGCTACGCCCCGAAAATGCAAGCTTTCAAATTTGCGAATGCAAAATTACTCGTTTTTATTGAATCTTGCAAATTTTATATTCACTATTTTATAATGCCCTGTTCTACAAATATCTTTTTCAGAATCTGCACGCCGCGCTCAACCTGCTCTTCTGTATGTGTCGCCATCAATGCGAAACGCACAAGCGTGTCCTGCGGAGCACATGCCGGAGGAATAACGGAATTGATGAACACACCGTTGTCATAAGCAAGTTTTGTAACAACAAAAGTCTTGGTAGCGTCTCTTACATATAAAGGTATAATAGGACTTTCCGTATCGCCTATTTCGAAGCCCTCTTCCCTGAAACGGCGCAAAGCGTATTTTGTTACCGCCCATAACTTCTCAATGCGCTCAGGTTCCTTCTGTATGATGTGCAACGCTTCCATAGCCGCAGCCGTTGCCGCAGGCGTATCAGACGCACTGAATATATAGGTACGGCATGTATGACGCAAATAGTTGATAGTGTCGAAGTCACCTGCGATGAAGCCACCGATGCTTGCAAGAGATTTCGAGAAAGTGCCCATAATGAGATCCACCTCATCAGTAAGACCGAAATAGTCACACACACCACGACCGTCACGCCCGAACACACCTATACCGTGAGCCTCATCAACCATTACAGAACAATTGTATTTATGCTTGAGTTCTACAATTGCGGGAAGATTGGCGAGGTCGCCCTCCATAGAGAACACTCCGTCTACAACAATAAGTTTAACGGCATCATATGGGAGTGATTTGAGAATATTTTCCAAATCATCCATATCATTATGCTTGTAATGAAGTTGTCTGGCAAATGACAGACGACGTCCGTCTACAATGCTTGCATGATCCCGGTCGTCGCATATAATATAGTCACCACGTCCTACTACCATGGCGATGACACCCGCATTGACAGAAAAACCGGTTGAGAAGCACAAAGCATCATCCTTGCCTACAAATTCGGCAAGTTCTTTCTCAAGCTGCACATGCAAATCTAAGGTTCCGTTAAGGAAACGGCTTCCCGCGCAACCAGAACCGTATTTGTCCAACGCCGCCTTTGCAGCATCTATCACACGCTGGTCTCCGGTAAGTCCGGTATAAGCATTCGATCCGAACATAAGCACTTTATGGCCGCCCATCTCAACCTCTGTGCCCTGCTTACTCGTAATCTGACGGAAATAAGGATACATTCCAGCCTCCATTATCTTTTGAGGCTCGCGATAACTTTTGTATCTTTCTTGTAATTGTCCCATTTTAATTTAAATAGGTATAAATCCTCTATTTTTTTATTCAGGGTGCAAAGATACAAAAAAGATATTATAATCTGATTATTTTAATAAGAAATGTGTCTGTACGTTATTTTTGTACAACAAGCAGCTTACTCATTACTATTTTTTTATTATATTTGTCCATGCTGTTTTTCGACAAGAAAATCAATGTATTATCAAATAGTACAAAATAATTTACAAATAGATTGAGATACGTCATTAATTCAGACAATAATAATGAAAAAGAAGATTGTTTTCATAATTAATCTTACATCAGGAACGTCTGACAAGACTTCAATACCACCACTTATTGATGAACATCTCGATAAGGACAAATTCGAATACGAAATTGTAACGACTGAATATGCGGGACACGCTTCCGAAATATCCGCAAAAGCGAAAAACGACGGTATTGACATTGTTGTGGCTGTGGGAGGTGACGGGACAGTGAACGAGGTGGCGCGCTCTATCGTACATTCGGAAACTGCCCTTGGAATAATTCCGTGCGGATCCGGCAACGGGCTTGCGCGGCATCTGCTTTTGCCCATGAACACAAGAAAGGCGATAGAAATAATCAATGCCTGTGAAATCCACGAGCTCGATTATGGTGTAATAAACGAATATCCGTTTTTCTGTACATGCGGCATGGGGTTTGACGCGTTCGTAAGCATGAAATTCGCGGAAAGCGGCAAGAGAGGCCCCATCACGTATGCGGAAAACATACTGCGGGAAGGATTGAAATACAAGCCTGAGACTTACATCATAGAGGATGAGAACGGCACAAAGACATACAAGGCTTTCCTCATATCATGCGCCAACGCATCCCAATACGGGAACAATGCATACATAGCACCGCAGGCATCCATGAGCGACGGACTTATGGACGTTATCATAATGGAGCCATTCGACATGCTGGAAGCTCCTCAGATAAGCATAGACATGTTCAACAAGACGCTCGACAAAAACACAAGAATAAAAACGTTCCACAGCAAAAAAATCCATATTCACAGAACGAAACCAGGCGTCATACATTATGACGGAGACCCCGTGATGGCAGGAGAGAACATCAATGTAGAGATAAAGGAGAAAGGCATAAAAATAATAATAAATCCTTATGCCAATAAGAACATTCGAAAACCGAACGCCCTGCAGAACGTTCTGTCTGAAATATTCAACGAAATAAACAGCATGCGTGAGGATATAGCCAAACACAGAGAGGCTACTTACCGGTTCATGGGTAAATCACAGAGAAAAGAAGAATGACAATATGTTTTTACAAAGAAAGCAGCAAGACGGGATGAAGAGCTTTTCTTCATCCCGTCTTGTCCGCACTCAGGCATCATGCGACAATATTCTGAGCAGATTGCATAATACCTCCGGAGCTACATTCTTTTTATTTTATTACAAGCACGAATCTCATGCAACGCTCACGACAAAGACAAACAGAATCATTTGATTATTTGCTCTGGCAGTCATGGCATACACCTTTTATTTGATATAAAAATCCTCAGTAAGACTCCTGTACCATTCAGACTTATTTCCGTCATCATCAAACAGGCACACGTTCTCAGGCACACACTCTCCTACCCTTCGTCTTGCAAACGAGAGAAGCATGCGTTTCGGCGATTTGCGCGGCACTGTCTTTACCACGCACCTCTTTATTTCAAGCATACCGTAAATGCTTGCTTCCGCACAGAAATTCTTTTCAGCTTCTGTTGGTATGACGACACTGAACACGCCGTCTTCCGTAAGCAGACGCGTCACACTTCCGAACAAGTCCGAATAAGGAAGCGTGTCTGCATGACGCGCCACCGAACGCCTGGCATCAGGACACTTCAGGCTGTCTGTGAAGAACGGAGGATTTGATACTATACTGTCAAAAGAAATCCTGGCAGAAAAATCCTGCAACCGTACATGCTCTATCTCTATGCGCCGCGCAAACGGACTTTCCGATATGTTCTCCTGAGCCTGCCGGCATGCATCCTCATCCGTATCAATGCCGCACACCGTGGCTTTCTCAAAACGCTGAGCCATCATCAGCGCAATAAGCCCAGTACCGGTTCCCACATCAAGAATATTCCTACCGCCTGCAGCCCACGCGCCAAGCAACACACCGTCAGTGCCTACTTTCATTGCGCACTTATCCTGACGCACACTAAAACGTCTGAATGTAAACCCTTGTCCGCTCATTCCCATTATATGCAAAATCAAAAAAACATATACTCCTTATTATATAAGGACAACGCCGTAAGACTCTTTTTATTTTATCCGTAACGCAGATTTATCACAACTTCAGACTACACACACATCCCTCCTGCACGGCATCCACCCTCACAATACTGCCAGATGCCATCGTCGCCTCCTCATATTAATTAATTATAAATGCCCGTCCATCTGAAATCTTTTGCTTAACTTTGCAGAAAATTTAAAACATATGCGCAAATAAAATACTTTTTTAATAAGGCGCACATTATAATTTTATTCATCAAAACATTCAAAACTAAGGAACGCACTCGGAACAATCGGGAATTTCGGCACATCGTTTGCTGTATATTCACGATAAAACAACACGAATTATGAATAAGAAGCCTAGCACATCCATTCAAATGATAGCAGACTACGAAGGAGATATAACCAATTTATTTAAAGTAGAAGTGAACGAAGAGATTCCGATTCTTGCGACACGCAATATAGTGCTTTTTCCGGGCGTAATCTCACCGATTCTTGTCGGACGCAAGGTTAGTATCAACCTTATAAACCATCTGAAAGAAGCACAAGACACCACATTCGCCATATTCTGTCAGAAGGACGCAAACAACGACCATCCGCAGCAGGGCGACCTTTACGAATATGGTGTATATGCCAAACTGGTCAGAGTGCTTGAAATGCCAGGCAACGACCACAACGTGACAATTATCGTACAGGGACTGGGACGGTGCAGACTCACCGAGCTCACAGACACACGCCCGTTCCTGAAGGGAAAAACCGTCGCCGCAAACGAGGAAATGCCGGAAGAAGGTGACAGCGGGTTCAAGACGGCGCTCGACGATCTGCGCAGTACGACAGTTGATTACATAAAGCAGAACGAGGAAATACCAGATGAGTCGCAGTTCGCGCTCAACAACATACAGAACGACATCATAACCGTAGACTTCATCTGCGCGAATCTGCCGTTCACCATTCCTGACAAGTTCGCGATGCTTGCCACAGATTCCATCAAGGAGCGTGTGCTGCTTACACTGAAGACTCTCCACAAGGAGTTGCAGCTTCTCGAACTGAAACAGAACATACGTACCAAGACACGTGAGGACATAGACGAGCAGCAGCGTGAGTACTTCCTGCAACAGCAGATAAAAAACATAAAGGAAGAACTCGGCAACGGTGAAGGCTCACCTGAGTATCACGAGCTGGAGAAAGCCGCCAAGAACAAGAAATGGCCGGAGGAAGTGGCGAAGGTGTTCTATAAGGAACTGGACAAACTCGAGATGTTCAATCCGCAGAGTCCGGAGTTCAGCGTGCAGCTCAATTATCTGCAGACAATGATAAACCTGCCGTGGAACGAATATACAAAAGACAACCTCGACCTAAAAAGAGCACAGAAAGTGCTCGATCACGACCACTACGGCATGGAGAAGGTCAAGGAGCGCATACTCGAATATATGGCTGTACTGAAACTGCGCGGCGACCTGAAATCGCCAATCATATGCCTCTACGGACCTCCGGGAGTCGGCAAGACAAGTCTCGGAAAGAGCATCGCAGCAGCCATGAAGCGCAAATATGTGCGGATGTCGCTCGGCGGACTTCACGACGAGTCTGAGATACGCGGCCACAGGCGCACATACGTCGGAGCGATGCCCGGACGCATCATCAAAAGCATACAGAAGGCTGGCTCGTCCAACCCGGTGTTCATTCTCGACGAAATAGACAAGGTCACGCAGAACACAGTAAACGGCGATCCGTCATCAGCTTTGCTCGAAGTGCTCGATCCGGAACAGAACAACGCGTTCCACGACAACTATCTTGACGTGGACTTCGACTTGTCCAAGGTGCTCTTCATCGCCACAGCCAACGACCTGAACACCATTCCACGTCCGCTGCTCGACCGCATGGAACTTATTGAAGTGAGCGGATACATCACAGAGGAGAAGATTGAGATAGCCAGACGACACCTCATTCCAAACGAGATAGAAAACACCGGTCTGAACGAAGACGGGCACAAACCGCAGTTCAACAAAGCCGCAATCGAGAAAATAATCGAGCAGTATACACGAGAGAGCGGAGTGCGCCAACTCGAGAAACAGATAAACAAGGCTCTGCGCAAACTCGCGCTCATAAAGGCGCGCGACGGAGAACTGCCTTACGAGAAGATCACACCGAGCCAGACCGAGGACCTTCTTGGCAAACCTCCTTTCTATCGAGACATATATCAGGGCAACGCATACGCCGGTGTTGTCACCGGTCTGGCATGGACAAGCGTAGGCGGAGAGATTCTCTTCATAGAGACATCGCTCAGCAAAGGCAAGGCAGGCAAGCTCACACTCACCGGAAATCTCGGAGACGTGATGAAAGAGTCAGCCGTCATAGCTCTCGAGTATGTCAAGGCACACATCGACAGTCTGGGCGTCGACTACCGCATCTTCGAACAGTGGAACATCCACATCCACGTGCCTGAGGGAGCCACTCCGAAGGACGGACCGTCTGCCGGAATAACCATAGCCACATCAATAGCCTCTGCGCTCACACAGCGCAAGGTGCGCAAGAACACGGCGATGACAGGCGAGATAACGCTCCACGGCAAAGTGCTTCCGGTAGGCGGCATAAAGGAAAAGATTCTTGCTGCCAAGCGCGCAGGCATCACAGATATAATAATGTGTAAGGACAACAAGAAAGACATAGACGAGATTCCAGCCATCTATCTCAAAGGAGTGGAGTTCCATTATGTTGAGAATGTCCAGGACGTGTGGGACTTTGCTCTCACCGACGAGATTGTAAGCCACCCGGTGAAGTTCACCATTGAGGAGGAAAGCCACAGGCAAGACTGACCGACACATGATAAAGAGGAAAAAGAAAAGGAATGACATTCGAACTGCAACACACTGACAACGCCTCTGACGCGCGCTGCGGCATCATAACGACCGACCACGGACAGATAAAGACACCCATCTTCATGCCGGTTGGAACATGCGGCACCGTTAAAGGCGTGCATTTCTCAGAACTTCGCGAACAGGTGAAGGCACAGATAATCCTTGGCAACACCTATCATCTATATCTGCGTCCCGGACTTGAGACGCTGCGTGCCGCAGGAGGGCTTCACAGGTTCAACACGTGGGACAGACCCATCCTCACCGACTCTGGCGGTTTTCAGGTATTCTCACTCACGGGCATCAGAAAACTGCGCGAGGAAGGATGCGAGTTCCGTTCCCACATCGATGGTTCCAGACACATATTCACACCAGAGAACGTGATGGACACAGAGCGCATAATAGGAGCCGACATCATGATGGCGTTCGACGAATGTCCCCCGGGTGAGAGCGACTGGCAGTATGCCAAGAGAAGCCTTGGGCTTACACAACGATGGCTCGACCGCTGCATCAGACGTTTCAACGAGACAGAGCCGCTCTACGGTCACAGCCAGAGTCTCTTCCCCATCGTACAGGGCTGCAAATACAAGGACCTTCGCCGCGATGCCGCAAAATATGTCGCCGACAAGGGTGCCGACGGCAACGCCATAGGCGGACTGGCTGTTGGCGAGCCCACGGAAGTGATGTACGAGATGATTGAAGTGGTGAACGAGATACTGCCCAAGGACAAGCCACGCTATCTCATGGGCGTAGGCACACCGCAGAACATACTCGAGGCGATAGAACGGGGCGTAGACATGTTCGACTGTGTCATGCCTACACGCAACGGGCGCAACGCCATGCTCTTCACCTACAACGGTACGATGAACATGCGCAACAAGAAGTGGGAGAACGACTTCTCCCCCATCGACCCTGACGGATGCGACATCGACCGCATCCACTCCAAGGCATACCTGCACCACCTTTTCAAGGCGCAGGAACTGCTTGCAATGCAGATAGCAAGCATCCACAATCTGGCATTTTTCCTCCGTCTCGTGACCGATGCGCGCCACCACATCATGCAAGGCGACTTCGTCGCATGGAAACGCGGCGTCATCGACAACCTCGGCAAAAGAATCTGACACGACAGTATGGCAACAGGAATGAAAAGAAAACACCGCAGGCTTCTGGTAAGGGCAAGACACACGGCAAGACATCTTGCCTGGCTCTCCGACGCCATGCGGCGGCTCAGACACTGGCTCGGATTTCTTTCATTTATCAGTCCGTCACGCTACATCAAACGCCTCGACTGGTATATCATAAAGAAATTCATCGGCACATACATCTATTCAATTGTTCTCATCATATCGATATCCATCATTTTCGACATCAACGAGAACCTTGCGAAGTTCACGCAGTATCACGCCCCGCTCAAGGCAATAGTGTTCGACTACTACGCCAACTTCGTGCCTTACTTCGCAAACCTGTTCAGTCCGCTGTTCGTATTCATTGCCGTAATCTTCTTCACAACCAAGATGGCAGGCAACTCCGAAATCATATCCATCCTCGCATCGGGCGTATCGTTCAAGCGTCTCATGCGTCCGTACATGATTTCATGCGTGCTCATTTCCTCACTGTCCTTTTATCTCAATGCCGAGGTCATACCCCACGGCACCGTCGTACGCCAGAACTTCGAGACGATATACAAGAACAAGAGGAAGAACACATCTGCCGAGAACGTGATGCTGCAGGTGGGCAACGGTGTCATAGCCTACATCCAGCACTACGACAACAACATGAAGAAAGGCTACGGATTCTCTCTCGACAAGTTCGAGAACAAGAAGCTCGTGAGCCATATGACAGCCATGGAGATACAGTATGACACAATCTCAGACTCAAAGTACCACTGGACGGCTACCAACTGGAAGATAAGAGAACTGCGCGGACTGCGCGAGCACATCACGCAAGGAGCGAAGAAAGACACCCTCATACAGATGGAGCCTACAGACCTTGTGTACTCTAAAGGACAGCAGGAGACGTTCACCAGCTCGGAGCTGAAAGACTACATCTCCAAACAGATCGACCGCGGAAGCGGCAACGTGGTGCAATATCAGGTGGAGTACCACAAACGCATAGCGTCGTCTTTCGCGTCGTTCATCCTCACCACAATAGGCGTGTCGCTGTCATCACGCAAACGAAAAGGCGGAATGGGACTTTATCTCGGATTCGGACTGGCACTCAGCTTCACCTACATCATGCTCCAGACCGTATCGTCAACGTTCGCCATCAACGCCGACACTCCGCCGATACTGGCGGCGTGGATTCCTAACATCATCTTTGCCGTAGTGGCTTACTTCTGCTACCGCAAAGCTCCAAACTAAAACAACAGACATGTATTTCGATGAATTAGACTTAAACGACAACGTGCTCGACGCACTGTATGACATGCATTTCGAGACGTGCACTCCGGTACAGGAACAGTGCATACCGGAGATACTCAAGGGAAACGATGTGCTGGGAGTGGCACAGACAGGAACAGGCAAGACAGCCGCCTACCTGCTGCCCATACTCAGCAAGCTCGACGACGGAGGCTATCCCAAAGACACAATAAACTGCGTCATAATGAGTCCCACGCGCGAGCTGGCACAGCAGATAGACCAGGCAATGCAGGGATTCGGCTACTATCTCAACGGTGTGAGCAGCCTCGCCATATACGGTGGAAACGACGGCAACCGCTACGAACAGGAACTGAGAAGCCTCAGCATGGGTGCCGACGTCATCATCGCCACCCCCGGAAGGCTCCTGAGCCACCTCACCATGGGCAACGCGGACTTCAGTAAGGTGTCGTTCTTCGTGCTCGACGAGGCAGACCGTATGCTCGACATGGGCTTCTCTGAGGACATAAAGAAGATAGCCAAGCATCTGCCGCCCACATGCCAGACCATCATGTTCTCAGCCACGATGCCCGAAAAGATAGAGGAGCTGGCAAAGACACTGCTCAAAAATCCGGTAGAGATAAAGATTGCGGTGAGCAAGCCGGCGGAGAAGATAAGGCAGAGCGCATACGTGTGTTATGAGGACCAGAAGATGGGCATCATCAAGGACATTTTCAAGCAGGGCGGACTGAAGCGTGTCATCATATTCTCAGGAAAGAAGCAGAAGGTGAAGCTCATCAACCGCGCGCTGCAGAAAATGAACATAAACTGCGGAGAGATGCACTCCGACCTTGAACAGGCACAGCGCGACGAGATAATGTACAAGTTCAAGAGCGGACAGACCGATGTGCTCGTCGCCACCGACATTGTGGCACGCGGCATAGATATCGACGACATATCAATGGTAATCAACTTCGACGTCCCGCGCGACGCGGAGGACTACGTACACCGCATAGGACGTACGGCAAGGGCTGACCGCGACGGTGTTGCCATCACATTTATCAGTGAGGCTGATATCGTGTACTTCAAGCAGATAGAGAAACTGCTGGAGAAAGAGATAGAGAAAGTGGCACTTCCGGAGGAACTCGGTAAAGGACCTGAATACCGTATGCCAGGCAAACGCGGAGCAAAAGGACGCGGCAGACAGGACGGCAGACGCGACAACCGCAGTGGCAACGAACGTAAAAAACGGGATGAGGCTGACGGTCAGGAGAGGAAAGAAAAACGCAAGGGACACGGTAACCGCGACAGACACGACAGCCGTAAAGAAAACAAAGAAAACGCAAGACCGGATGCCATCACAGGAAACACTGAGGAAAAGGCACAACAGCGCAACAGAAACAGGAAGCCGAAACGCACAGACACCGACAGGCAGAACGCCGCACAGACTGCCGCTAAAGCGGAAAAAGTTGTCGCACCATCCGCCACCAACGACAGCAACGCCACTACAGGCAATAAAGAACAGCGCAGACGTCAGAAACGCCGTCCGCAGAAACCTCAGGCACGACACGCACAGAACGCACGCAAGCATGGCGAAAACAAGCGTCAGAGCGAGGCTTCGGCACCCCAAAAGCCTGAGAGCATGCTTAAGGCTATAATCAGCAAACCGCTGAAATGGCTCGGGCTTAAGAAATAAGAGTCTGACTCCATCCATACAAATGCAATTCAGAACAATCCGTATGCCAACGCGGCTGCTGCCGCACAACGGGTTCTGAATTGCATTTTGATTATTAAACCCGGTATCACATATAACGCCGATGTCTCTTTTTCACATGCCTGACGTGTTCCGAGCTGCTGTCGTGTTTTTACCGCTATAGCCCGCCACATCTTCTGAAAAACGGGAGACAACATGTCTGACAGCAGCACGGAATATAGATGAAATCTGACGCGGTTCAGGTTTACTGATATCAATTCACATATCTGTTACAATATTTCCTTGCAGCTTTGCCGGATAATTTCTTTGCATTGTCAAATATAAGCCTTATCTTTGTATAAGATAAGCGGCACTCGGGAAACTAAGATCAAGCTCTCTTTCCGCTCGCTTGCATTATCTTTACATAAGATAAGCTTCGCCCCGGCAGTATCAAGCACGGCAAAACGCAGTTTTTCCGTCTTGCTGTTGCCCGCGGCTTGCATTATCTTTGCATAAATTGTCTGCAACCATGTAAAAAAGGAATACATACGCTTTTACATTTTGAACCGAGCATGTTTAATGTTCGGTGTGTTATTCCGTTTTCACTATTTTTTCACATCATAAATACTTGAAATAATTATGAGCTTACAAGTTCAAGGCTTGTCTTATGCACATCCCGATAAAGACATACTGTTCCAAAATATAAGTTTCTCAATATCTTCGGGAGAGAAATGTGCCATCATTGGAAATAACGGCATAGGCAAATCAACTCTTTTGAAAATAATATCCGGTCTGGCTACTCCTGCAAGCGGAAGCGTGTCGTGCGACTATACTCCTTATATGATACCGCAACACTTTGGTCAATTCAATGACACCACTGTTGGAGAAGCGTTAGGCGTAGCCTCTAAAATACACGCACTTTCGGCTATCTTAGATGACTGCGGAACTGAGGAAGATTTTACACTGCTCAATGATGAATGGGATATACAGGAACGCATCTCTGACGCTTTTGCCCATTGGGATATTGACTATGTAACTCCCGACATGATGATGAGTTCCCTTAGCGGCGGCGAAAAGACAAAGGTGTTTTTGGCTGGGCTGGATATTCATCATCCCTCCATAGTCCTGATGGACGAGCCTACCAACCATTTGGATACAAAGGGACGGACATTGCTATATGAATTTATTCATCGGACAAACAGTACTATAATCGTTGTCAGTCATAACAGGACACTGTTGAATATGCTGTCGGCTACCTACGAAATGTCCCCCACAGGCATTCGATTCTATCCAATGAGTTATAGGGAATATAAAGAAACCGTCGATGCGGCTGTTGCGGCGAAAGTTGCCCGTTTGCAAAATCAGCAAAAAGAGTTGGCTAAAGCAGAAAGACTTGCACATAAAACAATGGAACGGCAGCAAAAGCACGCTTCAAGGGGTGAGAAACAGAGTGCAAAGCAATGCGTGGCACGCATTGCCATGGGAAATCTGCGCAACAGGTCGGAAGCGTCAACATCGCGTCTGAACAAAGCGCAGCAGGAAAAACTTCAAGACATGCATCATGAATTAAATGAAATAAGGAAATCCATATCCGAATGTGGAACGATGAAAATAAATATCGGTAACTCAAACTTGCCGGACAGAAAACGACTGGTGGAAGTCACAGACGTGAAATACAGATATGACGGTAGAGAATGCCTGTGGCAGGATGCTCCTTTAAATCTATCCATTTACAGCGGTGAGCGCATCTGGCTGCAAGGCGATAACGGAAGCGGCAAAAGCACATTGCTCAAACTTGTAACCGGAATATTGCGACCTGCCGATGGGGAAATATGGCGGAGCGATCCACTTAATATTCTATACCTTGACCAGGAATATTCGTGTATTGACGGTGAAAAGACAGTGTATGGCTTGTTGGAAGCCTGTAATACAAATAAGCCAGAACACGAACTGAAAATGCTTTTGAACCGTTTTCAGTTTCCTGCTCACACATGGGACAAAAAGTGCGCAAGCCTTAGCGGAGGCGAGAGGATGAAACTTGCTTTATGCCGTTTACTCATTTTGGACAATGTGCCAGATATGATTATCGCAGACGAGCCAACCAATAATATTGATATATCAAGCATGGACATATTGGCGGAAACATTGAAGAGCTATAAAGGCACATTACTTATAGTCAGCCACGACGAGCAGTTCGTTCACGATGTCGGGTTTGAACGTATTTTAAGGATTTGAACGTTTTCGTTAAGCCAAATGAGCAGAGTCAAGCTTGCTTGAGCTATGCCATGGCGAGAAAAGGTGCGCGAAAGCGAACGTTTTCGTTAAGCCAAATGAACAGAGCCAAGCTTGCTTGAGCTATGCCATGGCGAGAAAAGGTGCGCGAAAGCGAACAATATAAGAACCAATGTAACTGTATACATGAAATCAAATACCGGGATAATAAGCGGCTGTTCAGAATCTACCGATTCTTAAATTCGAATCGCATTAGACTTCATCAATATTCCGTACTGATGTCCGGAATGTCGGTTTCTGACTTTGTTGAAGATTTTGCAGCCCGCATAGGACAAAAGCGGAAAACAAGATTACGGCAGCAGAACATAATGCTGATGAAGTATGACAACTGATTCGGGATAAAAAGAAAAATAGAATTTTCCTATTACCGGTTTGTCATAAAGCAGAATGCCAAGTCCGCTCGCATTGAGATTATTTAACTTTTCGACCTTTCGATTTTAACACTCAGTTTCCCCTCCTTCTGTAAATGGAATACGCGTCGCACACATAAACTGCTACTGTTAAACGTCAACAGAAAGCGACTTTTTCGGTGTAAACAACGCGAAAGAGACCGTTCCGTATTACAGGAAAGGCTAATCAGCATGTCAGTAAAGTCTTTTCCGGAGTATGGGAAAGCACATATGGCGATGCGAAAAAGCCTTTACGGCAGTGCCGAGAGACGGTAAGGAAACAGCAGGAATGGGAAAACGGCTGAATATCAGACAGATAATGAAAACGCTGTTTTCAACGTATTTGCAGCCGTTGTTCCTGTTGGAAGCCTACAGGCTGATTATGGAGCAGTTGTGGAGGAGTTTTTTAACATTTCCAACATACCTAAAGTACGCTATGAAAGCTGTCCGCGATAAAGGCTGTAGTTCAGGACTGTCGTTTTCTGTATCCGCGCTGTTCAGTGTCCGTGATGCGTTTCTACCGTTTCACTTAGGGACGCGCCGTATCACTTACAGCGGCTTAGCCGCCGGCAGACCGGATTGTGATGAATCCGTCAGAATCTATGCTGCATGAGTTTTTCTGTATTCCAGCTTCGCTGCTTTCTCCGTCTGAAGAAGTGTATTTCTGCCATATGTCCAGCGCGAAAGGTGTGGGGTGTCCTGTTATCTCAGCCTCCCAACAGTCCCCGATACGCGCCACCGGATATACGTCAATGTTGCGTCCGTCCTTTGTGAACACCCCCACTACGCATTCCGCGTAAGGATATCCATAGCGCGGCACACTGCAATCTTTCAGCATAAGGAGAATATATCTGTCCGCAGTCTCTATTTTGCGTCCTGCTGTCCACAGTGTGCGCATGGGCGCGCAGTCGCAGTCGGGCGCGGGGTTTATGAACGCGCGCACATATGCACGGTCTATCTCTTTGCCCTCCTCCCCTTAATGCAAGAACGAACTGAGTGTTATCCTGTCGTCCTTTATTGGCGTGAACAGTGCCAGCAGTGCGGCAAAATTCTCCTTTGTCGCAGTCATGGTGCTTGCCATAACGGTCTCACTGCGCGGCGCGCCGAGCGAAGTGCGCGCTATGAGTCCGTCCCTGCCAATGGTGTAGCACGTTGTAGTGACGGCGAACGTGAGGTCTGTCTCCTCCTCTATCATCGAAGGCACAGGCAGGTCACGACGCGTCACAGTCATTATGATTCCGTCCGCATCATCCACCACACCTTTCAGTTCCGTGCTCCAGGCGCGTCCGGAGCGTCCTACAATCCGGCTGTCTATAAGGTTTCCGGCGGCGTTGTATGTTGCCACAACATGGTCGTAGCGATAGAGTGCGTTGTTGTGGGAGTCGTCGCACAGCCTGTTCATGAATGCCACCGTGATGCTGTCGCCGAGCCTGACTGTGCTGCCCTTGTACCAGAAGATGTCGCCCATCTCCATGCAGTCGCACGGCAGCAGGGAGGGGATGAACGGAGAGTCGCGGCTGATGGAAGGCGCGTCAGCCGTTCCGTGGATGTCCGTGTTGAATATACCGACGTCGAAAGTCTTATCCTTATACACTATGAAATGCTTCCCGAACTCCTCGAACCGCGCGCTCCTTTCTGTCTGCGCGCAGGCTGCAAGCGGAAATATTGCAGCACAGACTGCCATCAATGCATTTATAATAACTCTCATATACAGTTTGATTTTATATGTTTTTCGTATGCTTAACGCAGAATGTACCTGTATGTAAACGCTTTCGCACATAAACAATATACTGGCAATCGCATGCATCCGATTTATCCTTTATCCACGACATACAACAGGAAGGAAGTATGTGAAAAAAGATTAGCCTTAGCATCTGCCCCAACGTAAATTCCGGAAAACAGGTCTTTGTCATTTGTCCATAATCTTTGTAATATATCCATATTACAGGTATTAAACTAATAAGACTATGTAAATATAAGCATTATATTCTGTAATTATGATTAAATACATGTTAAATTACCTAAAATGTAACATATGTTACCGTCGTAAGGACTTGTAAGGAGTATTTTTGCGGCACATACATCATAAAACAAGTAAGAATATGACAACAATAGAGAAAGCGAACGGACAAGGTCTGAACAAATCGCAGTATAAAAACAAGGTGTTTACACCGAAAGAGATGATAGACTATTCTGATGGCGGCATCGTAAGTAAGGAACTGATACACACGCAGGCAGGCAGTGTCACTCTGTTTTCTTTTGACGAGGGGCAGCAGCTGTCGGAGCACAGCGCACCATTTGATGCGATGGTGACGGTCATTGATGGCGAACCGGAGATTTTCATTGATGGCGTGGCACATTATCCCAAGGCAGGTGATGTGCTCATCATGCCTGCCAACCATCCACATGCTGTCAATGCGAAGACGCGGTTCAAAATGATGTTGACGATGATTGAAGGATAAACGGTTATGGCAAAGTGTATTGATTTTAACAAGACAGTGTATGAGCTGGCAGGTGAGTACCCGGAGTTCACTGAGGTGATGGCAAGTGTTGGCTTTACGGAGATAACAAAGAAGGTGATGCTCAATTCTGTCGGGAAACTGATGACAGTCCGCCAGGGAGCCAAAATAAAGAAGATTCCGATGGAGACCGTCATAGCAGCGTTCAGAGAGCGCGGCTTCGAGGTGACGGGCATAGATGAGCCACAGGAGTCATTGCCGCAGACACCGCAATCAACGCATGCTGCCCATGGTTCCTGCGACAACCGTACGGAACAGATAAAAGCATACTTGCGCCGTCTGTCGGACGGAGAGTCTCTGGAGTCTGTGCGGGCTGACTTTGTGCGTAACTTCAGCGATGTCTCGTCAGAAGAAATAATGCAGGCGGAACAAGGGTTGCTGAAAGACGGTATGCCGCTGAACGAGGTCAAGAAGATGTGCGACGTCCATTCAGCACTTTTCCATAACGAGAGTGTTCATGAAGAGGAGCGAAACGTCGCCATGGCTAAGGATAATGCAGACATGGCATTGAAGCTTGCCGCCATCGAGGGGCATCCCCTTCATACCTTCTACCGTGAGAACGAGCGTTTGAAGACATTGCTTGATGAGGAAGGCTCGCCCAATGATAAGATAAGGAAAGTCCGCGACATCAGGATTCACTATGCGAAGAAGGGAGACCTGCTCTACCCGTTGCTGCGTGTGAAGTACGACATCAGCGGTCCTTCGCAGGTGATGTGGACAGTGGACGATGAGATACGCGACGAACTGTCGAAGCTGTCGCGTGCAACAGAGCAGGATGCCACTTGGACAGAGCGGGCAGAAGCCGTGCTGCGACGTGTCGGGGAGATGATTTTCAAGGAGAACAACATACTTTATCCTCTCTGTGCCGCAAACTTCACCACAGAAGAGTGGTATGGCATCTATCGTGACAGCAAACAATATGAGACATGTCTTGACATAGAACCGAACACATGGAAGGATGCGGAAGATTGTCTTTCAGACGACATCACAGCATCTGAAACGTATAAAGATGTTGTTAAAACAAGCGATGGAGATGAAATATTGCTGGCTGGCGGACATCTCACCATAGCACAGCTTTCCGCCATGCTTGACACAATGCCTATGGAGATAACCTTTGTTGATGCTGACAACATTAACCGCTTTTTTAATGACAACGGACATAAAAAGGTATTCAAACGTCCTCAAATGGCGATTGACCGCGAGGTGTTCTCATGTCATCCTCCCAAGATAGAGCCGATGGTGCGCGCCATAATAGAGGACTTCAGGTCAGGACGTCGCGACAGCCTACCAGTATGGATGGAGAAGGAAGGTCGCACCATGCTCATCACTTACATGGCAGTGCGCGACAAACAGAGCCGATATCTCGGCACGATGGAACTGGTGCAAGACATGACCTTCGCAAAAGAACATTTTAATTTTTCAAAACAATAAACACACAACACTTTAATTATGAAATATATTGTTAATGACGCTTGCATAGGATGTGGTATGTGCGCATCCACATGCCCAGAGGTGTTTTCCATAGACGGAGATGTGGCTGTAGCCATAGACTCAGAAGTGCCTGACTTGTTGCTTGACTCCGCCGCAGAGGCTCAAGAAGGATGTCCCGTGAGTGCCATTGAGCGAATTTGACCATTCGCGTATGGTAAAGCATATTTACAGCCATGCAAGGAAGCGTAAAGCATAACATCAGACAACTTTGAGTTCCTATTGCGGATACACACTTCCGGATTCTTCTATTATGGTCCTTACGGAGTTTGCAACGGCAACGGGGTGGTGATGCGTATCAATAGAGTATGACAGTTATATGGTTCTGTCATCAGATTATAGATTAAGACCGACCAAAGAGGAGGATAAATGCCTCCTCCTTGGTTTTTCTCAAATCGCGTGAACGCGCACAACTGACAGGCTCTTAGGTGGAGAGAGAGACAACAGTGTCATATTAAATACAATCCGGTCATTAGAACGTCGATTATACATTTAAGATTGATTGTCAGCTCTTCATCCTTCTTCTGCACTGCTGTCGTCATCTTGTCTTCTGCTTTTCCCCGGTATATACCGATGCATTTTAGGTAAAGATGAATACAATATGGCTGACAGCAGCACGAAATAAGAATGTAAGTCCAATGACAAATTATGGTTAAATAATTACAGTAATGCATAAACTGAAGATAAAACGTGTATATGAACAGGTGGAAGAATCAGACGGCTTTCGCATACTGATAGACCGCATATGGCCTCGGGGCATATCAAAAGACGCTGCATGCTTAGAAGAGTGGGCAAAGGACGTAGCTCCTACTCCTGCTCTCAGAATATGGTTTGCGCATAAAGAGGAGAACTTTGAGAATTTCAAAAAGCGATACGATGCTGAATTGTCCGCCAACCCTGCTGCGGAATGCTTTGCCAGACATTGCAACGAGCTGCTGCAGGAAGCGGACGTCACCTTGCTTTATGGCGCACGTTCTAAAACATGCAATCATGCAGTCATTCTTAGAGACTGGATATTAAGTAGAGAATAAACAAATGAGTTTGTCCTCAATGTGGAGGACATCTCACTTTGAGAAAAGGCAAGTATGGCACATTCCATGTATGTTCGAACTTTCCAACATGCGAGTTTATCATAAATCCGCAATAGCAGTTCTTGTTGTTTCACATAACATCATAACATAAAACCAAACACTCTCTTTTGTTAAACCCAAATAGGTAATCAGACCGTCATCACGTTTTTCACCGGATTGCATACCTCTTTATCCTTCTTCCGCACTACTGCCGTCAGATTGACTCACTTTTCACGGTGTAGTCCGCTACATCTTCGATAAAAGCAGAAAACGATCTGACTTACAGCAGTACGAAATAAGGATGAAGACGGATGACCGATTCAGTTTTAAACCCGAATCGGTCAATCTATATAGAAACCGGTCTCTTCAACTGACATTACATAAAGTGTAAAAAACGGAAGAATGTTTTCTTCATTCCGACATTGGCACAGAGAAAGAATCCTCTTTGTTGTACGGTTTTGAGGTTTATCGGTTCGCTTTGTCGGATTCATCGAAAAAAACATATATTAACCGTTTGACATATAGAATTATTTCGTATATTCGGGCATTATTCATAACATAATAATTTTATACTATGAAAAGATTGGAATTAAGCCTGATTTTTATTAGTAGTATACATCTTTGTTCTGCGCAGGAAATATCATTCGCTCACAACATGTATAGAGGAGGAGATGTCCTGATAAAGAAGATGGTGTCACCGGTTGATCCAGGCAGCACAGGCAATAAGAAGGTATGGAGTCTGGAGGATGTCACAATAGAACAAAAGAAATATAAACAAGCCTTTAAAGATAATCCGGATGACATCCATTCTATAAAATCTACTGAGTCAGGAAACCGCAACTACGACATTAAACGATATCCAAGAAAAGTTCGGACTCCCTCTTCCTGGGAAAACAATTGGAATACCAACGGGATTCATACCGACTCATATAACATCTGAGTTTTTAAAACACAAATTACCGGAGCCATGAGACGTTTATTGATAAAAAGGATGATAGTGGTACTATCAATCTTTACATTACTATATACATGTAGATATGATGAAATGACACATATGAGTGATTATGAACTTGAATGGGTGACAAACAGACATGAAGGGGAAATAATGTATTTAAAATCTCAGGATGGCGTTGTTGACACTGTAACTATATTGGAAATTTATGTTGACAATTTGTTGGATCCTATCAACTGGGGGTACTTCAATACAAGCAGTAGAGTCTATATAGCTTCAGCAGGTGTGCGATATGCTACTAATGAGGGAGGAGGTATCTTGCAGATAAATAAAATAAGCAACTGCAGACCTATTTGTTTCTCTACTATATGGTTGTCTAACATACCGTTGAATACTACGAGTTTGCGGATAGGTGGTATTACAATGAACGACATTATGTTTTTTGATATCAGTAAATCAGAAGCCGTCAATCGAAAAGATTCTAATGTCATTATAAGCTATTCATGGAGCAAGAAGTATGGACTTGTACAATACACGCTGAAAGACGGGACGGTCTTTTCAAGGGTTTTAGAAAATGAGAATAGTCATTAAAGATAATAAAGTTAATCAAGTTTGGGGAATATGCGTATCAGAATTAACAAAAACGACTCTATAGAATACCTGAAGGTTGTCGACAGCCCTTCAAACCATAAAAGAATAATGCAAAAGATGTACGGTAATTGGTATATTGCAGAGGCACTGCATTTTTAAGAAGTTGCCCGCGAGTTTCACGCCTGCATAATTGCATAAATCACAAATAAATCTCATTAATTATGAAAAAGATTGCAATGTATTTCAAGTTCGCCATAATCTATATGCTGGTTATAATCTGTGTAGATATTTTTGTTATATGCAAAAAAAATGTCAGTGATAGGAATGGCAGGGTTTCTGTAGTATATCTTATGGATAAAAAAGACATTGCCTCAATGTTTATTGAGAATGTTGAGGCGTTCAGGCTGGCAATATTACAAATGGAGAGAAACCCTATATCCTCTGTAATCGCGGACACGTCATGGTGGGATCCGGCTCCTTTCTTTTCACCTTATGCAATAATATATGATGAAGATAAAAAAAGGTCTGTAGCTTTAGATGTTCCAGTATCTTCAAGACTTAAAGCATATACCGATACCATATTTTATAATAAGGACAGCTTGTTGGCTGTGGCAATAGTAACATTGGAGATGAGGGGGTATATAGGAGACACTGACAAAAAGAATATTTTACGATATGATGCAAGGGCTCTATTCTGTTGCCGTGGCTCCGTCAGTGAGAAATTCTCAATATATCCTTTTACTTTCTGGAATGTGATAGGATATAATAATAAAGAACTTGCTACAAAAGATATGATATACTTATGTACTCATAAAGTCAAGGGAATGGGTATGTCGGCAGATACAGTATGTGAGGGCGGTCTGTATTTGGGTAATGTGGATGAGCCATCTTTTTTCGATTCAATCATCTTCAACAAGAGTTATGACGGACTGTATTTGTTCCAATACTATGTTTATATGGGAGAGGTAGGGTTATATAATTACCACAGTAACATCCGCGCAAAATAATGGTTGTGCCTGCTCTTTGTTTTGCGGTTCTTGTTTCAGAATCAAGATTACAACAGTTGAAACTACAGCTGCATTTCAAGTCTGCATGCAGGAACATAGTGAATAACCCACTGATGTCTATTGAGAGCAGTGCTTTTCTTGCAAAACTTGCTTATACAACATCAGTAGAGAATTTGATGAAAAGATGTCAGACCGAAGATTCAAGAATAAATATAATAAAAAATGGTGGGAAAATTATATTAATCAAAATAAATAAGTTATGAAATACAAAATAAATATTCTAATACTATTGTTCATGATATGTTCGTGCGACAATCATGACTTTGAACTCCGTTACAAGGAACAGGCTTTATACATTCATAATATGTTGCACATTTCTATTGAACCTTTAAATAACTTGGATAAAGCTTATTCATATCTTGTTTTTTTGCGTCAGCATAAACCGTATGATACTATAGATACCATTCATTTAGAAAAAAGATTATCAAACTCGTTTAGAGTTGTTGAGACATCATCTGATGATTGTACAAGCGTGTATAGAAGTAACGTACACTATATAAGAGTGTATCCCAACACCAGATATAAAATAGAACATCTCGGGATGGGGGCAAGAGTAAGAATTATAAAATATTTCCAATCAGACTCTTCCGGTAAATTACATTCCGTAGAATGATAAAACGTACGGATAGAGGATGATTTTCCAAATTCTTCATAGTTAGTGTAGCCCGCTGCATTTCCTTTATGGATTATGAAAAGCATCCCCTGAGTAACACACAATCTTACGTAAACTGATTCCGGGTATCTTATTACCGAAGTATAAATTTAAAAAAATAGACATTATGAAAAAAACTGTTGCTCAATGTTTCGTGTTAACACTTTTATTATTCATTTCTTGTATAAGAATAAGTGATGAAGGAATTCTTAAAAATATAGACAAGATATGGAATCCAAAGCTTGTTGATATTTTTGTGGCATATAGAGGTACAAACTGGCTTGATGGCACTGATACATATATAATAGGAAAAGCACGTGGAGATGTTCCTCATTATTTTGTCGATTATTCTTATTTTACCGGACAAGTTGATGTTATTGAGAATGAACAGATAAAAAAAACGGGGGCTGGTGACTTTTTTTCCAAACAGGAAATTGCTGATATAATTAAATTCTTTAAAAAAGCAAGAGTTTTTTTATTGTCAATAGACAGTTTGGGGAATATGCGCATCCGGATTAACAAAAACGACTCTATAGAATACCTGAAGGTTGTAGACAGTCCGGCAAACCATAAAAGAATAGTGAAAAAGATGTACGGTAATTGGTATATTGCAGAGGCACTGCATTTTTAGGAAGTTGCCAGGGACTGTTCAGCCTGTATATTTGCCAAACTTACAAATAAATCTGATTAGTTATGAAATTATTTAGCTTTATAATTGTTGTAATATTGTTTTCTACATCTTGTTCAAATATAGACCATCCCGTAGATAAGACAAAACTTTACTCTTACGATTATCGTTTGTTTCAAGGAACTCCAGTTTGACCATTGGCTAAGGCTGCCCATTATGAAGACATGGCAAGTGTAAAAAAATATTGTCAGCCAGTCCTCAGTTAGCCAATATACCTGATTCCGTTTATGGAAATACCATGTTGATGATGGCAATTATCAATCAAGATTACGATTTGTTTAAATTGCTAATTGATAATGGGGCAAATTTCAACTACCACAATACATATAATGGACATTCTCCGATAATAGAGGCTTGTTCTTATAGAGAGTATGATTCCAAATTTGTAAAGGATTTGGTTGCAAAAGGAGCGAATGTAAATGACACTACTGATAATGCTCCTTATGCACATTACAGCCCTTTAATGGAGGCAGCCGGGTGTGGTAACTCCTCAATTGTAGAGTATCTCATAAAGGAAGGTGCGAATATTAATTATAGGAATAATTTTGGCACAACACCATTAGGAGAATCAATCCTTACAGAAAAGTATGATGTCGCATTAATACTATTAAACAGTGGCGCGGATTTTTCTTCTCCAATATATAATAGTGTGGATAGACATGGAAGACCTACCGTACCCGTTAAATTGCCGGAGGCATTAAGAGATGCGATGATAGATTTATGGACTATCAAATATTATAGGAAACGGAAATTAATAAAGTTTCTAAAAACAAAAGGTATTGATTATGATTCTGTCCCAATACCAGATTATATAATCGATATGGCAAAAGAACAATATCCTTCAACATGGAAAGAATATCTTAAACAATATTAATTGTGTCATATTTGTGCTCTGCTGTACAGCCCGAAATATCGGACAACCCGGAATCAAGTGAAAAAACTGTTTTGGCGGCATAATGACTCGGGGTTAATATGAAAGCCTTCCGGTTCGGGGCCATGATAAATTTATTTATTACATAGAGCGAGAACGACACATTGCACACTTCATCCCTGTTTTACGCTACAATTATAACAACATTCATTTTTATATCCGACATAAAAGCATTAACTTTGCATCTGCTCCGGCACAACTGCATGCAGCGACATGCATTTTACAGCAACCCGAATAATATAAAACATAATAAGATTATTAACACTTTAAACAAACCCAAACAACGAAGAAAAATGTCAAACAGCTACATTGCCTCAAAACCACGTTACGAGATTCTTGACGGTCTGCGCGGAGTGGCGGCAGTCATTGTCGTATTGTTCCACATGTTCGAGTGCTATTCTCCCGGCACGTTGGAACAGATAATAAACCACGGCTACCTTGCGGTGGACTTCTTTTTCGCCCTGTCAGGATTTGTCATTTCCTATGCCTACGACAACCGATGGGACAAGATGACGATGACCGACTTTTTCAAACGACGCATCATACGCCTTCATCCGATGGTTATCTTCGGAACTCTGTTCGGCGCATGCTTTTTCTATATCAACGCGTGCGACAGTTTCCCGGTAATAGAGACAGTGCCGTGGTACTTCTTCCTGCTCGCCATCGTATGGTGTCTCACGCTCCTGCCCATACCGGCATGGCTCGACATGCGCGGCACAGTAGTCACAAATCCGTTCACAGACCCCGTTTGGTCGCTACAGTTCGAGTATATTGCCAACATAATTTACGCCTTCATACTGCGCCACCTGTCCAAGTTGGCAATAGCAATACTGTGCGTCGTGGCTGCCTTCTTCACCGTCACGCTGACCATGAACGTCGACCTGTTCGGATTTCTTGGCACACGCACATGGGCAGCCTACACCGTCATCGGAGGATGGTCGTTTGAACTGCCGCAGATATACATTGGACTTGTGCGTCTTGCCACACCTTTCCTTCTCGGCATACTCGTGGCACGCATAGGACGCTTCATCACCATCGGCAACGCATTCTTCTGGTGCGCGCTCCTGGTAGTCGGTGTGACAGCGTGTCCGCGTCTGGGAGGCGAGGAACACATGTGGATGAACGGCATATATGAGTCGGCGGTCATAATCATCGCGTTCCCGCTCATACTCTGCATCGGCGCGGGCAGTAAGATACGCGGCAGGAAAGCATACAGGCTGTGCAACTTTCTCGGAGATATTTCATATCCGCTCTACCTGACACACATCATATACATATACATGCTGTACAACTTCAAGAACAATCATCCTGACGCACCGCTGAGCATGATAATATGCGTTTGCGCCGGACTCTTCATAGCCTCGCTCTTCACAGCTTACGCAGCTCTGAAGCTGTATGACATGCCGGTGCGCGAATATCTGAAAAAACGCTGGTTCGGCGGTAAACGGACAGAAAAGAACATAGAAAAGAAATAAAAACAAAAACACAATTTCAAAAACAACGATGAAACGAATTGTCTTTCTGGATTACGTACGCGTGTTCGCATGCTTCCTTGTCATGATAGTGCACGCAAGTGAGAACTTTTACGGTGCAGCAGGCTCTACCGACATGGCAGGACCGCAGTCGTTCCTGGCAAACGAGGCTGACCGTCTGTGGGTGAGCGTATACGACGGATTCTCACGCATGTCTGTGCCACTGTTCATGATAGTGTCGGCGTTTCTGCTCGCCCCGATGAAGGAAGGGCAGACCACGTGGCAGTTCTACCGCAAGAGGAGCCTGCGCATACTGCCGCCGTTCTTCGTGTTCATGATACTCTACTGCACGCTGCCGCTGCTCTGGGGACAGATTGACGGAGAGACGTCACTGAAAGACCTGTCGCGCATACTGCTCAACTTCCCCACCCTTGCCGGTCACCTGTGGTTCATGTATCCACTCTTCAGCCTCTATCTGTTCATACCCTTCATATCACCGTGGCTGAGCAAGGCGACAGCGAAGGAGGAGCGTTTCTTCATCGTGCTCTTCCTCATCTCCACATGCATTCCGTTCCTCAACCGCTGGTGCGGCGAGGTGTGGGGACAGTGTTTCTGGAACCAGTATCACATGCTCTGGTACTTCTCGGGCTATCTTGGCTATCTTGTCATGGCACACTACATAAGGGTGCACCTCACATGGGACAGAAAGACACGCCTCGTCCGCGGCATGGCACTCATGGCAGCCGGAGCCGCCATCACCATATGGTCGTTCTATGTGCAGGCTGTTCCGGGCGTCACCCACTCCACCCCTGAGATTGAGATAGGCTGGGCTTTCTGCACCATCAACTGCGTGATGCTCACTGCCGGAGCGTTCCTCATGTTCACATGCATAAAGGCGAAGAAAGCTCCAAAGATCATAACCGACCTGTCCAAACTGAGCTACGGCATGTATCTCATGCACATATTCTGGCTCGGCATGTGGGCAGGTGTGTTCAAGTCTGTTCTCGCACTGCCCACCGTGGCTGCCATCCCCTGCATCGCCATATGTACGTTCGTATGCTGCTACATCACAGCGAAAGTCATATCGCTTATCCCCGGCAGCAAGTGGGTGATAGGATAGACACAAGTCAGTTAAAGTGTCAATATCTTATCTTTTTGCAGCTTATTCTATAAAAAAGTATCTTTTTGTTTGTTTTTCAAAATAAAACATGTATCTTTGCAACCGAAAAAATTGAAAGGGAGATAAAAGGAGCCTTCTCCGGAAGGCTTCCCACATATCCGCCTTGGACGACAGGGCAATGGTTTTTCAGGTAACATAACAAATCAAATAACTAACATTAAAGAAATGAAAGCCACAGAAGTTGTAGAAAATCTGAAGAGAAGATTTCCGAATGAGCCTGAATACATACAGGCAGTAAGTCAGGTGTTAGGCACCATCGAAGAAGAGTACAACAAGCATCCGGAGTTTGAGAAAGCAAACCTCATCGAACGTCTGTGCATTCCAGATCGCCTTGTAGAGTTCCGCGTGACGTGGGTTGACGACAAAGGCAACGTGCAGACAAACATGGGATACCGTGTACAGCACAACAACGTGATTGGTCCGTACAAGGGTGGTCTGCGCTTCCACGCATCAGTAAACCTGAGCATCCTGAAGTTCCTCGCATTCGAACAGACATTCAAGAACTCGCTCACAACCCTGCCTATGGGCGGTGCCAAGGGCGGATCTGACTTCTCTCCGCGCGGCAAGAGCAACGCTGAGGTGATGCGGTTCTGTCAGGCTTTCATGAACGAGCTCTACCGCCACATAGGTCCCGACGAGGACGTTCCGGCTGGCGACATCGGTGTAGGCGGCCGTGAAGTGGGCTACATGTTCGGACAATACAAGAAACTGACACACCAGTTCTGCGGCATTCTCACAGGAAAGGGTCTGGAGTTCGGCGGATCGCTCATACGTCCGGAGGCGACAGGATATGGCAATGTTTACTTCCTCGAGAACATGCTCAAGACACGCAACATCGACCTGAAGGGAAAGACGGTGCTTGTGAGCGGTGCTGGAAACGTGGCTCAATATACAGTGGAGAAACTCATACAGCTCGGAGCTAAGCCTGTGACACTGTCTGACTCGGACGGATACATATACGACCCAGACGGCATAGACGAGGAGAAGCTGGCTTATGTGAAGGAACTCAAGAACATAGAACGCGGACGCATAAGCGAGTATGCGGAGAAATACGGAGTGAAATATGTTGCCGGAGCCAAGCCGTGGTTTGAAAAGGCTGACATAGCACTGCCCTCTGCCACACAGAACGAGATAAACGAAGAGGCTGCAAAGGCACTCGTGGCAAACGGAGTGTTCGCCGTAAGCGAAGGCGCGAACATGCCGTCCACACCTGAGGCTATCAAAGTGTTCCAGGATGCCAAGATTCTGTATTCACCCGGAAAGGCTGCGAACGCCGGCGGTGTGGCAGTGTCGGGACTTGAGATGACACAGAACTCTGAGCGTCTGCGCTGGAGCAGCGAGGAGGTTGACAGCAAACTGCACGAGATAATGAACGACATTCACGCCAACTGCGTGAAGTACGGCACCGAGCCGGACGGATACATCAACTACGTGAAGGGCGCCAACGTCGCAGGATTCCTGAAGGTAGCCAAGGCTATGATGGCGCAGGGAATAGTCTGACCCCTGCATCAGAACATAAATTACGGAAATGGAATATAGCACAGCATGGCACACCGGCTGTGCTATATTTTTTTCCAAGCACATGTTCCGAATTAACAAGGTTATGTGTTTTCGTATAAAACCTTCAGACTCATCCCTATTCTTGAAAAATATCCATATTTAAGTTTTTCAACTTTGACATCCACATATTCACTCTTTGTTTATGCCCAGAGCCCTATATACATTAGCGTTGCCTGACACTATCCTGTTACCGTTTTCATCATATATGAACAGTGTCGGATAACCGTAGATATCCCATATTCCCTTTAGACTCTTGCCATTGATGAGATAATGCTCACCGCCGATATACTTTACCATATCCTCCCATTGCGCCATATTGCTGTTGTCCGCAATATACACAAAGTCGTAACCTTGCTCAATAAGACGCTTCTTATGCTTCCTTATTATCTTATGTGAGTTTAAGCACGAACCACACCATGTGTTCCAGAAATCAACCACAACCTTGCGCCCTTTGTGACGGCTCATGATATATCTCTCCAGATCTTCAGCCCTGACCGAGTCAACGTCAACTATCTCATACTTCTGTATAGCATTGTCGCTTTGCGCCCATTCGGACAGATTATCGTTGTATTCCAATATCATGTCGGCAACATCTGGTTTTTTGTTTGAATAGAAACGTTTTATATCCTCCTTCTGTTCGGAGGTCAGTGCCTGTATGCTGTCGCATATCTGTCGCACATATGCTGTTGCGAGCAGAAGGTCGAGGAAGGCGTTGCCTTTGAATCTTATTACGCGTCCGAGACTTTTACGCGCATGCTCCATCCACTCCTCAGGTGTCGTATCGGATATGGGCTTCAAGCCGAATTCCTTTATATCAAGCACCGATTTCATGAATGTGTGTATCGGGGAATGGTCTTCTCTGAACGCTATCGAGGCATAAAGAAAGTCGGGGCTGCCGAATCCGAGACTGTCAAGAAAAGAATAATACTCTATTCCCGGTTCTTTTGGAACAATTGGTTCCGGAACGAGCGAGCGATACGGATTGTCCGGAGAACAAATGTCGTCCTGCTGTCCCTTAATCTGTGTTTGGTATAGTTGAGAAAAAGCTTCGGGACACATTCCACATTGATATAATACTTCATTATTTTCTCTATTCCCGGTGACAGATTCATGACTAATGAAAGAATGTCATAATTCAGTGCCGTGAAAACCATGCGTTCGTCAAGAAAATCCCTTGGGGAAAGAAAGTATACCCATCTGTTGTCATCATATAAGTCTACCGCCATATCTTCAATCAGATCCGCCTCGGAATCATTTAAACCGAAACCACCCTGTGTGATAAAACGGTCGCTTGCACCATCATATTCTACGTATGTTGGCTTTTCCTGCGACAATGAGACAATATGTTTCATCCTTTAAAAAAGGGAATCTTACGAGTGATATACAAGTGCGATAGAGATATGATTTAGAACAATCCTTATAAACGGCTTCGCTGTAATAAAAGTCAAAAGAAAACCACTATCGCTCAATTTTTCCAATATTTGAATATCCGCATTCTGTCCATACTTGCAAATATGCAACTATAAAATGCTCTGTTGCGTTCGATTCACGGTATGTGCAATGCCGTGACCTGAAAGAGGCTGTTTGGGGCTGCGAAACAGGCTCTTTCAGGAGCTGAAACAGCATGTTTCAGACGCCCGAAAAGCGCGTTTTGCAACACACTGGCAATCAGACAGTTGTCTCAAACAATGTCCGTGGACGCGATTAACATAAAATGTTAACGATGCAGGCGTCCTCCAACGGTCGTCGGGCGTATGGGTCATTTGCGGATATTCATATTTAAATCCAGACAGGATTGGGGTTAAATATGATGCGAAATCGATATAAGAATTATGCATAAAGATTGGAGACCTCTCACGGAACACACCTCCACATTGATATTCCTGCCAGTTTTGGGCATACCGGAAGAATTCCGGTGAAATTCAGCAGACGCAACACTCACGATGGGACTGTTCTTTGGTTAACTAAGGTTAAAGACAGTTTATAACCGGAGGGCTCGCGCGTCTTATTATCAGATAAGAATGTTAATTAGCTGTTCAAAATCAACCGATATTATAAGATTACTCATATGTCATATATATCTTTGCCGTCATCCTGTGCGCTCTTCAGGCTTTCATTCCAAAGTCTCATCGGTAGTGTAGCCCGCTACACTCACTCTTCTGACTTTGAAATGCACCACCGGTACAACACACAACATGATGGCAACCAATTCAGAACATCTACTTATAAATAAACAATACATTATTCAACGATAGACGCACTCCTATGAACAATCACAACAAGACCCTACCGGCACTCATAATGCTGACATTACTGTACGTATGTATTACGGCAAGCGGACGCGATGTGACAGTGAGGACACCGGGCACGCTGCATACGACAATAAAAAGCAATGAGAAATATAAGATAAGTGAGCTGAAGATTGAAGGCGCGCTCAACTCTGCCGACATAATGATGCTGCGCGACATGGCGGGATGCGACGCAAAGGAACAACGCACCGAAGGACGGCTGAAAAGAATAGATATGAGTGGAGTGACATTTGTCAAGGACATCACTCCGTTCATAGAAAACAACAAAAGCAGCATCATAAACGACATATACACACTGCCGGCTTACATGTTCAGCAACTGTATAATAGAGGAAGTAGTATTGCCGCACAGCATAAAGGCTATAGGCGTAAGGTCGTTCGGCTATTCTGCCCTGAAAAAAATAACTCTGCCGGAAAACATCGTTGTGAACAACGACGCGTTCAAGGGATGCAGGAAACTGTCGGAAGTGACATTCCCGTATTTCACAAAGGAACTGTGGTCTGAATGTTTCAGCGGATGCACCGGTCTGAAATCAATAACCATCAACAACATAGGACTGCTTGGCTCACGAGCCTTCAGAAACATGGAGAACCTCACCGACATAACCATAAAGGGCGTCATCGGACATGTTGACGGATGGATGTGCCGCGACCTTCCGAGTCTTAAATCCATACACTTCGAAGGTTTTATAATCAACACAGGCAGTTCGATAATAGCGCAGAACTGTCCGCAGCTGAGTGAGATTGTGTTCTCCGGAACATGCATGCCTATGGGATTCGGAAGCGTGAAGGAATGTCCGCTGATGAAAAAGTGCACCGTAACAGGATATGTCATAAAGTCAGGTGACAAGAATTTCATAGAATATGACGAGCCGGTGACATTCAGCAGGCAGATGGAGGAGGCTTGCAGGAAATGTGAGGAGCTCATAGCAAGAGACGAATACTCCAGCATCTTCGGAGTGAAGAACACACTGTACGACATGGTGGTGATACTGACGGACATCGGAGAGGAAAGAAAAGCCGCACAGTATGCCGAGATGGCTGCAAGCTATAAGTATAAGGATCCGCAACAGGAACAGAAACAGAGCGGGAAGTCGTATATCGGTCTGAAAAGCGAAAAAGACTTTCTGGGCATCCTGAAGGCTTCGAACCATTACGGAGCACACGACCCGGACAACGACAGACGCTTCACTTACGCTTCTGCCGACGACCCCGAACTGAAAAAGATAAAGGACTTCTTCAATCTTGAACACATAGCAGGCGACGGCGATGAGTTGTCACAGATGAGAAACATCATGTCGTGGCTGCACGACAGGATAAGACACGACGGCTCGGGAGGATTCCCTCCGGGCGCAGAACGCAACGCCATAGACCTTTACAAGGCATGCAAGGCGAGAAATTGCGGACTGAACTCACGCGGTCTGTCCATCGTTCTGACAGAGCTTTATCTTGCCATGGGATGGCAGGCGCGCTTCGTCACATGCCAGTCGATGGACCCGGGCGACAGCGAATGCCATATAGTTGTGGTGGTGTGGAGCAGGACACTGGGAAAATGGATTATGATGGATCCGACATACGACGCCTATGTATGCGACGAGAACGGACTGATATTGCATCCGGGAGAAATAAGAAAGAGTATGATAGAAGGCAGGAAGCTCGTCCTTAGCGACAATGCCAACTGGAACCATGTATTGATGTTCACCGAGAAGAACTATCTTTATGAATACATGGCAAAGAATCTGTATATTCTGAGTGCATACCTTGACAGCTATCCTAATGTCGAATCGGAGGGGAAAAGTACATACTACACTCTTAAGCCGGAAGGATTCGACGCGAATATAGGAGGCACCGCAACATACGACGAGCAATGGTTCTGGCAGAAGCCTTAAACCCGAATTATAATCCGGACGGTCAACCGCATCATATGCACGGACATGCCCGAATGACCGGTTAAGATACAAAGATAGTGCAAGGCGAGTGCAGCATCAAGGCGGGAAAACAAAGTTTTACCAGACTTGATATTGCCGAGCCGAAGCCTATCTTATACAAAGATAGTGCAAACGAGCGGAATGAAAGCTTGCTCTTAAATTGTCGGGAGCAATATAACATCATAAAACATAAGTTATTATCAAAACATATCAACAATGACTGTAAACAGAAAATTCGGGTATATCCTACTGGCTGTAACACTGCTGCTGCATGTTTCCGGCATGGCAGCAGAGAGAAAAAGCGTGACAGTGAAAACACCGGGAACGCTGAACTCACTGATATCCGGCAGTGAGAAATATGAAATAACCGACCTGAAGATTTCGGGAAGACTGAACGCAGACGACCTTGCCCTGTTGCGCGACATGGCGGGATGCAATAAGGAAGAGGAATACACCAAAGGTCAGCTGAGACATCTGGACATGACTGCGGCGACATTAGTACCCGGCGAGACGACATACATAGGGAATGGGAAAAACCTTAAGATAACCGATAAAAACTCCATACCCGCATATATGTTCAGCAATTGCCGCATAGAGAGGATAGAACTGCCGCAAAACACAAAACGCATCGGGGACATGGCTTTCATGCAATCGGCTCTGAAGAAAATAAAACTTCCGGAGAACATCATTATGGAAAGCGGTGCATTCAGAGAGTGCCGCAACCTGTCTGATGTGACCTTCCCGAAATTCACAAAGGAAATTGGCGTGGAATGTTTCAGCGGTTGCAGCAAGCTGAAGAAAATCAACATAAACGACATAGGATACATTGCCTTCCATGCTTTCAAGCAAATAGAGAATGTCACTGAGATAACCATACATGGAGTGCTCGGCCATGCTGACGGGTGGATGTGCTATGACATGCCGTCGCTGAAGACTCTCAGATTTGAAGACTTTATAATAAGCACGGGCGGTCCTGACATTGCAGAGAACTGTCCCGACCTTGAAGAGATCATATTTCTGGGCGATTGCGTGTCCATGGGATTCGGAAAGGTGACCGGATGTCCGCTTACAGACAAATGCACTGTCAAAGGATATATCATCAGGTCTGCCAACAGAGACTTCATTGAATACGAAGAGCCGATAGTACAGAACGCAAAATTCAATGAGGTATGCGCGACACTTGACAGGCTGACTGACATGCCGCAGTATTCGGAGGTGTTCGGAGTGGAATACGCATTGTATGACATGGCTTGTGTCTACTCAATAACAGGAGAGAAAGAAAAAGCCGTAGCGGCACTCGAGAAAGCCATACGCAAAGGCTACGGCAACTACAAATGGCTGTGTCAGGACAAAGATCTTGACAACATAAGGAACGAAGAAGGATTCAAGAAACTGGCAGAAGAACTGCGGAAAACAAAGGATTATCTGTACGTGCTGAAGCACAGCGGACCTTACGCGACAGCATACACAACAAATAAAGAGAAGTTCACCTACGCGTCTCCTGACGATGAGGATATGAGGAAAATAAGGACTTTCTTCAATCTTGATGTGATTGCAGGAAAAGGGGACGAAATCTCCCAAATGAAGAATATCATGTATTGGCTTCACGACCAGATAAGGCACGACGGCTCCGGAGGATTTCCACGGAACACGAAACGCAACGCTATAGACCTCTACAACGCCTGCAAGGCACAGAACAGAGGGCTTAACTGCCGCGGACTTGCCATCGTCCTGTCAGAGATGTATCTGGCTATGGGATGGCAGGCACGTTTCATAACCTGTCAGCCTAAGGACTACATACATGACAACGACTGCCATGTGATAGTCATGGTGTGGAGCCGGACTCTCGACAAATGGATATGGATGGATCCGTCGTTTGCGGCGTATGTCTGCGACGAAAACGGACTTCTGCTCCACCCTGGAGAGGTAAGAAGACGCCTGATAGAAGGCAAGCCTCTCGTGCTTAACAAAGATGCCAACTGGAATCATCAGAGTATACAGACAAAAGAATACTATCTCGACGAATACATGGCGAAAAACCTGTATTATCTGAGTACTTACCTGCACAACGGATCAAATGTGGAAAGCGGCAACAGCAGCACTTACTTCACACTGAAGCCGGAAGGTTCTGATGCGGAAATAGGCAAAGACACATATGACGAGTCATGGTTCTGGCAAAAGCCATGAATATCATCGACTAATGGTTATAAGCGGCAGTTCAAACCTGACAGGTATTATAAAAATACCCGTATGTCATACATATCCATGCCATCATTCCGTGCACTCTTTATACAAGGCAAACTGCGCTCGGCAAAAAAAGAGCAGGCTCTATTTGCACTCACTTGCATTGTCTTTGGATAAGACAAGCGGCGCTCGGCAAAAAAAGAGCAAGCTCTATTTGCACTCACTTGCATTGTCTTTTACGCTGCATTACAAAGTATCATCGGTTGTGTAGCCCGCTACACTCAACTTACGGATTTTGAAATGCACGTCTTGGACAGGACACAATCTGATGGCAACTGATTCAGAACATCAATTTACGTCTCAACATCTGTTTTTTTCATATTTAGATTGATTGTCAAAGACCGTTCCTACAACCTGACAGGCAGGAACGGTCTTTTCTGTCATATTTTCCATGCATCGCTCCATAACGCAATGTCTTGATTATAATTAATGAACACCAACCTATAATCATACCGACAAAACTGCATTTTCAACCTGATTGCCGACTCTTCAGCCCTATTATCCACTGCATAAACCATACTGTTTACAGATTATTCTCAATGTATCACACTACATTTTCACTCAAAACGGAAAACAATATGCCAGACAGCAGTACGAATTAAGGATTAAGTGTAACGGCAGATTAGATTTAAAACACATACATCAATTGTCATACTCTATATAAAGCACACCAGATTTTCACCGCTTCCACAACCGTTAAACAAATCTAAAACAACGCCCACAAAGTAAAGTTTACTTGTCTTTTAGAAAAGAATATTTTACTTTTGCAACATAGACATCGCATATTCATCAATCTGATTTAAAACTTACTGTTATGAACAAAATTAATTTATTACCTGTACATGCCAAGATATACGGCTACATATTGTTGGCTTTGTGCCTTGCTTGTTTAGCTGTTATAGTGACCAACGATGCCTGGCTGCCCGACGATTTGGTGAGTATAGCAATGCCGGGATTTGGTGGAGGTATTTTATCAAAATACCGTTTTGTATTCGAGAAAACCGGTATGACACACGAGTTGGTCTTTGTTTTCACGGCAATAGCGTTGTTTCTCATTGCATTTGCCCGCGAGAAAGACGAAGATGAGTATTGCATGACGCTCCGGCTGAAGTCGTGGGTGTGGGCAGCCAAGATTCAAATGGCATTCACCATCGGCATCTTCCTCTTTCTTTTCGACGTGCCTTTTCTCTATGCTTTAGTTGCCAACATGTTTTTGGTGTTTGTGCTGTTCCGTGCAAAGTTCGACTACGAGCTGTGGAAAAGCAGGAAGGAGGCAAGCCATGAAAAATAGAATCAGAATATTTCGGGCTGAGTTCGACATGACCCAATCGCAATTGGCAGAGCATATAGGTGTGTCCCGCCAATCAATTGTTGCCATAGAAAACAGCAAGTATGTGCCCTCCACCATTTTGGCATTGAAAATGGCAAAGCTGTTCAATACCGATGTTTCCAACATCTTCAGCCTTGAAGATACAGATTAATAGCAAACGAATAAATAGCAAAAAGCCATTAACAAAACATCCGGCTTTACATTCTTGGGTGTAAAACCGGGTGTTTAATTTGTAAAAACATTAATTTTCAGTATTTGTTGCGGTGCGTACGGGACTCGAACCCGTGACCCCATGCGTGACAGGCATGTATTCTA
>OLPC01000052.1_pt1 | contig 110825 bp, 79 predicted proteins | sample 1672341 | NCBI WGS metagenome assembly OLPC01 (sample SAMEA3136673, study PRJEB25190) | human gut metagenome | reverse complement strand
GGAATGAGAGCTTGCTCTCAGATTCCCGAGTGCAGCTTATCTTATACAAAGATAATGCGAGGCGAGTGCAGCGGCAAAGTGGGAAAACTATGTTTTCACAACTTTGACACTGCCGAGCCGAAGCTTATCTTATACAAAGATAAAGAATATTCCACATATTGATAATTATACACTCAAAAAACAGAAACATCCGAACGCCTTACCGCATACTACAGTATTCCCTTTCACTCACACCGGCGCCAGCCAGTAGAGACGCAAAATCTTGCGTCTCACAAGCAACCCGTCGCAAACACACACAATCAACAACACACCGATTAAAAGCGCATTTCCTCCTTGTGAGACGCAAGATTTTGCGTCTCTACTTTTCCTCCGACACAAATTCCAATCAACATTCCTCACCCTTAAACCGCAACGCGCCAGCCAGTAGAGACGCAAAATCTTGCGTCTCACGAGCAACCCGTCGCAACCCATATACATTCCATAACCACTTATTTAATTACACTTTCAAATCGGGAGACGCAAGATTTTGCGTCTCTACTTTAGCAAACAGCGGATATTAATCTGCACCCGTCACCCCATCCCCACACCCTCCCCGCGCAACGCGATGACGGATTCCACATACAGACAACCGCCGCACGGCGGCTTCGCAATGAAACCATGCCGTGCGGCGGTTGCTATGTTGTCACGCATGAAGCGTACCGCCGGTGCCGGGATGACACATATCCCGGCAGTCCGGCAGCTCCGGTTATCAGTTTCCGGATGAGGTACGCAGTGTGCGTTTGAAGTTACTCTCGATGATGGCGTTGTTTATCTCGGTGGATATCTCCTGCCGTGCGCTGTTGAATCCGATGTACCGTGAATACGTAGTACTTACGTCAAACGTGAAGCTCGGATTACCCTCGTCATCCTTTCCAGGCACAAAGTCGAAGTACACGATGCCGAAACGCTGGTTCTGGTGAGCCTGGATGAAGTCCCTCACAGGCTCGTGGGTGAGTTCGAATATCACGCTTCCCCATGCGTTCCAGTTTGCAGTGTAGCCCTGATTCTTCTTCTGGAAATGGTCTACATAAGCGAACGACGGAACGGCAGTTACGAACCAGCTGTCCTTATATTGCGGGTCGCCAGCCATCTTCAGGAAGTCGTTAGTGAGGAAAGACTTCAGTTCGTAGAGCGCGCCACCGTAATAATTAGACACAGCATTTGCCGGAGCGAAATCTTCCTTGAATGCGTCAGGCACCTTGAAGTATACGTTTGTTCCCCATGTGGGTCCCTCCTTATAGGTCTGATTGTCCTCATATGTACCGCGCTTACCTATGATCTCACGGTCGAGGAAATAGAATGTGGCGGAGTCTCCGGTGGTCTTCTCGTTCGGCTTCACGGTGATCTTGTCGAACGCCACCTTCGCGTCAGGATTGTCCTTCAGGAACGCATAGCTGTTATACACGGCTCCAGAGGTCAGTCCTCCCGACTCGTCATAGTTCTCCATGCCTGCTTCCATCGCCTGGTAATAGTTGTAGTTATAGTTCGGCATGTAAGAGTTCATATATCCGATACCCTCAATGCTTCTGCCATTTACCCTATAAGTATACGACGGGTCATCAGAGAACCAGTAGCCTTTTCTGTCGTCTCCGTTGCGGCGAACTATGAGCACGACCTTTCCTCTGGCATGTTTCATGTCCAGACCGTCGTAGAACCATGCCAGTCGGCTTCTCTTGTCGTCTATTCCCACTTTGGTGGTCTTGTCCGTTCCTATGTTCTGCTTCGGGTCCATAAGATAGTCTCTCAGCTCGTTCAATGCAGCCTCCGAATTCCCAGCATTTCCATAAGCCACCTGTCTTCCCGTCATAATGATGACAGTCTCAGTAGGATGCTGGTCGAGCCAATACACCACTTGCTGAAGTATACCCATACGATTGCGGTCTCCATCATTGATAAGATAGAAAGTCTTTTCAGAACTTCCATAGTGGTCTACGTTTCCAGGCAATGTGCCATACACGCTCGGACGTATGTCCAAAGCCCTCACGCCGGCATTCAGCATCTCATAGATGCTTGCCACCTGCTTGGCATGTCGCTGTGCCTCAGCCCAGTTAGTACCTTCTTTATTGTCAGCTACTCTGAAGTCAACCTGACCTGAGCTGTGCGCGCCAGGTATGTTGAGGTCTTTCAGCAGCACGTTGTCGTTCAGTCTGCCCATCCAGTCTAACGGACTGATTAACTTCACCCTCTTGCTTTCCAGCGCAATCTTTGTGCTCGGGATGATGATTCTCGTGTCAGGGTTGGGTGAGCCCGCACCGTAGGAAATCACATTGTCTGTGACCGACTCGTCGATGAGCTGGTCGTAAATCGGCACGATGTCCAGACCGTAATGTCCGCGCGCGAAGATGTATGGAGGGATGAAGGCGGTGAGAATGGCGCCCTGTCCCGATTCCAGTTCCTGTGTTTTGGAGAAACGCACCTCTATATACGGAGTGGTGTTGTCCTTCGACGGGTCGATATTGGAGTTTTCGTCAAGCGAGCCCATGTCGATGTCCTCATTTCCGGCTACGGTGCTGTGGTCGTAGGCATGGTCGATGTAGTTGCAGTTCACCATGCTCTTCTGCACTCCGTTCTGCTTATAGTTCAGAGTCTGATAGTTGAGCGTTATCTCGTCGGGGAACGCGATGCGCTTGCCGCTGGCATCCTTCAGATAGATGCGCACGCCGCTCACTGTGACAGAGTTGGCGTCGCCCGTGCCTCTCACACCGATGTTGAGCGTCGTCATGATGGGCTTGAAATTGATGGTATGCGTTCCTTCGGTGGTTGTGTATACATCGCTCTCGCCCACCATGTAGCAGTTTTTCATGTCGGGTGTCGATGTCCACCATCCGTCATTTTTGTTTCCGGTGAGCTTGCACACCTGCTTCTTTGGCACGGTGACTGTGACGCGCGCCTTTTTCTGCTTGTCGAATGTGCCGCCCGGCATCACCGGGTTGAGAGCCTTGATGCCGCTTTCCTCACCTATTGCGGGATAGGTGGCGTAGAAGCGGTATTCGTCTGCGTTGGCATACCACTTCATCGCAGGATTGTCGCCAGACGCCACAGTGATGCCCTGCAGCTGCACGTTGCCGGGGTTGTCGCCTATCACGTAGTTGTATTTTGCGAGCGTTCCGTCACTGTTTGTGAGCACTTTGCCGGTGTTCTTGTCGCGTGCCACCTGTATGATGCTCATCTTGTCGCCTGCGTCCCAGTACAGAGAGAGGGCGCGCTGCATGTCGTCATTTATGCCATAATGCACACGCATGGCTCCGTTGGAGCCTCCGGCATTCGCCGTCTTGATCCATGCGCTGAATATCTTTGCCGAAGCCTCGTCCACAACCTCAGGCTGACTGCTGCTTGCGGAGAAGTCTACGGCTATCCCCGTGGTGGGAATATCGTCATTGAAAGTGCCCGGACCGACAGGTGTGACTTCCGGTTCGAGATCGTCTGTGCACGCGGTTGACATCACTCCTGCGAGCACAACAAATAATAGGTGTTTCCTCATTGTAGTTTATTGTTTAATAATTCATTTTTGATAAAAACAGTGCCAGCGAGCGCAATGAGAGCTTGCTATCAGATTGCCGAGCGCAGCCTGTTTTATTAAAAAACAGTGCCAGCGAGCGCAATGAGAGCTTGCTGTCAGATTGCCGAGCGCAGCCTGTTTTATTAAAAAAAACTGAAAAGCTTACGGCTTGCACCCAAGTCGTGCCGGCTCACCAGCCTAACTCGAAGCCGGTATCTCCTCCTCCGTTCTCCAGATCGATGGGATCAGAACTTCCCTCCTGGCTTCCCAGTCCGGCTCCAATGCCTCCCACGGCATCGCCTCCCGGAATATCCTCACCACCGTTTATGGGATTCTCCGGTCCCGAACCGGCGAGAATGGCAGGCATACCTACCGCTTCCAATACTGTAATCTCAGGTCGTTGATAACTCTTTTTGTTCATTATATCTATTTTTGTTTATAAAATAATTGGTCTGCATCGGTTTTTACAGCCGTTGTAAAACAATTTTGAAATGATTTCAAAATGTATAATTCGTGCAAATGCCTATAAAAAAAGGCATACCGACAATGCCTTTATGACGCTATTTTCGAGACTTCGGAGATACGTTCAAAAGAAAAGGTAATACCCTCCAAACGTACCGTTCCGAATTCCCGCATTTGGTATAAAATGCTCAATATAAGACGATTGCTTTATACTGATGAATTCATGCAAAAAGACCATGAATTTATTGTTATATACCGTATGACATATAACCACATCCCGACCACCCCTCATTACAACACCGCGCCAGCCAGTAGAGACGCAAAATCTTGCGTCTCATGAGCAACCCATAGCACAAACACGCATTTAATAACACACAGATAAAAAGCGCATTTCCTCCTCGGGAGACGCAAGATTTTGCGTCTCTACTTTTGCCGACAGCAATTTGTTGCACAATAATCTGACTGTATGCTCTTCATGCTTCCTACACAATACTGCCATCACAGTGGCTTCCGTATTTCCCCGGTGCAGCCCGCTACTGTTTCAATAAAAACATACAAACAACATGAATGACATCAGCGGCAAATACGGATAAAGGCGGATGAAGGGTCAGGGATATAAAAAACCTGCCGCAAAGACAGGCTTCACGGCAGGTATGAAAAAAATATCAGTGCGACAGGCAACGTCACTTCACAGCCTCAACTGTGTATCCGGCGTCCTTCAGAAGCTGAAGCACACCCTTCGGACCAGCCAGATGACCAGCCCCCACAGCGAAGAACGTGGGTTTGGCAGCCATTATTGCCGGCATCTTCGCAGCCCAGTCGGCGTTGCGGTTGTCGATGAGCTGTGCCATCTCCTCGGGTGTCGCGTCACACGTGTTGCCGAGTTTCATGTCCATCGCCGCCTTCATCCCGTCAAGATCCTGGGCATAGAAGGCTTCCGTGATCTTCTCCATCATCTCCTCGTTGAACTCCAGATTGTCGAGGAAACACATGAGAAGCTCCACCTGACGCTTCAGAGGCACGCTCTTGTAGAGCAGCTGTGTCTGGAACGCCATGGTCTCCAGACCGCCCACAGGCTCGTTGTTGTTCTTTGCCTGAGCCTGGAAATACTGGTCGAAAGAACTTGAGGGGTCATACTCGCCCATGTGTTTCTGCAGATAGAGAAGCACCGTGAGCTGCGTGTTGAGAGCCGCCGGGGAGAGCCGTCCCATCTGTGCGTTGACCTGCGGGTTGTCCAGTCCGACACTCATCATCTGCTTGATGAATGCGTCGAGCTTCTTATACTGTTCGGCAGAGAGCACCGTCTTCAGCGTCTTTCCGTCGGGAAGCATCATCGCCTCCTGCATCACCTTCAGACTGTCGGTATTGGTCATGACGTCCCACTTCACCTCACCGTACACCTGCTCAGTGTTTGTGAGGGCATCCTTCACGCCCGGTATCTTGTCGACGAAGCCCACATTGGCAAGATGGTGAGTGCCTATGATATAAGAAGGAGCCTTCAGGTCCTTACCGGAAATTTTGTAGAGAAGCTGTGCGTTGGCTCCGGTCACCGTGAATGCGGCAACGAGTGCCGCCGCAATAAATCTTTTAATCATAATATAAGCGGTTTGGTTTGTACTGTCGTTAATGTCACCAGATGTGGGCGCGCTTTGATTTCGGCACATACATCCTGTCGCCCTTCTTCACCTTGAAAGCGTCATACCATGCGTCGATGTGAGGGAGCGCGGCGTTCACACGTGCTTTGTTGGGAGAGTGCGGGTCTACCTTCAGCAGATAGTCTGCCATCTCCGGGCTCGTGTTAGAAGCCCACACACGTCCCCAGGCAAGGAAGAAACGCTGCTCAGGCGTAAAACCGTCGATGACGGGCAGCTTCTTTGTCTTCATCAGATTGCTCATGGCGCGGAAGGCGATGTTCAGTCCTCCGTTGTCGCCGATGTTCTCTCCGAGGGTCAGCTTGCCGTTTATCTTCTTTCCAGGAGCCATCTCGTAGTTGCCGAAATAGTCTTCGAGCACCTTCGTGCGACGGTCGTAGTTAGCCTTGTCGGCAGCGGTCCACCAGTTGTTCTGGTTGCCGTCCTTGTCGAACTGGCATCCCTGGTCGTCGAAACCGTGGCTCATCTCGTGGCCTATCACGCCTCCTATGGCTCCGTAGTTCACCGCGTCGTCGGCGTCAGGGTCGAAGAACGGCGGCTGAAGGATTGCCGCAGGGAAACATATCTCGTTGGTTGTGGGATTGTAGTAAGCGTTGACCGTCTGCGGTGTCATGTGCCACTCGCTCTTGTCAACAGGCTTGTTCACCTTACGCTCGATATAGTCCTTTGTCATGAACTCCGACACACGGCATATGTTCTCATACAGAGAGAGCGACGGATCTATCTGCAGTCCGGAGTAGTCACGCCACTTGTCGGGATAGCCTATCTTGATGATGAAGTTGTTGAGTTTGTCCTTTGCCTGCTCCTTTGTGGCTTGCTCCATCCACGACGCCTCGTCGATGCGCTCGGCAAGGGCTGTCTGCAGGTTGTGCACAAGGGACAACATGCGCTGCTTGCTGCTCTCGGGGAAGTACTTCTCCACATAGAGCTTGCCTATCGCCTCGCCCATCACGTCGCTCACAATGCTCACCGCACGCTTCCAGCGGGGACGGTCTTCCTTGACGCCTGTGAGCACCTGACTGAACTTGAAGTAAGCGTTCCTGAAGTCATCGCCCAGCAGGCTTATCGCTCCTCCCAACGCCTTTGCCTCCGCATAAGTCTTCAGGTCGTCGAGAGACGTGTCCTCCAGTATGCGCTCAACCTCCTTCACAGGCTCCGGTTGTCCGAGATCCACCTCATCGAACGGCGGGAATCCCTGTGCGAGGAAAATGTTGCCCCAGTCTATTCCAGGATAGTCGGCGATGAGAGAGGCGTAGCTCATCTTGTGATAGTTGGCGTTGATGTCGCGCAGCTTCACCTTGTCGTAGCTGGCTTTCGCTATGCGTGTCTCTATGGCGAGGAGCACATCGGTTTTCTTCTGAGCCGTCTGCGAGTCGTCACCGGCAAGGCGGAAGAGCGTGGCGATGTATTCCTTGTATGCCTCGCGCACCTTAACGGTCTGCTCGTCGTCGTTGAGATAGTAGTCGCGGTCGCCCAGACCTATGCCGCCCTGCGATATTCCCACAATGTTCTGCGAGGCGTTGCGCTGGTCGGCACCCACACCGATGCCGAACATCATGGCTCCCACGCCCTGGCGGTCGAGCCGTGCCGTGACGAGCTGATACTCTTTCTTGTTCTTTATAGCCCTTATCTTCTCGAGCACAGGCATAAGCGGAGCCGCTCCATCACGGTTGAGACGCACGCTGTCCATCAGCATGTTGTACAGGTCGCCTATCTTCTGTCCGAGCGTACCTTTGGGCTGGCTGGTGGAAGAGTACTCCTCTATCAATCCGCGGATGCGCTTCTGGTTCTGTTCCTCAAGGTCGACGAAAGCACCGTTTGAAGGGTGTTCGGCGTCGAGGGGATGCGCTTTCAACCAACCTCCGGCGGCATATTCGTAGAAGTCGTCACCGGGTTTGACGTTAAGATTCATGTTGGTTTTGTCGATACCCGACGTGAGATTCTGGGCACACGCTGCCGAGGCAATCATCGAGAACGACATCAGTAATGTTTTCGTATTCATATTCACTATATATTAATATGTGTCTTTATTTATGTGAGATAGCTTAATATATTTTGCAAAGATAATGCCAACGAGAGGAGAGAGAGCTTGCTCTTTATCTCCCGAGTGCAGCTTATCTTATGCAAAATTAATAATATTGCTCATGTCATCACTATTTATCTGACAAAAATAACATATTATAAGCTTTCACCATAACGTTTCCATTCCGTCTCCACATCCTCAATGCCGACATCAAGGAGCCGCATGTTGCGGAACATGTCGGGCAGGATGTTCTCCATGAAATCCTTGCGGCGGGCATCCATGATGCGTTCTCGCGCACCGGCGGTGACGAAATATCCCAACCCACGTTTGTTGTATATTATACCGTCGCGCGCCAGATAGTCGTAAGCCTTCACGGCGGTGTTGGTGTTCACTTCGAGTTTCACGGCATACTCCCGAACGCTTGGTATGCGCTCGTCATCGGTGTAGACACCTGCGAGAATGTCGTCGCACAGACGGTCAGCCATCTGTATGTATATCGCTTTATCGTTGCTGAATGTCATATGTTCAAGAGTTTATTGTTTATTACCTGCATCCTTGTGAACACACGGAAGGAAAGCCACACGAACACCACAATGCATACGAGCATCAGCGTAACCGGTATCCAGATGTTCACAGCCGGGACAATGAGATGTATCAACGCTGTAACCAAAGAGTATATAAGGCATGCGAACAACCACGAATGGCGGCGGAACAGCGAGCCCATAAGGAGAAAGGCAGACATGTCGAACAGATATTGCAGGACAAACCATACACCCAGAAAGTTTCCCGACTGCATGCCCGTGGCTGCAAAAGATGTGTATAACGACGAGTTGGGGAAAGACGTCTCAATATCTATTCCCATTGACTTTAACGCTCCGACGCCTTTAGAGGCAATGTCGGACAGCATGGATGCGGACGCCATGACATACGAGCCTATGTGCGTATCACCGAATATAAGCTTTATGAAAACCATCTGAAGCTGGTCTGCCAGCACGAAGGACACCACCGACATAAGCAGTCCGCCGAGGGCAACCATCACCACACGGGTGACATATTTCTCCATGTTGGACGCGGGAAGCATCATGTATGCTATGCGCTGTTGCTTTGTTCTCATGTTGCGGAACACCATACTTACGCCCACCATCATCACAAGCCAGTAGATGGATATGAAGATGAAAGACAAGCCTTTAGACAGTTTTTCCATCATGAGGACCTGCATACGGGCATCTCCGCCATACGCCATGTATGTCGCCTCACCGCCAATCGACAGGAATGTCATGAGGAATGTCATCAGCAAAGTTATTATTATCGTGGTGCGGATGGCGAATCCGCGTTCTTCCACAAGGCTCCATCTGGCGAGCCGCAACGTTCTCGATATATTGAAATTGTTCATATTGTTCATGTTTTTATTTGCCCGTCCGAATGGCGGATCAGATGTTTATCCATTTGTTGTTTATCACGTTGGTGTGTCTGAAGAGTCTGTACGACGCCCAGTAATTGAAGGCTGTGAGCGCAAGGACAAACGCTGCGGCGGTGTATCCGCCGACAACCACCAATTCGACACTCGCAACCTCGTAATGCACCGTTGCCCCTGTTATTGCCAAAGCCATCTGTATGAACATCAGCACAATCGTTGTGAGGAGGAACGCGTGACGGCGGAAGAACGCGCTTCCGAGTATGTAGAAGCTGTGAGTCCACATCATTGCAGTCACCATGAGGACAATGTTTGCGACGGTATCTGCCGGGAGCGAGCTTATGAACCACATGAGACCCGGGTCATGAAACATAGGACCGGCAGCCAGCATACTTAAGATGCTGCTTGTGGGCGACCACCCCATAACGGTATTGAACATCATTCTGAGACAATCGGCGGCGAGAAACGCCAGCGTTATGACTATTCCCCAGCCCACCGTAACATAAATCCACCGCGACAGATATTTCTCCATATTCGACGCCGGATGCATCAGGAAAGCCGTCGCCTGACGCTTGTGACGGGTGCAGGAAAACATGGTGCTCGCCCCGAAATAAAGGCATGTGAGTCCCACCATGAAACAGAACAAGAGCATTATTCCGCCAACGAAATCAGTATCACCGTCCCCACTATTGGAGAGCGTCACCCCTGCCACAAACTCCTCGCACAAGAAGAAGGCTATCGTCATTATAATTCCCATACGCAGGAGGTTTCCTTTATTGTTCCCGTATGTCCACAAAAGCATCATGCGGAAACGTTTCCAGTCAAACTGTCTCATCTTTCCATTCTCCTTTCTTCCTTATGTTTCATTCCCGTCATTTGAGCATTCCTTTTGTCACAGCGTTGAAAAGGAGTTCCAGATTCACAGGTGTCTCCTCACGACTGCCACGGCGCGCCATGACGGCATTGCCCTGAATGGAGAACTCCGAGTATATCACGTCGTCGGTGGGCTCGCCCGGACGGCGGGTCTCAAAGACATACTTGTCGCACACGTCACCCACAGACTCGTCGAGAGCAACGCCGTTTCCGTCGAATATCACAATGTGGTCGAGCAGCGACTCCACGTCGTGCACCTGATGGGTGGATATTATCAGTGTGCGGTCCTCGGTCATGTTGTTTGCCACAACCTTGCGGAACTGGCTCTTCGACGGTATGTCGAGTCCGTTCGTAGGCTCGTCCATGAGCAGCAGGCGTGTCCCTGCGGCAAGGGCGAAACTCATGTACACCTTCTTCTTCTGACCCATGGAAAGGGCGTTGAGCCTGAGTGTGAGGGGCAGCTCAAACTCGTTCAGACAGTTCTGAAGCACCTCGCGGCTGAACCGTGGATAGAAAGGCTCGTTCATGCGGACATACTCATCGAGGGTCGTACGCGGCAGTTCAAACTCCTCGGGCACAAGGAATATCTCCTGAAGCATCTCCGCCTGACGGAGGCGCGCCTCCATTCCGTCCACCTTCACCGTCCCGCCCGACGGCTGGAGAAGTCCGCTTATCAGATAGAGCATCGTGCTCTTTCCCATGCCGTTCTTGCCGAGCAGACCGTAAATGCGGTTTTCCTCGAATTTAAGACTGAAGTCTTCGAACACGTTTCTTTTTGTTCCCGGATAACTGAATGTTATGTTGTCTACTGTTATCATGACCTTATCTGTTTTTATGTTGTCTGTTAATATTTATCTGAAACCTTTATTCCTTTGTTGATGTATGACTGTCGCACTGCCGTTCCTTTCTTCTTTCCGTGTCATTTTACCGTCACATCCTGTGCGATATACCAGTCGGAGTGTGGCTGCATCACGAGCATGTTGTCGGCAAGCTCGTAGCCTTTCGCCTTGTCACACCATCTGTAAGTGTTCACCGCGGCGACGTTGCCCATCACCATCCTGTACTCCGTCTTCTCCTCAGCCTTGGCGTAAGCAGATGCCTTGGAGTCCCATCTCTGCAGTTCGAGCGTGTATCCCGCAGCGTCATATGTATAGTTCAGTCTGTATGACGGCTGCCACCTGCGTGACGAGGAGTTCCACTCCAGGGCTTCCTTCGACACCAGACGGTTGTCTGAGTCGTAAAGGAAGCGGTACTGAAGTTTCTGAGAGAGATATTTTTCCGAATTGTCATATACATTGATTGAGGCAACCTTGCCGTCCTGTATGTCGGCGTTGTAGAGATAACGGCTGTTTTCCGAACCGAGTGAATTGAAATACATAGCCATTACTGTTGCTGCTGTGATGATTGCATCCATAGTCGTATAGTTTTTAATGTGTTATTGTTTGTTTTGTTGTTTTATTACTGTTGTAGTGTATTACTTTAATAGTACACTACAAATGTACGCTATTTTACAATACGATGCAAGCTTTTCGGGACTTTTTTTATATAAAAACCGGATTTTGGCTTAGATTTAACGTTTGTTTACGAAAAACCGGGTCATATAGCGGGAAAATCACCCTTTCACCGGTGAAAAATACCTGCGGAAGCGGTTTCAGGCAGAACCGGCAACCTGACCTCATCCATATTTCGCGCTGATGTCTGACACACCGGCTTACGGTATTGCAAAAATAAGCGACGGATGATGACGTGACAAAACATGGAAAGGGACGGACGACGTGCGAGGAATCATATATATAATAAGGTGAGAGAATATATATAATAAAGTGAGATAATATATATAATAAGGTGATGAACAGAAATAATGCGCACAGACCGTCCTCACAATAATCACCGCGCCAGCCTGTAGAGACGCAAAATTTTGCGTCTCCCATGCAATAACAGGATATTAACGACGACATACCACCATCCCTACACATTGCGCATATTTGTCTCTCACGAGCAACGGAAGCATGTTTCCACCGACATATAAACATGCATATATATTGCGAAGGACTTGCTTGGGAGACGCAAGATTTTGCGTCTCTACTATAATACCAAGGTGTGTTGCCGGCGGATACACTTCAATGAAAGGCAAAAAAGCGATTTGGCGGAATGACGACCTAATCGCGTCAAATCTTGTGATGCAGCCATTTGCCCCGGAAAAGACGCACAAGGAAAAGGATGCCTCGGAACGTCAGCTCCAGAGCCATAGCCGTCCATACACCCTTCAGTCCGTACTCCGGAGCGAGCAAAGCCGCAAGCGACAGACGCACGCACCACATGCTGAACAGATTGATGAGTGCCGGTTTGAGCGTGTCTCCGGCCCCCACACACACGCAATATACAACTATCGAGGCGGCGAACATCGGTTCAGCGAAAGCCTCTATGCGAAGACTCTGTATGCCGAGAGCACGTATCTCCTCTACAGGAGTGAGGATGCTCATCATGTCGGGAGCGAAAATATACATCACGGCACCCATCACAGCCATCACAGCCATGCCCAAGCCCACCGTCATGTGTGCGAAACTGCGGCACAGACCGAGTCTCTGGGCACCCTTGGTCTGCCCCACAAGTGTCGTGGCAGCGTCACCGATGCCGTATCCGGGCATGTAGCACAGACTTTCAACCGTGATGGCGAAGGTGTTGGCGGCAATGGCGAAGTTGCCCAGCGGAGCCACAATCATGGTGCTCACTATCTGCGCGCCGCTCATCAGGACCGACTGCAGGGCGATGGGTGTGCCTATCTTCAGCGCGTTGCGGACATAGGATGTAACCCAGCGGAAACGCTCGCTGTCCTGCCGTAAAGCCAGCATCTTGCTCCGGAAGATGGCAAAATATGCCTGCAAGGAGGCTGCCACCGTCACCGCAAGAGCCGTTCCTATAGCCGCTCCTACCACACCCAGTCCCATGACGAATATGAATATGTAGTTGAAAATGACGTCGAGCACACACATGAGCACGCTCACTATACTCGGGATACGCATGTTGCCCGAACACTTCAGCATCGCCCCGCAAAGGTTGGACAGCTGGAACGAGGGCACGGCGAGCGAGAATATGAGGAAGTAGAGCGATGCGTCGCGAGCTATGTCCTCGCCTCCGCCAAGCCAGTAGGGCAGCCGCGAATGCACAGCCACCGCCAAAAGCAGCACCACCATACTTATTATCGTGGTACAGACAAGACCGTGACGGAACACCTGACGGGCTTTGCCGAAATCACCGGAGCCTATGAAATGTGCCGCCTGTACGGAGAATCCGAGCGACGCGGCATTGGTTATGCTGCCGAGAAGCCACGTGGTGGTCTCCACCAGACCTATCGACGCCGATGCCTCCGCGCCGATGTGACCCACCATGGAGGCGTCGATGAAGAACATGAGTACGGATGTAACCTGCGCGAGAATGGACGGAATACTCAGTCCTATGATAAGACTGAGTTTCTCGCTTGTGCTCACCGGCTTTCCCTCGCGTATGCCGGCAAGAAGCTCGTCACTGCTTTTCAATGAAAAAATACGTCCCAAAGCGGCTGCAAAGTTAACTCAAAAAAATGTGTAAAACGAATAAAACGACACCAATTAAACAAGTGTTCCAAATTAATTGCCGTAAGATTGCGTGCTGTTCGTGAGATGCATTTCATAGTACGAAGAGTGAGTGTGGCAGACCTCACGACAGATGACCCCTTTGAATGCGGCACTTAGAGGCAACGCAAACGAGCCAGAAGAGCATGCCGATGGCACACAAGGCGGCTTGCTGTATTGCAGAAGGCGCAACAGACAATCCCCCGGAAAACAAAAAGATGAAGTCATGCGCATGACCTCATCCTCATATAACTTTCCTGATTTCTGTTTCCTTATAATTAAACCTATTTCTTTTTTCCTATGCTTTCCCATGATGAGCAGCGGCTTATTCCTTGTTCTTCCTCACCGCCATACCTATTGCAGCTAACGCTGCAAATAGGGTCATCTTCATGCATCAAAATCCTTCTACCATCTTTCTACACTTCCTGACCTTTACCTATTGAACCTCCTGAACAACCTTTCTTATCAACCTTAACAACTAATACCCAAATCTGTTATCCTTCAATCTTTACCTGCCAATACCTTTCCTTTAAGTGTTATCCTCAATCTTATACCTTTTGTCGTTATCCTCAATCTTATACCTTTGACCAATACCCTGTTCTTATTTACTAATCCTTTTTATTTTTATCCGTTCTCAATCTTTACCTTATTTACTTTATCTCTCTCTTTTTTATTACCTATGAAGATCTTTTCTGTTACCTATGAAGATTTATCTCTCTCAAATTAATCTTATCTGACGTCTTTCTTTTTGTACCTCGCGGTAGATTTCTTTTGACGATGCAAAGTTACAACCGGATGACATTCCACGCAACACTTTTGTATTACTTGTTCCAGAAAAATGCCTTATTTTTGACCTAAATCAACTACTGTGTGCGCACACAGTGGCTTTTTCATGAAAAAACAGTGCCAGTGAGGGCAATGAAAGCTTGCTTTCAAATTGCCGAATGCAGCCTGTTTTATAGAAAAAACATGTACAAGTCGGGGCAATGAAAGACTGCTATATTATTGCCGGACGCGGAATGTTTTTATTAAAGAAATGTACGAGCGAGGGATATGAAAGATTGTCGTATGGATGGCGAAAGAAGGCTGGTGTATTTGAAAACAACGGAAGCGAGGGATATCGGGCATCGGTATAACACCGTGAAGGTGGTGAAATAGATACAACATATATTATATATAATAATGTATAATATGTCGTTCCAAGCATCGGTAACATAATATCATAACAATGGCGCAAGCCTGTAGAGACGCAAAATCTTGCGTCTCACGAGACACAAAAGCATATTTTCACACCATAGAAACGTGCGGATATATTGAGGAATACCCGCTTGTGAGACGCAAAATCTTGCGTCTCTACTTTTATACACAGCGGTATAATACACCTGAAAACGTCATATCATAACAATGGCGCAAGCCTGTAGAGACGCAAAATCTTGCGTCTCACGAGCAACGAAAGCATATTTTCACCGCCATAGAAACGTGCGGATATATTGAGGAACACCCGCTTGTGAGACGCAAAATCTTGCGTCTCTACTTTTACAGGCAGCGATGGAATGCATGGACAAGCGTCATGGTGGGGGCACATGATGAAAAAAACACGGAAAAAGGCGGACTCTACTGAATCCGCCTTTATACTGTATACTGATGCGCAGAGGCACCGGTGATGATGTGTCATTCCTCCACCCATCCCGCAGCCTTACGCGCCTTGGAGTCGGGCACGTCCACACCAGCCCTGTAATAGCTCACGAGTGTCACGTCGAACACCAGCGTGGAATAAGCTGGAATGGTACCGTTGTTGGTTGTGCCATAGGCAAGCTGATACGGGATGTACACCTTCCAGCGGTCGCCTATGTGCATGTGCTGCAGTGCGGTAGACAGTCCGTCCACCACTCCCGACACTCCGAACTTTGCCGGTGTGGACGTTGCCGGACTGTATTCTCCCGTGAACGACTTGTCGAAAACATATCCCTCGGGATAGGATGTCGACGGAAGCAGCCGTCCCTCATAGTGCACCTTCACAGAGTCTGTGTACAGAGGGCAGCCCGAGCCCGTGCCGTTCTCCAGCACATTCACCACGATGTGGTCGTAGGGATCCTTCGCCGCCGCCTCCTCGAGCGACCACTGGCGTATCACCTTCCAGCTCTTGTCGCCCAGCGACGCACTCGACTTCGCCGTGGCATACAGGTTCTTGAAATAATCGTCATTGGTCTTCTTCCAGTTGGCGAACTCCTCCGGATCACCGTCACTCTCACTGCACGACGTGAGCAGAGCCATCGGTGCGAGCAGTGCAAACAGATATATAATAAGGTGTCTGTTCATATATTATTGCAGTTTTTTCAGCAGGCTGTATATGCTTACCTTGTCTTCTATGATGCCGCGCAGCTGGTCTATGCCCACACGTTCCTGCTCCATGGTGTCGCGGAAGCGCAGTGTCACGGTGTTGTCCTTGAGAGTGTCGTAGTCCACAGTCACGCAGTAAGGCGTGCCGATGGCGTCCTGACGGCGGTAGCGTTTGCCCACCGTGTCCTTCTCGTCGTACTGACAGTTGAAGTGGAACTTCAGGTCGTCTATTATCTTGCGCGCCATCTCGGGCAGTCCGTCCTTCTTCACGAGCGGCATCACGCACAGCTTCACCGGAGCCAGAGCGGCGGGCAGGCGTAGCACGGTGCGCGTCTCGCCGTTCTCGAGTTTCTCCTCGCAGAAGGAGTGACACATCACAGAGAGGAACATACGGTCCACTCCTATTGACGTCTCAATGACATACGGCGTGTAGCTCTCGTTGGTCTGCGGGTCGAAGTATTTTATTGAGCGTCCCGAGAACTTCTCATGCTGCGACAGGTCGAAGTCAGTGCGGCTGTGTATGCCCTCCACCTCCTTGAATCCGAACGGCATGTGGAACTCTATGTCGGTTGCGGCGTTGGCGTAGTGGGCGAGCTTCTCGTGGTCGTGGAAACGGTAGTTCTCCGCACCGAATCCCAGTGCCTGATGCCACTTCATGCGCGTCTGCTTCCATGTGTTGAACCACTCCAGCTCCGTGCCGGGCTTCACGAAGAACTGCATCTCCATCTGTTCGAACTCGCGCATGCGGAATATGAACTGCCGTGCCACAATCTCGTTGCGGAACGCCTTGCCTATCTGCGCGATGCCGAACGGCACCTTCATGCGTCCGGTCTTCTGCACGTTGAGATAGTTTACGAATATTCCCTGTGCCGTCTCCGGGCGCAGATATATCTTACTTGTAGAGTCTGCGGTGGAGCCCATCTCCGTAGAGAACATCAGATTGAACTGTCTTACGTCGGTCCAGTTCTTCGTTCCGCTTATCGGATCGACTATCCCCTCATCGAGTATTATCTGCTTGAGCTCCTCCAGATTCATGGCGTTCATAGCCACGCTGTAACGCTCGTGCAGCTCGTCGCGTTTCTTCTGGTTCTCCAGCACGCGCGGGTTTGTCTCGCGGAACTTAGCCTCGTCGAACGCCTCACCGAAGCGTTTGCGCGCCTTCTCCACCTCTTTGTTTATCTTCTCCTCATATTTTGCTATCTGATCCTCTATGAGCACGTCGGCGCGGTAGCGTTTCTTCGAGTCGCGGTTGTCTATGAGCGGGTCATTGAAAGCGTCGACATGTCCCGACGCCTTCCATATTGTCGGGTGCATGAATATGGCGGAGTCGATGCCCACGATGTTCTCGTGCAGGAGCACCATGCTCTTCCACCAGTATTCCTTGATATTGTTTTTCAGTTCAACACCGTTCTGTCCGTAGTCGTATACGGCTGCCAGACCGTCGTAGATGTCGCTGCTGGGAAACACAAAACCGTATTCCTTGCAGTGCGATACTATTTTCTTAAAAACGTCTTCCTGTGCCATTGTATAATTGTTTTCTTATATTTCGGGTTCATAAAAGCGCACGTCACAGACATACAGAATGTCATCTCCGCGCACATTTTTTGTGTGCAATGATATTGCAAGGCGAGTGCAACGGCAAAGTGGAAAAACAAAGTTTTTACAACTTTGACACTGCCGAGCCGAAGCTTATCATATGCAATGATATTGCAAACGAGCGGAAAGAGAGCTTGCTCTTTATTTCCCGAGTGCAGCTATATCATATGCAAAGATAAGATAATTTGCCCAAAGCGCAAAACATTTTCACACACATTATACTTACGGGCGCGCCATTGTGACACACGCACACATTCCGATGCACCATACATGAAGCACAGGGCGGCTAACCGCCACATGCCGGATGAATAAATATTCACAACCGTCACGGCAATGCATATTTATGCAATGTCAACTCCGCGAGAACGCCGCAGAGACGGAACGATGCGCCTTCGGCTGCAAATAAGCGAGTATTTTGAAGTTTACATAAAAGTCTGTCAATCAACCATTTGCGCTGTCATGCATCACGACAGTCCCATCGCAGCCATGCGGAAGAGCCTCTTCCGTCATGCCAAACGGGCTCTTCCGCGCCTCAGAAAAGCCTCTTCCGCCACACTGAAGGCACCGTTCCGCCACACCGAAACGGCATTCCTGCAACAGCGGAAGTACTCCGCCACCCCTCCGGACGGGCAGAAAAGGGGTGAGAAACAGGGGTAGACATTCCACATCGCCATTCCTGATGCCGTGAGAAATATATTTTATGACATCCTCGTTTTCTCTTTCCCGATTTTCAGTTGTCAAAATATTTTACTTTCCCTTCCGTATATTTATGCATCCTTCCACCCTCCCACCATCTCCCCTCCCCACCCTCTCCCCTCCTCACCTTCCCACTCTCTCCCTTCCTCACCTTCCCCTCTCTCTTCCCTTTTGCGTCCAAATCTTTCTCAGATAGGATTTTTTTCATTAACTTTGAAGCAAAATTTGTGACCACAGAAAAATATGAGTGACGAAATAAAAGACAACGAGAGTTTTGATGAAGAGATAAACAACGAAAGCGCGGACGATGCCGTCAATGTGCCGGAGGCGCGGTCAGACTACAAGCCGGTGAACCGGTTTGACGCCTCGGCGGTGCACCATCTCAGCGGCATGTACCAGACGTGGTTTCTCGACTACGCCTCATACGTGATACTCGAACGCGCCGTGCCACACATAGAGGACGGACTGAAGCCCGTGCAGAGACGCATACTGCACTCCATGAAGCGCATGGACGACGGACGGTACAACAAGGTGGCGAACATCGTGGGACACACCATGCAGTTCCATCCGCACGGCGACGCATCCATAGGAGACGCCCTCGTGCAGATGGGACAGAAGGATTTGCTCATCGACTGTCAGGGAAACTGGGGCAACATACTTACCGGTGACCGGGCTGCCGCACCACGTTACATAGAGGCGCGGCTGTCGAAGTTCGCGCTCGACGTGGTGTTCAACCCCAAGACAACCGACTGGCAGCTGAGCTACGACGGACGCAACCGCGAGCCCATCACGCTGCCGGCGAAGTTTCCGCTGCTGCTCGCGCAGGGAGCGGAGGGTATAGCCGTGGGTCTGAGCTCGAAGATTCTGCCGCACAACCTTGTGGAGATATGCGACGCGGCGATAAGCTATCTGCGCGGAGAGGAGTTCACCCTCTATCCCGACTTCCCCACAGGCGGCTCCATAGACGTGAGCAAATACAACGACGGACAGCGCGGAGGACAGCTCAAGGTGCGCGCCAAGATAGAGAAGATAGACAGCAAGACCATCGCCATAAAGGAGATACCTTACAGCAAGACCACATCGACGCTCATCGACTCAATACTCAAAGCCATTGACAAGGGAAAGATAAAGGCGCGCAAGGTGGACGACAACACGGCGGCGGAGGTGGAGATTCTGGTGCACCTCACGCCGGGCATATCATCCGACAAGACCATCGACGCGCTCTACGCCTTCTCCGACTGCGAGATAAACCTGTCTCCCAACTGCTGCGTCATTGAGGACAACAAACCGTGCTTCCTTACCGTCAGCGACGTGCTGCGCCACTCGGTAGACAGCACCATGGGGCTTCTGCGCAAGGAACTCGAGATAAGGCGCGGCGAGCTTTTCGAACAACTGTTCTTCGCCTCACTCGAACGCATATTCATTGAGGAACGCATATACAAGGACAAGGGGTTCGAGAACGCGCCCGACATGGACGCCGCCGTAGCTCACGTGGACAACCGGCTGGAGCCGTTCAAGAAACAGCTGGTGCGCGAGGTTACCCGCGACGACATACTGCGGCTCATGGAGATAAAGATGCAACGCATACTGAAGTTCAACAAGGACAAGGCTGACGAACTCATACTCAAGACGAAGGAGGAGATAAAATCGATAGACCACGACCTCGCCCACATGACCGACGTCACCATACGGTGGTTCGAGTTCATAAAGGAAAAGTACGGCAAGGACCATCCCAGACGCACGGAGATACGCAGCTTCGACACCATCGAGGCGGCGAAAGTGGTGGAGGCGAACGAGAAACTCTACATCAACAGGCAGGAGGGATTCATCGGCACAGGACTGAAGAAGGACGAGTTCGTGTGCAACTGCTCCGACATAGACGACATCATCGTGTTCTTCAAGGACGGAAAATATAAGGTGATGCGCGTGGCTGACAAGATTTTCGTAGGCAAGAACGTGATGCACGTGCAGGTGTTCAAGCGCAACGACAGGCGCACCACATACAACGCGGTATACCGCGACGGCAGAAACGGACCGTCATACATCAAACGCTTCAACGTGACGTCTATGACACGCGACCGCGAGTATGACCTCACGCAAGGCACACCGGGCTCGCGCGTGCTCTACTTCACTGCCAACCCGAACGGCGAGGCGGAGGTGATAAAGGTGACGCTGGAGGTGACCGCCAAGATGAAGAAGATTTTCCTGGAGAAGGACTTCTCCGATATCGCCATAAAGGCACGCACCGCCAAAGGCAACATTCTTACCAAACATGCCGTCAACAGGATAGGACTGAAGAGCCACGGACGCTCCACACTCGGAGGAAGGAAGGTGTGGTTCGACGCCGACGTGAACAGACTGAACTACGACGGACGCGGAAAGCTGCTCGGAGAATTCAACGACGGAGACTCCATACTTGTGGTGCTCGACGACAACGAGTTCTATATCACCGACTTCGACGCCAACAATCACTATGAGGACAACATCCGCATAATAGAGAAATGGAACCCCGGCAAGGTGTGGACAGCAGTGCTCTACGACGCCGACAACGACAACTATCCTTACATAAAACGCTTCTGCATGGAGGCTACGAAACGACATCAGAACTTCCTCGGTGAAAACCCGCAGAGCAGGCTCGTGCTTCTCACCGACACGGTATACCCGCGCATACGCGTGACATTCAAGCCGGTGGAGGGCAGAGACGGCAACTCCACACAACGCCCGCCCATGGAAATAGACATGGAACAGTTTGTTGGAGTGAAGGGATTCAAGGCTAAAGGCAAGCGCATATGCACATGGGAGGTTGAGGACATAGAGGAGCTGGAGCCTCTGAGAATGCCGGAGCCTGAACCGGAAGACGAGCCCGACGGCGGTGAAGAGCCGGAGGAGGAGCCGGAGAACCTCGATCCGGACGCAGGCAAAAGCAGGCAGCAGGTGATAGACGAGATGACGGGACAGCTTAATCTCTTCGGCGATGACGACATGTAGAGTGTTTATCGCGGCGGCGGCACTACTCTACGCCACCGCGTCACGGGCGCAGAGCGACACCATAACGTCGGACAAGGTGATAACGAACGCACGAATGGCTGCCATAGGGTCGGCTGACATACTCGACACTTATCTCTCGCCGGAGAAATACAAGGGTGTGGAGCTGCGCTACATATCGCACACCACACGCGACTCCGAACGCAGCCGCTGGTCGCGGAGGATAACCCATCAGGGCAGCATATCCTACGCCGACAACCGCTCGGGCAACGGAGCGGAGATGGCGGGAGCGTACTTCTTCCAGTACGCATGGCTTTACAACTGGCGTCTCTCAGGCAACAGACTGAACCTGAAGGCGGGTGCCGCAGCCGACGCCACCATCGGTTTCATCTACAACACACGCAACGGCAACAACCCGGCGCAGGCAAGGGCAATGGTGAACATAACGCCTACGGGAAGCGCGGACTACAGATTCACCCTCGCGGGCAGACCGTTCACCGCACGCTATGAGCTGAACATACCGCTCTGCGGACTGATGTTCACCCCCAACTACGGGCAGTCTTACTACGAGATATTCTCACGAGGCAACTACGACCGCAACATTGTGCCTACCACATTCGTATGCTCACCGTCGGTGAGACAGATGCTATCGCTCGACTTCACCATAGGACGCACGACGCTGCGGGCTGGTTATCTGTGCGACATACAGCAGGCTCGGGTGAACAATCTGAAGTCGCACATCTACACGCACGCCTTCATGATAGGCGTGGTAAGGCGGTTCAAACTCATAAAGATACATCCATGAGACGACTGACACTGTTTTTTCTCTACATCACGGCTATGACGGCATGCATCACTTCATGCGTTGACGAGGAGGAGTATGCCGACAATCCGCGCGGCAACTTCGAGGCTCTGTGGCGCATAATGGACGAGCACTACTGCTTCTTCGAGGCGAAGGGCAAGGAATACGGGCTCGACTGGGACGAGGTACGCAGCCGCTACTCGGTGCAGATGAGCGACAACCTGACGGAGGACCAGCTGTTCGAGATTCTCGGAAACATGCTCGGCGAACTGCGCGACGGGCACGTCAACATGTACTCGGCATGGGACGTGGCGCGCAACTGGTCGTGGAAGGAGGACTATCCGTCAAACTACAGCGACACGCTTATAAGAAAATACCTTGGCACGGACTACCGCATAGCGGCGGGAATGGAATACCGCGTGCTCGACGACAACACGGGCTACCTGCGCTGCAAGTCGTTCTCCACGGCTCCGGGCGACGGCAATCTGGACGAGATACTGCTTTTCCTCGCGCCCTGCAACGGACTCATCATCGACCTGCGCGACAACAGCGGAGGCATGCTCACGGCTGCGGAGAAACTCGCGGCACGCTTCACCAACGAGGAGATATGCGTGGGTTACATGCAGCACAAGACCGGTCCGGGGCACAACGACTTCTCCAAGATGGAGGAGCAGAGGCTCAAGCCTGCCAAGGGACTGCGATGGCAGAAACGCGCCGTGGTGCTTACCAACAGGGCGGTATACAGCGCAGCCAACGAGTTTGTGAAGTACATGAAGTGCTGTCCGGGCGTCACCGTCGTGGGCGACAGGACGGGCGGCGGAGCAGGAATGCCCTACACGAGCGAGATCCCTATAGGATGGAGCGTGCGGTTCTCGGCATGTCCCATGTACGACACTGACAGACAGACCACCGAGTTCGGCATAGAGCCTGACTACAGGGTGTCGCTCGACAATGCCGACATGCTGCGCGGAAGGGACACCATAATAGAATACGCACGGCGCATCATCAACGGCGGCACGGCGGAAGACACTCACTGAGCCCGACAGACACCGCGCACGGAAATGGCACGGAAATGGGACGACAATACGGAAAACCAATATTCACACAACAATAAAACATCAACACACATGAAAGCAATAAGCACAGAAAAGGCTCCGAAAGCAATCGGACCATACAGTCAGGCCATCGAGGCAGGAGGAATGGTATTCATCTCCGGACAGCTTCCCATCGATCCGGCAACTGGAATGTTTGCAGAGGGTGGCATAAAGGAGCAGACCAGACAGTCGCTCACCAACGCTATGCACATCCTGGAAGAGGCGGGCACTGACCTGGCACACGTTGTCAAGACCACCGTTTTCCTCTCCGACATGGACAACTTCGCCGATATGAACGAGGTGTATGCCGAGTTTTTCAGCATGCCTTTCCCCGCACGGTCGGCTGTGGCGGTGAAAACGCTGCCCAAGAACGCACTTGTGGAGGTGGAATGCACTGCGATAAAAGGGTAAAAAGGTACAAAGGTAAAGAGGTAAAAGGCAATTGGAAAGAGTAAAAAGGTAAAAAAGTAAAGAGGTAAAAGGCAATTGGAAAGGGTAAAAAGGTACAAAGGTAAAGAGGTAAAAACAGGCGGATTGGAACAAGACAGAAGCTATAAGGACGTTCCAGAGAATGCATGTCCGCATTTTAAATATGACTTGTCGACTCCTCAAACGTTATTTTTACTTCTTTACCTTTTTACCCTTTTACCCTTTCCAATTGCCTTTTACCTTTTTACTTTTTTACCCTTTTACCCTTACCAATTGCCTTTTACCTCTTTACCTTTTTACCCTTTTACCCTTAATCCCGTCTTTTTACCTTTTTACTCTTTTACATTTTTACCTTTTAAACCAAATTGGACCGGTCGTGAAGATGCCCCGACCGGTCCGTGTTACCCTAAAAACAGCAATTGACTCACGTCAATATTTTATTATGAAAACATTCGTCTTATTATGAAATAAAAGTTTGATTACAGCAATCGTGAGCCTTGCGGAAGCACCGGCTGCGCGACCTTCGATATGGCACATATGCCTTTCACGCACTACAACTTTATCCTGTAGCTCAGTCCGAGCACATGTTCGTCGGTGTCGTCATCATCCTTGTCGTTGTTTACATTCTGATAAAGATAATACAACCCCACGCTGTGCGTCCTCGTGATTTTCCACTCCGCGCCCACTATATAGCGCGATTTCTCCAGCGAAAACGAGTTGTACATCTCGGCACTGGCATAAGGGTCTATCCTGCATCCGGGAATATCGTACTCCACTTTGAGCCGCGAGCGCAGCACATTGTGCCCCTTGCCTCTCACATTATAGTCCTCCCACAATCCGTTATCATAGTCGTAACGCTCCGTGGTTTTCCTCGGACGGTAGGTGTACTGCCATCTTTCGCGCAGCGAAATACCGAACCTTCCTGTCTTGACACTACCAGTGAGCGACACGTTGAAGCGGTGGCGCAGTCCCCAGTAGGACGGTCTCCGACTGTTGTATGAGCCGTCCTCATGAACGGTTATCTCCCCGTCGTTGTTGTCGTAGAGCAGAGTGTATCCTGCTGAGAGCTTCAGTCCGGTCACAAGCTTGTAGCTTCCTTCCAGTCCGAAGCTCCATCTGTCGGCTGTTCCGGAATTGTCGCGCGTTCTGAACTCGCCTTCAGCCCCGACGCTCCATTTCTCTCCAAGACTCTTCTCCGCACCCACCGTTGTCCATACACCGAAGTCGCTGTGCTGCGCCATAATGCCTTCAGGCATCATGATAAACACCGCCAGCAACACGGCAGTACGCACGGCACGCACCGTCCATGTCTCTATATATCTTCTACTGTCCATTTCTCGTGTGATAATTTCAGTCCGCTGCTTATCCTACTGCCGTCCTCATACACATCAGTTTCACCGTAAACCTTCACTGTTGTCATGCCCCTCGGAGCGCATCCGAATACACTGTGCGGCACGACGCGGTGCGTACGCCTTCTTTTTCCTGCATGCTGCAAGTGTCCTTAGCCATGACAACGAGCCTTGCGGACAACTTTTCTGTAGCCGCAATCCCTACATCCGTCCAGTTCATAAGATATATGCCGTTCTTTTCGTCAAGGGTAATAGGTTCAAATAAATACAGCAGTCCGGTCACAGCAGTAAATTTATAGTTGTTTTGTAGAGACAATGCAAACGAGCGGAAAGGGAGCTTGCTCCTATTTTCCAGAGTGCAGCTTGTCTTCTACAAAGATAATGTAATATTCATTACAACGCAAACAAAACCATCCATTATATCTTTTTTTCACAATAAATTAAGCATAAAAGTGTATGCGCGGTGCGTTTTCGTGGAATCCACAGTCCGCATATGTCATCATTCCAACACGCAGCCCGTCTCCTTGCCTGTCCCTCCCCGCGATATACTTCCGAATGAACAGCCCTGCCGAAGGCAACTAAAAAAAATACCGTTTCGTTCGTATATGATATAAAAAAAGTGTAACTTTGCAGCGATTCCTGTTCATGCAGAATCACAGCGACCGCAACACGCCACCACACAGGTGGAAAAAACGTCGGTTACGGTACACTCTACTCGCGCTTGTGGCGGAATTGGTAGACGCGCCAGACTTAGGATCTGGTGTCTCGCGACGTGTAGGTTCGAGTCCTATCAGGCGCACACGCACAACGCCGGACGGTTTTTCATTACCGCTCGGCGTTTTATTTTCACATCACACCTTTATCAATATACATGCGCGCATACATTAATATAATAGGATGCGTACATTAATATAATGGCACGAAAAATATCTTACGGCATGCCTTCCCGTCACTGTCCGTCTTGCGCGAATAATGCCGCGAAGCCACGGCAGCGTCAACGTCATGCCTGAGCCCTAACCATACGCGCATGAAAAAACGGCGTATGCTGAGGTTGGCTCACAGCATACGCCGTATGTATATCCACCGGTCTGCCGACCGTCACAAATCATTTCACGTCGCCCACCTTTATCAGATATTCGGCTATCTGCACGGCGTTGAGCGCGGCACCCTTGCGTATCTGGTCACCGCTGAGCCACAGCGTGAGACCGCAGTCGTCGGTAAGGTCCTTGCGGATGCGTCCCACGTACACATCGTCCAGTCCGGCTGTCTCCAGCGGCATAGGATAGACAAGGTTCGCCGGGTCGTCCTTCAGCGTACATCCCGGTGCGGCTGCTATTGCCTTACGCGCATCCTCGACGCTTATCGGAGTCTCCGTCTCAATCCATACGCTCTCCGAATGGGAGCGGAGCGACGACACACGCACGCATGTGGCAGAGCATTTCACGTCGCTGTGCATTATCTTCCGTGTCTCGTTGAACATCTTCATCTCCTCCTTTGTATACCCGTTGTCGGTGAAGACATCAATCTGCGGAATGACGTTATAGGCGAGCTGATGCGGGAACTTCTCCACAGTCACAGGCTTGCCCTCCACGAGCTGCTCATACTGCTGCTGCAATTCAGCCATCGCAGCGGCACCCGCGCCGCTCGCGCTCTGGTAGCTCGACACGTGCACACGGCGTATGTGACTGAGCTGCTCCAGCGGTTTGAGCACCACCACCATCATGATTGTAGTGCAGTTGGGGTTGGCGATGATGCCGCGCGGACGGTTGAGCGCATCCTCGGCATTGCACTCCGGCACAACCAGAGGCACGTCGTCACACATGCGGAACGCGCTCGAGTTGTCTATCATCACAGCTCCGTGCTTGGTGATTGTGTCGGCATACTCCTTCGATGTGCCTCCTCCTGCGGAGACGAACGCTATGTCGACATCCTTGAAATCGTCGTTGTGCTGCAACAGTCTCACCTCGTAATCCTTTCCCTTGAAGCTGTACTTTCGTCCAGCCGAACGCTCTGAGCCGAACAACACCAGTTCATCCATCGGGAAATCACGCTCTGCAAGTATGCGCAGGAACTCCTGTCCTACGGCTCCGCTTGCTCCTACAATTGCTACTTTCATAATGTTATAGTGTTTATGTTGTTATATATCGGTATGCCGGACGGCATCTTCCGCACCGCCTTACCGTGACTTCAAAATATCGCCGGTCCACGTTTTGATACTGCCGAGCCGAAGCTTATCTTATGACAAAGATAATGCAAGGCGAGCGCAACAGCAAGGCGGGAAGACGAAGTCTTACCAGGCTTGATACTGCCGAGCCGAAGCTTATCTTATGCAAAGATACAACATTTCCATTAAAATGCAATTACCACGACTTTATTTATCACAAAGCCATGCGAATCATCCGCCTCTGCCGTCCATCCCCACACACCACATGCAGACATCATCGCATCCTGTCTCCGTCATACACAGGTCAATATATAATTAACATTATTTTAATATTATGCTATAACAATTTAACTTTCACGTTTCCACAATCCGGAAAAGACTTAGCCGATAAATGTATACAATACAACCGAAAAGGAACAATCATACAGTCGTACGCAAAAGACCGGATTGCAGGAAAGCCTGTTCCGCATCGCCAAACGGCATGTCTCATGCTACGAAGAAGGCTCTTTCGTGTTGCAAAAGACACCATTCGGCACGACAGAAAAGGCTCTTTCGTAAAACAGACGACAAAGCACCGCGAGCCGCCGGAAGCCTAACAACATATCAGTCAGCAGATTACGGAAAGACTGCAAAAACCGTCATTTTCCACGAAAACAGCGTCCAGAGCGTCCGTGTTTCAGAATACGGCAGTTTTAGAGACAATGTTTTAACATTTAGGATATACAATATGTTAATTTATATTTACCAAAACTATTCCGCCATATTATATCCGCCATTCTTTCCCACACTGTCACCCGTTCCGCAGACCAAGCCACGCGCCGCTGTGTCACAGCGTCGGTCACGCGATATCACGGCAATGACGCGGAGGAAAGTCAGACTGCATGCGTGCGCTGAAACGCCCAAATAGCGTCCCGTAACACCCATTTCCGCATTTTTTTTCGTTTATTCCAGCGATTTTGATTAAGTTTGCATATTAATCAGACAACAGACATACAAACACCGGCAACATACCTATGTCCCAGATAGCGCAATACTTTCCGATAACCGATCCCACGCTGATATTCTTCGTGGTGATGATAATCATACTCTCGGCACCCATCATCATGGGAAAGCTACGTATTCCCCACATCATCGGAATGGTGCTCGCCGGAGTGCTCATAGGCAAGTACGGACTCAACATTCTGGTGCGCGACGACTCCTTCGAGCTGTTCGGCAAGGTGGGACTATACTACATCATGTTCCTCGCGTCGCTCGAGATGAACATGGACGGCATACGTAAGGACGGACGTAGGTTTCCCACTTTCGGTCTGCTCACATTCTCCGCGCCGTTCGTGCTTACCTACATCATGAGCTACACGCTGCTCGGCTACTCCCTTCAGGCGTCGCTGCTGCTGGGCTGCATCATGGCTTCCAACACTCTGATAGCCTATCCCATAGTGAGCCGTTACGGACTCCAGCGCAAGAAGAGCGTGTCGCTGAGCGTCGGCTCGTCCATGATCTCGCTGCTGATGGCTCTTGTCACGCTCGCCGCCCTCGTGGCATCACACAGGGAGAGCACAGGTTTCTGGTTCTGGGTGTGGTTCGCAGCCAAGTTCTTCGTGTACATCGGGGCGATGGTTCTCGTCATACCGAGGCTCACGCGATGGTTCCTGCGCCGCTACAGCGACGCCGTGATGCAGTTCATCTTCGTCATGTCGATGCTCTTCATGAGCGCAGCCCTGAGCGAGGCAGTGGGTCTTGAGGGCATCTTCGGAGCCTTAGTCGCCGGACTCATACTCAACCGCTACATACCCCACGTGTCGCCTCTGATGAACCGCATAGAGTTCATCGGCAACGCCCTGTTCATCCCCTATTTCCTCATAGGCGTGGGAATGCTCATCAACGTGCGCCTGCTCTTCGCCGGGACAGGCATCATATGGGTGGTGCTCGCCATCACCTTCATAGGCACCTTCGGCAAGGCGATAGCGGCATATCTGTCAGCCCGCCTGTTCCGCCTGCCGCTCTCGTCGGGCAACATGATGTTCGGACTCACCTCGGCACACGCCGCCGGCTCGATAGCCATGATAATGGTGGGCATGAGGATAGAGACCGCTCCGGGACAGGTGCTCGTGAACGACGAGATGCTCAACGCCGTGGTGATAATGATTCTCTTCACGTGCATCATATCGACGATGATGACCGAGTCGGCTGCACAGCAGATAATACTGCGCGACAAGGACATGCCGCAGGACGAACAGCAGACCGACGACGAGCGCATACTCATACCGATGAAGTATCCCGAGTATGCCAACAGACTGCTGAGTCTTGCCATCATGATGCGCAACCCTAAGCTGCGGCGGGAGATAGTGGGGCTTAACGTGGTGTACGACGACGACGACATGCGGGCAAACCAGGAGCGCGGACAACGCCTTCTCGAGAATGTGAGCAAGTATGCGGCGGCTGCCGACGTGAAGATGCAGACTCAAGTGAGGGTCGCAGCCAACATAGCCAACGGCATAAAGCATGCCTTCAAGGAGTTCCGCGCGTCGGAGATAATCATCGGGATGCACATGCACAAGGAGGTGTCGCAGAAGTTCTGGGGCGCGTTCCACCAGAGCCTGTTCAACGGACTGAACAACCAGATAATAATGGCGCGACTCAACCAGCCGCTAACAACCATACGGCACATACACGTGGCGGTACCGTCGAAGGCGCAGTTCGAACCGGGATTCTACCGCTGGCTCGAACGTCTGGACCGCCTCGCGGGCAACATGGAGTGCCGCATGATGTTCCACGGACGCCCCGACACGCTCTCGCTCATCAACAAATACACCATGCAGCACCATCCGGACGTGAAGGCTGAATACATGGCGATGGACCACTGGAACGAGCTGCCACGCCTCGCGGCGAACATAAGCGGGGACAACCTATTTGTGGTTGTGGCTGCGCGGAAGGGCACCGTGTCATACAAGAACGCGATAGAATATCTGCCCGAGGAGCTGACAACGCATTTCTCGGGCACGAATCTCATAATAATTTTCCCCGACCAGCATGGCAACGCCATGGACGAAATGACCTTCGCACAGCCTCAGCACACCGAGGACCGCAGCGCATACGAGAGCATCGGCAAGTGGATAAACCGCATGAAGAAGTCGGGGAAAAGCCCTGCCGACGGCAACGCGGAACAATGAACGCCGCACGGAGAGGCAACACTAACGCCGCGCCAAGGCAAGAGACAAACGACAAACACACTGCATTTTATGATAGACATCAAGGGAATTACAAAAAGCTTCGGCTCACTGCAGGTGCTCAAAGGCATCGACCTGCACATCGACAAAGGCGAGGTGGTGAGCATAGTAGGTCCGAGCGGAGCGGGAAAGACCACTCTGCTGCAGATCATCGGAACGCTCGACAGACCTGACAGCGGCTCAATCGTCATCGACGGGACTGACGTGAGGAAACTCACCCCGGCACAGATAGGCGACTTCCGCAACCGACGCTTAGGCTTCGTGTTCCAGTTCCACCAGCTCCTTCCGGAGTTTACGGCACTGGAGAACATAATGATTCCGGCATTCATAGGGGGTACCGGCAAGGCTGAGGCGAAAGAACGCGCAGGCGAACTGCTGCGATTCATGGGACTGGAAGACCGTGCCACGCACAAGCCGGCTGAACTGTCGGGAGGCGAGAAACAGCGCGTAGCGGTGGCAAGGGCACTGATGAACAACCCGGCGGTGATTCTTGCAGACGAGCCCAGCGGCAGCCTCGACTCAAAGAACAAGGAGGAGCTGCACCGCCTTTTCTTCGAACTGCGCGACAAGTTCGGACAGACGTTCGTCATAGTGACACACGACGAGAACCTGGCAAGCATAACCGACCGCACCATAGTGATGAAGGACGGAATGCTGGAAAGCTGCTCCTCAACGGCTGTCCCGCACGTTGCCGGTCCCGTCGCCGGGAATGCGGCGGAGGAGAACAATGATTCCCGCGACGGCGAATGAACTTTCACATACATCAAAAGCAAAAAGACTGACTCATATGATAAAGCTCGGCGACTACAACATACTTACCGTCGTGAAGGAGGTTGACTTCGGTCTGTATCTCGACGGAGGCGACGAGGGGGAGATACTCCTACCGCGCCGCTATGTGCCGGAGGGTGCATGCCCAGGCGACACGATGGAAGTGTTCATCTATCTCGATAACGAGGAGAGGCTCGTGGCTACCACGGAGATTCCTCGGGCGAAGGTGGGCGACTTCGCATATCTTGAAGTAGCGTGGGTGAACAACCACGGGGCGTTCCTCGACTGGGGACTGATGAAAGACCTCTTCTGCCCGTTCCGCGAACAGAAGATGCGCATGGAGAAAGGCAAGAGATACATAGTGCACGTGCACATCGACGAAGAGAGCTACCGCATAATGGCTTCGGCAAAGGTGGAACACTTCCTGAGCGAGGACATGCCGCCATACCGTCGCGGCGACGAAGTGGACATGCTGGTGTGGCAGAAGACCGATCTGGGCTTCAAGGTCATTGTGGACAACACGTTCCAAGGGCTCATCTACGACAGCCAGATATTTGAGGACATACACACGGGCGACCGTATGAAGGGCTACGTCAGCAACGTACGGGAAGACGGGAAGATAGACCTCATGGCGCAGCCGTCGGGACGCCGGCACACCAAAGACTTCGCCGAGGCACTGCTGGAATACTTGCACGGCAACGGCGGAACGTGTCCGCTGGGCGACAAGAGCGACGCGGAGGACATAAAGAACATGTTCCATGTGAGCAAGAAGGTGTTCAAACGCGCCGTCGGCGACCTGTACAGACGGAGGCTGATAAGCATCTCCGACAAATCAATAAAACTGAACAGATGATGCAGAAGTGGTATGCAAGGACAGAGATGCTGTTCGGACGTGACGCCATAGAGACTCTTGCCAAAGCGCGCGTTGCAGTGTTCGGCGTAGGAGGAGTGGGCGGTTATGCCGTCGAGGTGATGGCTCGCAGCGGTGTGGGACACATCACTCTCATCGACAACGACACCGTGAGCATAACCAATCTCAACCGCCAGATAATCGCACTCAACAGCAACCTCGGGGAGTATAAGGTGGATGTGGCACGCCGGAGGATTCTCGACATCAACCCTGAATGCGACGTCAATGCCATACGCATGTTCTACCTGCCGGAGGAGGCGGGCAATATTGACCTGTCAGAATACGACTATGTGGCTGACTGCATCGACACAATAAAGGCGAAGATAGACATAGCCATGCGCTGCCACGGGCTCGGTGTGCCGCTGATAAGCAGCATGGGGGCGGCAAACAAGTTCGACCCTACAATGTTCAGAGTGGCTGACCTGAGCAGGACAAGCATGGACCCGATAGCCAAAATCATGCGGAAGAAACTGCGGAAGGCTGGCATAGAGCATCTGAAAGTGGTATACAGCGAGGAACAACCGGAGAAAATCAACTGTAACGATACGCCCGACGACAGCACCGCTACATCCAAACGCCCCGTCCCGGCAAGCAATGCCTTCGTGCCGGCAGCGGCAGGTATAATAATAGGTGGCGAGGTAGTGAAGGATATTATTGCCGCTGGACGCGTAAAATAGGACATCATAACTTAACGTTTCTTCATTGTCAGAAATCGCAGTTACCACGTAATGGTGTGGCATAATGAACCTTCAATTGTACTTCTGAATAATATATTTTACTTAAGTTTAAGCTTGCGTATTGAACTCCGGTTAATATTTAATCATATCAGGATAAACAGCTTTTGACTCTCCTGAAAGTCCACTATTAGTACAAACATATTTAACATATATGCATCCATCCGTTCCTATTGTTACTTTCGTTTTCAATTTTACTTGACCAGCTTTAAGCTTTGGTAGATTATCTAATTGAATTTTTAATAATGATTTATTTTTATCAGCATTATCATCATTTCCAAACAATATTTCACAGAGTATGCTTTTTTGATAATCAAAAATCGTACAAGTATCAACAGTATTTGTATATGGTAAAGGTTGTCCTTGCTTTATAATGTTTAATGTTCTATCATCAACATTATTAATACGACATCTCATTCCTATATTTAGTTTTAAAGTAGGAGTATGATGATTCTCTTGAGCCATTGCTGTTGCCAATTTCGTTACGGCAATATTGCTTTTAAAATCATAAATGTTTTTTAAAGATTCTAACACAGGAATATTGTTATTTTCCATACTTTGATATTCCTCGACAAGTTCTTCATATTCTTGAAGAAAATCATTTGCGTCTATGTCTGACACTTTTAAATGATGGAACTCCGTTATTTCAGATAATCCACTCCAAAGATGCTTAAAATAATTTGCATAAGCACTGCAGACATTTATCTCATCAGTTAGTATTACATTTTCAGCATTTCTTTGTTCTGCTGCGTATGTCCAATTATATGATCCCGTTATAAGGATATCCTCATCAAATAAACTGAACTTATTGTGCATCAATGTTTTTCTGCTATCAGCAAAGCACAATTTTCCTCCTTTTTGAATGTATAACGAAAAATCAAGACCGTGTTCACTCCTATTAATAATATCATTTATAAGAATGACTGAAACATTAACACCTCTATCTAAAGAATTAATAATCTCATTAAACAAATCACGTTGAGTAAACCATGCTACTGCAATTGATATGTTTTTCTGTGAATTCCGTATTGCATCAAGAATAACCTTCTTAATGTCTGAGAAATAAGCTTGTATCATAAATGTTTATTATTTTAAATGTTATCAAAATGTATTGAGACATACACATGGTTTCCACAAAAACTTTCTTTTATTTTATTCACTAAAGATAAAAAAGTAAAAAGGAAAAGTATGTAGGACTAGACTGTTTAGAATATATACAAGTTATTGCCCTGTATGAAACAATTCCCCCAGAAGAAATATATCATAATTTCATTCTGGGGTTATTATGTTAATATAAATTATATTTAGAACTCTGCGGTCTTCGGAGTACGCGGGAACGGGATGACGTCGCGTATGTTCTGCATGCCCGTAACGAAAAGGATGAGACGCTCGAAACCGAGTCCGAAACCGCCGTGAGGGCATGTTCCGTACTTGCGGGTGTCGAGATACCACCACATGTCCTTCATCGGGATGTTGCGCTCCGTTATCTGCGCCATGAGCTTGTCGTAGCTTTCCTCACGCACGCTTCCTCCTATTATCTCGCCGATCTGCGGGAACAGCACGTCCGTTCCCTGCACCGTGCGTCCGTCTTCGTTCATCTTCATGTAGAAAGCCTTTATCTCTTTAGGATAATCATTCATTATCACGGGCTTCTTGAAGTGCTCCTCAACGAGGTAACGCTCGTGTTCGCTGGCGAGATCCATGCCCCATGAAACCGGGAACTCGAACTTCTTGCCGTTCGAAACTGCCTCTTCGAGTATCCTGATGCCGTCGGTATAGGTGAGACGCACGAACGAATCCTTCAGCACTCCCTCAAGTCTTGCGATGAGACCTTTGTCAATCATCTTGTTGAGGAACTCCAGATCGTCCTTGCAGTTGTCCAAAGCCCACTGCACACAATACTTGATGAACTCCTCCTCAAGGTCCATAAGGTCGTCCTTGTCGATGAAAGCCACCTCGGGCTCTATCATCCAGAACTCGGCAAGATGGCGCGGAGTGTTGCTGTTCTCGGCACGGAACGTCGGTCCGAACGTGTATATCTGTCCGAGGGCAGTGGCTCCGAGCTCGCCCTCAAGCTGTCCGGAAACGGTGAGAGACGTCATCTTTCCGAAGAAGTCATCGCTGTAGATGATCTTTCCGTCCTCGTCTTTCTTCAGGTCATACAGGTTCTTTGTCGTCACCTGGAACATCTCGCCGGCACCCTCGCAGTCGCTTGCGGTGATGATGGGCGAATGGAAATAGAAGAAGCCACGGTCGTGGAAGAACTTGTGTATGGCAATCGCCATGTTATGACGGATGCGCATCACGGCACCGAAAGTGTTGGTGCGCAGACGCATGTGCGCGTACTGGCGCATGTATTCGAAGCTCTGTCCCTTCTTCTGCATGGGATAGTCGGAGCCGCACAGACCGTAAATCTCTATCTCACTGCACTGTATCTCAGAAGCCTGACCGGCTCCCTGGCTCTCGACAAGCACTCCCGTGGCACTTATGCAGGCACCTGTGGTGATCTGCTTCAGCATATTCTCGTCGAACTTGGAGGGATCGACAACTATCTGAACGTTCTTTATGGTCGAGCCGTCGTTCAGTGCTATGAAATCAACAGCCTTGCTGCTGCGGTGCGTACGCACCCATCCCTTCACATTGACAACCGCTCCGAAGTCGGTGCGTTTGAGAATGTCGACTACCTTTGTTCTACGTATTGTCTCCATATTATATATATGTTATAAAATGCCGTCAGCCTTTTCAGCCCGCGCCCCTGCCCTTCCCCGGCAACTGAAGCCGTGTTATGTGGCGGCGGCACGGTCCGAACAGGCCGACACGTCATCTGTTTATGTTATTATGTATTGTTATGTCTGTTTACTCGAAAGCACCCATGCGCAGCATGTCGACCTCCTTCTCAGTGAGGAAACGCCAGTCTCCGCGACGCAGGTTCTTCTTTGTCAGTCCCGCGAACTGTACACGGTCGAGCTTCACGACGCGATAGCCCAGATGTTCGAAGATGCGGCGCACGATGCGGTTCTTGCCGCTATGAATCTCTATACCCACCTGACTCTTGTCCGTATCGCTGGCATACTCGATGGCGTCGGCATGTATCTCACCGTCCTCAAGCTCTATTCCCTCCGCTATCTGCTGCATGTCGTGTGCGGTGACATTCTTGTCGAGGAACACGTGGTAAACCTTTTTCTTGAGGAACTTGGGATGAGTCAGCTTGCTCGCAAGGTCGCCGTCGTTTGTGAGAAGCAGCACACCGGTCGTGTTGCGGTCAAGCCTTCCCACCGGATAAATGCGCTCCGGACACACGTTACCCACAATATCCATGACGGTCTTGCGGTTCTGCGGGTCGTCGCTTGTGGTGACACAGTCCTTCGGTTTGTTGAGAAGCACGTAGACCTTTTTCTCGAGTGTAACCACATTATCCTGGAACTTGATCTCGTCCGAACGCTTTACCTTGGTTCCGAGTTCGGTAACCACGGTCCCGTTTACGGTCACTGCGCCTGCCTCTATGTACTCGTCAGCCTCGCGGCGGCTGCACACTCCGGCATTGGCAAGGAACTTGTTGAGACGTATAGGCTCGTTCGGGTCGATGTGACTCTCGCTGTACTCGATGCGCTTCTTCATGCTATACTTGGCGTTGGGGTCGTAGTCGGCGGTACGCGGACGGTAACCTCCCTGCTGATAATTCTTGTTATAGCCACCGCGCTGCGGACGTGCGCCACGCTGCTGGAATCCGCCCTGACGCGCCTGATAGCCTCCCTGATTGCCCTCAGCGTTGTTGAAGCGCGGACGATAGCCTGCCTGCTGGCGTGGCTGATAGCCCGTCTGGTTGCCCTCGGCGTTGTTGAAGCGCGGACGGTAGCCTGCCTGCTGGCGTGGCTGATAGCCTGTCTGGTTGCCCTCGGCGTTGTTGAAGCGGGGACGGTAGCCTGCCTGCTGGCGTGGCTGATAGCCCGTCTGGTTGCCCTCGGCATTGTTGAAGCGCGGACGATAGCCTGCCTGCTGGCGCGGCTGATAGCCCGTGTTATTATTGTTTTGCAGCAATCCCGTCCCGAAACCTTCCGGCCGGAATCCGCCCTCATCGCCACTGCTGCGGCCTGTAGTGTAGGCGCGCTGCACGCGGATGCGCGGACGTTGCGGACGAGTGCCGCTACGATAATCCTTCTGATAGTTTGTGGCAGAGTTCTCCTGACCCTCGTTTTTCTGCTCTGAAGACTGCCCTTGAGCTTTGTTTTCTAATTCTAAGTCCATATTAAATGATGATGTTCTGGCCTCACGGCTCCGGTTAATAAATTATAACTCTCTGATAAATATAACTCTGTTATGTGTAAAATGACGATTCACTGTCATATACCCGTGTAGTTGTGCGGTGTGATTGCCATCAGCTCCGACTTCACCTCATCGCTCACATCGAGTGTCCTGATGAAGTCGTGTATGGTCTCCTCCGTCATCTTCTTGTTTGTACGGGTAAGCGCCTTCAACGCCTCGTAAGGGTGAGGATAAGCCTCACGGCGCAGTATTGTCTGTATAGCCTCAGCCACCACAGCCCATGTGTTGTCGAGATCGTCGTATATTTTCTGTTCGTTGAGAATGAGCTTGCGCAGTCCTTTCAGCGTGCTCATTATGGCAATAAGACCGTGACCGAACGGCACACCCACATTGCGGAGCACCGTGGAGTCGGTAAGATCGCGCTGCAGACGGCTCACCGGCAGTTTTGCGGCGAGGAACTGGAGCACGGCGTTTGCCACTCCCAGATTGCCCTCGCTGTTCTCGAAGTCGATGGGATTCACCTTATGAGGCATCGCACTCGACCCTACCTCGCCAGTCTTTATCTTCTGTTTGAAGTAGTCCATGGATATATACATCCACATATCACGGTCAAGGTCGATGATGATTGTATTGATCCGGCGCATGGCATCGAACACACCGCCGAGGCAGTCGTAGTTGCTTATCTGCGTGGTGTACTGCTCGCGCTCCATACCGAGTTTCTCCTTGGCGAACCGGTCGCCGAAAGCCTTCCAGTCGAACTGCGGATATGCCACGTGATGGGCGTTGTAGTTGCCTGTCGCGCCTCCGAACTTCACAGTCATCCTGCACGCCTTCAGCTCTCTGAGCTGTTCGGTGAGACGGTACACATACACCATTATTTCCTTACCGAGCCGTGTAGGCGACGCCGGCTGTCCGTGTGTCTTGGCGAGCATCGCCACGTCTTTCCACTCTTCGGCATAATCGTTGAGCTGCGCTATAAGCTCCTCCACTGCCGGACAGTAGACCTTCTCGAGAGCCTCTTTTACGGAGAGCGGCACGCTGGTGTTGTTGATGTCCTGCGATGTCAGTCCGAAATGTATGAACTCCTTATACGCATCCAGTCCTCCTATCTTGTCGAACTCCTCCTTTATGAAATACTCCACTGCCTTCACGTCGTGGTTGGTCACCGCCTCGATGTCCTTCACGCGCTGTGCGCAAACCTCGTCGAAAGCGGTGTAGATGCTTCTCAGCCGTGGGAACAAAGAATGGTCGAACGAAGCCAGCTGAGGCAGTGGAAGCTCGCACAATGTGATGAAATACTCTATCTCCACACGCACCCTGTAGCGTATGAGCGCATATTCTGAAAAGTAATCAGCCAATGCCTCCGTTTTACCTCTGTAACGTCCGTCTATCGGAGATATGGCAGTAAGCAAGTCAAGTGTCATAAAAATACCTATTATAAGATGCTGCAAAATTAATAATTAAAATCGAAACATGCGAAAAGAATGCCAAAACTTAGCCTCCGGATTCTCTTATTTTATGTACACTTAACTTTTAATGTCATTTCAGCATGATTATTTTCACATATCGGGATATTCCCGCATGCCGTACAGCACGCACGCGGAGAACAGACGGCAACACACATACGGACAAAAAATTAGCCGGATGCAAAATCACATCCGGCTATGGCTGTGGGCGTTGACGGATTCGAACCGCCGACCCTCTGCTTGTAAGGCAGATGCTCTAAACCAGCTGAGCTAAACGCCCCTTGCTTGTCTTAAAAGCGGTGCAAAGATATCAATATTTATCCGAACAGCCAAACAAACGCCGTCATATTTCATATATTTTAACAAAACAGTATCTTTTATTCGCCCTCACACGCCCGTCCGCACTCCACATCCGCGCCGTCGCGCCATCACGCACGCACCGTTTACGCCGCGCCTCACACATGCAATGGCAAGCCGCGCGAGCCTGTCACGCAAGCCTGCCGCACACATTGCATATTTATGCAAAGACTGAGGGACATCCGCATAATTATGCATTGCCAACTTCACGAGAGTGCCATCAGAATCAGCGAAAGCGGATACGGCTGCAAATAACGCAGTATTTCGAGGTTTACATAAGATGCTGTCACACAGCGGCTTGCGCCGACACAGTACAGAAGAAGCACTTTACGACGCCACGGAAGAGCCTCTTCGGGCATGCGGAAAAGGCTCTTTCATGGTGCGGGAAAGGCTCTTCCGCACAACGGAAAAGCCCGTTCCGCACGCCGGTACAGTCATCATGGCACACAAAAACGGCTCTCCGATGTGTCCGAAGAGCCGTTTTCTGTTTTTCAAAGTACGGAAGCGTGCCGATGGAAGCGTCTCCGACGCCTCACGACACGTTTTCCGTCACATTGCCTTTTCTCTTTCGAGAATTTCCGTTGTAAAGATTTTTTACTTCCGGAAACGCATATTTATTCACTTTCATATATCCTTATGCCATATCCGGAGGCGGCATGCGTCATAACGTCAGTGCCGTTCGCTCACGCCCTCACACCCCCGCCGCCTTGCCGTCTGCGGTGTCAGCGTTCAGCCAGAGGCACATACGTGCGCTCCTCCATGACACTCTTGTAGGCAGGACGGATGATGCGCCGTCCCTCGAAATTGAGTTCCTCTATGCGGTGTGCCATCCATCCCACGATGCGCGACATGGCGAATATCGGGGTGTAAATTTCCTGCGGCAGACCTATCATCTCGTATATGAAGCCCGAATAGAAGTCCACATTGGCGCAGAGAGGCTTCTTTGTCTTGCGCCGGGCGGACACACACTTGATGCTCTCCTGCTCGAGCAGCCGGAGGAAATCATACTCCTTGTCGCGCCCCTTCTCTTTGGCGAGTTCGCCGGCAAGCCTTTTCAGCTCCACGGCACGCGGGTCGCTCACGGTATACACGGCGTGTCCTATGCCGTAGATGAGTCCGCTCCCGTCGTAGGCGTCGCCGTCGAGGATGCGGTTAAGATAAGTGTCTATCTCCGCGATATCGGTCCAGTCGCTTATGTTCTCCTTCAGATGGTGGAACATGTTGATGGCTCTGATGTTGGCGCCTCCGTGCAGCGGACCCTTGAGCGAGCCAATGCCGGCTGCTATGCTCGAGTAAGTGTCGGTGCGGCTCGACGACGTCACCCTCACCGTGAACGTGGAGTTGTTTCCTCCTCCGTGCTCCGCCTGTATGATGAGGAGCATGTCGAGCATCCTCGCGTCGAGCTCGGTGTAGTCTCCCTCCTTCAGCATGTAGAGGAAGTTCTCGGCTATCGAAAGGTTCTCATGCGGGTGATGGATGTGCAGCGAGCGTCCGCGCACGGTGTGGCGGTAGCTGTTGTAGGCGTAAGCCACGATGGTGGGGAGCTTCGCGGTGAGCTCCACCGCCTGGCGCATGAGGTTGTCGCGCGACAGGTCGTCGGGGTTAGGGTCGAACGTGTACATCTCCAGCACGGTGCGCGCGAGTATGTTCATGATGTTCGAACCCTCAAGGTCTAATATATGAACTACCGATTTATGGTCCAGAGCCATGTTGTCGTTGATGAACTCTTTGAACGCTGCGAGCTCCTCGCGGTCGGGAAGATTGCCCGAGAGAAGCAGGAAAGCTATCTCCTCAAAGCCCAGTCTCTTCTCGGCAAGTATGGGTGACACGAGGTCGTCAAGCTCATAGCCACGGTAGTAAAGCTTGCCTGCGGTGGGCACGAGCCTGCCTTCCCCGTCGCGTTCGTAGCCCACGACGTTTCCTATCTTTGTGAGTCCGACAAGCACACCGCTTCCGTCCTCGTTTCTCAATCCGCGTTTCACGCCATACTTAGGAAACAGTTCGTTGTCTATCTTACACGAGTTTTTCACCTCGTCAGACAGCTTATATATCAGATATTCCTTCTTCATAACCTTATGTTTTGTATGTTCTAAACTGCCGAGCGGCGCGATGTGCCCGTCCGGTGAAATCATAGTGCGGTCACAGTGCGGAGGCGAGCATGGAGCCGAAAGCCCTCGTTCCGAGCGGTTTGCCGTCGGGCATGAACCGCGCGAGGTCCGCCGTGGCATGTCCTCCGGCAAAAAGCCGTTCCATAGCCGAGGTGATGAGACCCGCAGCCTCGTTCCATCCCATATACTCGAGCATCATCACCGCCGAGAGGATAATGGAACAGGGGTTCACCACATCCTTGCCCGCGATGTCGGGCGCGATGCCGTGTGTCGCCTCGAAAATGGCGTGTCCGCTGCCGTAGTTTATGTTTGCGCCGGGCGCGATGCCTATTCCTCCCACCTGCGCGGCAAGCATGTCGGACACGTAATCGCCGTTAAGGTTCATCGTGGCAATGACCTCATAGTCGCGCGGACGTAGCAGGGCGTTCTGCAGGAAGGCGTCGCATATGCAGTCGTTCACCACAAGCCTTCCGCTGCGTAGCTCCTCGCCATACTCGCGTTCAGCCAGTTCGTAGCCCCACTTCTTGAATCCTCCTTCCGTGAACTTCATTATATTGCCTTTGTGGACAAGCGTCACCGTCTTGCGTCCGTGCGCCAGAGCATACTCTATGGCACTGCGTATGAGCCGCTCGCTGCCCTCGCGCGACACAGGCTTCACGCCATATGCCGAGGTGGCAGGAAACCTCACCTTGCCCACTCCCATCTCTTCCGAAATGAACTTATAGAACTTCTCCGCCTCGGGCGTGCCTGCCTCCCACTCTATTCCTGCGTATATGTCCTCGGTGTTCTCGCGGAATATGCACATGTCCACATCCTCGGGATGCTTCACAGGCGACTCTATGCCACGGAAATATCTCACCGGACGCTGGCACACATACAGGTCGAGCGTCTGCCGCAAAGCCACGTTGAGCGAGCGCATGCCGCCTCCCACCGGTGTCATCAGCGGACCTTTTATTCCTACAAGATATTCGGTGAAGGCGTCAAGCGTTGCCTTCGGCAGCCACTCTCCGGTAAGTTCGTGAGCCTTGCCGCCCGCAAGCACCTCCATCCATTCAATCTTCCTCCGTCCGCCGTAAGCCTTTCTCACAGCCTCATCCACCACTTCCCGGCACACGGGAGACACCTCGCTGCCCACGCCGTCGCCCTCTATGAAGGGCACTGTAGGCATATCCGGCACGGCAAGAACGCCGTTTTTCATTTCGATTTTCATTATTATTCGGTTGTTTTGGGATTTCCTTCAATGTGTGATAAAACCATTAGTCTTATCCGGTATGTACGCCGCCTTTATCCGGCTGACGCTCATCTGTGCCTTCCGACGTAGTTGAGCGCGCTGCCGGCACGGAACCATTCTATCTGCGTTGAATTGTAGGAGTGGCACGCCTCGAATGTGTCTGTCGTTCCGTCGGCGTGTCTCAATGTCACGGTGAGCGGCTTTCCGGGCTCGAAGGATCCGAGTCCTGTCACCGAGGTACGGTCGTCCTCCCTCACCTTATCATAGTCGTCCTTGTCCGCGAAGGTCAGTGCGAGCATGCCCTGTTTCTTCAGATTGGTCTCATGAATGCGCGCGAAGCTCTTCGCCAGCACCACACGCACGTTGAGATAGCGCGGCTCCATGGCTGCGTGCTCGCGCGAGCTGCCCTCGCCGTAGTTATCTTCCGCCACCACGACAGACGCAAGTCCGGCAGCCTTATAGGCTTTCGCGGCGGCGGAGACGGTCTTTTCCGTGCCGTCGGTGAGGCATATCACGCGGTTGCTCTCGTCGTTGAAGGCGTTCACCGCTCCCATGAGCAGGTTGTCTGAGATGTTCTGCAGATGTCCGCGATACCTCAGCCACGGTCCCGCCATGGATATATGGTCGGTGGTGCATTTGCCTTTCACCTTTATCAACAACGGCATGTCGCACAGGTCTTTGCCGTCCCACGGGTCGAACGGAGCAAGTTTCTGCAGTCTGTCGGAGTCGGGCGAGATTGCCACCTTCACACCGCTGCCGTCTGCGGGAGGCTCTACGAACCCCTCGTCCGTGGCATCGAACCCTTCGGGAGGGAACACATTGCCGTGCGGCTCGTCGAGCATCACACTGTGTCCGGAGCCGTCCTGCAGCGCGTCGGTTGCCGGATTGAAGTCGAGACGGCCCGCCACGGCGAGTGCCATGGTCAGTTCGGGACTGCCGATGAAGGCATATGTGTTCGGATTACCGTCCGCACGGCGTCTGAAGTTGCGGTTGAACGATGTCACGATGGAGTTTTTCCGCTCATTGTCATCGGTATGCCGCTTCCACTGTCCGATGCACGGACCACACGCATTGGTCATTATCACGGCGCCGATACGCCTGAAGTCGTCAAGTATACCGTCTCTCTCGGCAGTGCGGCGTATCTGTTCAGAGCCCGGATTGATTATTATCTGTCCTTTTACAGGGATGTTTTTCTCATAAGCCTGACGCGCCACCGATGCGGCACGGCACAGGTCCTGATAAGATGAATTGGTGCACGAGCCTATCAGTCCCACCTCCACTGCGGGCGGGAATCCGTACTCCTCCACCCTGGCTTTCATCTGAGAGACAGGCGTCGCGGCGTCGGGCGTGAACGGACCGTTGAGATGCGGCTCCACCTTACTGAGGTCGATGTCTATCAGACGGTCGTAGTATGCTTCCGGATTTGCGTACACCTCGTCGTCGGCACGCAGGTCATCGGCGCACGTGCGCGCCATTGCGGCTATCTCCTCACGCCCCGTACGGCACAGATATTCAGCCCCGTTGTCGTCGAACGGGAATATGGAGCAGGTCGCGCCAAGCTCCGCTCCCATGTTGCATATGGTAGCCTTGCCTGTTGCCGACATCGAAGAGAGACCGTCGCCGAAATATTCAAGTATGGCGTTGGTGCCGCCCTTGACGGTCAGCATGCCGAGAATCTGAAGTATGACATCCTTTGGCGACGCCCACCCGGAGAGTTTTCCGCTCAGCCGCACACCTATGAGCTTGGGCATCTTCAGTTCCCACGGCTGCCCGGTAAGCACGTCGACGGCATCCGCGCCGCCCACTCCCACAGCCACCATACCGAGTCCTCCGGCGTTGGGAGTGTGTGAGTCGGTGCCCACCATCATGCCTCCGGGGAAGGCATAGTTCTCGAGCACCACCTGATGTATGATGCCCGCGCCCGGTCCCCAGAACCCTATGTGATATCTGGCGGATACGGAGCGCAGGAAGTCATACACTTCCCTGTTGGCTGTCATTGCAGCCGGCAGATCGCTGTCAGCACCGGCATCTGCCTTTATGAGATGGTCGCAGTGCACCGACGCGGGCACAGCCACACGGTCTTTTCCTGCGTTCATGAACTGCAGCAACGCCATCTGCGCCGTCGCGTCCTGCATCGCCACACGGTCGGGGCGGAAGTCCACATAGTCGGTTCCGCGCTCATACCGCCTCAGTCCGTTCTCATCAAACAGATGGGCATACAGCACTTTCTCCGCATAAGTGAGCGGTCTGCCTAACAATCCTTTTACCTTCGCTACCTTATTATTATATGAAGAGTAGAAGCTCTTCAGCATTTCGTAATCCAGAATCATCTTATGTTGCTTTTGATTGGATGCAAATATACAAAAAAAAATCATATTTGCATCATTTCATTCAATATAGTTAGCAAACTGACATTAATATTTAAGCAAACCGATAAATATGTTGCATTTTTATACAAAAAGCAATGTCAGTGAACGCAATAGAGCTTGTCATGACATTTCCGGGCGCAGCATGATTTATAAAAAAGCAGTGCCAGCGAGCGCAATGAGAGCTTGCTATGACATTGCCGAGCACAGCCTGCTTTATATAAAAGCAGTGCCAGCGAGCGCAATGAGAGCTTGCTGCGACATTGACTGCCGCAGAATGTTTTATAAAAAAGAAAAAATAAAAGTACAATGACCGACTTCCTTGACCCTCTTACGTACTGCCGTCGTCATTCTGTTTTCCCCTCTTGTACGATTCTAACCATTGCATTTTCTGCATAATATGGAAAACAACAACATGCCGTCAGCACGGAATGCGGATGCGGCATGACGGCTGATTCGGGTCAAATCACATCTCTGCGAGCAGTCCCCGACACGCATCCTCGATGAGATCGAGGGCATAGTCGAAGTCGGAATCGTCACCGTAGTAAGGGTCGGGTATCTCACTGACACCGGCATGCGATGTCATATACGAGCCGAGCATCCTCACCTTGTCCCTCTGCTCAGGCGCGGACGCCATCGCCTTTACCGCCCGCACGTTGGCGTTATCCATCACAAGGATAAGGTCGAAACGGCTGAAGTCGGCTTCGGAAAGCTGCCGCGCCCTGCTGTCAAACCTGTATCCGCGCACCGCCCCGCGCCTGCGCATGCGGCTGTCGGGCAACTGTCCGACGTGCCATCCGCCTATTCCGGCGGAGTCGATGACGAATTCGTCACCGCGTCCGGCATTCTCCACAAGTGTCCTCATCACTCCCTCGGCAGCCGGACTGCGGCATATGTTGCCGAGGCATACAAACAACAGTCTTTTCTTATTTTTCTTCATCGTCTTCGTTTAAAAGTGTCTGCGGTTCCGGTATCGGGTAGTTGGCGCTCTCCTTCACGCCGAGCGACTTCAGCTCGTTTGCCTTCTGCACTATGCTCTGGCGTCCTGTGTAAGCCTTGTTGTAGGCATCGTCGTAGTCCTTATGCAGCGTGTCGATGTCCTTCTTGAGCTTGTCGAACCTCTTGATGAACTCCCCCACGCGCTTTATCATCTCGTCCGCCATCTCGAAAACCTTCTTCTGGCTCTCGGTCTGTGCATACTGCCGCCATGCTATCTGAATCATTCTGAGTATCGCCATGAGGTTCTGCTGCCCGGTGATGAACACATGCCGGTCGAACGCCTCGCGCCAAATCTTGGGGTCGTGAGCCAGTGCCAGCTGCAGCGCGCCCTCGTTCGGCACGAACATTATGACAAAGTCGATTGCCCTCCGCGGCTTTGTGATGTATCGGCTGTAGTCCTTCCGCGCGAGGTTCACAGCCTGCGTACGCACGCTTTTCACAAGGTCGTCGGCAAACTTGCGCTTGAGCGTCTCGTCGTCCGTATTCACATACTGATAGTAAGCGTCTATCGACATCTTCGAGTCTATCACTACGTCCTCGTTGTCGGGATAATGCAGTATGACGTCGGGAATCATCCTCTTGCCGCTCTCGTCGCTTACGACGATGTTGCCCTTGTCGTCCGTGATGGTCTGCTGCACGTCGTAGTCGGTCCCCAACTTGTATCCCTGCGCGTCGAGAATCTCGGTCAGCATGCGCTCTCCCCAGTTTCCCTGCGCCTTGTTGCCCCCTCTTATGACGTTGGTGAGCATCGTAGCCGTGCGGTCTATCTTCGTTGTCTGGTCGCTCATGGCCTTAAGCTGCTCTGAAAGTGACGCTGTGCTCTTTGCCGTCTCGCTGTTAGTGAGTCGTATAGCCTCCTGAAGCTGTTTGAGATTGTCGCGCAGCGGCTTGGTGATATTCTCCATACTCTCTGAGTTGTCAGCCTTCAGACGGTCGGTGGTCTGGCTGAGCACCTTGGTGGCAAGGTTGGCGAACTGCTCCTGAACGGTCTTCAGCTGCTGGGCGAACTGCTCCTGCCTCATCTGCATCTCCTTGGAGTTGTGCTCCTTCTCTGCCTTCAGCTCGGCGGCAGAACGCTCCGCCTCCAACAACGCCTGCGTCAGTCTGCCGTTCATCTCCTCCGTTCCGGCTCTGGCGGCGTCGGTCTCCGCCCTGAGCTGCGCGGCAGTATGCTCCAGCTGCTCCGCCTTCTGCGCGGCAAGCGCAAGCTCCGTTCTCACCCCCCTTATCTTCGACTGCATGAAAAAGAAAGCCGTCACGCCGCCGACAACCATACCTATCATTAAATAAACTATCTCCATATTCCGGAATATTTTATACTTTCAACTGTCACGATGCAGCCGCCACGAAACCGCCGACGGCTGACACCGGTAAAGGAAAAAACACGTGGAAGCGCAAATATAATAAAATAAATCGGCTCCGCACGCCACTTTCCCGAAAATATTTAAAGTCTGACTGACAATCGGGTCTAATCTGTCTTTCGTCACGGCGGCGCACTCATTGGTTTACGCTTTGGCGCAAACGCCAGGACGAGGGCGTCACACCTGTCGTGCCATATGCATAATGTCGGTCAGAAAAAACTTCCTCCGGCATGCGTCATGAAGAATAAAACGCATATCCGCAACCACGCCAGGCATACATATATAATAATGTTTAACTGCTGACTTACACATTTTCCGCAATGTCCGGACGGGGAAATCATACTGTCACACCGGCATACGCATATAACCGTTTTATACAGTTTTATTATAAATTTTATTGTTCCAAACCGTAAAAAAGCATGCTGTGTGCGCACACGGAGCACTTTTTTGGAAAAAAGGAATAAAATATTTTGGCAGACATAAAAAATGTCCTATCTTTGTAAACGTTATCCTGAAAACAATCTTTTTACCTTAATGGAAGAGACTAATACCTATTGAAGATTCGAAGCGGTCGCCTGTGAAGGTTGTCGCTTTTTTTATGCGGTGAAGCGAACAGGACAAGCTTGCACCCCGATATTAAAAAACACAAGACACAATGGACAACAACACAGCAGACTATATAAGACTCCTTGCGGAGAGATATGAGACGGCGGACTTTCTGAAAGACGACCCCAGCCTGTTCATGCACAAGGTGGAGGCGGCGGCAGACAGGGAGGTCATGGCGTTCGCGGCGTCGTGCCTGAGCTACGGCTCGCGCAAACAGTTCTTCCCGAAAATACAATACATGCTCGACAGCTCGGGCGGAAGGATGGACGAATGGGTGAGAAGCGGAAGCTTCCAGACAGACATTCCCGACGACGGCAGGTGCTACTACCGTCTCTATACGCGGCACGACGTGCACCGGCTGCTGCACACCCTGCGCCTTCTTCTCACGGAGCACGGCAGCCTCGGACAGTTTGTCAGGACGAACGCCACCGACGGCTACGGAGCGGTGAACGCCATATGCGCATACTTCGCGGCGCACGAGGCAAGCACGGTGATACCGCGCGACACCAAGTCGGCATGCAAGCGGGTGTGCATGTTCATGCGATGGATGGTGCGCGACGGCTCGCCCGTCGACCTCGGACTGTGGACACGGTTCATCGACAAGCGCACGCTCATCATGCCGCTCGACACGCACGTGGTGCAGCAGTCGCAGCGGCTGGGACTCCTCCGGAGCCGTACGGCATCGATGAGTGCGGCACGCCGTCTGACGCAGGCTATGCTGGAGGTGTTTCCCGACGACCCTCTGAAAGGCGACTTCGCACTGTTCGGATACGGGGTAAACAAGGAGTGAGACGGAGGCTGGCACCATACAGGGCTGGCATACGACGGCAAGAGGCTGATGAGAGGCGGACTTTGACATGCGTCTAAGCAATATACATTTTAACATTTTTATGTTAACACACCTACGGAAAAGCCCCGCCAGCCTTCCCGCACCACAGATTCCGGACATCGCAAAAACACCTTCCATACCCCCATACATACCATTCCGGCATGCCGTTCTCACATTCCGGAGACGCCAAAGACACCGTTCAGCCACGCCATAAAGCCCGTTCCGCCATACAGGAAAGCCTTTCCCACACCTCGGAAAAGCCTCTTTCGCACCACCAAAAAGCCTCTTTCGCACCACCAAAAAGCCCGTTCCGCACCCCCTGAGAGTCCCCTCCGAAAGCCATCCACATACAGCACACTGAGCCACAGACATTTACACACACCGTCAGAAAATCACATTTTTCAACCCAAAACACTCGCACGACATGAAAAACGCTCCCATCCTGACGTTCAATTTAACACTTGCCGCACCATAATTATCCCTACACGCACACGCAGCCCCGCCCTCATCCCCTCACCTTTTCCCCTCCTCACCCTCCCACCTCTTCCTTTACCTTCTTACCCTTTTACCTTTTTACCTCTACAAAGCCCTCTCCCCTCCTCACCCTCCCACCTTCTCACCGTCTCGCATTGTTTTTTATTTTATTTAACCATCCGATACTATAACTTACGTTATTTTTCAATAAATTTGCAAATTATGAGAATAGACATTATCACAGTCTTGCCGGAGATGCTCGAAGGCTTCATAAACGAGTCAATACTCGCAAGGGCACAGAAGAAAGGACTGGCGGAGATACATCTGCACAACCTGCGCGACTACACCACAGACAAGTGGAGGCGCGTGGACGACTATCCGTACGGGGGATTCGCAGGAATGGTGATGCAGTGCGAGCCGATAGACCGGTGCATTTCGGCACTGAAGGCGGAGCGCAGTTACGACGAGGTGATATTCACTTCGCCAGACGGCGAACGCTTTGACCAGCACGTGGCAAACGACCTCTCGATGAAGGAAAACATGATAATACTGTGCGGACACTACAAAGGCATAGACCAGCGGGTGCGCGACCATCTCATAACACGCGAGATAAGCATAGGCGACTATGTGCTCACCGGAGGCGAACTTGCAGCCGCCGTCATGGCGGACGCCATAGTGAGAGTGGTGCCCGGAGTGATAGGCGACGAGCAGAGCGCGCTGAGCGACTGCTTCCAGGACGACATGCTGTCTGCCCCCATCTACACGCGCCCGGCGGAATACAAGGGATGGAAGGTGCCCGAAATACTCCTCAGCGGCAACGAGGCGAAGATAAAGGAGTGGGAAATGGAGCAGGCTATGGAGCGCACAAGGCGGCTGCGGCCCGACCTTCTGGACAGATGACCGGCGCGGCGGCACTCCTCACGGCGCACAGGCAAGACCCGTAAACGCGACAAACGACAATAAAGATATGAAAAACCTGAACTTCCTAAGCAAAGCACTATGCCTCATCACGATGCTCATGATATGCCGCACGGCGGCGGAGGCGGCACCCGGAGGAGACGGAAATGAGCTGCGCGTGGCTGTGGCTGGAGTGGCTCACGGTCATCTCAACGACATAATCTCGCGCATGGACAGGGGCGACTTCAAGGTAGTTGGCGTATGGGAGAAGGACGACCGCATGCGCCGCGACAACGGACTAATAAGGCACGACAGCACCATACCCGCCTTTGACGACCTCGGAGAGATGCTCGACACCACGCGACCGGAGGCTGTCGTGGCTTACGGACCGATATACGACCACATGGAAGTGGTGGAGGCTTGCGCGCCGAGAGGCATACACGTGATGGTGGAAAAGCCGCTGGCGGTGAACATCAGGCATGCCCGCCGCATGGCAAAGCTGGCACGCGGGCACGGCATACTGCTGCTCACAAACTATGAGACGAGCTGGTACAGCTCAAACCACGAGGCATACCGCATGGTGAAGGACGGCATCATAGGCGACATCACACGCATACTTGTCTATGACGGACACCAAGGTCCGATAGAGATAGGGTGCGGAAAGGATTTCACAACGTGGCTTACCGACCCGGTGATGAACGGCGGAGGCGCCATAACCGACTTCGGATGCTACGGCGCCAACCTCGCCACGTGGCTCTTCGGAGGGCGGAAGCCGCTGAGCGTATATGCCGTGACAAACAGCCAGAAACCCGAAAAATACCCTAAAGTGGACGACGACGCCACAATCATACTGCAATATCCAGACGTCACGGTGCAGCTTATGCCGTCGTGGAACTGGCCCATGAACCGCAAGGACATGTACGTCTACGGCTCGAAGGGATATATATACCAAAGCGCGCCGTCGCGCATGTCACTATACAGGAACGGGAAGGAGAGCGACGTGAAACCCACGCCTCTCGAAGCTCCATACGACGACTCGTTCCGCTATCTGAAGGCTGCCGTGCGAGGAGAGATAAAGGTGAACGCCACCGACCTCGCCTCGCTGGAGAACAACCTGACCGTAGTGGAGATTCTTGACGCGGCGGTGAAAAGCGCGCGGAAAGGAAAACCGGTGCGCCTGAGATAAACAGACGGCGCGCCGCGACACAACCGACACAAGCCTGCCAACGGAGAAACGGAGCCCACTCCGGCGCAGACAACATAACAATACGTTGGGCTACACATTTAAAACCTAAATTAAACATGAGAGAATTGACAGTACTTCCACAGTTGGGATTTACAGAAGCGCTGGGCGCGGCATGTAAGAAGGTAACACAGTTCAAGGGGCGTTCGCGCCGTTCGGAGTTCTGGTGGACCTACCTTGCGGTAGGCATCATCAACTTCATTTGCTCGTTCATACCGTTAATAGGAACCTTGATGTCGATTCTGCTGGGTCTGGCGATGATACCTATCACATTCCGCCGCCTGCACGACACGGGCAGAAGCGGATGGTGGTATGGCGTCAGCATGATATGCGGAACCATATACACCATTGTAGCATGTTCTCTTGTCATCGCCGCTCTCGGTGGTGGCGCGTCCGCGGCAGACCTGAGTTCGATGTCGTCGGAGGAAATAGTGGAGGCTCTGATGGAAGGTCCGGCAATGGGATTCATCGGCATCGGATTGCTGGCTGGAATCATCTACGGCATCATCCTGCTCATATTCTACTGCCAGGACAGTCAGAAGGAGGAGAACAAATACGGTCCGTCACCGAAATACGTAGAGGAAAACGCCGACGCGGAAAGTCAGGACACAATGCAGACAATGGCATAAGCAAGCGGCAGGACACCTGCCTTGCGCTGACGTGACACGTCATCAGAGAACATTCGCGCGGCTACTTCGCGCCGCCATAATCCTTACAGAAGGCTTCGCCAAGCGCGAAGCCTTCCTCGTAGAGAGCCTCCAGCTTCTTCGTGTCTTTCTCTATCCGGTCCACCTCCATGGGTCGCTGGGGACGTATGCAGGTGATGCGTCCCTCCTGTTCCAGCCTGTCTATCATGTCGAGCTGGCGGTTGTACACCTCTATCCTGTGGCTCAACGCCACGCGCAGACGCGGATAGTCGCGGTAGATGAAGCGCGGAATCTTAATGTCGCGGCTGTCGTTGCGGTAGCCCTTATTGCGGGTCAGCACCACCACATTGTGGCTGTAGCCCTTCTGTATGGCATGTTCCACGGGTATGCTGTCTACTATTCCCCCGTCGAGCATGGGTTTTCCGTCCACAAAGACAATTTTGCTCACATACGGAAGGCTGCTCGACGCGCGCACCACATCGAGCGCGCGCTGACGGTCGTGACGCTCTGAGAGATATTCGGCAAGACCTGTTCGGCAGTTGGTTGTCACCATCTCAAACTCTGTCTCGCTCTTGAAGAACGTGTCGAAATCGAAAGGTATGTAGCTGTTCGGAAACTTGTCGTAAAGCAGTTTCTGGTCGAATATGCTGCCCTGCGTGAACAGATAGCGCAGCCCTATGTAGTCGTAGCGCGCCAGATAGTCGATGTTGGAAATGCGGGCGCGGCGCGGCTGGCGGCTGACATACGACATGCCGTTGCACGCCCCAGCCGAAACAGCCACGATATAAGGAAAATATAAATTGTGCTTCATGAACGAATCGAGCACTCCGGTGGTGAAAACGCCACGCATGCCACCACCTTCAAGCACAAGCCCCGTATTGTTGTCCATCTGCGAAAAAAACGTTTAAATCACTCTGCAAAATTACACATTTTAAATATAAAAGTTGTAACTTTGCAATCAATTGACACGAATTTTTAATATATGTTTGACAAACAGACCTACGTAAACCGCCGGGCAAGGCTCAGAAGTCTTGTGAACGACGGCATAATAATTATTTTCGGCAACAACGAGTCGCCCTGTAACTACCCGAGCAACGGCTATTATCCGTTCAGACAGGACTCTTCGTTCCTGTATTATTTCGGTCTGAACAGAGACGGACTCGTAGGAGTCATCGACATAGACAACAACAGTGAGACTGTCTTCGGCAACGATATCGACATCGAGGACATCGTATGGTATGGCAGCGTGGACAGCGTTCACGACCTCGCCGCACAGGTAGGCGTGGAGCACACGGCACCGATGCGCGCGCTGAAAAACACATGCAACGAGGCTCTGAGGCAGAAACGCAGGATACATTTCCTGCCGCCCTACCGCCACGACATAAAGATACAGATATTCGATTTGCTCGGAATACACCCGGTGCAGCAGAAGGAAGCCGCGAGCATGGAGCTGATAAAGGCGGTGGTGAGCATACGTTCGGTGAAGGAACAGCAGGAAATAGAGGAGCTGGAGAGGGCTGCGGAGATAGGCTATCTCATGCATACCACTGCCATGAGGCTTACACGTCCCGGAGTGACGGAGAAGTTCGTGGGCGGTCAGGTAGACGGAATAGCCCACTCATACGGTGCCATGACGAGCTTCCCCACAATATACAGCCAGCACGGAGAGATAATGCACGGCAACCCGTCGATGAGCGTTCTGCAGGCAGGACGGCTCGCGCTGTGCGACGCCGGAGCAGAGACCATCAACAACTATTGCTCGGACAACACGCGCACAATGCCTGTAAGCGGCACCTTCACACAGCGTCAGCTGGAGATATACAGCATAGTCGAGGCATGCCATGACCACGTGCTGGAGGTGGCGAAGCCTGGAGTGAAATACTTCGACGTCCATCTTGCAGTGTGCCGACTGATGACCGAACGCCTGAAAGAGCTCGGACTGATGAAAGGCGACACCGACGAGGCGGTGGCAGCAGGCGCGCATGCCATGTTCCTGCCGCACGGACTGGGACACATGATGGGCATGGACGTGCACGACATGGAGGGTCTCGGTCAGACAAACGTGGGCTTCGACGAGGAGACACGACCCAATCTTGAGCAGTTCGGGACAAACGCCCTGCGCATGGGACGACGCCTTCAGAAGGGCTTCGTGGTCACCGACGAGCCGGGAATATACTTCATCCCCGCGCTCATAGACGAATGGAAAGCCGACGGACACTGCAAGGAGTTCATCAACTTCGACCTGCTCGAGACCTACAAGGACTTCGGAGGAATACGCATCGAGGACGATATCCTCATAACAGAAGACGGATGCCGCTTCATCGGAGAGAAGAGAATACCTTATCATCCGAAAGATGTCGAGGCTTTCATGCAGAACAATCAATAAAAAACAAACCACATAACAACACACTATGAAGAAGATTATGACACTTGCGTTCCTCGCCATGGTGGCCATGGGAGTGAGCGCCCAGGACAAGAAAGAGAACAGTAACAAGCCTGTTTTCACCGTTGTCAAGGAGAATCCGATTACAAGTATCAAGGACCAAAGCCGCAGTGGAACATGCTGGGACTACTCTACGCTTGCCTTCTTTGAGAGCGAAATACTCAAGGCAACGGGCAAGACATACGACCTCTGCGAGTCTTTCGTGGCTAACAAGAACTACATGGAGCGTGCCATTCAGGTGGTAAGACTGCACGGCGACTGCCAGTTCTCACAGGGAGGATCGGCATACGACGTCTATCATGTGCTGAAAACATACGGCATCTGCCCCGAAGACGCGATGCCGTTCCCTGGTTCTCTCTACGGCGACTCGCTTAACAACTTCAACGAGTTCTTCTCTCTGATGGAACCGTATGTAGCCGCCGTTTCGAGGAGCAAGGCTAAGAAGATATCCGGACAGTGGAAGGTCGGACTGCAGGGCATACTCGACGCTTATCTCGGAAAATGCCCGGAGAGCTTCACATATGAGGGAAAGACATACACTCCGAAGTCGTTTGCGGCAAGCCTCGGACTCGACTGGAACAACTATGTCACCGTAACAAGCTACACACACCATCCTTTCTACACCAAGTTCCCGGTTGAGGTACAGGACAACTGGCGCAACCCGGGTTCATGGAACCTGCCCATCGACGACATGGCACGCATCATCGACAACGCCGTGATGAACGGTTACACAGTGGCATGGGGCGGTGACGTGAGCGAGGAAGGATTCACACGCTCTGGTCTCGCCTACTCTTACGACACCGACGCGATGCAGAGCTATGCAGGCAGCGACATGGCACGCTGGCTCAAACTGTCGTCTTCGAAGAGGACAAACATCATCGACTCGCTCGGATGCAAGGTTCCGGAGCTCACTCCTACACAGGAGAAGCGTCAGGAACGCTTTGACAACTGGGAGCTGACAGACGACCACGGAATGCTCATCTTCGGTATCGCGAAGGACCAGAACGGCAAGGAATACTACATGGTGAAGAACTCATGGGGCGAAGCCGGTGACTATAAAGGCATATGGTATATGTCGAAGAACTTCATCGTTGCCAACACAATGGACTACATGGTGAACATCAACGCCATACCTAAGGACATCCGCAAGAAGATGGAGGATGCTGTGAAGAAAGCCGGCATCGGTGAATAAAACCGCACGGCAAACGCTTACAGGACTGCGGAGCAGGGAAACGCACACACCGGCACATTCCGGATGGAATGGAAGGTGAGGCGGAACGGACCTGCCCCGCAGCCTTTTTTTTATACATGCCTGACCGAATAAGGCAATCTGAAAACATAGTCTAATCGCACTCGCTGGCACTGTTTTTGAATAAAACAGGCTGCGCTCGGCAATTAGAAAACAAGCTTTCATTGCACTCGCTTGCACTGTTTTTGAATAAAACAGGCTGCACTCGGCAATCTGAAAACAAGCTTTCATTGCGCTCGCTTGCACTGTTTTTACATAAAACAGGCTGCGCTCGGCAATCTGAAAGCAAGCTTTCATTGCCCTCGCTTGCACTGTTTTTTTACAAAAACGCATTATCCATACAATGATTTCCATTTTTATTTTGTAACTTTACGGGCAGTTTGTGCGTGTCAATCCGCACATTCGCCTCATGCAGAATAAAAAAACTAAACTATATAATGCTTTTCAAATGGAATTACAAACCACCGACATCCGAAGAGATAAAGGCGGCTGAAGAGTTAGGAGAAAAGCTTAACATAAGTCCGATTCTTGCCGGTCTGCTCATAAAACGCGGCATAACGACCGAGTCGGCAGCCAAACGCTTCTTTCATCCGCAACTGTCTGACCTCATAAATCCCTTTCTGATGAAAGACATGGATGTCGCTGTCGACAGACTGAACGACGCCATGGGAAGGAAAGAACGCATAATGGTGTACGGCGACTACGACGTCGACGGATGCACGGCAGTGGCATTGGTGTACCGCTTTCTGCTTCAGTTCTACTCCAACATAGAATATTACATACCCGACAGATACGATGAAGGATACGGCTTAAGCAAGAAAGGCATAGACTATGCGCATGCAAACAACGTGAAGCTTATCATAATACTCGACTGCGGAATAAAGGCAGCCGAGGAGATAGCCTATGCCAAATCGCTCGGCATAGACTTCATAATATGCGACCATCACGTGCCCGACGAGGACATGCCGCAGGCAGTTGCCATCCTCAACCCTAAGCGCAGCGACGACACCTATCCCTTCAAACATCTGTGCGGATGCGGCATCGGATTCAAGTTCATGCAGGCTTTCGCCAAGAACAACGGCATTCCGTTCTCACGGCTCATGCCGCTGCTCGACCTGTGTGCGGTAAGCATAGCAGCCGACATAGTGCCGGTGACCGACGAGAACCGCATACTCGCCTATCACGGACTGAAGATTCTCAACCAGAACCCGAGCACCGGACTGAAGGCGATAATAGACATCTGCGGACTGAACAACCGCGAGATAGCCATGAGCGACATCGTTTTCAAGATAGGACCGCGCATCAACGCGTCGGGCAGAATAGAGAACGGACGGGAGAGCGTAGACCTTCTTGTGGAGAAAGAGTTCTCGCACGCGCTGGAGAAAGCTAAGCACATAGACTGCTACAACGAACAACGCAAGGACATAGACAAGCAGATGACCGAGGAGGCAAACCAGATTGTGGCTCGCCTGGAAAGCCAGCGTCACCGCTCGTCCATCGTCCTTTACGACGAGAACTGGAAGAAGGGAGTCATCGGTATCGTAGCCTCGCGCCTCACGGAAATATATTTCAGACCCACAGTTGTGCTCACGCGCGACGGCGACCTTGCAACAGGCTCGGCACGGAGCGTCACGGGCTTTGACGTATATTCGGCTATAAAGAGCTGCCGCGACATTCTTCTCAACTTCGGCGGACACACGTATGCCGCCGGACTGACACTGAAGTGGGACGACATACCCGAGTTCAGAAAGCGGTTCCAGAAATACGTCGACAACCACATACAGCCCGAACAGACAGAGGCGATGCTCAACATCGACACCGTGATAGACTTCAAGGACATCACCAAAAGACTGCACAACGACCTTAAGAAGTTCTCACCCTTCGGTCCGTGCAACCCGAAACCCATCTTCTGTACGGTGGGAGTGTACGACTACGGTACGAGTAAGGTGGTGGGAAGGGAGCAGGAACACATCAAGCTTGAGCTTGTAGACTCGAAGTCGAGCAACGTTGTCAACGGCATAGCATTCGGTCAGAGCGCATCGGCAAGGTACATAAAGTCGAAGCGCAGTTTCGACATCGCCTACACACTCGAGGACAACGTATTCAAAAAAAACATGGTTCAGCTGCAGATAGAGGACATACGTCCGGCGGAAGAAGAGGATAACGTACAGGCGGAACCGCACCCGTTCTAAAACAACACCACAAAACCCGACCTTCGTGAGCAACGGCTCTGACAGATACACAAGGATACTCCGGCAATACTGGGGGCACTCAGCGTTCAGGGGAATACAGCGTGACATAATAGAAAGCATCGGCAGCGGACACGACACTCTCGGACTGATGCCGACCGGAGGAGGCAAGTCGATAACCTTTCAGGTACCGGCTCTTGCCGCCGAAGGGGTGTGCATTGTCATCACCCCACTCATCGCGCTGATGAAAGACCAGGTGTACAACCTGCGCCGCCGCGGCATACTGGCTGCCGCAATATACTCGGGCATGACGCGCCACGAGATATTGCGCACGCTCGAGAACTGCATACTCGGAAGCACCAAGGTGCTTTACGTCTCTCCGGAACGCATTGCCTCAGAGCTGTTCAAGACAAAACTGCGCCACATGAAGGTGAGTTTCATCACCGTGGACGAGGCTCACTGCATCAGCCAGTGGGGATATGACTTCAGACCGTCATACCTCCACATTGCCGACATCAGGCAGATAAAACCTGAGGCACCGCTGCTCGCCCTCACAGCAACGGCTACAAGACAGGTCGCCGACGACATTCAGGAGAAGCTGAAGTTCAAGGACGGCAACATGTTCCGCATGAGTTTCGAGCGCAAGAACCTTGCCTACATCGTGCGGCATGCCACAGACAAGCGCGGCGAGATGCTGCATATACTGCGCAGCGTGAGGGGAAGCGCCATCGTATATGTGAGGAGCCGGAAGCGCGCCTCGGAGATAAGCGGGTGGCTGGAGGAGAACGGCGTGGAGGCGACATTCTATCATGCGGGGCTCGAACACTCAGTGAAGGACGAGCGGCAGAAACTGTGGCACGACGACGTGAAGCGCGTCATGGTGGCTACAAACGCCTTCGGCATGGGCATAGACAAGCCTGACGTGCGCGTGGTGATACACTTCGACTGCCCCAGCTCGCTCGAGGCTTACTTCCAGGAAGCGGGACGTGCCGGGCGCGACGGGATGAAGTCGTATGCCGTGATGCTCTATAACGGCAGCGACGACACCAAACTCCAGAAGCGCATAGCCGACGAGTTTCCGGAGAAGGAATACATCCGCGGCGTGTACGACCATCTCGCCGGATTCTTCCAGATTGCCGTGAACAACGGCTGCGGACACACATTCATGTTCGACATAAGGAAATTCTGCCGCACATACAAGCTCTTCCCAGTACAGACCGACGCCGCGCTGAAGATACTCGAACGTGCCGGATACATAGAATACAACACCGACCCGAACTCCGACCCGCGCATTGTCTTCCTCATTTCGCGCGACCATCTTTACATGCTCAACGAGCTCTCGCCGCTTGAGGACAGGCTCATAACAACCCTGCTGAGAAACTACGGCTCGCTGTTCATCGACTACACTTACATCGACGAGGACATGATAGCCGCGCAGGCAGGACTCACAAGCCAGCAGATATACCTCCTGCTGAAAGGGCTCACGCAGAAACGCATACTCCACTTCGTGCCGCGGAGCAAGACGCCTTTCATCACCTATACGCGCGACAGGGTGGACGGCGAGAACCTCATCATAACCCGCGACGTGTACGAAGACCGAAAGGAGCAGTTCGCAAAAAGGATAAACACCGTAATAGGATATGCCACCAACGACAACGTATGCCGTAGCAGGCAACTGCTGAGATACTTCGACGAGCCGCGCTCGACAGACTGCGGACAGTGCGACGTGTGCCTGGCGCACAAGAGGATGCCCGACACCGAGCGTCTGCTTAGGGATGCGAGGGACATGATAACCGCACTGCTCGACGACAGAAAGAGGCATCACCTCACCGAACTGCTCTCGCTCCGGCTGCCCTCTGACGCTCTCGACACGGCTCTGGAACAGCTTATAGCCGAGGAGACCATACACGTTGAGAGCAGTTATGTGTATATAGAAGACTGACACCGCGGCTTTGCATAAATATACGGAAACACACCTTGCGTCATGAATAAATATTCACCGTAACCTTAAAATACCGCCATTTTTCTGTCCTGACGACTCTTCGGGCGCAAATACGCGAGTTTCCAGCGTTTTACATACATCATTGACAATCAGCCATTTGCATCATCCCGACAATCCGTACCGCCCATTCCGCCTCGCCAAAGAGCCTCTTTCACACCCCCAAAAAGCCTCTTCCACACCCTCAAAAAGCCCATTCCACACCCTCAAAAAGCCTCTTCCACACCCCCAAAAAACCTTTCCCGAAACCCCAACCCCCGTCCCGCGTCCTCAAAAAGCCTTTCCCACACTCCCACCCCCTCACTTTCTCACCCTCTCACCCCTTCTCACTCTCTCTCCCTCTCACCTTTTCCCGTTTTCCGTTGTCAATATTTTTTACTTCCGGAATGAATAAATATACATTTCAAGCAGGTTAAACCCGAACAGGTCATCAGGCTTCCATTCTCATTTCGTACTGCTGTCATCCGGATTGTATTCGGCTTTACAGAAGATGTAGAGGGCTACACCTGGAAAAAGCAGGAGACAATATGACGGCAGCGGTACGGAAGAAGTATGAAGAGCTGACAATAAATCTTAAAGGTACAACCGGCGTTCTGATGACCTATATGGGTTAAAACCGGAATACGACACGGCGGAAGCGGTAAGGGAAAAGCATGGGCAGACGGCAGTCAGACAGCAATACAGCCATGGCGGCTGACGGCATGTAAGAGTTTAACCCCTACATGCTGCAGAACAGACTCACGAAGAACGGCACACTCATGTCCACAAGCATGCCGTGCAGGATGGCTACAGGCATCACCTCCTTTCCCGAACACCGCGTGATGGAAGGCAGCAGCACATCCATCGAGTTAACCCCTGCGGCGGAGATGGGAGCAAGCTTTCCGAAGTAGCGGCGTATGAGAGGAGCCGCCACAAGCGACATCATCTCGCGCATGATGTTGCTCAGCAGGGCTATCGTCCCAAGCTCGGTGGCTATCTGCAGACCCACCGACGGTTCCTTGAACTGTGTTATCAGTATTGACGAAAGCGAATAGTAGGCGAACCCGCTGCCCACAGCCATGCAGTCGAACACGCTCCAGCGGCTCAGCAGAAGACTCGCGGCGGCAGAGAAAAGCAGCGTGCCCGTGATGGTGGCGACAGGCACAAGCAATATCTTAGGGCTGACATGTCTCAGGCTCTCGCGCAGTTCCCTGTTGCCGCCGATGCCCATTCCCACCTGCAACATGAGCACATAGAGTATGCAGAGAGATATGCCATGTATGTCGGCGTCTATTTCAAGATACGCGCCTGCGACACATCCGGTGACGAACATAGCCACAACAGACATGCTATTTTTCATCCTTCTCATCTCCTTTCCTGAAAAACAGCCGCGTCACAACGCGCGCTGCGATGACGCTTCCGCTCATTCCGAGTATGGCAAGGACGGCTGCCTGCCATCCGAAACGTCCCAGATTTGACGTTATCACACTGTTTGAACCTACTGAAAGACCAAGCACAAAGAGCAGCACGAAGATGGTTATGGAGGTGCTCTTCTCTATCTTCTCCAGTCTCTTTCCGTCACGCAGGAAATGCCCTATAAGCATACCTGCCAACATGGTGAATACTATGCTGAACATGATTTGTGTTTTCTGTTTTGATAAAAATATATGTATAGGATGCCGACAACGGCGCGGCGCACCGGTCAAAGTGGCGGCGCCATAAAGTGTCATGCCTCATCCTGGCGGCACGACTCAATCATATGAAAAGACGGGAAGAAGAATCAGATGAATCCGCTGAACCAATGGACATGCACGGTATGACTGATGTCGGTGCCTCTGTAAAGCCCACCGTCACGCCGCTTTCCACATATTATATATAATGTATAGTTCATCGGATATCTCTTTTTTTATATTTTCAGCTGACGCAATCGGACGTAAAGAAAGCTTGCTTTTGCTTTCCCGAGCGCAGATAAGCTTATGCAAAGGTAATCATTTTATGCATATTTCACAAATAAATATACAAAAACCATGCCATTAAGGTATATTATCACATGGCGGATATTTGTATAATTGGCACATAAGAAGTAATTTTGTACGTCTTTTCACAACTACGCCATGAGCCGGTTATACGATAAAGGAAATCTAACCGAAGGCGGCATCACCGTCACAATGCTGCGTTTCGCACTGCCGCTGATGCTCGGCAACCTGCTGCAACAGTGCTACAACATAGCCGACACACTCATCGTGGGTCGTGTCCTCGGTCCCGACGCGCTGGCAGCCGTAGGCTCGTCGTATGCCCTCATCGTGTTTGTCACGTCCGTATTCATCGGTCTGTGCATGGGCTGCAGCGCGCTTTTCTCCATACACTACGGTGCCCGCGACCTGAAGGCACTGCGCCGCAGCGTGTACTCGTCGATGCTCATCATAGGCGGAACGACGCTCGCCCTCAACGCGGCGGCACTCATTTTCCTCAATCCCATAATCCGTCTCATGCAGACACCAGCCGAGGTGGAGCGGCTCACATACGACTATCTGTTCGTCACCTTTTGCGGAATGGTGCCCGTGTGCGTGTACAATTTCTACGCTTTCCTGCTGCGGGCGATAGGCAACTCCGTCGTTCCGCTGGTGTTCCTCGGTGTCTCCGTGGTGCTCAACATCGCGCTCGACCTCACTCTCATCCTCTTGATGGGCATGGGAGTGGAAGGTGCCGCGCTTGCCACGGTGGCGGCACAGACAGTCGCGGCAGCCGGACTGTACATTTACACACGCCGGCGCTATCCGGAGCTTAACCTCACACGAGCCGACTGCAAGACCGACATGGAGTCGCTCAGGCGTGTCTCCTCATGGTCGTTTCTCACATGCCTGCAACAGTCTGTCATGAATTTCGGCATACTGATGGTGCAGGGTCTGGTCAACAGTTTCGGCACATCGGTGATGGCAGCGTTCGCCGCCGCGGTGAAGATAGACTCGTTCGCCTACATGCCCGTGCAGGATTTCGGCAACGCCTTCTCAACGTTCATCGCACAGAACTTCGGTGCCGGGCGCGCCGGACGCATAAGGCGCGGCATCCGCAGTGCCGTCATCGTCACCACACTCTTCTCACTTGCCGTATCGGCACTGGTGTTCTGGCTGTCTCCATGGCTCATGTCGCTGTTCGTGTCTGAGGCTGAAAGCGGGATAATAGCAATCGGTGTGGAGTATCTCCGCATCGAAGGCAGCTTCTATGTAGGCATCGGCTGGCTGTTCCTTCTCTACGGACTCTACCGCGCCGTCGCCCTGCCCTCGATGTCGGTCGTACTCACCGTGGTGTCGCTCGGCACCCGCGTGGCTCTGGCATACGCTCTTGCCGCCATCCCGTCGGTGGGATACACCGGCATATGGTGGTCGGTGCCGATAGGCTGGGCACTGGCAGACATCACCGGACTGTGGTATTACCGTCGGCGGCGCGACACGCTGATGAGTTTCGGAGGATGCCGCATGACCGCTCCGCAATGATCATGGCATAGCGTTGACACAATACATATAAAACACCACTTCATGTTTTTTAAGACACGGCACATGGCAAGTCTTGAAAATATTGCTTATCTTTGAAAAACAGACAGGCACATGTCAAGTGCAAAAGACATACGCCTGCACATTGGCATTGCAGCGGCTGTGGCATACAGCGGCAACGTCACACGGAGACAGACATTATAATATTGTACAGGAAAAGAAAGGAGACAATCACAATGCTGGCATACACTTACATCGGAAAAGGGCACTTCGGACTGACAGAAAAACCCGTGCCCGAACTGCAGGACCCGCGCGACGCCATCGTGAGGGTGACGCTCGGAAGCATCTGCACGAGCGACCTGCACATAAAGCACGGCAGTGTTCCGCGCGCCGTACCGGGCATCACCGTAGGTCATGAGATGGTGGGCATAGTGGAAAAGACAGGCGCGGAGGTGACGAACGTCAGACCGGGCGACCGCGTGACAGTGAATGTGGAGACCTTCTGCGGCGAATGTTTCTTCTGCCGTAAGGGCTACGTGAACAACTGCGAGGACCCCGACGGAGGCTGGGCTCTCGGTTGCCGCATCGACGGAGGGCAGGCTGAGTATGTCCGTGTGCCGCATGCCGGACAGGGACTCAACCGCATACCCGACGGCGTAAGCGACGAACAGGCTCTCTTCACGGGCGACATCCTCGCCACAGGATACTGGGCTGCGCGCATATCGGAGATTGATCCGGACGACACTGTGCTCATCATCGGAGCCGGACCGACGGGCATCTGCACCCTGCTGTGCGTCATGCTGAAGAGCCCGCGACGCATCATCGTGTGCGAGAAATCGCGGGAGCGCGCCGCCTTCGTGCGCAGCCATTATCCCGGAGTGGTCGTCACCGGTCCGGAAAACTGCGCCGCCGTCGTATCGGAAAACAGCCTCCACGGTGGCGCGGATGTGGTGATTGAGGTGGCGGGGAGCGATGACACGTTCCGCATGGCGTGGCAGTGCGCGCGTCCGAACGCCATCGTCACGGTGGTGGCGCTTTACGACAGTCCGCAGACATTGCCCCTTCCAGACATGTACGGAAAGAATCTCACGTTCAAGACCGGAGGTGTCGACGGCTGCGACTGTGAGGAGATACTGCGCCTTATAGCCGAAGGCAAGATAGACACGACACCGCTCATCACCCACAGGTTCGGTCTCTCGCAGATAGATGAGGCTTACCGCGTGTTCGAGAACCGCCTTGACGGGGTGATAAAGGTAGCCATAAGCAACGACACTCAGACGGGTGTCACAACACCATAAGTACGCTTCGCGACGCCAATGACGGCATCCGCAGCCTGCTGACGCGCCCTACTGGGACACCGGCTCAGCCTCTTCCGCCGCCTTATAATAACGACAACATACATGCAGGACATCATGTCGGTAATGATGTCCTGCATTTTTTATTTTATATACAGCCCCGCCTGAAACAGCGTTTTTCCCATACCTGACAGCCAACACAGACCTTATTCCCAATCAGCCATCGGCATACAGCGCACGCGAAACTTACGATTTGTCATTCTGATTGGATATTTTGTTACAATCAGAAAGCCGTTCCCGTCATATGAGAAAGCAACTGTAAGACAGCCGAATTATATTTTCCAAAAGTCAGAATAAATATTATTTCAATTTCATTTATTATTAATTTTGCATCAGAAACGATACAAAAAGACAGATATTATTATATTTTAGTATCATAAAGACAGGCAAACCAAGACTCAGGAAACAACATATTTAATAACTTAAAAGGCAAAAGTATGATGAACAACCGTTTAAAAGAGACCACATTCCTGCTGTTATCATTTATTGCGACCGTGCAGACGGCACACGCGCAGGACAGACCCGAAGTATCAGTAGGTGCCGACATAGTGAGCGGATACATATGGCGCGGTCAGGAGCTTGGCGGTTTCAGTGTCCAGCCATCGGCTTCGCTGTCATGGAAAGGACTGTCTCTTTCGGCATGGGGTTCGGCAAGTCTTGAGAGCGAATACGCCAAAGAGTTCGACCTTACACTCGGTTATGCCACAGGAGGATTCAGCATTTCGCTGACCGACTACAGCTTCAGCAAAGGCACAAACTTCAAGAGCGGAAGCATGATAGAGGGCAAATATTTCCATTACGGCAGCCGTTCCACACTCCATGTGTTTGAGGCACAGGTCGGCTACGACTTCGATGTGGTGGCTGTAAACTGGTATACCAACATCGGAGGGAACGACGGCAGACGCTCAAACGGCAAGAGAGCATACTCCTCCTACGTCTCCGCCACGGCTCCGTTCAGGCTCGGCGGCATAGACTGGAACGCCACAATAGGTGTCACACCGTGGGAGACGACCTTCTACAACAACGGCTGTGACGGTTTCGAAGTGTCCGAGCTAAGCCTCGGGGCGTCCAAGACCATCCGCGTGACCGAACGTTTCGGTCTGCCGCTGTCGGCAAAGGCGATATGGAATCCCGCTACCGAGAACGCATACTTCACCGTGGGTCTGAGTCTGTGAAACTCAATAACGATATCCGGCAACACATCCATACATTATATAATAATATAAAAAGACACATCATTATGAAGAAAATTGAAGCAATCATCCGCCGCACCCGGTTTGACGATGTTAAGGAAGCGCTGCTTGAGGCGGACATTGAATGGTTCTCATACTATGAAGTAAGAGGTGTGGGAAAGACACGCGAGGCGCGCATCTACCGCGGAGTGGCATACGACACAAGCTCCATTGAGCGCATCCTCATATCCATTGTCGTGAGAGAGAAAAACGTGGAGAAGACCATTCAGGCGGTCATGAAGGCGGCATATACGGGCGAGATAGGCGACGGACGCATATTCGTCATACCCGTGGAAGACGCCATACGCATACGCACGGGAGAGCGTGGCGACATCGCGCTCTACAACGCCGAGCACGAGAAATAGCGGCAGACGAGAGAGAAGAAAGCATAAGATAACAACAATAATAAATTGAACGACATCATGACAACAGCAATATCACTCAATTCAGGAAACACTGCATGGATCATCATGGCAACCGTTCTTGTGCTGATGATGACCATTCCGGGCATAGCCCTGTTCTATGGCGGACTCGTGAGAAGGAAAAACATGCTCAGCGTTATAATGCAGAGCCTCTCCATAGTAGCCGTTATCAGCATCATATGGGTTGTCTTCGGCTACAGCCTCGCGTTCGGATCAGGATTCGACGGAAACTTTTTCCGCTATGGCATAGGCGGATTCGACAAGGTGATGCTCAAAGGCATAAGCCTCGACACCATCACTACGGGCGGCATACCCGAACTGCTCTTCGTAATGTTCCAGTGCATGTTCGCCGTCATAACGCCCGCCCTCATCCTCGGAGCATTCGCCGAGCGCGTGAAGTTCTCGGGCTTCCTGATGTTCACAATACTGTGGAGCGTGTTCGTATACATGCCGATGGCGCACTGGGTATGGGGCGGAGGATTCCTCATGGAGATGGGAGCCATCGACTTCGCGGGCGGTACCGTGGTGCACATCAACGCCGGAGTGTCGGCTCTTGTGATGGCTCTGCTCGTGGGACGACGCAATGACTACCGACCGGGAAAGCCCATCACGCCCCACAACATACCGTTCGTGTTCATCGGAACGGCACTTCTCTGGCTCGGATGGTTCGGTTTCAACGCCGGCAGCGGACTCGCAGCCGACGGACTGGCAGCCAACGCTTTCCTCGTGACACACATAGCGACGTGCGTCGCGGCAGTCTCGTGGATGACCGTAGACTGGATTGTCAACAGGAAGCCCACCACCGTAGGGGCGTGCACCGGAGCCGTCGCCGGACTTGTGGCGATAACACCCGCCGCCGGTACGGCAGACATTCCGGGAGCCATATGCATCGGACTCGTCGCCTCACTCGTATGTTTCTGGATGGTGGCTGTGGTGAAACCGAAGTTCGGATATGACGACGCTCTCGACGCGTTCGGCGTACACGGCATGGGCGGAATGGTCGGTTCGGTGCTCACGGGGGTGTTCGCCACGAGAGCCGTGACGGGTGCCGACGGTGTCCAGGGCGCGCTCTACGGCGACTGGCACCAGCTCTGGGTGCAGACAGCCACGACCCTCATATCAGTCGTCTTCAGCGCGGTGATGACGTTCGTCATATTCCGTATCACCGACGCAGTGTGCGGTATAAGGGTCATGAGACGCGTCGAGGAGGAAGGACTCGATGTCTACGAGCACGGTGAGGCGGCGTACGACATGTAGTATGCAGCACACAATATGATGGCATTTAGTTTGTAACATCTGCTTATAAGTAACTTATTACAAAACAAGATAAATAACAACAACCAACAAAAACAACACAACAATTATGTCGAGTTTAAGATTCAGAGTAGTTGAAAAGGCTTTTCAGACCAAAGCCAGGGAATTTCCAATACCGGAGGAAAGACCGAGTGAGTATTTCGGAAAATACGTGTTCAACCGCGAGAAGATGTTCAAATATCTCCCGGGCGACGTGTTCGCCAAGCTCGTGGACGTGATAGACAACGGCGCGGCACTCGATAGCGGCATCGCCGACGAGGTGGCGTCGGGCATGAAACGGTGGGCTATGGAACTCGGAGCGACCCACTACACCCACTGGTTCCAGCCTCTCACGGAGGGCACGGCAGAGAAACATGACGCCTTCGTGGAGCACAACGGCAAGGGCGGAATGATGGAGGAGTTCTCCGGAAAACTGCTCGTGCAGCAGGAGCCTGACGCCTCGTCGTTCCCCAACGGAGGCATACGCAACACGTTCGAGGCGCGCGGCTACAGCGCGTGGGACCCTTCGTCGCCCGTCTTCGTGGTGGACGACACGCTCTGCATACCCACCATATTCATATCATACACAGGCGAGTCGCTCGACTACAAGACGCCTCTTCTGAAGGCTCTCCGCGCTATGAACAAGGCGGCGGTGGACGTATGCCATTACTTCGACCCCTCAGTGAAGAAGGTGTTTTCCTATCTCGGATGGGAGCAGGAGTATTTTCTGGTGGACGAGGGACTCTATGCGGCGCGCCCTGACCTGCTTCTCACCGGACGCACGCTCATGGGTCATGAGGCGTCGAAGAACCAGCAGCTCGAGGACCATTACTTCGGCGCCATCCCGATACGTGTCGCCGCGTTCATGAAAGACCTCGAGATACAGGCTCTCGAACTGGGAATACCGGTGAAGACACGCCACAACGAGGTGGCACCGAACCAGTTTGAGCTTGCCCCGATATACGAGGAGTGCAATCTGGCGGTGGACCACAACATGCTCATAATGTCGCTCATGCGCAAGGTGGCGCGCGCCCACGGCTTCAGAGTGCTGCTCCACGAAAAGCCCTTCAAGGGCATAAACGGCTCCGGAAAGCACAACAACTGGTCGCTCGGGACAGACAATGGCATCGCCCTCATGGCTCCGGGAAAGACGGCTGAGGAAAACCTGCGCTTCATCACCTTCATCGTCAACACGCTTATGGCTGTCTACCGTCACAACGGACTGCTCAAGGCGAGCATCATGAGCGCCACAAACGCCCACCGTCTGGGAGCCAACGAGGCGCCGCCTGCCATCATCTCGTCGTTTCTCGGCACACAGCTCAGCCAGGTGCTCGACCATCTTGAGGTGAGCACCGACGAGGACATGGGTGTTCTGGTAGGCAAGCACGGCATGAAGCTCGACATCCCACAGATACCCGAACTGCTCATCGACAACACCGACCGCAACCGTACGTCGCCCTTCGCCTTCACAGGCAACAGGTTCGAATTCCGTGCCGTAGGGTCGGAAGCCAACTGCGCCAGCGCGATGATTGCGCTCAACACCGCCATGGCAGAGCAGCTCACCGACTTCAAACGCGACGTGGACGAGGCGATGTCTGACGACGTATCGAAGGAGACAGCCATCCTTCAGGTGCTCAGAAGATACATAAAGACATGCAAGCCCATACGTTTCGACGGCAACGGATACAGCGAGGAGTGGAAGGCGGAAGCAGCCAGACGCGGGCTCGACTGCGAGACATCATGCCCCGTGATATTCGACAACTACCTCTCGGAAAGCAGCGTCAGGATGTTCACCTCCACAGGCGTGATGACCAAAGTGGAGCTGGAGGCGCGCAACGAGGTGAAATGGGAGACCTACACCAAGAAGATACAGATAGAGGCGCGGGTGCTCGGCGACCTCGCCATGAACCACATCGTGCCCGTAGCCACGCACTACCAGAGCATGCTCATCAACAATGTCTACAGACTGAAAGAGCTGTTCGACGCCTCTGAGGCTGAGGGAATGTCGGCTGAAAACATCTCTCTCATCCGTGAGATTGCCGAACGCACGGCATACATAAAGAAGCATGTGGACGACATGGTGGAGGCTCGCAAGGTGGCGAACAGAATTGACAACGTGCGCGAGAAAGCCATAGCCTATCACGACACCATCGCTCCGATGCTCGAGCAGATACGCTACCACATAGACAAACTGGAGCTTATCGTGGACGACCAGATGTGGACTCTGCCCAAATACAGAGAGTTGTTATTTATCCGGTAAATAAAGATTCCTTCATTGTTAGTTATTCAACAAGTGATTCCGGGCTGCCGCGAGGCAGTCCGGTTTTTCTTTTCCGTCAGTCCGTTCCGCCTGTCGCGGTATGTAAATGAAATCCTTTTCTTCATACACCGACACGCTTTCAGAATGCCATACACTCATCCGCACACCACTGTATGCCCGCCGTTCCTTATGCGCACATCCGCCTTTATCCTGTTTGAAGCCTTGTCATGAACAAACCCGCCGCGTATTCCACAAAACCGGGAAGTGACATTGCCTAAAGAATAATAGAACAATAAATAATCATGACAGCCGATCATCACACAACAGACATGCTCCGGAAAATGCATAAACATTCATTTTCATGGTAAAAAAATTTGACAACGGAAAACTGGAAAAGGGGAGATGGGGAGAGAGTGAGGAGGGGGTGAGAAGGTGAGAAAGTGAGGGGGTGGGAGTGTGGGAAAGGCTTTTTGAGGACACTGGAGGGGGCTTGGGGGTTCGGGAAAGGTTTTTTGGGGGTTCGGAAGAGGGTTTTTGAGGGGATGGGATGGGCTCTTTGGGGGTGTGAAAGAGGCTCTTTGAGGATGTGAAAGAGGCTCTTTGGAGAGGCGGAATGGGCGGTACGGATTATTGGGATGATGCAAATGGCTGATTGTCAATGACGTATGTAAAACGCTGAAAACTCGCGTATTTGCGCCCGAAGAGGCATGAGGACAGAAAAACGGCGGTATTTTCAAGTTACGGTGAATATTTATTCACGACGCCACGGTGTGTTCCGTATATTTATGCAGAATCTCTTTCTCCGCCCGCACACGTCAGTTTACAGAAAAAGTCCTGTCCGAGCCGCACCGGAACATACCTCCGATGACAGTCACGTACAGGACAGACAACTATTGATTTATCACAAAATAAACAATCAGCCGCGCGGAGGCTGACCTCTAATAAGCATCCTCATGCACGCCGCTCACGGCTCTTCCGCTCGGCTCGTTTACGCCTGCGAACGAGTCGTCCCACGCAAGAGCCTCAGCCGTGGAGCACGCCACGCTCGGCACGCTGGGCACGCTGCGGGCGGCACTCTCGCTCGGAAAATACTCCTCGAATATGCTGCGGTAGTAGTATTCCTCCTTGTTCATCGGAGTGTTTATGGGGAAACGCTCCGCCGCGCGCGCCATCTGCCCGTCGCTCACAGCCTTCGACGTGACGTCCTTCAGCGTGTCTATCCAGCTGTAGCCCACCCCGTCGCTGAACTGTTCCTTCTGTCTCCACGCCACACTTTCGGGCAGCAGGTCGCAGAAAGCGTCTCTCACAATCTTCTTCTCGATGGTTTTGCCGGGGCACATCTTCACCGAAGGGTTGAGCCGCATAGCCGTGTCGAGAAACTCCTTGTCAAGAAACGGCACCCTGCCCTCCACTCCCCACGCCGACAGAGACTTGTTGGCGCGCAGGCAGTCATACAGATACAGCTTCGAGAGCTTGCGCACCGTCTCCTCGTGGAAAGCCCGTGCGTCGGGTGCCTTATGGAAATAGAGGTATCCGCCGAACACCTCGTCGGCTCCCTCTCCGCTAAGCACCATCTTTATGCCCATGCTCTTTATCACCCTCGCGAGCAGATACATGGGGGTGGATGCGCGCACAGTGGTGACGTCGTATGTCTCGATGTAGTATATCACATCGCGCAAGGCGTCAAGCCCTTCCTCTATTGTGTAGTTTATCTCATGGTGCACCGTGCCTATGTGAAGAGCCACTTCGCGCGCCTTCTCAAGGTCGGGCGAGCCCTTCAGTCCCACCGCGAAGCTGTGCAGCTGCGGCCACCATGCTGCGTTGCGCCCGCCCGTCTCTATGCGGCACGCGGCGTATTTCTTTGCCAGAGCCGATATGACCGAGCTGTCGAGACCACCCGAGAGCAGCACACCGTAGGGCACGTCGCTCATCAGCTGCCGCCTCACCGCACTGTCGAGAGCCTCGCGCAGGTCGGCGGTCTGCCTTGCGGCGGCATCCTCCCCTGGCGCGACGCGCGTATGGTTCACCGCCTCCGGAGTGTAGTTGAGCCTCACATTGTCATATTCCGTCCACTCTCTCCTGTACCAGCGTCTCATCTTCCCCTCGCGGCTCCAATAATAGTGTCCGGGCAGGAAGGGCTCGTAGCTCTCGCACACACCCTCGAGAGCCTTCAGCTCACTGGCGCAGCAGACGCGCCCCTCGCTGTCTTTGCCGATGTAAAGCGGTATCACCCCGATGGCGTCGCGTGCGATGAGATACTCGTCCCTCTCCTCATCATAGAGCGCGAAAGCGAATATTCCGTTCAGTTCCTCGATGAAGTCCACGCCCTTGTCGCGATAGAGCGCGAGTATCACCTCACAGTCGCTGCCCGTGCCGAAAGCGTATTTTCCGGCATAGCGCGCGCGTATCTCGCGGTGGTTGTATATCTCCCCGTTCACTGCGAGAATCTGTTTTCTGTCGGGAGAGAACAGCGGCTGTCCGCCGCTTTGCGGGTCGACGATCGACAACCGTTCATGACACAGTATGGCAGACCGTCCGCAGTAAATGCCGCTCCAGTCAGGTCCGCGGTGCCTTATCTTCCTCGACATGCCGAGAGCCTTTGTCCTCAGCGCGCCCACGTCGCCCTTTATATCAAATATGGCAGTTATTCCACACATACGCTATAGCTTTTTAAGATAATTGTCTATGTCCTGAGCGGCTTTCCGTCCGCCCGCTATGCATCTCACCACGAGGCTTGCTCCGGTAGCCGCGTCGCCCGCCACGAACACGTTGTCGGCATATTCGGGATGCTGCGGTCTGAGGAATCCCATTGCCAGAAGCACCATGTCGGCGTCTATCATTTCCTTCTTGCCCGTGGGTCTCATCACCGGGCGTCCGCCGTCGGAGGCAGGAGTCCACTCCACCTCCTCCACTTCCACACCGCTCACCCGTCCGTCCTCCGTCCCGACGAAGCGTGTCGAGGCAAGACACCAGCGGCGTTCGCAGCCCTCCTCGTGGCTCGAGCTGGTCTTCAGCACCTGCTGCCACTGCGGCCATGGAGTAGCCGGATTGTGCCCTACCGGCGGTTTCGGCATTATCTCTATCTGCATCACCGACACCGCACCCTGCCTGTTGCTCGTGCCGATGCAGTCGCTGCCCGTGTCGCCTCCGCCTATCACGAGCACCCGTTTGCCCTTGGCACTGATGTGGCTGTCGCCCTCGAAGGTCTGTCCGGCAAGCACCCTGTTCTGTTGCGAGAGCATCTCCAGTGCGAAGTGTATGCCTTTCAGCTCGCGCCCGGGAATGTCAAGGTCGCGCGCCTGCGGCGTTCCTGTGCACAGACACCATGCGTCGAAGCCGTCAGGAAGGTCCTGGGTGTCTATCGGAGTGTTCACGCAGAACCTCACGCCCTCGGCTTCCATGATGCCGATGCGGCGGTCGATGACAGCCTTGTTGAGCTTGAAGTTGGGTATGCCGAAGCGCAACAGTCCGCCCACATACTCATCCTTCTCAAACACCGTCACCTCATAGCCAATGGCGTTGAGGCGGTTTGCGGCGGCAAGTCCTGCCGGTCCGGAGCCCACTATGCCGACCTTCATGCCGTTGCGCCCATACTTGTGCGGCTGCACATATCCTTCCCTGAACGCCGCCTCTATTATGGCAGCCTCGTCCTCCCTTATCGTCACGGGGGCGTCGATTGCCAGTTTGAGCACGCAACTCTTCTCGCAGAGCGCCGGACAGATGCGTCCGGTGAACTCGGGGAAGTCGTTTGTGGCGGTCAGTATCTCGTAAGCCTCGCGCCACTTGCCCTTATACAGTGCGTCCTGAAACTCCGGAGGACGGTTGCCCAAGGGGCACGCCCAATGGCAGAAAGGCACTCCGCAGTCCATGCAGCGCGACGCCTGCAGCTTGCGTTCACTCGTGTTCAACGTCTGTTCCACCTCACCGTAGTCGCTTATCCTGTCGTGCACCGGACGGTAGCCCGCCTCCTGCCGTGGTATGGTGAGAAATGCTTTAGGGTTTCCCATATATGTTTCTGTGATAATGTTCTGACTCTGTTTAATAATCTCTCTGCACGTCCGCTATCTTCTGTTGCAGCTTCCGCATCTGCTCTTCGGCAAGTACGCGCTTGTATTCGATAGGTGTCACCTGTATGAACTCGTCGGCATAGCGGTTCCAGTCGTCAAGCATGGTGCGCGCCAAGGGTGAGCATGTGTACAGATAATGCTGTCTGATGAGCTCGTGAAGCTCCTTTCTTGCAGTGGAACTCTCGAGCAGCGACAGCTCCACCATCTCCATATTGCAGAAGTAGTCGAACGTGCGGTCGCGGTCCCAGACGTATGCCACGCCGCCGCTCATGCCCGCGGCGAAGTTGCGTCCGGTCTTTCCGAGCACCACGACCCTGCCTCCCGTCATGTACTCGCAGCAGTGGTCGCCCACGCCTTCCACCACAGCCACGGCGCCGGAGTTGCGCACCGCGAACCTCTCGCCCACGCAACCGTTGATGTAGACCTGTCCTCCCGTGGCTCCGTAGAGCAGCGTGTTGCCTGCGATGGTGTTCTTTCCGGCGTCGAAGTTCGACCTTATGGGCGGACGAACAGATATGAGTCCGCCGCTCAGACCCTTGCCCAGATAGTCGTTTGCCTCACCTTCGAGGCGGAAACTTATGCCGTGCGCGAGGAACGCACCGAAGCTCTGACCCGCCGAGCCTTTGAATCTGACGTTGATGGAATGCTCGGGCAGTCCGTCGTTGCCGTATCTCGCGGCGACCGCTCCCGACAGCATCGCGCCGACAGAACGGTCGGTGTTGGCGATGGCATAGTCGAGCGACACCTCCCTGCCGTTCTCTATGGCGTCGCGCGCTGCGGCAATCATGCCGACATCCATCACGCTGCCGATGTCGTGCCGCTGCTCTCCCGTGTGGCGGATGGCTGCTCCGTTGTCAACCATATGCAGCATACGGCTGAAGTCGAGCAGCGAAGCCCTGCCATGTCCTTCGGTGTTCTTCAGCACGATAAGGTCTGTCCTGCCCACTATGTCGTCGAGTCTGGTGAATCCCATCTGCGCAAGATACTCCCTCACTTCCTGCGCAAGGAACCTGAAATAGTTCACGACGAACTTGTAATGACCGCGGAAATGCGCGCGCAGACGCTCATCCTGAGTAGCCACTCCCACCGGACACATGTTGGTGTGACACTTCCTCATCATCACACAACCAAGCACAATGAGCACCGAAGTGCCGAATCCGAACTCGTCGGCACCGAGCAACGCCATGCTTATAATGTCGCGTCCGGTCTTCAGCTGACCGTCCGCCTGCAGGCGCACCTGCCCGCGCAGACCGTTGAGGACGAGCGTCTGCTGTGTCTCGCTGAGCCCTATCTCCGGCGGAACACCGGCATAGCGCATCGACGAAGCGGGCGAGGCACCCGTTCCACCCTCAGCTCCGGAGATGACGATGAGGTCAGCCTTCGCCTTGGCAACGCCCGCCGCGATGGTCCCCACTCCGCTTTCCGCCACGAGCTTCACGCTTATCCGTGCCTTGGGATTGACATTCTTAAGGTCGAAAATGAGCTGCGCGAGGTCCTCGATGGAGTATATGTCGTGATGGGGAGGCGGAGATATGAGCGAGATACCGGGTATGGAGTGGCGCGTACGGGCTATTATCTCGTCCACCTTGAAGCCTGGCAGCTGTCCTCCCTCGCCCGGTTTGGCTCCCTGCGCCACCTTTATCTGTATCTCGTCGGCATTGACAAGATATTCGGCAGTCACTCCGAAACGTCCCGACGCCACCTGTTTTGTCCTGCTGTTGAGCGATATGCCGTCCGACGAACCGTGAAAACGGCTGCTGTCCTCGCCTCCCTCGCCGGTGTTGCTGCGCGTTCCCAGCTCGTTCATAGCAAGCGCGAGAGCCTCGTGAGCCTCCTTGCTGATGGCTCCGAACGACATAGCTCCGGTCACGAAACGGCGCACTATGTCCTCCACCGGCTCCACACGGTCTATCGGGATGGGACTGGTCTTGAAGTCGAAGAAGTCGCGGAGGAATATCTCACCGTCCTTCCGGTCGGCAAGAGAAGTGAACTCCTTGAACTTCTTATAGCTCCCCAACCTCGTCGCGAGCTGCAAGGCGGAGATGGTCTCAGGGTTCCAGGCATGCCTCACCCCGTCCTTACGATAGGAGAAAAGTCCGATGTGAGGCAGCAAGCCCGACACAGCGGCAGAGCCGAACCCGTCGTTGTGGAACGCCGCATAGTCGCGCGCAATCTCCTCCAAGCCTATTCCGCCGATGGTGGAGACATCCGTTCCGAAGCAGTCGTGCAACAGTTCGGCTCCCACTCCCACCGCCTCGAATATCTTGGCGCCGCGATAAGAGCGGATGGTACTTATGCCCATCTTGCTCATTATCTTGTATAATCCCTTGCAGAGAGCCTTGACGTAGTTCTTCTCCGCAGTGTCGTAGTCGAGCTGTATGGCGTTGCTTCTCACCAGAGAGTCGGTCACCGCGAACGCCATATAGGGATTGATGGCACTCGCCCCGTAGCCAAGCAGCAGGGCGGCATGCATCACCTCGCGTATCTCACCGCTCTCCACGATGAGCGCGGTCTGCACTCTCTTCTGCACGGATATGAGGTGATGGTGCACGGCACTCACCGCAAGGAGCGACGGGATGGCTGCATGCGAGGCGTCCACAGCGCGGTCGGAGAGTATGATATAGTTAGCCCCCTCGTCCACCGACGCCTCCGCCTGACGGCACAGACTGCCGAGCGCGGCGTGCAGGGATGCTTTTCCGCCATCCGGACTGAATACAGCCGACAGCTTCACGGTGTTGAATCCCTTGTAGCGTATGTTGCAGAGGATGTCGAGCTGGGTGTTTGTGAGCACGGGGTGAGGCAGTCTCACCATCTTGCAGTGCGACTCGTCGGGCAGCAGGATGTTCATGCCCACCGCACCGATGTACTCCGTGAGCGACATGACAAGCTCCTCGCGGATGGGGTCAATGGGCGGGTTGGTGACCTGGGCGAACTGCTGCCGGAAGTAGTTGAAGAGCAGTTGGGGACGGTCGGACAGCACTGCGAGCGGCGTGTCGTTGCCCATGGAGGCAGTCGGCTCGGAGCCGTTGACACACATAGGCTGTATGACAAGCTCCACATCCTCGCGCGTATATCCGAACGCCCTCAGCTTTCTGGCGTAGTCGTCCACGCTGTTCTGCGCCTTGCGTCCGCTGCGCAGGGCGTCCAGCTCAATGCGGTTGGCTGACAGCCACTGCCTGTAGGGCTTCATAGAAGCCAGACTCTCCTTCAGTTCCCCGTCGTAGTATATCCTGCCCTCCTGTGTGTCCACGAGCAGAATCTTGCCCGGCTGGAGGCGTCCTTTCTCCTTTATGTCGCCCGGCTCGAAGCCTATGACGCCAGCCTCGCTCGCCACAACCATCATGTCGTTGCGCGTTATGAGATAGCGGGCGGGGCGCAGACCGTTGCGGTCGAGCATGCCACCGGCATAGCGACCGTCGCTGAAGAGGAGCGCCGCCGGACCGTCCCACGGCTCCATGAGGATGGAGTGGTACTCGTAGAACGCCTTCAGGTCCTCGCTGATCGGGTTCTTGTCGTTGAACGACTCGGGTATGAGCATCGCCATAGCATGCGGCAGACTGAGTCCCGACATGACGAAGAACTCAAGCACATTGTCGAGCGAGGCACTGTCGCTCATGCCCGGCTGTATGACAGGACGTATGCCTCTGACATCGCCCAGAGCCGGAGTGGAGAGCACACTCTCGCGCGCCTCCATCCACGCGCGGTTACCCCTGATGGTGTTTATCTCGCCGTTGTGCGCGAGCAGACGGAACGGCTGGGCAAGGCTCCACGTGGGAAACGTGTTGGTGCTGAAGCGCGAGTGCACCACGGCTATGCCGCTCGTGAAATAAGGTTGGGTGAGGTCGGGGAAATATTCGCGCACCTGCACCGACGAGAGCATGCCCTTGTAGACGATGTTCTTGCTCGAGAGCGACACGATGTAGAAGTCCTTATGCGTGATGCGACGCTCGATGCGCTTGCGTATGATGTACAGGGTGCGGTCGAAGGTGGCAGTGTCCGCCGCCCCCGTTATGAACACCTGCCTGATGTCGGGCTCCGTGGCGAGCGCGTCCTTGCCGAGCACCGACGAGTTGACGGGCACGCTGCGGAGGTGCATCAGAGTGAGTCCCTCGCGCTCAATCTCCTCTATCATTATGCTGAGCATGCCCGCCTGAAGGTCCGGGTCTTTGGGAAGGAACACCAGACCCGTGCCGTACTTGCCCTTCTCCGGCACAGGAATGCCTTGCAGGAGAATGAACTCGTGGGGTATCTGAAGCATGATGCCGGCACCGTCGCCGGTCTTGTTGTCAGCACCCTCGGCACCCCGGTGCTTCATGTTCTCGAGCACTTTGAGAGCCGAGTCCACCAGTTCGTGCGACTTGTTGCCGTGTATGTCCACTATCATACCCACTCCGCACGCATCGTGTTCGTGTGATGCGTCATATAATCCGGTTCTTTCCGACATTGTCATATTACCAAAAGTTATCGTTTTATCCTATAATTCTTTCCTTATGAAATATATTTATCACAAATCATTTAATTTGTCCTGCAAAAATAATAATTTCCTTTCAGAATGACAGGAAAGACCATACTGACATTCAAAAAAAATAAAGCCATCTTACGATTTATAACATAGCAGCCATCTAAGGCACCGATATCACAATACATGTAAGTAAAAACCGGTATTTTATAACATATTGTAAATCGCGCGATATTTATATAATAAAAATTCCGGAAAAACGCTCCGGTTATGTTTATTCTGCCATAAAAGGCTCCGGAACCGACGGCATGACATGACGGGAAACAGCCTGTGCGCGACCGTAAGCGTCAAAACGCACCGCCCGGGAATCCCATGCAGACACGACGGCAAGGGGATGAAGCAGGGCAATGAAGGGGTTTTGTATTGGCGTAGAAACAAACATTGGGGAGGAACAACGGTGGAACGTCAACTCCGCGAGAACGGCGTGGAAGCGTGCAGGAGCAATTCCCGGCGCAAATACGCGAGTTTTGCACGGTTTGGGTATCTCTCTGTCTGCCAGCCGTTTATGCGATACAATCAAATAAAAAAGGATTTATCCTCGTGCGGAAAAGTCCGTTCGGGCAGACGGAAGAGCCTTTTTGACACCACAGGAAAGGCTTTTCCGGATGCCGACAGAGCCTCTTCCGTACACCGGAAAAGCGGGTTTCGCCCGTCGGAAAACCTTTTTCAGGCTCATCATACGAAAGAAACGGAGATATGGAACAACAAAAACGGCATATCTTCCGGACAGACTCCGCGATGCCATTTCTGTTTTACAGCTTTCAGACTGTCAAAATTTTTTACTTCAGCCACAGCTTGTCCATCCATGCTAAGCAACTGCGGCGGCATGGCGGAAAGGTAACGTACCGTCCGCAGGCTGACCTGCATCAGAGTCCGCGCGCCGTCACCTCCTCAACTATCTCACGCGCCACGGCTGCTATGACGGCTGCATTGACAGCGTCGGTCTCGGCGGAATCTTTTATGAAGACGGTGATGTAGCAGTTGCGTCCCGACGGCATGCGCACCACGGCGACATCGTTGTCACCGGTCTTTATGCCTGCTATGCGGTCGGAGCTGCCCGTCTTGTGGGCTACGGGAAGGCTTTCAGGCACTCCGGCACGTATCTTGTCAGCACCCGTCACGGTGGCAGCCATCATGCTCCGCAGAGGCGCGTAGAGCGGTGTGGAGCCTTCGAAGACGATTTTCATGAGCCGTGTCATAGCCTCCGGGGTGCTCCAGTTGTCGTAGCAGCGGGTGATGTCGCGGTGCATGGCGTCCTCATCGTGCATCAGGCGGAAGCCGTCCACACCGAGCGAGCGCACATAACGGTCGACCTGTCCTATTCCGCCCGCCATGCGTATGAGTATGTCGCAGGCGTTGTTGTCGCTTTCCGCCACGCTGTATCTCATCAGTCCGGCAAGCGTGATGTCGACGTCTCCCGACGGACGGGCGTCCCTCAGCGGACTGTAAGTGTTCTCGCGCAGCATGGCTCTCTCAACATGCACCACGGTGTCGAGGCTTGTACCGCTTGCCGACATGTCGGCAAGCACCTTCATGGCGACATGTACCTTGAACACGCTCATGAGCGGAAAGCGCACCCGCGCGTTCATTACATAACTGAAGTCACCGCATTCAGCCGACACTCCGACGGTCATCCGTCTGCCCGAAAGGATGGAGTCAATGCGCTCCGCGAGGGATGACGTCGTGACGGCACACCACAGACGGCAAGGCAGGAGTGTGACGGCGAAGAGGAAAAACAGACGTGTAAGATTTATCATATGTATATAAATATGGTGCAAAGATAATGCAAGGCGAGTGCAACAGCAAGTCGGAAAAACGAAGTTTTGCCGGACTTGATACTGCCGAGCCGAAGCTTATCTTATGCAAAGATAATACAAATGAGAGGAAAAGAAAGCACATTACGGAAGATAAAAACAATGGCGCCAGCCTGTAGAGACGCAAAATCTTGCGTCTCACGAGGAAGGAATGCGCTGACGGGAGATATGTTATTGATATTACACATTGGTATGGGTAGGACGGGAGACGCAAGATTTTGCGTCTCTACTTTTGGGGCGCGAGTATTATATATATGATTTAACGATACATAAAAACTATGGCGCGAGCCTGTAACGATGCAAAATCTTGCGTCTCACGATTAACCCATTGCAAGGTGAGGACACTGTTGCGTGTTGTCCTTCAATGCTGTTTTTAATCGGGAGACGCAAGATTTTGCGTCTCTACTCAGGCTCGCGCCATGATAATCACAAGCATGTCACAGTGCGTCAGTCGTCATATTCCTTATGCAGGAGCGTCCCCGCAGCGTTTATGACATACTGCACCTCCATGCGGGCGGTCTCTATCTCAATGGTGTAAATGGTGTCGGAAGGTTTCTCCTTGACCTCTATCTCCATGTTCACCTTACGGAAGTCCTTGTCAGCCTCGAGCGTGGCGCGCACAGCCTGCGGCAGGGCGTCGTAGCTGTAAAGGTCGTACTCGGTCTCCACCCATTCGCTTCTGCCGTTGAACTTCACCTCCTTTATCAGTCCGTCGTGCTTTATCTTTATCTCCAGCAGACCGTCGTCATACTCCTTTCCTATCACTACCGCACCGTTGTATTTCTGTTCGATGAATGTCAGGAGGTCTTCGGCAACGGGCACCTTACCGCCCTCTCCGCCGGAGATGTCAGGATTCTGCGGACGGTCGATGAACGTTCCGTCGGCACTGATGTACACGTCGGTCTCGTCGTCCCACGCGCTCCGTATGCGCTCAAGTTCAAAACAGTAGTAGTGGTTTGTGGCAGACAGGAACTCCTCGGCGTCGTCCACGCGCCATTCTCCGGTGCTGTACTTGCCGGTGAGAGCACTGAGCACCACCTCAGGAACGAGTCTGGCGTAGTTCCGTCCTAAGTCGGTCTTGGTGTAGACCCACTGTCCTGACGAGTCGAACACCGCCTCATACTTCAGTCCTCCGTGCACGAACTCTATCTCTGTGGAGTTGTGCTCGCGCTCGATATCCACCATGCGGGCTCCCGGATAGTTTTGTGTGAGCCATGCGCTGATGGCGTCAGACGGTGTCTGCGGCAGGTAGTCGTGATAGTCGTTGTCCTTCTCCACGTCTGCGATTTCCTTCACGAGTATGCCGTCGGCGGTGTAGTAGAGATCCATCTCGGTCTCGACGCCCGACTCCTTTTTCTCCACCTGTATCACATAGAGAGCCTCGGCGTTTCCCGGTCTTTGCAGATAGTCCACCTCATCGTCGGTCACCCACGGTGACTTGGAATAGTCGCTTGCCTCGAAAGCGGTCTTCACGGCATCGGGAATCATGGCGTAAGGCATCTCTATCTCGGTCATGTTCCACTTTCCCGTGCCCCATTCAAACCATGCCGTATGGTCTTTGGCAGCGGCTTTCTGTCCGTTTGTGGTGAAGCTGGCAACGGCATACGAGTTGTATTTCTTAGCCCACGTGACGTTCGTGGCGTCCGGATATTTCTCGTCAAACTCAGCCAACACAGCCTTGGGCACCTGACTCTCGCTCAGACGTCCGTCGTCAAAAGAATCATTGTTGTCACACGATAACATGATGAACATCGCCATCATGAGTGTCAGAATAGTGAATCTTCCTTTCATACGCATAAGTTTTTATTTTACATTATTATTGTTCTTTTATGCCGCAAAAATATCACCCAATTCTGAAAAGAATCTGAAATACGCACCAAAATTCATTATTTTTTATCTCAAATAGAATAATATATAATCATATATAAGATGGGGCATTCGCCTTATTTCGACCGCGCGAGCCTGTAGAGACGCAAGATTTTGCATCTCACGAGGGAGGTGTGAGCTTACAGGCGGGAAGTCATTGATATCATATATTGCTATGGGCTGGACGGGAGACGCAAGATTTTGCGTCTCTACTTTAGGGGAGCGAGTATTACAAATACGGTTTACCTATACATTAAAATTATCGCGCCAGCATGTAGAGACGCAAGATTTTGCGTCTCACGAGGGAGGTGTGAGCTGGCGGAGGGGATGGCATTGACATCACATATTGGTATGGGCTGGACGGGAGACGCAAGATTTTGCGTCTCTACTTTTGGGGAGCGAGTATTATAAATATGATTTATCCATAACGGGAACGGAAACCGATATACGCCAGACATTCATTGTCTGCGATATGGACATGCCGCCATAGACTATGCGCTACAAAAAAGTCCGGCAGCCGTAAACCGGTGCCGGACCGTTCTTTACTGCCGTTATGAAAAACAGGACAGCAATGAAAAAACAAAGCAAACTATCTACAAATAATTATTTATCATGTCATCCGCCGGCTGACACCCGTCATCCAACGCCCCAGAACATCACCACAGCCTGTTGAGCTGATACTGGAACAGCCGGTAATGAATGCTGTTGAACTAAGACGTATTATGCTCCAGACCTATATAAATGGAACAATGGACATCACCGTACAGTTTTATACCGATTATTGCGGGAACTGGAATCCGCCGTCCTTAGAGTCTTCAGCTTTCGCTGCAACCCATATAACGTTAGACGGAATGTCCAAATTGCCCTTCAACTTCAGATTCCATTTATTATAATTTATGCCTATTAGCTCTTTCAAATATACGTTTGCAGACATAACACGTTCATTTGTACAGTTCTCCGTAAAGGAATAAGCAACAATTGTTGAAATATTAATCGGGGTATTATCCTCAGTAAATGCATAACGATTTCCGTTTTTAAACTCACCTTTTTTATAATCCAAACGTAGTCGTTTTACATACTGAAATAAATTCGTCACAGGTGAATACCATAATCCTTTGGAAATTTCCATATCATCAGTTCCGAACATATACATAGCATTGAGGTCATAACTTGCCTTAGGAGGAATAGAGATGACTCGTTGTGCATACGTAACGGTGCTGGCACCTTTCGTGCTGCCACCACCCACATTCACTCCTCCTGCCAACTGACCTATCGTACCACCGATATTCAATGCGCCCGCAACGCTACCGAGATTCACGCCCGCACCTGACGAGGAGGAAGAACTTGATGTCGTGGAAGAAGGCACATAATAACAGAATGATTGCCCCATTCGAACAAAGAAACTGTTTCCGAGGTCTATATACACTGTGCGGTCAGACTTGTTTTCCACACGTACTGATATGGCTGGATTACGCATCTCATATACAAAACCATTGCTATGAGCAGAAAAAGTAGCCGGTTCATTTTTATTAGGCCACAACATTCCATGTATGATACTTATCCTCACGTTACCGTCATCAAGTACAGAGCCGTCCTTCACTCCGAGATTAACCAATGCTAAATTAGCGTCTTCTTTCTCCTCACCTTCCTTAGGCTGATACGTTATCTCCGCATTCACCTGAGCCAATGCCTCCTCGTTGGCTTTCCTCGCGGCATCGTCCAAATCCGTCACCTTCACCATCACCGGACCCTCTCCCGCCGGTTCGGCTGCTGCCGGAGCCTGCTTTGCCGCCGGCTGAGCGTCCTCATACAGGTTCAACGTGGAGCCGTCCTGACGCTTCACCATCAGCACCTTGTCCTTCTCCATGCGCTTGATGTCGGCATCGGTCTTATTCTCCGTGTTGTAGAAAACATACTTGTCGCTCACTTCCACATTCCATCCTTGGAGCACGTCACCGTTCTTCGTGATGATCTTATCCTGTGCCACGGCAGGCATGAAAGCCATGAATGCCGCAAAGACAGTTGAGACCAGAATCTTGAAATCGTTCATATTATAATCGTTTTATATTGTCCCTGCAATCTGCTGACGGACATATGACTGCCCGACAACACGGGTAACATGAAAAAGGAATGCCCGAGTATCACCTCTGCCTGCACGAGTTTTTATTTTTCCATAGTGAATGCAAGCCGACAGTGACGTCAGACATTCCATATCAGGAAAGTCTCGCCATGAGAGGCGGATGAGAATACCGTCTCTGCGTATGTCCGCATACAGGATGCTGTTACGCGCTCCATACATGCCTGCGCAACCGCTTCGGAGAAACGGTGGAGTCGCGTGAGACGCACGGCATCTGTATGCGCAAAGTTAGGAAAACAAAAGAAAAAATGCAACCACGGTCGGAGCGGGCGTGCACCGTACGCGCTCCAACCGTGCCCGAACGGGAGAAAAACGTGACTATGCGGTAATTAAAACACACCGGGGAAATGACCGATGCTTCACGCGCACCACTGTCTGACGCCATACAGCCTGCCGCACTGTGCCGCCGAAGAGCCGCACCGGCAGTTCACAGCAGTTTCAGAGCCTCCTTTATCTCCGAATAGTGACGTCGGCTCGCCATTATCTCAAGATTGTTGAACGGCGGGAAGAGCACACACCTGAGCGTGGTGTACTCCACCGATGCGAGGTAGTCGATGTTGAGAATACAGTTGGAGCTGACCTTCACAAACGTACTGCTCATAGCGAGTATTTCCTTCGCCTTGGTGGTGCGGCGCAGGCGGTGCTCCTCCATGCTGGTAAGAACAATGACCCAGCAGCGGCTCTCGTCATAGCGGAAAAAGAGAATCTCGCGACGCCGGAGCAGCATGAGACGGTCTACGGTCTGCACGGCGAAGCGGTCGCCAGAGACAACGTCGGGTGCCTGCGGTGCCGCCACACCTCTGCCGCTACGCCTGTCGTCCCTCACACGCTCTATTATGGCGCGCAGCTCTTCGGTGGTATATGGTTTGAGAAGATAGTCGAACGCCGAGGCGCGCAGCGCGTCGATAAGGTACTTGTCGTATGCCGTGTAGAACACCACGTGCATGTTGCTGCCCATGAGAGGTCTCATCTCCTTCATCAGCTCTATGCCGCTCGTGCCCGGCATCTCCACGTCAACGAAAATAATATCGGGCTGATGGCGCATTATGCTGCGCCTCGCCTTCCCGACACTTGTCTGTGTGTCGGCAACGACAATGTCGTCGTAAGCCAGCAGGTCAGCCTCCAAGGCACGTATGGCTCCTGGTTCGTCATCGATGATGACGGCTGACATCACTTTATTGTTCATAGGTCTTTTTATGTGTTATAGGTTGAACTGATAGCTATAAGGTATGTATATTGTGACGAGAGTGCCACGCTCTCCCGCATCCGAAAGGTTGCGTATGTCGAACCGCATCTTCACGGTGTTTCTCGCGTTGAGCATCTCCACCGTGCGGTAGAGCATCTTCAGACCGTTTCCAGTGCCGCGTTCCGAGTTGCTGTGCGCGCCGGGATTGTATCCGCATCCGTTGTCGCGGATGCTCACAAGCGCTCCCCTGTCCCTGCCGTCGATGCTCACCGTTATCTCCCCACAGCCTTCCATGCCGTCGAAGGCGTACTTCAAGGCATTCTCCACGGGAATCTGTATGCACATAGTGGGCACGAGGATGCCCGTGTCCACAGTCTCGTCCACATGCCAAGAGACATGCGGCGTCACCGGATTGGTCTGCTCGCGGAGACTCACGAAGTCCTTAACAACCTCCATCTCCTCGGCAAGTGTCATCGCCATCTTGTCTGATGCGAGCAGGTTTGAGCGCAACACCTTCACGAAGAGCTGCATCTTATGCGACAGTTCCTCATACTGCCTCATAGCCGGCATGATGGCGTTGAGCACGTTGAGCGTGAAATGCGGTGATATGCGGTTCTTCACATTGTCCATGCGAAGCCTTGTAACCAGAGCGAGCTGACGGGCATATATGCGCTCGTTCTTGCGCCGCACGTATACGAACACCAGCACCGCCCCGAGCACGACAATGAGGAGCAGGGCGACGATGAAGACGATGGTGGTGTGCTGTTCGGACAGCTGCACGTTCTTTCCGGCTATGAGTATGTCACGCTTCAGGAGCGTTGTGTCCTGCCGGTAGCGGTAGTCTATCTCCGCGATGCTGTTCATGTGTCGCTCGTTGCGTATCGAGTCGTTGTATTTCTCCACCATTTCCCTGTACATGTAAGCCTTGCGCCAGTCGCCCTGACGCTCGTAATACTCCATCAGACGCTTGTTGTGAAGATACATGTAAGAAGGTCCCACGCGCTCGGGATTGTAAGGCTTTGACAGATACATGCCCGCCTCGTCGAGCCTGTGCTCGTTGAGTGCGAGCGCAGCCTGCAGGCTGTTGAGATAGAACATGGCGTCCTCGTTTGCCTGCGGAGCCTGAGCGAAATGCGCATACGACTTGTCCAGATAGAAGTGAGCGGAGTCGTAACGTCCCAGTAGAGTGTATATCTCACCGATGTTGGCCTCCGTAAGCGCGTCGAGCGACGGCTGGCTGAACTTTCTGACTATGCCGTATGCCTTCATGAAGCACTCCAGTGCCTCTGTGTAACGTTCCTCGAAGTAGTAGCAGTTGCCCTTGGAGTTAAGGAAGTAATACTCCTCATACTCCAGCCTTTCCTCCGGATTGCGCTCCGCCATGTCGAAATAATGATGTGCCTGAGAGAAGTTATGCATGTCCGCATACACCTGTGCCAGACCGACATATATGCTGAACCTCACCTTCTCCGAGCCCAGTGAGTCAGCCACCCACAATGCTTTGCGGTAGTAACGTGCCGCACTGTCCCAGTCGCCTTTCTGTCTGTACTCGTCCGCAAGGTTTATGCAGATGTTCTCAAGCTCGCGCCGGTCGGAGGTGCGGTAGAGCGCGTCGTAGGCGTGATGAAGGCATGCTATGGACGAGTCGCGCATGTTCATGCCCAGCAACAGCGCGCGGCGATGATTCCAGCACATGGCTTCCAGAGCCTCACACCCCTCGTGCGAACGGGCATAAGCCATCACCTTGCGGTTGATGCCGACAGCATCCGGGGTATTCCCCATAAGGTGGCGGCAGTATCCGGCAAACAGTTCCAGCCTGTAATACGACATACTGTCGGTCAGTCCTTTCTGTGCTTCGCGGAACCGTTTCTCCATCAGGTCAGGATTGGTATATACAGAATCGAAACGCGATATGAGCAGTGTGTCTATGCGTTCTCTCTCCGCTATCACACCGGTCTGTCCGGCATGTCCGCACGACAGCATTCCGAGAAGCGTCATGCACATGCCTATGATTGTCTTGGAGTATCTCTTTTGTCTTTCCATACACGGTTCAAGGGTTTTCCCTTTTCTATTTATGGTTTGCATACATCAGGCGGAGGAGCGCGGCGAATGTAGCATATCACCACGCTTAAAATGTTTCCCTCCTTTAAAATAATAGTACAAATATACAACAAAAAATCGGAAAAATACAAACCAAACGTACTTCATCGCCTTTTTTTAAAGGCATCCGACACATGAAAACTCAAAATTAAGCCATATTATTACATATTATACACGAAAATCGTTCATATAAATCCGCGCCAGCATAAATGCAAGAACAACATATGAAATATGCGCGCCGTTCACACCATATTATATATATAGCATGATGTAATAATATATATAGTATGATGTAATAATATATATGGCATGATGTAAAGCCTAAGACGGCTCATCGGAAAAAGGAGATTCATGGCGCGGAACCGTGCGTTCCGCGAGATGGAAAAGCACTGACGGGCAGGATGATGTTGTGATTACATATTGGTATGGAGTGGTCGGGAGACGCAAGATTTTGCGTCTCTACTGGGTGGGCGGCATTATGACGGACGGGGAAAACACCTGAAATGAGGTGCGGTATGGCATTCATGGCATGAATATGAAATAAAAAAAGCGTCACAACCAAGCCTTAATGAAAAACAGACATGGTTGTGACGGATTGTAGAATGAGCAGTCTTATGCTCAGAGCTCCTCGTTCTCAGGACGGAGCTTGCGCACAGTTTCGGCAGCGCGCCACATTTCTTTCTCACGCATAGCCTTCAGTTCGGCGTTGAGTTTCTCACGATAGTCGGGCTGCGAGTTGCTGTCGATGGAAATCTGCGCCTCGTTGCCTGTCTTCACGGAAAGATAAAGCCACTCCATGACAGGCTTTATAGCGTCGCGGAAACGTGGTGCCCAGTCGAGCGCGCCACGTTGTGCGGTGGTGGAGCAATTGGCGTACATCCAGTCCATTCCCTTAGCCGCGAAGAGCGGCATGAGGCTCTGGGTGAGTTCCTCCACAGTCTCGTTGAAAGCCTCCGACGGTGAATGTCCGTGCTCGCGCAGCACCTCATACTGCGCCTCGAGCAGTCCTTCGATGGCACCCATGAGCGATCCGCGCTCACCGGTAAGGTCGCTTGTAGCCTCGCGCTGGAACGTTGTCTTGAACAGATAGCCCGCGCCTATGCCTATGCCGAAGGCTATAGCCTTGTCCTCAGCCCTGCCCGACGCATCCTGATATACGGCATACGAGCAGTTCAGTCCGCGTCCCTCGAGGAACATCGAGCGCAGCGATGTGCCCGAGCCTTTGGGCGCAACCATCATCACATCGACATCATCAGGCGGCACAACGCCCGTGCGGTCGTTCCACGTGATGGCGAATCCGTGCGAGTAATAAAGAGTCTTGCCAGCCGTGAGATAAGGTTTCACCTTAGGCCATACGGCTATCTGTCCGGCGTCAGACAGAAGCATACATATTATCGTACCCTTGTCGGCAGCCTCCTCTATGGAGAACAGCGTTTTACCTGGTACCCATCCGTCCTCCACAGCCTTGTCGTATGTCTTGCCCTGACGCTGCCCCACAATCACGTTGAATCCGTTGTCGCGCAGGTTGCATGCCTGTCCGGGACCCTGAATGCCATAGCCCAGAACCGCTATGGTCTCGTTCTTGAGCACTTCGCGTGCCTTTTCCAATGAAAACTCTTTGCTGGTGACAACTGTTTCCAACACGCCACCGAAATTCAATTCTGCCATATATTCAACTTGTTTTTATGCAACCCGAAGGCCACGGTTTATTATATTATTTCATCAAACGGGGTGGCAAATATAGCAATTTATAAGCTATCAGCCAAATATTCTGTCACTTTTTCACAAATTTAATCTTACAACGGCATGTCTCCGACTCCTTTTCCGCGTCGCCGGAGAGCCTTGTCACGCGCACGCAATACTCATTTTCACCGGTCTGTTCAAGATAAATGTTGAGCCGGTCGCCCATGTACGCCTCCGCAACATAGGCAATGTCGATGCGGCGGATGTCGTTGCACCGGTACCATTCAATGTCCCACAGGTCGAGGATATGCTCTATATATTTCACGCTGTTGAAGTGTCCGTTCACGTCAACGTCGCTGTAGCGAGCCTCGACGGTACGCACCGGAGCAGCCCCATCGTCCATTTTCACGCGCGAGGGCGGCTCTATGGGACACGGCGTCACATCGTCGACATACCCGGCAATGAGTCCGTCGCGCACAGCCATTATGTCAACCGGCTGCCGCGTCACGGTGTCGATCATCGCCCATATGCTCCTTCCATATCCGCACAGCCGTCCGCCGCTGTCCCTCACGGCATAGTTGCGGCTTGTGAAATAGCGTTTCACGTTCTCCACCCATGTGCTTACGGTGATGGTGTCGTAAGCCTCCGGCATGCGTTCCATCTCCATGACGAGGCGCGAGAGCACCCATGTGCGGTGCAAAGGATTGAGGTAGTTCATGCCGAATCCCCTGTCGTTGGAGTGGAAATCGGCTGCATTGAGCAGACTGTTTCCCAGATGTCCGAGGAACATACGGTGTGAGAAATCGCAGTGGAAAGGCTCTACCAGAAAATCATAATTACCTATCTTACTCTTCATTTCCATTGTCGTCGTTGTATTTCTGCCTGTGAAGATAGTCAGCCGCAGGCTCGTCGAAGCTCCTTGTCACGGCTATCCTGCCCGAGCGGCTGTATTGCAGCAGACATCCGAACTTGCTCAGGCAATAATAAAGGTCGGTGACATCCTCGGTCAGTCCGGCATACTGCACGGTGCTGTAAGTAGGGTTCACCTCCATCATACGCGCCCCGTGCCTCCGTATGGTGCGCGATATCTCCGGATTGTCGAGCAGTTTCGGAGTGGATATCTTGTAGAGTCCCACCTCATGGATGAACAGTTCGTCGTCGCGGTAGAAGTCAGCCTTCACCACGTCTATCTTCTTCTCGATGAGCTTTGTTATCTTCTGTATCTGCTCCTCGTCGCTCCACGCCGTGATGGTGTACTTGTGTATGTCGCGTATGCTCGACGCCGACACGTTGAGACTCTCTATGTTTATCTGGCAGCGCGTGAACACAGAGGTTATCTGATTGAGTATTCCGGCGAGGTTCTCAGAATAAACAAGCAATGTATATAAGTTTTTCTCCATTTCCTTCCTGTTGATAGTTATTTTATTTCAAGGAGCATCTCGTCGACGCTGCATCCCGGCGGCGTCATCGGCAGGACATTGTCCTCCTCCCTCACGGCGCACTCGAGCACGTAAGGACCGGGCGTCGAGAGCATGCGTGCGACAGCGTCGTGCAGCGCGTCACGCTCCGTAACGACGGCGTAAGGGATGCCATATCCCCGGCAGACGTGCTCATAAGAGGGGTTGAGCATGTGTGTGAAGGAGTATCGTCTGTTGAAAAACATGTACTGCCACTGGCGCACATTGCCCAGAAAACTGTTGTTGAGCAGTATTATCTTAACGGGTGCCTGCTGTTCCATTATGGTGCCGAGCTCCTGTATGCTCATCTGGAATCCGCCGTCGCCTGTGAAAAGACACACCGTGCGATGAGGCGTTCCGAACGTCGCCCCCACAGCCGCCGGCAGTCCGAACCCCATAGTGCCGAGTCCGCCGCTGGTGACGACGCTCCGCTTGGAGTTGTATCTGAAGTAACGGCACGAGAACATCTGGTTCTGCCCCACATCGTTCACGAGCACCGCGTCGCCGCCTGTCGCCTCAGCCACGGCATTGACCACCTCGCCCATAAGCAGCGGACCGTCGTGCGGATGTATGGCAGGCTGTATGACGCGGGCATCCTCCTCGTCGGCGAGCGGGCGGAAACTGTCTATCCACTCACGGTGACTGTTCTTCTCGAGCAGCCTTGTCACGGCAGGCAGCGACATCTTGCAGTCGCCCAGAACCGCCACATCGGTCTTCACGTTCTTGTCTATCTCGGCGTTGTCGATGTCGAAATGTATTATCTTAGCCTGTCGGGCATAGGTGTCGAGACGCCCCGTCACGCGGTCGCTGAACCTCATTCCGATGGCAATGAGCACGTCGCACTGCTGCTCCTTGACGTTTGGCGCATAGCTGCCGTGCATGCCGAGCATGCCCATATTGAGCGGATGGCCCGACGGAAGAGCCGAGAGTCCGAGCAGCGTGCGCGCCGCCGGTATGTCGGCTTTCTCAAGAAACTCCACCAGCTCGTTGTGCGCGCCGCCCAGCTCGACGCCCTGTCCTACGAGGGCGAGCGGCCGGCGGGCAGAGTTGATGAGTGCGGCGGCACGCGCCACAGCCCCGTCGTCGAGCTTGGGGTAAGGCTCATAGCTGCGCACTGACGTCACCTTGACCGGCTTCCACTCCGTTGTTCCCACCTGCGCGTTCTTCGGGAAGTCGAGCACCACAGGTCCGGGACGTCCCGAACGGGCTATGTAGAACGCCTGACTGACAGCCCACGCAATGTCCTCGGGGCGTCTTATCTGATAGCTCCATTTGGATATAGGCTGCGCTATGCCCACGAGGTCGACCTCCTGAAAGGCGTCCGTGCCGAGCGCGCTTACGCCCACCTGTCCTGCTATGACCACTATGGGAGTGGAGTCCATCATGGCGTCAGCCACTCCGGTGAGAGTGTTCGTGGCTCCGGGACCGCTCGTGACCAGACACACGCCCACCTCACCGCTCACACGGGCATATCCCTCCGCGGCATGGGCAGCCCCCTGCTCGTGGCGCACGAGCACATGGTTGAAGGCATGTCTGTCGCCTACCGTATAATCGTAAAGAGCGTCGAAAACCGGCATTATGGCTCCGCCGGGATAGCCGAAGATGGTTTTCACCCCCTCGTTCTGCAGCGAGCGCATGAGCGCCTCCGCTCCTGTTATAATTTCCTTTGACATTTATATTACTTTTTACTGAGCCGCGCGGAGTGTGATGGAAACGTCTTCCGTCCGCCAGCCCATTGTTTCTAATCTATCAGTCTCACTCCTCCCTTGTCCGCCGAGCTTACGCTCCGTGCGTATGCCTTCAGCGCGCGGCTCACCTCGCGGGTGCGTCTCAATGGTCTCTGCGGGCGCGCCTGCAGCACGGCATCGGTGAGGCGCACGTTTATGGAGCGCGAAGGTATGTCGATGTCGATGATGTCGCCGTCCATGATCTTTCCGATGTTGCCCCCCGCCGCAGCCTCAGGCGATATGTGCCCGATGCTCAGTCCGCTTGTCCCTCCGGAGAACCTGCCGTCGGTGATGAGCGCGCATTCCTTGCCGAGATGCATGCTCTTGATGTATGACGTGGGATAGAGCATCTCCTGCATGCCCGGTCCGCCCTTCGGTCCCTCGTGTGTGATGACCACGCAGTCGCCCTTTCTCACCTTTCCGCCCAGTATGGCGTCGCACGCATCTTCCTGCGAGTCGAACACCCGCGCCGGACCGCTGAACTTCCACAGCGAAGGGTCCACGCCGGCAGTCTTCACCACACATCCGTCCTGCGCGATGTTGCCGAAGAGCACCGCAAGCCCCCCGTCCTTGGTGTAGGCGTGCTCCAGAGAGCGTATGCATCCTGAGACGCGGTCGGTGTCGAGCGTCTCCCACTCGCTGTCCTGACTGCCCATGACGGTGGAGAACCGCCTGCCGGGCGCGCTGCGGTAGATGCGCAGAGCCTCAGCATCGGCATCACCGCGAGTGATGTCATATTTCGCCATCGCTCCGGCGAGCGTCATTCCGTCGACGCGCCTCACCGAGGCGTCGACCAGTCCGCCCTTGTCCAGCTCGTTCATTATACCGAGTATGCCTCCCGCACGGTTGCACTCCTGCACGCTGTATTTCTGAGTGTTGGGCGCGAGCATGCAAAGGCAGGGCACCTTACGGCTGAGACGGTCGATGTCTTTCATGCTGAAGTCCACCCCAGCCTCGTTTGCCACGGCAAGCAGATGGAGCACTGTGTTAGTGCTTCCGCCCATTGCTATGTCGAGAGTCATGGCGTTGAGGAAAGCCGCACGTGTGGCGATGCTCCGCGGCAATACGCCCTCGTCGCCGTCCTCATAGTATGCCAGCGCGTTTCTCACGATGAGACGGGCAGCGTCGCGGAACAGTCTGACGCGGTTGGCATGCGTCGCGAGAACCGTGCCGTTGCCCGGCAGGGCGAGTCCTATCGCCTCCGTGAGCGAGTTCATGGAGTTGGCGGTGAACATGCCCGAGCAGCTTCCGCATCCCGGACAGGCGCACTCCTCTATACGGCTCATCTCCTCGTCGCTCACCGAAGGGTCGGCACCCTTCACCATGGCAGTGATGAGGTCGGCGTTCTCACCGCGCCACCGTCCTGCCTCCATCGGTCCTCCGGAGCAGAAGACGGTGGGAATGTTGAGCCTCATGGCAGCCATGAGCATGCCCGGTGTCACCTTGTCGCAGTTGGATATGCATATCATGGCGTCAGCCTTATGCGCGTTCACCATATACTCCACGGAGTCGGCGATGATGTCGCGCGACGGAAGCGAATAGAGCATACCGTCGTGTCCCATGGCAATGCCGTCGTCTATGGCTATGGTGTTGAACTCGGCGGCATAGCAGCCCATGCTTTCTATCTCTTTCTTCACTATCTGTCCGATTTCGTGCAGATGCGTATGTCCCGGCACAAACTGCGTGAACGAGTTCACCACAGCTATCACGGGCTTTCCGAACTGCTCCCGCCTCATGCCGGCGGCGACCCACAGTGCCCTGGCTCCCGCCATGCGCCTGCCCTCTGTACATACTGAGCTTCTCAACTTGTGTTTCATATCTGTTCTCCCTTCCTGCCACATGCCGCGCTACGCGGAAATCTCCGATGCGGCGGCACGGCGATAAAATAAAAATGACAGACACATCCGTGAGTCTCACCACTCCGGCATGCCGGACGGTATGCCGACTCACGGACGGTCTGGCTGCAAAGGTAGTCAGTTTTTGTGTAAAGAACAAACAAACCGTCATTATTTATTCTGCAAAACAATCAAATTAACAACAAAATGACGTAAAATATTACAATCAAGAAGAAAATAACGCACATCCGGAGGCTTTTTGTGCAATATACCGACCGGCTGAATGGCACACATGTGCCTCCTGCGGCACTCCTCAGACAGCCCGCCGAAGGTCACGCACGTATATTGGCACGCCTTGACCCGAACAGGTCATCATACCGCCAGAGCAAGCGTTCTGAACTGACTGCCAACCGCTCATTCCTCTTCCGCAACGCTGACGCAACTTCTATCGCCAGCAAAAAGACGGCGGAAACGCATATTTATGCACTGTGCGGAAGTAAAATATTTTGACAACCGTTTTTCGTGAAACAGATTACGGAAAACCGCCGGACACCGCCCCATACCCCCATAATGACGTTACGGACACACCGGAAAACAATGCCGGAGCAACGGCGGAGCACGTTCGGAAAGCCCGAACATGCCTTACGGCACTCCCGAAAAGCCCGTCCGGCACCATGACAAAGACCGTATCGCACCGCCAAACAGCCTCTTCCGCAAGTCAATAAAGCCCATCCTGCGACACGGAAAAGGCGCGACAATCTGACTACACCACATAAACGGCTGTATATCAAAGCATTGCGAAAACCGCTTAAAACCCGCGTATTTCCGGCAGGAAATGCTTTTGAACGAAAACACACGATTCTCGCGAGGTTGACAACATATAAATATGCATACACATGACAAATTCCGCATATTTATGCAAAAGCGGCGATTTGCCGTCAGCAGTATCACATGCCGGTGACAGACATACGGGTTTTGTCTTTAAACCTCAATCGGTCAATAGAACGCCGAATATACATCCAAGGTTTATCGTCAGCCCTTCATCCTTCTTCCGCACTGCTGCCGCCATCCTGTCTTTCGCTTTTTCACAGTGTAACCCGCCACATATTCAATAAAGCTGAAGACAATCCGGCTGACAGCAGTATGAGTTATGAAGGGATGTCTAATGACCTGTTCGGGTAAAAAAGATGCGGCATACCACATTCAGATAAAGCAGGAAACCATATGATGGCAGCAGCACGGAAGATGTTATCGTTTCTTGTCAACAAACACCATGGCGTTACGCTCGTCGGCAATGATGCTTATATAACGGTCGTACTCACGCAGCACGTCTGCCGTAATCTCCTCTTTGCTGAGATACTGTATGTCATTTCCCGCGCGTCCGTCGGTATAATAGGTGACGGGGACATACTGCATACCGTCATCGACATCGGGTGTGTTGTCCTCATCTATGAGATAATCGGATATGCGCTGCTTCTCCGTAGTGACGCCATAACGGAAATTGCGTATGCGCTCATGAGGGATGTTCAGCTCTATGGAAAGCGGTCCTTTCCTGCCTCTGAGTATGTCTGCCTGTATGCCATACTTCGAGAACTCAGTCTGAAGTTCGCTGAACGCCGGCTCCACATTGTCTCTGAAGAAACGCTTTATGTCGCTTTTCTTATGGAAGGTGACAATCTGCCGCAGGCGCAGCTGCCAGTTCTCACCGTTCCATGTCCTGCTTCCGTAAGGCATGTGGGCGGAGTTGTAGAGTCCGTCGGTGCGCAAAGCCTTGAACAGGCACAGACAGAGCACAAGCATAATCAAGCCGAATGGCAAGGCGGAGATGAGCGTCATGGTCTGAAGCGACTTCAGTCCGCCGGCATAGATGAGCGCCATCGTGATGATTGCCATCAACGCTCCCCAGAACACGTTCTGCCATTTGGGCGAGTGAGGATGATTGGATGTGGAGATGCTGTTCATGACAAGGATGCCCGAATCAGCCGATGTGACAAAGAAGATGGCAATCATCGCTACAGCCAGCACGCAAATTGCCTTAGCCATGGGGAAGCTCTCGAAGAAGGAGAACAGCAGGATGTCGGGATTGTCCACGAGCCTGCTCAACGCTCCGCCCACAACATTCCGGTCTATCCAGATGGCTCCGTTGCCGAACACAGTCATCCAAAGAAAGATGAACAGTGACGGCACCAGCAGCACCGCCAGCACATACTCGCGGATGGTGCGCCCCTTTGATATGCGGGCGATGAACAGACCCACGAACGGTGCCCAGCTTATCCACCACGCCCAGAACATAACTGTCCAGTTGGTGAACCATCCTCTGCCCGCCTTCTCGAAGGCGAAGGTGTTGAACGTGAGGGTGGCGAAATTCTCTATGTAATTGCCAACTCCCTCAAGGAAAGCGCTCAGGAGAAACGTGGTGGGACCAAGAAACAGCACGAAAAGCAGCATTACTATAGCCGCACCGATATTTATCTCGCTGAGCCGTTTCACCCCTTTGTTCACTCCGGCAACGGCAGAGCTTATCGCCAGCGCGCTGACAACGATGATGATGGCGCACTGGAAAAGGAAGTCGGAATGGCGCAGCAAGCCCAGATGAACAAGTCCGGCATTGAGCTGCATGACTCCGAAGCCCATCGAGGTGGATATTCCGAAGAACGTGCTTACCAGCGCGAAGATGTCGACAACGTCGCCTATCCAACCGTGTATCCTGTCACCCAGAATGGGATAAAGCCCGCTGCGGATGCTGAGAGGCAGTTTATAGCGGAATGAGAAATATGCAAGGACAAGCCCCATCACGGCAAATATCGCCCAAGCATGTATTCCCCAATGGAAGAATGTGGCGAGCTGCGCGTCCTTGGCATGGTTCGCAATCTCGGGAAGAGCGGGATAGACATAGTGTGACATGGGCTCGGCAACACCGAAATACATCAGTCCTATGCCCATGCCTGCGGCAAAGAGCATTGATATCCATGAGAAGAAGGAGTACTGTGGCTCGGAGTTGTCTGCCCCAAGACGTATATTCCCCATCTTGCTGAACGTCAGAACAAGCAGAGAGATGACAAAAAACGACACCAGAAGTATATAGACCCAGCTCATGTGTCTGTATACGCTGTCCTGTATGTTTGTCAATGCCGTGTTGACCGTATCAGGGAAAAAAGCCGCCACCAGCGATAAAATGATAAGTACAAGCAGCCCGGGATAGGCTACATTTTTTGCAAATGTTGTTTTTGTATTAAGTGTATTCATCATGTCTGAAATATATTATCTTAAATAAAGAATGCAGCAGAGTGAGCCGCACATCATACATGCAAAACAATGAAAGAACCCGAATGCGTTTCTTTCACACTGAATGCAAATATACAAAAAACATTTCAAAACAGACGGTTTAAGTGCATATAAAATGAAATAACATACTATATATAACAATATATGTGACACATAGAAAAACCGAAAGCATGAAAAGGAGCATGGCGGAATGACGTGTATTCATCTCCAAAAGTCATACACAATCCTGTTCGGGAGAAAAAGACATACCCTGCTATACGCCATAAAAGCCACGCTCATGGCACAGACGTCAGACGTGGCGCAATGTGAGGAAGCGGCGCAAAAGCACACATTCCTTTTCCATGAAGTAATGTTTCAGACACGTCAGCCCGGATTGCGAGACAGCGGCATGAATGAAACGGCATGCAAGGCGCGACGATGTGCGACGGCTGAACACGAACAGCCCGCCACACTACCGGCGATTCTTTTCCTTGGCGGGGAAGAGTCTGGCTTTCAGCCACGCCCTTACAGGCAGGTCGTACAACTTGTATGCAGCCCATGCATTTGCCACTGCCATAACATAAACACACACAGCCACAGCCACATGTGTAGACAGCGGCGCGTCGGGATGATAATAAACCCACGACTTCTGAAGATATACCAGCGGGAAATGGGTGATGTAAAGCGGATAGGACAACTCTCCGAAAAACCTGCATACGGCAGAAGAGCGACCTGTAACGCGGCTTCCCGCTCCCACGGATACAATAGAGGGGAACAGCAGCAATATGACAACAGCCTCATAAACTCCGTTCATCCATAAACTGTCCGCACCTCCCACACGCGGCATCACGGGGACTGCGGCTATCAGTGCCGAGCACAGCCAGAAGCCTCCTCTCACCTTTATGAGCCTGTTTGCGCGAGAGAGAAGCAGTCCGGCAAAGAACGGATAAAGCAGTCGGGTGCTGCCTATAAGGAGCTGGTCCGGCGACAGACTCCATCCGCCTATCACAGTGAAAGCCTCAGCGGTGCGGTTTTCCCACACTCCCAGCCAGTCTACATTGAGGCAAAGAAGCAGCGTCATCACACCGAAAAGCACCACACACACCGAGAGCCACAGTTTTGTAAACCTGCGTATGACAAGTGCGTAAAGAATATTGGCAAGATACTCCCATTGCAAGGACCACACCGGTCCGTTCAGCGGATTGGTCTCCGCCCATCCGCGTATGTCCCACGAAGCGGGCATGGGAACGATGGTGCAGCACCACAGGAAGACAAGTATCAGCATCCACCAAGGAGTCTGGTCGACAAGAGGGAACTGGTCCTGACATCCCGTGAAATAAAACATAAGCGCACCAAAGGCGCAACCGTAAACAACCATAGGATGCAGTCTTATGACACGACGCTTGAAGAAGCTCCATACAGTCATCCTGTCCCAGCGGTCGTCATAGGCATATCCGATGACAAAACCTGAAAGAACGAAGAAGAAATCCACAGCGAGATAGCCATGGTTTATAATCTGACCGGCAGCGGCGAACGCATCATCGGCGACACACGCGAGAAGTTCAAGGCAGGGGAAATATGGCTGATTGTTCCCGGTATGCCGCACCAGTGGATATTCAATCCAGACGACACCGACAGCGAGGGCAACATAGAAAACATCACAATAATATATCCCGCAGACCTGCCCGAACGGCTCGCACGGCTCTTCCCCGAATATAATGTGCTTGCAGAGCGGTACGGACGCATGGACAAATCGGTCATGTTCGGCAACAAAGACAGTGAATTTATAGGCGCATGCCTAAGAAGAATGGAGGATGAGACTGCGGCTGAAAGAATGAGCACACTGATATTTCTGCTGACCGCAATACTGAAAAGCAGAGACCTCACATATGCCCGTCACCATCTGAAAGACTCGTCACCGGCAGAGAAAGCCAAGCAAATAAAGACTTTCATTAACTGTAACTTCCCGAAGGACATCACCATTGACATGATTGCCGCGCACATGAAGATGAACCGCAGCATTGTCTGCTCGACATTCAAGCGGCATACCGGCACAACCATCATCAGCTATCTCACAAAACGAAGAGTGCGTGAGGCGTGCGACCCGCTGATGTCTAAGAAATACACCGTGGCGGAATGCTGCTACAAAAGCGGATTCAACGATGTGCCGCACTTCAACAGGGTGTTCAGGAAAATGACAGGAATGACACCTAACCAGTTCAGAAAACAGAACGGCGTGAAAGGAAAACGAGACATGAACGATTCATGATTACGTCGAAACGCATCACAGTTCAGACTGATACCGCACGCTTGTCAGACTGCCTGTCTTCTGCTTTTACATTGGCGGACAACACCGGGATAAGTTCACCCACGCTCCGTCCTGCCCGGCAAAAGGGAGGAAAGCGTACGTGCGACCTTGAGTATATACAATGCAAAAACCGTGGTGGCGACCGCCATCGTTTTCTCAAAAACATATCCGGTACGGCATGAATGCAGAGCATGTGAGGAAATTAAGGACAATAGCGAAAGGATTGGGATGATTCAAACAATAAGTCATCATAAGAATATCAGTATCCAATCACAATAGTTCAAAATAAAACAAGCACAAAAGAATAAAGCAAACAAGCGCAGAAACACAAAGCGTTCCGGCGCAAAAACACAAAACAACGACGGTATGTATAGATAACAACCATTATCTTGGAGAGAAATGTTTCATAAAATGAGATACTTATACAGAATAGCAGATAAAATACTGCAAGAACATCTGGAAACGTTTGGAGTTGTACTGATAGAAGGTCCAAAATGAACCGGCAAAACGACAACAGTTGAGTAACAAGCCAAAAACGTGATTAAGTTACAGGATTCTGACAAAGCCCATGAATACCTGACAAAGGCGACAACCAATACTTCGTTATTTTTGAAAGGAGGTTTTGTTTCCAGACCCAGTAATGGTAGCTTGAAGCGAACAGTTTTATGATAAACTTTTTCATTATTTATATGTTTCTGCATTACATATATTCATCAAGTTTTTATTTCACCTCTGCCGACCCAATAACGACAGTTTACTGCCATTATTTTCTTTAATGTCAGTCGTATGCTGTTTTTAAGACAGAATTATTTACGTCTATTAATTCAGAACAAATCTGCCTATTTGTTTCCGGGCAGTACATGCAGGCATTTCCTATATTATTAAATTCATTACATCAAATACCGTAAAGAACCTGTTCGTTTTTACCGCATAGCGCGCTATACAGAAAAACAAAATAAGATTGGCATATAGCAACAAAAAAAAGAACGAGTGATAGAGATAATATCCCGCCTTAGTCTGTCTGCGCTCAACGAGGGCGACACATCTTACCGGGAATATACGCTTAAGCAGACGTCTGATAATCTCAACACTCACCACTACAGCTATTATCGGTGTTAACCAACCTATTTTAAGTGTTATATATAAAAGAAGTCCGCCTGCAAACAGGTCCAGATTCATACCCGTTAAGGTTAACACTAAAGCAATATTATAATATGTATCAATATGCGGGCTATGATTTCTTTTCTGTACCCTCAGCCAATAGTGATAATGTGCTGCTATTATATTTATGATAAACCTTTTCATTATATTTAATATCTGTATTATATATCCTCCCTGCTTTTATACATGAGTCTCTACATTTTTGCCGCAAGACGACATAAGTAGAATAACAAGAATAGGTTACCGTATTCTAATACAATGAATATTGTGTGATATATATAATATTCTGTCTTTGTGAGCCGTCGTTCGGCAAGGTCTATCCTTTTCACAGGAAACATCCGTTTAAGAAGGAGATAGTTGACCTCTATACCTACAAACGGTGCTATGAATATAGCCCACCCACCTATCTTAACAACTATAAAATAGAAAAGATGTCCACCTGTAAGTATATCTAAATTCGTTTCCAATAAAGTAAACGTAAAGGATATGAATAAGAAGGTTCTAGAATATGCATCCTCTCTCTTTTTTTTCCAGAATACCCAATAATGATAACGTGAGGCGAACAGTTTTATGATAAACCTTTTCATTATTTATATGTTTCTGTATTACATATATTCCTCTATTTTTTCGGCTATCTTTTCTGATACGTAATCTACCGTGCCGCTCATGTCGAGAATGGTGAAAACAACCGTTCCTCCCGGACCTAAAACGGTTGCACTTACTGTAATCGCAGTATTTACGATGTTCTTAGGTGACGGATCATTCAAAGTCCGTGCTGCTGACAATGCAACTCCCGTTATACCACATCCTTTAAATGCTGCTTTTGTGAACCGAATATATCCTTGAGCAGTCTTCCCCATCTCACACCCTTTTATCATATCGAAAAGATATTTCTTTACCGAGAAATTGAGCGTGAATCCGTTCACTGCATCAGTCACCGTGTTCACGGCATCTTCATATGCTCCATAAAGATTACGATAGATTGAAGATGCGTCATCGAAAAAGGATATGACATTGTTGTTTGCGGAACTGCAGTTATTTGTGCTGCTATAATAAATGTTCCACTCCGGCATGAAATATCCCATCCCCATGACATATCCTCCCGTCCATGGGTGGTTGAGGTCTGCCATCATTCCCCAAAACTCCTCCTTAGTATACGGATCATTGAACGTGCCGCTGCCGCAGCCTACCAGTTCTCTCTGCTCTCCGTCGGACAGGACAACATAGCTCTGCCGCAGTCCAATGAGATTCATACGTGTTATCTTCTTTTTTTTCAACATTTTTCTTGTGTTTATTTCTTACGTTCAGTAAATATTATCGGTACTTTATATATCACATTCACCGGTGTGCCGTTGAGTGTGCCGGGGAAACTGAGACATAGTTTCCGGATTTATCTGGATTCGTTCTTACTGTCTCATTGTCCATGGCAACACGCTGCATTTTCAGAGTCCCGCATCCGTACGCAGTAATGACGAACACGGGCAATACAAATAAATTTCTCATAATCATAATATAATTTTATAAAGGTAGTCTGTTTTTTATAAAATACATGCCTGCGGCGGCAAGTTTCTGATTCACATTGCTTATATCATAAAAACAATCCATCATCTTCTTATTTACATAATTGATATACTTGTCTGTATCTGTTTTATATAACGACATGTCATACAGAATGTTCCACCATCCGTAATCATACCATAAATCGAGCGCATTGATGTTGCCTTCCACCCGTTTCTTTTCATTTAACACAATGCCATAACGATTGTCCGGATTTAATTTCTCGAAAGTTACAAGGTCACAATACCTGTATCTCTTGTTTGAAACCGACTGTTCCATACCCAAATCACACAGGTGTCTTATTTCTCCTGTCTTTGCTGTGAATGAGCTGTCTGTAGCGCATAACATGTTGCAGACAAACACAATGGAATTGATGAAAGACAGATGAAGTGCCGTATTGCTGTCATGGCATTTCTCCAGATTGTCTTTTACCAATGAGATTAAATCATCTGCACAGCCGACATCTAAACCTTCCGGATAAAACCTCAATCTGTATGACAGGTATATTCCTGGTGAGAACAGCGGAGCAGGATAATTGTCTTCTATAAGGAATTTATCCGGCATGTCTCTCAACAGAACAGCATCAACATGCCCCAATATGTCCTCTCCCTCCGGTTCGACAAAACCGTCGTGCAGCAGACTCACAATGCCACATCCTATTCCTGCCACTCCATCAGTCACACTTGGAGACATTGACGGGTTAAGACTCATGAACACTTCGTCAAGCAGGACGGATGCTGTTTTTGCATAATACTCACAACCCGTATACCTCGAACAATTATAGAAAAACAGACATAGCCCCATTTTCCCATCAAACAGACCCACCTTTTCCGTGTTATCATAATTCGCCATTACTGTATTGGCAATTCTCATCAACAGTGTGCTTTGCATTTTCCTCCGACTGTAATTTCTTTTCAAAGCTCCAATATCTCCGGTTTGAGAAACTTCATTTTCCGCATGCCTTATAGTCTATGGCATTTATGAATAAGTTGATTAACTCATTAACGTGATAGTCGAAAGAGAACCGCATACGGTTTGCCAGCATGTTTGCCGTGAGCGTACGGTGAGTTATCTCATCCTTAAGACTGGCAAGCAACTCGTCATAGTCATCATAGAACAATGCAGCTCCAGCTGCCCCCACAACCTCGTTCACGGCAAGCACATGTCCTTTGTTACGTGGTATGATGACAGGCAATCCGGCTGCGGCATAGGTACATACACGTGCCGGAATGTTGAAGTCGTCCCATGTGGTATGCAACATATTACCATTATTGTAGCTCTTGGCACAATGAAGCCATCCCGCGTCATATTTTGACAGCTCTTCCGTCCAGCGGTCGGACGCCACATGAGGATGGACATGGAAATGATGAGGAGCGATGCGATAACGGCTGATATTCTCACGCTCACGGTCGTCAAAGTAGTTCTCGGTATAGAGATGCACGTGTATGTCATGCTTCGCAAGCCACGCCAGCTGTGACCCGGAGATGCCAATCATTCGTCCGGTCACTACAGTGTGTATGCATCCGTCGGTGTCTGACAGTTTCGGTGAGAAACAGTCTTTGAAAATATCTTTCTTCGGCAGGTCTCCGTCCATACACAGCGTGGGTGCGGACGAAGGCGGAAGAAACTGAGAGAACCATCTTTTCACAGGCTCGTTGAGGAATATGCGCCCTGAGGCATTGTGGTAAAGCCACATGAGTTTCTCGAAGTTGCCCTGACGTAATGCGAGATGAGGACCTTCCTTAAAATGCCACACGAAAGGAATATCCCGGCACTGCCGCATCACCGACCACACAAAAGGAACGCTTCCGAAGTTGAGCATGGCATAGATAATGTCCGGCTTTATCTGACGTACTCTCTCAAGCCATCCGTCTTCAGGTATGTCCTCAACATGCCCGAACGGCAACGGTCCTACTGTAGAGAAAGAAAACACCGGTGATGTGTCCCACAGACCATAGAGTTTATGTCCTGCCTCTTCCAGAGCATATATGCGTTCAGGATTGTACGCAAGTTCGCCTACAAGAAGTATTTTCAAGGGACGCTCACAAAGCACGCATTCCTTTCTGTAGCGGGAATAGAAAGAACCTTCGTCAATGAACTTCTGTTTTGAGACTTTCATGCGGATGGGATTCTTCACCTTATAATAAAGGCGATATTTGTTAAGCCCACCGCCATAACGTTCGCCTGTGATTTTGTGCCGTTGGTGCGGGTGTTGTGTCCAAAAACATGTTATCTCATCAGTACGACCGAATGCGCCTTCTCCGGACACACGTCCCCAGAACATCTGGTATAGATCCTCGGTGACATATTCGTCACGCGTAAGCCATCTGTGAGCAGTTTTTCTGTGAGCAGTCTGAACAAGTTGCAGGCAATTGCCCCGGCGGAGTCCCTTGCTCTCCACATCCGGACTATAGAACAGAGAGTCGCGTGATTCGTATCTTACACCCGAATACACAAGGAACAGCTCATCATTGCCGGAAAAGGCACGGCTGAGACTTTCGAGATGGTTGTCAAAATAGAAATCATCTGAAGGCAGATAGGCTATATGATCGTAGCGCGCCACATCGAGTCCCTGATTCAAGGCATGTCCGAGTCCGGTATTATATGCGTTGCGGATGTACCTCACACGCCTGTCATTCATATAGTCGGTGATAAACGTCTCAGTCTCATCCGTGGAGCCGTCGTTTACTATTATCAGTTCCCAGTTTGTGTATGTCTGTTTGAACAGGCTGTCTATAGCCCTGCGTATGAACCATGACTGATTGAATGTCGGCATTATTACCGAGAAAGAAATCCGTGTTTCCATATTCATCTTGTGCTTATTTATCAATATTAAATTTATGCTACTGTATCATCAAGAATATAACACACTTGTTATGTCAAGAAACTCACGTATCATTTCCACTACAGTCCTGTTTCCGGCAATTCTTGATTTTATGGAGCGTACAGAAGACTCACCTACTCCCATGAAGTCGGAGATTCTCTTCGTACAGAATCCCATACTGCTAAGAATGAGAAACATCTCCGAACTCGACCTCCTGATGTCATATACATGACGTATTCCTGTCATATGTTCAAAAAACGCAAACAATGCAGAACGTTGTCCTTCATTGAGCTCGCTCATTCGGTCTATTCTACCTTGAGCAATATTCACATAGACACGGAATCCGTCTATTATCGCATTTTCTATTTTTGTCATGACATGTTAAGTTTACTTATCAGATAAAAGCTTTAACCACAATCGGTCATTAGAACGTATATATTTGAATAAATCCTTATTTCACATACTCTCCAGTCCACTCGACATTAACGCACAACCAAACCGGAGTCCAATGACCGATTGGGGGTTAAACAGATGTTCCAAATTAATTACCATCATATTGTGTGATGTTCAGAAGATACAGATAACATATGTTTATTTTATAATATCAGTTAAATTTGAACAGCTACTTAATAGTTCAGTCATCCATCTTGTCTGACTGCGACGCAACAAGCTCATAATAATGTCCCTTACGTTCCATGAGCGAATCGTGATTGCCTACTTCCACGATGTGACCGTGATCCATCACGACAATCTGGTCAGCATTTCTTATGGTGCTCAGCCTGTGGGCTATGACAACTACAGTGCGATTCTCGAAAGCCGAGCCCAAAGCATCAACGATTTTTCTCTCGTTAATGGTGTCAAGAGAGTTTGTAGCCTCGTCGAGAAAAAGAAACTGTGGATTTCGATAGAGGGCACGAGCTATGAGCAGACGCTGTTTCTGTCCTCCGCTCAGTCCGCGTCCGCGCTCTCCTATCAGTGTATCAAAACCTTTTGGCATGGAATTTATCTCATCCTCTATCTGCGCTGTGCGACAGCATGTGAGCAAGCGTTCTTTGTCAATACGTTCATCATCAAGCACGATGTTGTTCAGTATAGTATCGCTGAATATTTTCCCGTCCTGCATCACAACTCCACAAAGGTTTCTCCACTGTCTCAGGTTTATTGCCATTACGTTCATGCCACCCATCTTTATGTCACCGAACGATGGCTTGTATAGTCTTACAAGCAGCTTAAGCAGAGTTGATTTGCCGCTACCACTGCCTCCAACGATGGCGGTCACCTTGTTTTCGGGAATTGTAAGATAGATGTGGTTGAGCACAAAAGGAGAGTTCATCGTGTACTGGAACATGACATTCTCCAGTGTAATGTCCCGGCTTTGCGGCAGTACAGTTGACGACCCCACAGAAAGAAACTCTTCCTCATCGTCGAGCTGACGAATCTCGTTCATGCGGAGGAAAGATATTTTGGCGTACTGCGCCGAAACCACGAAGTTGATGAACTGTACCAACGGTCCGTTCAGCATTCCTATGATAAACTGGGTGGATATCATCACTCCGAAAGTTATCTGTCCGTCTATAACGGCTGTGGCGCAGAAAAACACTATCGCCATGTTCTTTATGCTGTCTATAAACTGTGCTCCAAGATTCTGCATGTTGTTCACAGTAAGCACCCGTTTGTTTACATGATAAAGCCCCGCCTGGATCTCTTCCCATTTCCACCGCCGCGAACGCTCATAATTATATATCTTTATATCCTGTATTGCCGATACCGTCTCCACCCAATAGCTCTGGTTACGGGATATAAGCTCGAAATACTGCCAGTCGAGCTTTTTTCTTATCTTAAGGAAGAGCAGTACCCAAGCCACATATAACACAGAGCCACTGAGGAATATGAAGAATATGACATAGTTGTACACAAGAAGTATTATGGAGAACACAACAAATGTAAGCGACGAGAATACAAGGGCGAGAGAGTTGTTCATTATGAAACTCCTGATGCGCTCGTGATCCTGTGCACGCTGTAGGATGTCTCCAATCAGCTTGTTCTCGAAAAACGTCACCGGCAGTTTCATGAGTTTTATGAGATAATCTGAAATGAGAGCAATGTTAACGCGGGCAGTTATATGCATGAGAATCCAGTCTCTGAGAACATTGAAAATCATGATGCTCACAAGAATGCAGATATTCCCGACAAGCACCATGTTGATGAAATTGACGTCTGACGTACTTATTCCCACATCAATTACCGCCTTGGAAATAAAGGGCAGAATACCCTGCAGCAGGGTGACAAAAAGCATGATCATGAATACCAGCGCGAAGTTGTTTCTGTAAGGAACAAAATAGCGCATGATACTTACGAAACTGTTTTTCTGCTGTTCGCGCTCTTCCCTGGACGTATTGAAGTCTGCTGTAGGCTCAACGGCAAGCAGCACACCCATGCCACCGTCCTTCTCATACCATCCGTCGGCAAACTCTCGCACATTGTAACGCACATGACCTTTTGTGGGATCTGACACCCACACATGTCTTTTGTCAGCCTTATATACCACAACAAAATGGTTGCCGTGCCAGAATATTATGGCTGGGAAGGGAACTTTTTCCACCAAATCGTCCACTCCGCACTTTATGGCGAGACTGTGCAGTACTATGCTCTCCGCACCTGTTCCGAGGTCAAGCAGCGAAACACCCTCTTTTGTCAGCCCGCACCTGTCGCGCAGATATTGCAGGGAGTAGTATCTGCCGAAATACTTGGCAACCATTTTAAGGCATGCCGGTCCGCAGTCCTGCGAATCCATCTGATATTCTATAGGAAACCTTCTGAACGCCATCACTTCACCGTTTTGGATTTAAGGTTATCAAATAATCTTTCTATGAGTCTTTTCTTTTTTGTTATCACATCGACAATACCTTTAGCCTCGAACTTGATGTCGAGTCTTTTCCCGTAGTTCGTAACTGTTCCGTCGGGAAACCTTATTGTTACGAGATAAGTCTCCACGTTGCCATCCTTGGACGACATCTTGTTGGTTATCGCCGAAACGCTCTCAACCCTTCCTTTGATGTAGCCGTACTCGTTATATGGGAAATCGTTAAGCTTTATATTGGCTTCCTGTCCAGTCTCAATCTTCCCGGCTCCTCCCGCCGGAACATACGCCTCACCCATGACATCGTTTTTATCAGGAATAACAGAGAACGCCTCCTGTCCGGACTGCACAAATGTGTTCTCATGCCAGAATCCAAGGTATTCCACGCGTCCGGTGATTGGAGACGCAAGGAGATATTTTTCTTTCCATTGTCTTATGTCACTTCTCAGGTTGTTGTAACGTGTGAGAAGTTCGGCATGAGCCTGCTGCAAATCGTCAGCCTGCTGTATGTCTATCTTGGCAAGTTCAGTTCTGTTCCGGCTTATGTCAGACAGCTTGGCAAGGCGCGTGCTCCTCAGTCCGCACTCCGCCTCAAGCTGCGACAGGAGATTGCCATATTGGCTATCATACTCCATCTCGCTTATGGCGTTGCGACTCTTCAACAGACTGTCTTTGGAAGTTCTCTTCCTTACTATTTCTATTATCCGTCCCTTTAAGTCAAGTTCCACATCAAGATTCACAGCTACTTTACTGTCAGCATCTATCTGTTTTTTAAGCGAGCTACGCATATTGTCATAGTTTGATGTGTTCAGCACAAGCTCATATTGTTTTAGTGCAAGAAGAAAATTGTTGTATGACGCGCTAAGGTCCCCAAGTCCCGGACAATCGGGCACCTGCGAACTGTTGATGTGTTGAAGTCTCTTTTCTGTGAATCTCTCAAGTTTAATTACATCTTCAAGTATTGCACCGTTCTCTATATATGCCAGAACCGTGCCTCCGTCCACAGGCATACGGTTGCGCACCAGAAGATGAAGTCTTCCTGAACTGCCCGCTACGAGTCTCACAGGAGCGTTTCCGGAGGTGAGCGATATCTGACCGCTCACGGTATCGGGATATTCTATCACAAAACCGAGAGCCAACACCACACCCATCAGCACTGTCACCACAAGAGCTGTCCATGCAGCCCATCGCGTGGGCATACGTTCCACTATATCATGTACCTCTTCCGACCGTTTTTCTATTTCTTCTTTCTCCATACGATATTTTTCTGATATATAAGAAACATGCTGCCCTCATCCGTTACACAAGCACTGCCTCTAAATCCCTGTCACCAACGAAATCATAAAGCGTAGCATGCCGGAGGCTGAAATATTGCGTATAAAGAGTGTTCATCGAGTCGTAGTATTTCTGCATGGCAGACATCTGTGCACTGTATGCGTTGAACAGTTCATATACGGATATTCTGCCAAGCCCGAACTTCTCCACCGAGAGCCCATATTGCTTTTGCGATAGCATATAAACCCTTTCTGCTGTGTCGAGAGTTTTTCTGGCGTGGTTGTAGTCATCGGCAAGTGTCTTTATTTCGTTTTCAAATTCCGCTTCTGCCTGTTCTAACTCAATCATCTCCGCATTATAACTGTTATCCGCCATACGCCTTTTGTTGTGGTTTATGCCCCATTGAAATGCAGGAATGGTAAGAGTGATGCCTACGGTCTGTCTGCGCTCAGGGTTTCGGTAGGCGCCTGAAAATGTAGGCGCATACTGGTTGAGACCATAGCTCAAAGATATGTTTCCGTTGAACCGTGTCTCCATCCTTTTCTCGTAACGTTCCAACTCTGCCTGTCTTTTTCTAAGCTCACCGTTCAGAGCCTGCGGATTGTTTTTCCTTATCAGTGTTGTCACGCTGAGCGGTTCAATGTATAAAGGCAATGAAGCAGCATGAGGACGTTCAACACAGATGCTGTCAACGCCCAGTTCTGTGCACAGGCTGCGCAGAGCCACAAGACGTTCCTGTGCGGCACTCTCAAGCATCATCCTCGTGTCGAGCTGCTGTAGTTCTATCTGATTGTAGTCATAGGGCGTTATGTAACCGTTGTCGAGTTTCAGTCGCGCCATCGTGAGGAGGGTATCTCCTTTGCCCACGTTGCTAAGTGCGGTCTCATATCGTAATTGTCCGTACCACGCAGTCATATAGAGCGTCACGACCTTCTGTTGTTCCTCAGAAAGCGATGTGCACAGAACCTTGCGTGCCAAAGCATTCTGAAGATGCATTATAGATCTGTTAAGACGGTATCTCTTCACGTTTCCTCGTAAAGGCTGGCTGTAGCTGATGTATAGAGGAGATGTGTTGTAGCTGTTGCGGTTGCCTGAGAACTCACGCAGAAAACTTATGCTACTGCTTGCCATAAGCGTACCTCCGGTTATTCCAATCTTCTGTATCACAGACATTTCTCCGTAGCTTGTGTTGGCGTTGTCCTTCACATATGAGTAAGAACCGGTCACAGGATCCTGCAGCAGACGCAGGGAGTTGTTGAAACTGATGGGATTGAGGCTGAAACTGAGCATCGGCAGGAAACTCTTCCTGTAGTTATCGAAGTCAAGGCAGCTGTTCTCATAGTTCAGGCGCAACACTTTTGCCCTCGGCGAACGCAAGGCGTAAATGTTGACGGCGTCCTCTATGGATATAGCGCAAAGACATTGGCAGAAACAGCATCCTGACAGCACCAGAGCAAACAACATATATCTTTGCTTAGTCATAAAATAATTATTTTTACGAATAGTCTTTAGGTTTGTTGTTATTACACATCCTTCGTGTTTTCGTTTATAGGCATATATCACCGCGAAGCCAGATATTCATTGTGATGTCGCGACCCCATAGAGACGTAATATTTTACGTCTCTATGGGCAATCCTGCACGGTATGAATATAGCATGTGATACTGACGACAAATGTACACCTCATTCGGGAGACGCAAGATTTTGCACTGGTGTCCCAAGAAAAAATTAACAGTTGATTTTGCGGTGTTACAGGTGTG
>OLPC01000041.1_pt1 | contig 120654 bp, 103 predicted proteins | sample 1672341 | NCBI WGS metagenome assembly OLPC01 (sample SAMEA3136673, study PRJEB25190) | human gut metagenome | reverse complement strand
AGGATGTCCTTAGATATGTGGCGAAAAACTATCAGGAGCCAATAGCATTAAAGGATGCTGCGGACATAGCCTCTCTCAATCAGGAGTATTTCTGCCGTATGTTTAAAAAATGTATGGGTGTTACATTTCTTGAGTATGTCAATCTGGTAAGAATTGATCATATACATGAGGAACTGCTGACAACAGGCGACTCCATTACGGACATATTGGAGCGTAACGGGTTTACGAATTACAAGGTTTTCAGCCGCATGTTTAAGGCACAGTATGGCATGACACCGAGAGAATTGCGCAAACTATAGTACTTGAAAAAACAGGATGGTTTTATTATAATTTTATTTAAATAGAATAATCATAATATTAAAATGGAAAACGGATGATGAGAATAGGAATATGTGATGACTCAGATATATCACGGCAGAATATGCTAAGTTTGTGCCATGAATATTTTCAAAATAATATTGGAAAAATTGAATATCAGATGTTTGAAAGCGGTGAAGAGGTTATTGAGTACTGCGACAATGATGATGCCGATAAAATGGATATACTTTTTCTGGATATTGAAATGAGCGGCATTAGTGGGATTGAGCTAATGAACCGGGTATTAAAACTGGACAAAATATGGAGGATCGCATTTGTATCAAGCCATAATGAACAGATGAAATATTCATTTGGAATCAAGACAATAGGGTTTATAGAGAAACCTGCAGCATATTGTGATGTAAGTGATATACTTGAAAAGATATTGTTGGAAAAACAGGAAAATATCAGTGTTTTAATTACTTTAACAAATGGGAAGACTAAGAAACTGTACGTCGAGGACATAAGATATATAGAAGCAGAAGGCAGGTATACATATATTTATACAGATGAAAAAATATTCTGTACATCTAAAATATCTGAACTGGAAAAAGAACTGAATGATAGTTCTGTGGTACGTGTGCACAAATCATACATGGTAAATATTGAATATATGTCTTTGAAAAATGGCAGGATTCTAATGCAAGACTGGAAAGTAGAGCTTCCAATAGGTCGGAGCTATAAGGAAAACGTAAAAAGAGCATATCATGAATATGGTATAAAAATGGCAAGGAGACGAATATGATAAGAGATTTATTTTATCTGGCGGTTTACCTGATAACAGAAATGATACTATATTCAATTGCATATTGTACTGTGTTTAATAAAAAGATTACGAGAAATTATGTGAAGTGGATTGTATGTATCATAGCTGTGGTATTAATACACATAGCGATTTATGTAAATACTAATCTGGAATATGCAATGGGGATTACAATGATTACCATGGCGGTAATTCCATTATTGCTCATAGAGCCATTTGGTATACAGAATATATTATTATATCCTTTTATAATTATATCTGGCTCCATATTTGGAATTATGTTTGCATTTCTGATGTCTGTAATAATTGGAAGACCGGAGCAGTATATTGTGGACTCTCCGGGACTTACTATTTTTTGTCAGATACTGTGCATAGTAGTTTGGGGGCTAGTATATTGTTCCAAACGGAGTAAGAGCAATACAGAGGAAATAACTCTCGGCTGGAAACAATATCTTACCTTGTATGCAGTATCGGTAAGTGCTTTGCTTATAATATCATCGGTACAATATTTTTCCCGGTTAAAAGGATATGATAATGTACAAATGTATAGTGTTTATGTGGTAATGGCATGTGGTACACTCGTGGTTGTGACGCTGATGCAGATCGTTGTATTAAGTCAGAATGCGAGTATGAAAAAAGCAAATGATATGTATAAGGATTATATCAGACTGCAAAAACAGCACTATGAGCACATGCTATTGCAATATGATGAATTAAGAAAATTCAGGCACGATGTAAAAAATCATATGATAGTTTTAAACAGTATGTGTACTAGCGAAGATAGTACACATATGAAAGAATATTTGAGTCAGATAACACATGAGGTATCTAACAAAACTCCGGTTGAATACACCGGAAACAGAGAACTTGACGCTGTTATATCACCATTTATCATGGAAGCAGAGAGTAAAAATATAAATGTAAAATTCAAAGGAAAAGTGCCGGATGCAGTGACGATTGACATATTTGATATGTGTACGATAATGTCAAATCTTCTGAATAATGCTATAGAAGCATGCGAAAAGATAGAAGAGGATAAGAGAACTATAGAAGTAGAGGCAGCAAACTATAATACACAAATGTTCATTGAGGTAAGAAACAGCTATGATAATAGCCTTGTGATGTATAAAGATAGAATTATTACCACAAAGGCAGATAAGAAAAATCATGGAATTGGATTGGAAAACATACGCAGAGTTGTAAAAAAATATGATGGAAAGATGACAATAACTCCGGATAAGGAATGGTTCATTGTAACAATAAGTTTGTAAAAACAGTAAATAAGTACTTGGAAAATAACAATCACTATGTCGTTCATGACAAAAAAGTGTCGTTCGTGACAAAGTGGTTGTTTTTTTGTGCAAAAAAAGGATATAGTGAGTGAAGAATACGAACAAGGATATTTCAATAAAAAGATAGGAGTAAATACAAATGATAGGTGGAGCTATAAATTTAAGCTGGATTATCAGATTGATAACCGGGAAAAATAGTAAATTTTAGGGGAGTTAGAGGTGAGTAATATATTAGAACGAAATTATTATGGCAAAAAATATATTTAAAAACATTGTAAAACAAAGACAGATATATATGAAAATAATTAAAGAGCCAAGTATGGTGGCTATTTTAAGTTTTTACATATTTATTCTTATTATGGATGTTTGGAGTTAATATATTAATAAAAACAATATTAAGTTATTAGATGAGTCATTGAATGAATGCTATAATTAAAGTAATATTGGTTTTGGTTTATTAAATTTGAAAGAGAAAAGAGGAACGCATAATGGATATTAAGAATAAAAGAATTGGATTTATGTTTAATATTTTAGTCGCAATTTTTACTGCAATTATAATGAATGATAGAACTGGACTTTTTGTATCCACATTAATTATAATAGTACCATTTATAGTTTGGTTTATATTAAGATTATTATTTCCAAATTTTTTCAAAAGCAAAAGCGTATCATATAAATTTGAGTTTCTGTCAAAGCAAGAAAAAATATTTGCGATTGTAAATTTACTACTTATAGTAGTTTATACTGTTGTGATAATTAAAGGTCTATGCGTTATGTAGAAAGTAGAGGAGAAAACATGAGTAATGCAATTGAAGTATCCGGATTGACTAAATATTATGGTGAAAAGAGAATTTTATCTAATATTACTTTTAAGATTAAACAAGGCGAAATATGCAGAAAAGGAAAAGTAGTCTCAATAAATTATTTTATATGAGACTACTTTTGTACAAAACAACAATGAAAAAAATATATAAAGTTACGATAATGGTATATGCCATAATATTTATAATAGGATATCTTGGTGGGTTTAAATACATGAATATTGTATTAAACCATTATATAGAATATAGCGACTATATAATGTATGCTTTAATCTTTTTTTTATCAATAGGTATATTTTACCCATTTTTGAGGGAAGGATTTAAAACCTTTGATAAAGAGATTTTAAATGAAATTAGTACAGTATTTTTAATAATAGCATTTTTGTCAGTATTAATTCAAGTTTTGCTGGGAGAAGGAGAAGAGAAGGCGTTATCGGCTAGTGTTATAATTAAAATTATAATATTTTCACCAGTAATAGAAGAATTATTTAATCGATGTGCAGTTATTACTATTCTAAAAATTATATTAAAGGCAGATAATGTTATTTATATGTTAATAAGTGCAGTTATATTTGCAATGTTTCACATAAATAGCTTAAATCAGAGTGGATTTATGCAGGAAATAAGCAGTTTATTAATATATTTCATACTTGGAATGGGATGTGCATATGTATATTTACGCACTAATAATACCGTATCAGCAATCGTACTGCATATGTTTTGGAATGTGTCTATAGTTGCTGGGATAATAAGTGACATTGCACATAGATGATGTAAAAGAAAGGAACACAATGCGATACACATTTATAAAGCAGCATGATGCAACAGACTGTGCAGCGGCATGCAAGGGCATTTCTTAAGGAAAACCAGTTTTATATCATGGATGAATCTACCAGCAATCTGGATTTTGCAACAGAAAATATCATTTTTGATATGATATACAATAAATTCAGGAAGAAGACCATGCTTATAATAGCACACAGACTGGCAACGGTAAAAAACTGTGACAAAATAATAGTTATGGATAAAGGAAAGATAATAGAACAGGGAACACATAAGGAACTGCTGGAAAAGAAAGGGCAGTATTACAGACTATGGGAGATGCAGCAGGGAAATTTTGTTATCAAAGAAGAATCAGATACGGATGAACAGTATGCTGAGAATTTTGAGGATGATGGCGAAGTGATGAGCTACACTTAGAGAATATACATTGTTTTTTCGCTTGAATGGATGGAGCCGGAAAATAATTCACTTAATCACAGGTGTGATTGATCTATTTTTTGTGGTGGCGATAATTGCTAGTAGAGAGCAACTATATTATTCATTTGTGATTTTCTGTGGAATGTTAATTGGAATCATTCAAAGTGAATGGTGTTATAGAAAAATCAGTGAAGAAACAAATTTGAGCAAAATAGACATATTGACAAAAGTGTGCATATACTGTATATATAAATATATACAGTATATGCACACTTTTTATATAGACTATTTGAAACGTTATGGAAAGAAGGAAATGTATGTTACAGGTCAACAATCTGGATAAAAAGTTATCGGGAACAGGAAGTTTTCGTATTGATAATGTCTCATTTCACATACCAGGAGGCTACATATGTGGTCTGATCGGTGAAAATGGCGCAGGCAAGACAACTCTGATGCGCATACTGATGGGACTCTACAGCACATCAGGTAATATTGTGATAAACGGACATGACATGCGCACTGATGAGGCGGAGGCAAAAGACGATCTGGCAGTCGTATTTGACGAGGGATTTTTTCAGCAGGATATGAGTCTTGAGCAGATTGGAATATTCTACGGTGAGTTGTACAGCAGATTTGATATGTCCGCATATCTGGAGTATCTTAAGCTGTTTGAGCTGGACAAAAAGAAGCGGTATAAAAAGCTGTCAAAAGGAATGAAGACCAAGGCTCAGTTTGCATTTGCATTGTCGCATGATGCGAAGCTGTTTTTGCTGGCAGATTACGAGTATATAAAAAATCAGAGGTGAAGATTCTATGAAGATAGTTATTTCAACAACGGTAAATATGCCGATATATGAGCAAATAGTCAACCAGATACGTGATGCCGTAATAAGCGGAGAGCTGAAAGAAAAAGAGGGTATGCCCTCGATACGTGTGCTTGCAAAGGATCTGGCTGTCAGCGTAATCACGACCAAGCGTGCCTATGAAGAGCTTGAAAAAGAGGGCGTGATAGAATCGGTGCCAGGAAGAGGCTTTTACGTCTGTGAACAGAAAAATGATCACTTACGTGAAAAACAGATGATGAACATAGAAAGCCGCATGTCAGATCTGCTGGCTGAGTGTGAGAATGCCGGTATGACGATTGACGATGTGATAGATATGGTGCGTGTGTTAGGAGAAAATAATGGATGAAAGAGATGATGGCTTTGGCAGGACAGTTTGTAGTAGTTCTGGTCAGAACATTATATTCAGGTGACTTTTGTGATTGGAGTGTGTATGTACCACTCATTACGGCTGCGGGTTTTATTCTTGAGAAAGCAGTAAAATACAGTACTATCAAAAAACAAAGGTGTCAAAAATAAAATGGAACTCTATTGACACAACAAAAGTAAAGTATTTATAATTACATATATTAATATATGGAGAGTGAAGCAGAATGTTAACGGCAATAGATTTTTCTAAATACGCACGTAATGGAAAATACTATGGTGGATCAGAACGAAAAGAGGGAATTTCGATTAATGGAGAAGATTATATGCTCAAATTCCAAAAGAAGACAGCGTTTGGAATGAGAAATAATCATATATCAGAGTTTCTTGGATCGCATATATTTGAAATATGTGAACTTGAGACACACAAAACATATCTGGGATACAGAGATGGTGAAGAAGTGGTAGCCTGTAAGGATTTTAATGTACCGGGAAGGCAATTTGTTCCATTTAATGATGTTGGTGAAAGTACATTAGATCATGACAAAGAAGCATATCAGTATGATTATGAAGACATCATGCAGATGTTAAGTGACAATTCAAAACTTACGAATGTTGATGAGACAATTTCAATGTTCTGGCGGATCTATGTAATGGATGCTTTACTGGGAAACTTTGATCGGCATGGAGCAAATTGGGGATTTATAAAGGAAAATAATTACTATACATTGGCTCCGGTGTTTGATAATGGCTCTTGTTTATTTCCTAATTTGGTAGATGAAGAAGAAATGCAGGAAATTATGGAGTCTGAGGAGGAGACAGATAAGAGAATTTATAAATTTCCAACATCACAGGTAAAACTTAGTGGAAAAAAGAGTTCCTATTTCGAGGTAATAAATAGCCTTCAATTTGATGAATGCAATGACGCTTTGAAATATGTAATTTCAAAATTAGATATGAATAAGGTTGAAAAACTAATAAATGAGACACCGCTTATCTCAGAGGTGCAGCGAGCGTTTTACAAACATATGTTAAATGCTCGATATAATAAAATTCTTCTGGCATCATTTGAAAAATTAGGATAAGGAGTTAAAGATGAGAGAATGGGTAACATCTGGAGATATTTGCTTAAAAGATGAATATAATCTTGTCTATAAGATTGCTGAAATCACTTATAGAGAACGGGAAGATGAAAGCTTTATATATGAAATCAGGCCAAATTATAGCGTGATCAGTCTCTTAAAAGTGACCGACTTTCAAGGAATTCCCGGATTAGATTTAGATTTGAGAAAAGAAGTTTATATAAGAGAAAATATAGTTCCGGTTTTTATCAGCGAACGGGCACCTTCAAAGAATAGAGAAGATTTGTGGGATTTGCTGGAAGAATGTGGTATGCAATATCTGAATCAGTTGGAATGGTTGATCAGAACGGACACGCAGTATTCCGGTGATAAATTATTTGTACAACGACATGAGGATAAAACGATAGATATAGATTCGATTCGTCAGTTAGGAAATCGTAGTGCAGTCATTTGCCATAAATTATTAGATACAATTTGTTATGGAAATGATGTGAGAGCGGAATCAATCATAATAGATGATAAAAATCGAAGGCAATATTTTGATCTGTTAACTGCGTTATATAGTACGGAACGAAAATATCTGAATTCTCAAAGGAATACAGGCATTCAATCTTCTATCAGACAGGGAAAGTTCAAGGGACGCACGAGAATAAAGATCGACAAGCTTGCTGAAATGGAAATTTTTACGGATTATGCGAACAAAAAAATTAATAGCGCTGAGGCTGCACATATGCTTGGAATCAGCACCTCAACTTTTTTTCGAAGATATAAGGAATATAAAAATCATGTCAATATGTTATAAGAAAAATAATTGAGAAGAAATCGTAAATTCGTGCAAAAACAGCTCATAAAAAATCGAGATTACTTGTTTGATTAGACAGAGTATACGATAAAAGAGGAGGAAAACAATGCTTCTGATGTGTAAAAATATACCGGTTTACGATATTGGCAGTGAAACTGTGCTAAACAATGCTCTTTTGCCGGGACTTATGAGAGAAAAATCTGCGAATATGCACACATTTACCAGATGGATGAAATATAGATACTCTTCTGGCACGAATACGCTGGCTAGAAAGCTTAAGGGGATTACCTTTGGGCAGGGAGCAAGAATCCGCATCAACAGGGAAACAAGAGCTCTCAGTTTTAGCGATTGTTATTGGATTAAAGACGAAAATGATCTGGTGTTATTTGAGGATATAAGTCCATACTATAAACCATTCTGGGAAGGAATGGATGAATATAAGACAGGACAGGCGGTTCCGACACTATATGTGGGAGGAGCCTTATCCAAAGAGTGGAAGAATGACGGCAGACTTTATAAATACGGTGATGTATCTGTTGAACTGCAATGTATTAAGTTGTGTAAGAATTGTGGTATTTTAGTAGAAAATGCTTTTGCGATAAAAGATGGAATTGCCATCGAAAACATTACCTCGCAAAATCTTATGCTCGAACAGGCAGATCAGTCGGGAAGACTTGATCCTGATGATTTTGATGAGCAGACGATTATAGACCTTTTTGGAAAAGGAGGGGCGCAGATGCTCATTATCGATGCGATTATCGGAAATGGTGACCGGCATGCCGGAAATTTCGGCTGGATGCGGGATGCTGATACAGGAGCCTACGTGGGAATGGCGCCACTATATGATTTTGACCATGCGCTTGACAGCACACTTGAATCTGATCGTCTCTTAACGGATGCCGTGAAATATTGCATGCCGTATAGGGATGAAGTCATAAGAATAGCGCAGATTGCACGAGAATCAGATAACCCGGTTTTTTCAAAGCGTGCAGGGAGTGTGTTGGATATATTGTAATCTCAAAAATATAGAATACGTTGTAGTAAATAGAAGATATATAGAACCAGACAGAATTATGTCTGGTTTTTATTATGTCATGAATCTGATATTTTAAGATAAATTATAGTATATTTCAAAGGCATTTAATCGCTATAGTTACTTGGTAAGGTAAAAAAATATTTAGTGAAAGGGGTACTTTATGAAAAAGAGAGTATTATTAGCTTTACTTGTATCGGCGATGACACTTACTGCCATGCCAGGCGTTACTTTTGCAGGCAGTAATGCGGACAGTGCAGATAATGGCGGGTTAAGCTACGAGGGTTACACACAAGTCTGGGGTGATGAGTTTAACGGTGATTCACTTAATCGTGATGACTGGAATGTAGAGACTCACAAAAAGGGATGGGTCAACAGCGAGCTGCAGGAGTATGTGGACTCTGAGGAAAATATTCAGGTCAAGGATGGAAAATTGTTAATAAATCCTGTAAAAAAAGTTACGTCAGTGGAAAATAATGAGGAAATAAATCTTATAAAAAATGCTGATTTCTCTTCTGAAATGGAAGGATGGACAGAGACTATCGCTAATTGGGGCGGCAGTGATGGAAGTGCTGATGCACAAAGAACTACTTCAGATGGCAAAATTATTTATAATATCAAAAATCCAGGAACACAGGATTGGAATGTTCAGTTAAAACAGACAGATATCAAATTACAAAAGGGTCATAAGTATAAAGTAAGTTTTAATGTTTTATCTACTGGAAATCGTAAATTTAAAACAGGTGTTATGAGTGATTCCTATGAATGGTATGGTGGCTGCGATCCTGAACTTGAAGCGGAAAAAGAGCAGGAAGTAAGTTTCGATTTTGAAATGGATAAAGAAACTGTGGCTAATTTTTATATATCACTTGGAAAATACGATATAAATGACGATACATTGGCTTCTGATGTTACGATTTCAGATATTAAAATGATCGATTTAAATGCATCCAATGAAGACGTTTCCTACACCTCCGGCAGAATTTCAACTCAGAACAAGCAGACATTTACATATGGTCGTTTTGAGTGCCGTGCAAAGGTGCCAAAGGGGCAGGGCTATCTTCCGGCATTCTGGCTTATGGCAAACGATGAGAATATTTATGGTCAGTGGCCTCGCTGCGGTGAGATCGACTGTATGGAAGTAATGGGACAGGAGACAAATAAGGCATACGGAACAATCCATTACGGAAATCCTCACGCAGAGTCACAGGGAACATATTATACAAGTGATGATGAGGCTGATTTCTCAGATGCTTTCCACACATTTACATGTGATTGGGAACCGGGCGTGATCAAATGGTATGTAGATGGAAAACTATATCATGAAGAAAGCGATTGGCATTCAACTACGCAGGGGCAGGGAACTCTTACGTATCCGGCACCATTTGATCAGCCGTTTTATATTATTTTAAACCTTGCGGTAGGCGGAAGCTGGGTAGGAAACCCAAATGAAGAGACAAGTTTTGATAACAATCCATATGAGATTGATTATGTGCGTGTATATAAAAAAGACAGCTACAATGAGGATGTTAAGCGGCCTGTAAAACAGGTTACACTTCGTGAACCTGATGAAAACGGCAACTACATCAACAATGGTGATTTTTCTGTAAAAGAGGATCTTACCGATGAGACAGGCTGGAAGTTCGTTACTGCGCTTGAGGGTGAGGCAGCAGCTTCTATTGATGGCAATACAATGACTGTTAAGACTACAAAGGAGGGAACTGTAGATTACAGTGTACAGCTTGTACAGCCAAACCTTCCATTTGAAAAAGGCGCTACGTATCAGGTTCAGTTTGATGCATATGCATCTGCAGACAGAGAAATAGGAATTGATGTAAAAGCTCCAGATCATGGATATATGAGTTATATGCCACATCAGGATGCAAAGCTTACAACAAAAAAACAGACATATACATATACTTTTAAGATGGGCGAATCAAGTGACGCAAATGGACGTCTTGAATACAATATGGGCGCAAAGGGTTCGACTGCAGATATTTATATCAGCAATGTGTCAGTAAAGAAAATAAAAGATGCCGATCCGAACGAAAAAGAAGTAAAAACGGTTCTTGCAAATGGAAACTATGTATATAATGGAAGTTTTCAGGAGGGAGATAAGCATCTGGGATACTGGACAATTGTGAATGATGAAAACGCACAGGCAGGCGTGACATCATTTGCTGATAACCGAAGATTTAAAGTTACAATGAATAAAGATGCAAAGTCAGCAGTTGTTATTTCACAGGAAGATCTGGCTTTTGCGGCAGGTACACCATATAGATTTAGTTTTTCAGCTGAATCAGACATGGATAATACGATTACAGTAAACGTAGGCGGCTATGAATATACAGCTGATATCAAAGCAGGCGAAATGAAAGAATTTGCTTTTGATATTCCGGCAAATGCGGAGTATGTAAATAAAAATATTTCAATTACTTTGGGCATGAACGGAACAACATGGCTTGATAATGTAAGCCTTGTAGAGAATGCACTTATAAAAAATGGCTCATTTAATGCCGGAACAACAGGTTATACGGTGTATGTTGATTCTTCGGCAAAAGCCTCTTATGTTGTAGATAGTTTAAAAGATGATAATGCTTTAGCTGTTACAATAGATGATACAGGAGATCAGGACTGGAAAGTACAGATTAAGCAGGAAAATATAATGCTTGAAAAAGGAAAGACATACAAGCTTAAATTCAAAGCTAAATCAAGTCTCGAAAGACAGATCCGTGTTGTAATGCAGGGGCAGGAGGATAGAGACTGGTCAGTATACTCAGATGATAACATTATAGATCTTACGAATGAATATCAGACATTTGAGGATACATTTACAATGAAAGAAGATACTGACAAAGCAGCTTTTTTAAGTGCATGTCTTGGAAAAATCGGAGATGATCAGATAACAAAGCAGCATGAAGTGCGTATAGATGATATTTCACTTGAAGAAATAAAGGCTGACTCGAAAGATGACGTGAAGGAAGATCCAAAGGGTGACTCTGACAGTGATGTGAAGGAAGATCCAAAGGGTGACTCTGACAGTGACGTGAAGGAAGATCCAAAGGGTGATTCTGACAGTGACGTGAAGGAAGATCCAAAGGGTGACTCTGACAGTGACGTGAAGGATGACTCAAAGAGTGATTTTGATAATGATGCAGGCGCAGCTATTGTAGATGAAAATAAAGTGCTTCCAGCAGGAACAAATATTGAGAGTACAAAAATTGAAAAAACATCAGAAACATACAAAAAGATTGCAGATATACTTGAGAAAAATGATATAAAAGGTAAATTTGTTGCATTTGAATTAAATCTGTTAGATTCAGATAATAATAAGATAACAAAGCAGCCAGATGGTATGATCAAGGTAACGCTCCCAATTCCGGAAGGGCTTGAAGTGTCTGCTGATAAGACAATAGTGGTTTATCGTGTAAACGATGATGGAACACTTGTAAAGTGTAATACGACTGTAGAAAACGGCAAGGTTATATTTGAGACAGATCATTTCAGTAAATATGTATTTGCAGAGGAAGAAATTAAGAAGGATGACGCCAAAGACGCACCAAAGTCAGATGAACCAAAGTCAGATGAACCAAAGCCAGATGAGTCAAAATCAGATGAGCTAAAATCAGATGTATCAAAGTCAGATATGCCAAAGTTCGATGAGTCAAAATCGGATGCATCAAAGTCCGATACATCAAAGACAGATATGTCCAAAACAGGTAAATCAAAGGCATCGCCTAAAAAGCCGCCAGTAGCAGCAGGGAAAAAAGCAATAGCTACAGGGGACAATTCACCAATAGCAATTTTTCTGTTAGCAGGCCTTGCAGGAATATTTGCCGTAGGAACAGAACTTATCAGAAAGAGAAAATTAAAATAATGATTTATAAAAACCGGACAGCATTGTCCGGTTTTTTATTTACGCAATGTACTATGTCATGAATCTGATATTTTGACGAACATTTTTGTATAAAGCAATTTTGTAAAGCTCTATTATATTGATATATCATTGAAGATAAAATGTAGAAACTACAAGAATAATAAAAAATTGAAGATAGGAGCTTGAAAATGAATTACGGATATTTTGATGAATCAAAAAAAGAATATGTTATTACAAGGCCGGACACGCCGGCACCATGGGTAAATTACCTTGGATCGCCGGAGTACGGAGCTATTATATCAAACAATGCCGGCGGATACAGTTTTGCAAAATCAGGAGCCAATGGACGAATCTTAAGATATGTATTCAACCAGTTTGATGAGCCGGGAAGATATATCTATATCAGAGATAATGAGAGCCGGGATTACTGGTCAGCGTCATGGCAGCCTGTAGGAAAGGATTTAAGCGAATATAAGAGCGAGTGCCATCACGGAACAGCATATACAAAGATGATAGCTGATTACAGCGATATTCACTCTGAGGTCAGATACTATGTTCCACTTAACAAGACATATGAAGTGTGGAATCTTATACTGACAAACAATTCTAAACAGGCAAGAAGCCTTAATGTGACGGGATATGCTGAGTTTACTAACAACAGCAACTATGAACAGGATCAGGTAAATTTACAGTATTCGCAGTACATCACACAGACTGTTTTTGTTGAAAACCGTGTTCGTCAGATGATTCATGCAAACCTTGACCAGATCGAGGAAGGCAAGGAAGTTGACAACAAGGATGTGGTAAACAGATTCATTGGTCTTGCAGGCTCAAAGGTGTCAAGCTGGTGCGGTGACAGGGAAGAGTTCCTCGGAAGATATCATGGATATGGCAATCCAACGGGAGTTGAGACAGGAGAGCTTAACAACCACGGAAATTATAACGAAAACGGCTGCGGGGCAATTACTACAACAATCGAACTTGCACCGGGTGAGTCAAGGACGATCGCATTTATCGTCGGAATGATAGATAACAAAGAGGCAGGAAAAATCGTAAATTTATACGCAGATACCAAGGCAGTATGCGACAGAGAACTTGAAGAACTCATCACATACTGGCATGGACAGTTATCACATTTCCAGATCAAGACTCCAAGTGATGAATTTAACACAATGATAAATACATGGAATGCATACAACTGTTTCATGACGTTTATCTGGTCAAGGGCTGCATCATTTACATACTGCGGACTGAGAAATGGTTACGGTTATCGTGATACTGTTCAGGATATTCAGGGTGTCATACATCTTGCACCGGAGATGGCTGTTGAAAAGATAAAATTCATGCTCTCAGCACAGGTTGATAATGGTGGCGGACTTCCACTTGTAAAATTTACGCACAATCCGGGACATGAGGATACACCGGATGATGCTTCATATGTACAGGAAACAGGACACCCTGCTTACAGGGCAGATGATGCGTTATGGCTTTTCCCGACCGTATACAAATATGTATCAGAGACTGGAAATGTTGCTTTTATAGATGAGGTGATCCCATTTGCAAACAAGGACGAGGGAACGGTTTACGAGCACTTAAAGAGAGCAATCGATTTCTCAATGAATCATCTTGGAAAGCATGGAATGCCGGCAGGCCTTTACGCAGACTGGAATGACTGCTTAAGACTTGGAGCAGACGGAGAGTCAACATTCGTAGCACTTCAGTTCTACTATGCTATGACTATCTTAAAAGAATTTGCAGCATACAAAAAGGATGATGATTACATCAAATACCTTGATGAAAGTCAGGAGAAACTCGGAAAACTCATTCAGGAGCTCTGCTGGAACGAGGACAGATTTATCCGCGGATTTACTGAAAATGGCGAAGTTATAGGAAAAAGAGATGATCCTGAGGCAAACATGTGGTTAAATCCACAAAGCTGGGCAGTAATCAGCGGTTTTGCCAGTGATGAGCAGGCTGATAAAGCATTGCAGCAGGTATATGACAGATTAAATACAGAGTATGGAGCAATCCTTATGGATCCGCCATATCATGCACATGCCTTTGAGGGCGCACTTGCAGTAATATACAATGCCGGAACAAAGGAAAATGCAGGAATTTTCTCACAGTCACAGGGCTGGATAATCCTTGCAGAGGCATTAAGAGGACATGGAGACAGAGCTTTCCAGTACTTTATTGAGAATGCTCCGGCAGCACAAAATGACAGGGCAGAGATCAGAAGACTTGAGCCATACTGCTATGGACAGTTTACAGAAGGAAAAGCGAGCCCGAATTTCGGACGTTCGCACGTACACTGGCTTACAGGAACAGCCTCAACAGTTATGGTAGGCTGTGTAGAGGGAATTCTTGGAATGCGTCCTGATTTCTACGGATTGCATGTTGCTCCATCAATTCCAAAAGAGTGGGATGGATTTGAAATCGAGAAAGATTTCAGAGGAAAACATCTGCATATAACAGTTAAGAATCCAAACCACACAGAGGCGGGCTGCACACAGCTTATCGTAAATGGACAGAAGGTTGATGGCGATTATATCCCAGAAGAGCTTCTTACAGAGCAGACACAGATAGAGCTTACCATGTAGCATTTATGTATTTATATAAGCATAATTATCTGAGCAAGTATGAGGAAATATCATGACAAAAATCAAATTTATAGATAAAAACGGAACTTTCAGGCTGAAAAATCCTGAAAACTATAACGGCCTTTACCTTCCGATAGCGGGAGAAAAAGGATTAAAATCAAGTATCACCCCAAATCTTGGAGGCGATAGCAAAACAAGCCAGAATACCTTTCTTCTGGAACCTGTTAGTATAGAAAATCTCCACAATAATCGCAGCACCAGAAACTTCTGGTGCCGGATCGTGGGGAAAGGATATTGGTCAGTGTGCGGTTCATCTGCAAAACAGGAAGCCGCAAAATTTACAGATGAGCAGGATGAAAGTGAACTTGAAGCTGGATTGATGTGGCAGAAGCTGCATCGCGTTTCAAAAATATATGGGTTAGAGGCTGACACAACATCATTTGTAACAATTGATGGAAGCATGGAAGTAATGCTTGTCGAGATCACTAACAAGACAGAAGACGATATGGAGATTGCACCGCTCGGTGCAATTCCAATCTATGGCAGAAGTGCAGATAATATCAGGGATCACAGACATGTGACATCACTTTTACACAGAATAAAGACAACAGATTATGGTGTAGAGGTGACACCGGTTCTTTCATTTGATGAGCGTGGTCATCAGAAAAATGATATAAGTTATTTTGTATACGGATCGACCGGCCAAGGGAAAAAACCGTTGGAATTTTATCCATCCGTAGAGGAATTTATCGGCGAGGGCGGCTCATACCTGATTCCTGAAGCTGTAAGAACTGATAAAGCCGGAAGAAAATCAGGTGAGTATATTCAGGGAAAAGAAGCTGTAGGCGCAATCCGGTTTGAAAATAAAAGGTTAAAGCCTGGTGAGACTGCAAGTTACATAATGCTTGCGGGAATTGCGGATAGGACTGCTAATATAGAAGAACTTGTGGATGATTACCGTAAAACAGTACAGGTAAAAGAAGCTTTAGAAAAAGTCAAAAACTATTGGATCAATAAAGTAAATATAGATTTTGAAACAGGAAATCCTGATGAGGACAATTATTTAAAATGGATATGTTTTCAGCCCATCTTAAGGCGGATTTATGGATGTTCATTTCTGCCGCATCACGATTATGGCAAAGGCGGAAGAGGCTGGAGAGATCTGTGGCAGGATTGTCTTGCTCTTCTTATCATGGAACCAACTGATGTACGCCGTATGATAGTAAACAACTATGGCGGTGTCAGAATAGATGGAACTAATGCAACTATCATTGGAAGCAAACCGGGAGAATTTGTTGCTGATAGAAACAATATTACCAGAGTCTGGATGGATCATGCGTTCTGGCCGTTTGTGACGACTAAACTTTATATTGATCAGACTGGTGATATGGATGTGCTCTTTGAACGTGTTACCTACTTTAAAGATTATCAGTCAATGCGTGGAACAGACCACGATGAGGCATGGAATACTACATATGGCAATAAACAAAGAACAACTGGGGGACAGATCTACTTTGGAACTGTTTTAGAGCACATATTGCTTCAGAATCTTTGTGCATTTTATGATGTGGGAGACCACAATGAAATGAGACTGCACGGTGCAGATTGGAATGACGCACTTGATATGGCATGGGATAAAGGTGAAAGTGTGGCATTTACATGTGCATATGCAGGAAATCTGCTTGATATCGCAAAATGCTTAAGAAACGTGGAGAGATTAAGCGGAGTAAATAAAGTTGAGGTGTTAAAGGAATTAGAAATTCTTTTTGCTGATGATGAGATGCTTTATAACAATCCGGCGAAAAAGCAGGAACTTCTCAAAAATTATGCAAGAGAGTGTGAAAACTGTACAAGTGGAGATACATTACTGATATCTATAGACAAAATTTGTGAAAATTTGGAACATAAAGCAGCATGGATGATGAAAAATATCCGTGAAAGAGAATGGATCAGTGATGGTGCTGATGGCGGCTGGTTTAATGGCTATTATGATAATCACGGTCAGCAGGTGGAATATTGCAGGCAAGGGGATGTCCGCATGATGCTTACAAGTCAGGTATTTTCCATAATGAGTGGAACAGCACAAAAGGATCAGATTAAATTAATCTGCAGGAGTGCTGATAAATATCTGTATGAAGAAAAGGCAGGTGGATACAGGTTAAATACAGACTTTAAAGAGGAAAAGTTTGATTTGGGAAGAATGTTTGGATTTGCATATGGTGAGAAAGAAAATGGAGCAGTATTCTCACATATGGCAGTAATGTATTCATATGCTTTGTATAAACAGGGATTTGTAAAGGAAGGATATAAAGTTTTAAAGACATTACTTGATACTGCGATGGATTTTGACAGAAGTAAAATGTATCCGGGAGTTCCTGAGTATTTTGATAATGACGGAAGAGGTCTTTATTCTTACCTTACTGGAGCAGCAAGCTGGTATATGCTTACAATGATAACATCCGTATATGGTGTACATGGAGAGCTTGGAGATCTGATAATCTCGCCGGCACTTATGCCTGAACAGTATAACGAAAAAGGTGATGCGAAGATTTCACTTATGTTTGCAGGCCATGGATTTTATGTTATGATACATAATCCGGATAAAATTATGCCTGACGATGCAAAGATAAAGAGTGCTCTCTGCGATGGGAAAAATATAGAGAACATAGAAAAAATGAGTGTCAGGATATCGAAAGAGGATATAGACAAACTCTCGAGGGAAAAGCGTCATGTAATAGAAATTTATATTTAAAAGTATATAAAGCTTCCTATGTGTTTAACAGCATATAGGAAGCCTTTATTTTACCACATAGATTTGTAGTATTTATCGCGATATTTTTTCGGGGTAAGCCCCGTAAAGCCTTCAAAAATCTGTATAAAGTGGCTCTGCGAAGAAAACGACAGGTAGTTCGCAATATCTACGATAGGCTTGTCGGAGTACTTCAGCATATGAGTCGCTTTTTCTATTTTCTTTTCACGGATATAATCACTTATCGAAACACCCAGATTTTGTTTAAAAACTCTCGAAAGATAACTCTCAGATAGCCCTGTGTATGCGGCTAGATCAGCGATAGTTATGCGTTCTTTTATATGACTGTAAATATAGTCCACACACTGGGTGACTGGCTTTGAAAGGATGGATGCTTTCTTCTGGAGTATCATCTTACCTGTAAAATCCTTTGCCATTTCATCGTGTAGATCTGCGACTTGTCTTACTGTAGTACAGCTATCCATTTTCAGTATATAAAAATCACTCAGCCGGTATGCCTGTTCAGGCTCAAGACCTCCATCTATGCAGTAGCGGGTAACCATTGCTGTTGTGACAACAAAATGGTATTTGATATTATTCAGAGGATTTCTGGATAAAACGCCGGTTCCCTCGAGATGTATAAATGCGTCTTCTTTACAGTTTTTTATTACAAAATCCATGTCTCCGGTTTTTACAGCATTATAAAAACTATATTCAATACTTGGGGCACGATGCAGTGTTTCTTTTTCGCTGTCTATAAATTCTGCATTATACCATTCTTTTGAAAGTGCCATATGTAATCTCCTTTACTTGTATGAAAAGTTAGTATATCATACTTATGTCATATTTTTATCATTATGACATGAATCTGATATTTTTACAATTGATTTAATATAAACGAAAACGATTAAGGAGTAATATTACAACTGTAAACGAGATATCAAATTAATTCATAAGAAGATATCAAAATAGTTTCAAGGGAGGAAATGAAAAATGAAACAGAAAGTGATTAGCACAATGCTGTTATTGTCTATGGGGGCAACACTCCTTGCAGGATGTGGATCAACAACAGGAAACGGAACAGAAGGCGGGGCAAGCGCATCTAATTCCGAAGAAGGAAAAGTTATCAACGTATATTCATGGAACGATGAATTCCGTACAAGAGTTGAAGCAGTTTATCCTGAGGTTAAAGAGACTTCTGAAGATGGAACGGTTACATATCTCAAAGATGGAACAGAGATCCATTGGATAGTAAATCCTAACCAGGATGGAGTTTACCAGCAGAAGCTTGACGAAGCTCTTTCAAATCAGGCAGATGCAGCAGCAGATGACAAAATCGATCTTTTCTTATCAGAGACAGATTATGTATTCAAATATACAGATAAAGATGCAGACGTGGCAATGCCTCTTAAGGATCTTGGAATTGATTGTGACAAAGAGTTCGCTGATCAGTACGATTTCACAAGAACAACAGCTTCTGATTCAGACGGAGTACAGAGAGGTTCAACATGGCAGTGCTGTCCTGGACTTTTAGTTTACCGTCGTGATATTGCAAAGGATGTATTCGGAACAGATGATCCTGAAAAAATCGGTGAGAAGACAAAGGACTGGGATACATTAAAGGCTACAGCAGCGGAGCTTAAGGCAAAGGGATATTACACATTCTCTTCTTACGCTGATACATTCCGTTTATATGGAAACTCAATCGACAACTCATGGGTACAGCCTGGATCAGATGAGGTTGTAGTGGATAAGAAGATCACAAAGTGGGTAGATGATTCAAAAGAGTGGCTTGATGCAGGATATCTTGATGCTAACATTAAAGGTCAGTGGAATGATGACTGGAACAAAGCAATGGGTTCTCAGTCAAAGGTATTTGCATTCCTTTTCCCAGCATGGGGAATCGATTTCACACTTGCACCAAACTGGGATGGAGCAGAAGGATCATGGGCTGTTACAACACCACCACAGGAGTACAACTGGGGCGGATCTTACATCCACGCAGCAACAGGAACAGATAACCCTGAGCATGTTAAGGATATCATCCTTGCTTTAACAGCAAACAAAGACAACTTACTCAAGATCTCTAAGGATTACTCTGATTTCACAAATACAAAATCAGGAATGCAGGAAGCAGCAAAAGATGATTCATTCGCATCAAAATTCCTTGGCGGACAGAATCCATTTGCTTACTTTGCACCTGTAGCTGAGAACATCAAGATCGCACCTCTTTCAGCATACGATCAGGGATGCGTAGAGCTCATCCAGAACTCATTTAGCGATTACTTACAGGGAAATGTTGATTACGATAAGGCTAAGACAAACTTCGAGACAGCTATTGAAGAGCGTTATCCGGATATCAAGCAGGTTACATGGCCAGAATAAGATAAATAAAACACTATGCGGAGCCTTCGGGCTTCGCAGAAGTGACTCTGGTAGAAAGGAATTTGGCTCATGAAGAAGAAAAGAAAGAGCGTAAGCTATGCAAAATGGGGATATGTCTTTATTCTTCCGTTTTTCATAACATATTTAATTTTTTCTCTGATTCCGTTAGTAGATACGGTAAGGTTTAGTTTTTATGAATACTATAGATCCGGAATCAAACAAATAGGACCGAATTTTGTGGGATTGGCTAACTATGCCGAGCTTCTTAAATCGGATATGATTACATATGGTAAGAATACTCTTATCCTTTGGATTATCGGATTTATTCCACAGATCGTAGTTGCACTTATTTTAGCAAACTGGTTTACTGATGCCAGATTAAAAATTCATAAATTACAGTTTTTCAAGGTTGTAATTTATCTGCCAAACCTGATCATGGCATCAGCATTTGCACTTTTATTTTTTACACTGTTTTCAAACAGTGGACCTGTGAATTCAATTCTTCAATCTATGGGTGTCATAAGCAAACCTATTGATTTTATGGGAAGTGTATTTGGAACCAGATCGCTCATCGGCTTCATGAACTTCCTTATGTGGTTCGGTAATACGACTATTATGCTCATGGCAGCAGTCATGGGTATCAGTACAGAAGTATTTGAGGCGGCAGATCTGGATGGATGTAATGCATTGCAGAGATTCTTCTATATAACTTTACCTAGCATACGGCCAATACTTGCATATACACTCATCACATCAATCATCGGTGGACTCCAGATGTTCGATGTACCTCAGATTCTGACAAATGGACAGGGAAATCCTGACAGAACGTCAATGACACTTATCATGTTCCTGAACAACCACTTAAAGAGTAAGAACTATGGTATGGCCGGAACATTGTCAGTATATCTGTTTATAGTCAGCGCAATTCTGTGCTTCATCGTATACAGAATGACAAATGACAACGATCCTGATGGATCAAAGGCAGCAGCAAAGAAAGCTGCAAAACAAGCTAGAAGAGAGAAAAAGGAGGCGGCTAAATAATGAAACCAAAACATAAAATTAATGTCCGCAGTGTTATAGCGCATATAGTTTTGATATTATTATCATTTTTATGCCTGTTCTTCTTTGTAATACTTATAATCAATGCTACAAGGTCGCATGCACAGCTGCAGAAGGGCTTCTCATTTATCCCGGGCGGGCATTTCCTGGATAATCTGAAATCTGTAGCTAATGACGGAACCTTCCCTATGTTTAGGGGAATAGTAAACAGCCTTATTATATCGGGCTCATGTGCAGTTTTATGTACATATTTTTCATCGCTTACAGCATATGGACTTTATGCTTACGATTTCAAATTAAAGAAAGCTGCATTTACATTTATCATGGCGATATTGGTTATGCCGACACAGGTTACTGCGATGGGCTTCCTGCGTTTAATAACAAAGATGGGAATGTATGATTCGTGGGCTCCACTTATCATCCCATCAATAGCATCGCCGGCGGTATTCTATTTCATGTACAGCTATCTACAGTCATCACTTCCTCTATCACTTGTAGAAGCTGCACGAATTGATGGTTCGAATGAGTTTAGGACATTCAACCATATAGTATTGCCGATCATGAAACCTGCAATTGCAGTACAGGCAATTTTCACATTTGTAGGTTCATGGAACAACTACTTCACACCGGCCCTGATCATCCAGTCAAAGAACAAGATGACAGTACCAATTTTGATTGCCACACTTCGAGGAGCGGACTATATGAATTTCGATATGGGAAAAATCTATATGATGATAACAGTAGCTATCGTGCCTATTATTGTTGTATATCTCCTCTTATCAAAATATATTATTGCCGGTGTCACACTTGGAGGCGTGAAGGAGTAAACGATATAATTAGTATTAGCATCAGAGCAGATGGCTTGCATATATGTTATGTGGGTCATCTGTTTTTGAGTATATTGAAATATGAGGTACAGCATATTTTTTATTTAGGAAATAAATCAACTTAGTGTTAGCATCTAACTTCTCGTTTTATTTTGTGCTAAATCTTGACACAAAACCAACTAACAGATTATAATAACAGGTAAAAACAAGTAAATAACAGAAAAAAGAAGAAAAAAGAAGAAAAAAGAAGAAAAAAGAAGAAAAAGGAGCACCATATGAAAAAGAGAATCATAAAGATCACAAGTCTGATGACCTTGTGCTCGGTATTACTGGCTGGTTGTGGTATGACCACAAACACGGATACAGAAAATTCCACCGCTGCAACTAATGAAGGCGGTGTAGTAAATATATATTGCTGGAATGATGAATTTAAAGGAATCTACGAGAAATATGCAGCGGATATAGCAAAACAGCATGGAGTAGATGTGAATTTTGTCATTATAACAAGCGACAACAATGCATATCAGACAAATCTTGATGAGGCACTTGCGGATCAGGATGAAGCTATAGACGATGATAAAGTAGATTTGTTTATGATTGAGGCAGACTACGCGGGAAAATATGTAAAATCAGATGTGTCACTGGATGTAAAAAAGGATATCGGGCTGACTGATGATGATATGTCAGCACAGTATCAGTATACAAAGGATATCGTGTCAGATGATGGAAAACTTAAAGGCACGACATGGCAGGCAACACCGGGACTTTTTGCGTATCGCAGATCTATCGCAAAGCAGGTTTTAGGAACAGATGATCCTGATGAAGTGCAAAAGAAGCTTGGCACATGGAGTGATTTTGACAATGTGGCAGCGCAGATGCATGATGCGGGATATTATATGCTCTCCGGTTATGATGATTCATACAGGACATTTTCAAATAATGTATCTGGAAAATGGGTACAGGATGGAAAAATAGTTATAGATCCAAGTATACAGAAATGGATTGACCAGACAAAGGATTATTCTGAAAAAGGCTATAACAATAGAACAACGCTCTGGAGTCCGCAGTGGAGTGGGGATCAGGGACCGGATGGAAACGTATTTGGATTTTTCTATTCTACGTGGGGAATAAACTTCACACTGATGGGAAATTCACTTGCTGATCCTAATGCACCGGCAAAGGCTGGAAACGGAATATATGGAGACTATGCGGTATGTGAGGGACCACAGGCATATTACTGGGGTGGTACATGGATATGTGCTGCAAAGGGAACAGACAATGTACCATTCATTCACGACCTGATGTATCGTCTGACATGTGATGCAGATACAATGAAGCAGATCACACTTGATACCCAGGACTACACAAATAACCAGACTGCTATGGAAGAAATCGCGGGCAGTGATTACAGCTCAGATTTTCTTGGCGGACAGAATCATATCGCACTTTTTGCCGAGGCTGCAAAGAAGATTGATATGAGTAATATCTGTGATTATGATAAAGACTGTAATGAGCAGATACAGAAGGCATTTCATCCTTATTTCGATGGTGATATATCGTATGACGAAGCAATGGAGGATTTCTACAATCGTATGAAAGAGCTTGATCCGGAGCTTACACACTAGTACAGGGAGGTACGGCAATATGAAATTATTAAGTAACGTGAGCATAAAGATAAAAGTAATGATTCCGATGGTTTTGCTTGCAATAGTGGTATTGTTAGCATGTGTATTAAGCCTTACCAATTCAAGAAGACTTCTCGATGCGGGTGTTGTGATATCTGATGACTGTTCAAAGAGCATAGAGATTCTTATGGATATGTCACTGGATATTGAGTCTATGGGAAAGAGTATGTACGGCCATTGTGATGCGGATACATCTATCACAAAGGACAGCTTTGCAACAGCAATAAACGACAAAATGGAAGAGATGCAGGGCTATTTTGAGGAATACGAAAAGCAGCCACTCACAGACAAGGAACAGGAATATTTTGGTGCATTTGAAAAGAAATTTGACAAATACCGTGATGGAATGAATGCTGTCTTAGATGCAAGCTCAAAAGGGGATGCTGATAAATCAATAGAAGCTATGAATGTACAGCAGAAGCCGGCAGAGGACTATTTGATAAAGAAAATAGACAGCCTTATTAATATGAGAAAGACTGCGATGGAAGATGCTTTAAGCCAGCAGAAAAAAGAGTACAATTTTGCAATAACATCGGCTATAGTATTTATAGTAGTGTCAATACTTGTTATTGCATTTGCACTTATCACATGTTTCAGAAGCATTGTGGCACCTATGCAGTATATCAGCAGAAAAATGCAGAAAATGGTCGATGATATCAAGGCAAATAAGGGTGATCTTTCTATGAGACTTGAGGTTACAGGTGGCGATGAGATAGGAAGTGTTGGAAGGAACGTAAATGCCTTTATCAATACATTGCAGGATATCATGACAAGCATTACAGATAGTGCAGCAGAGATGAACAGGGTTATTCTCGAAGTGGACAATAAGGTGTGTCTTTCTAATGACAATTCCAATGATATATCATCAGCCATGGAAGAATTATCTGCTTCCATGGAGTCGGTTACAGAGACTATTTCAGGCATTACAGACGATATGCAGGAAATAGAGAATAAGGCGCAGGAGCTTGCCGAGAACTCAAATGGGCTGTTAGAGTATTCTGATACAATGGATAAGAATGCCCAGGAGCTTAAAAAAGAAGCTGTTTCCAATAAGGAAAATACCGGTAAAGTTGCTTCAGAAATCATTGCAAAGCTTCAACAGACAATCGAGGACAGCAAGCAGGTGGAAAAGGTAAGTGAGCTGACGAATGATATCCTGAGTATAGCAGGACAGACTAATCTGCTTGCCCTCAATGCTTCAATTGAGGCTGCAAGAGCCGGTGAAGCAGGAAAAGGCTTCGCTGTGGTGGCGTCTGAAATAGGACAGCTTTCCGAGTCCAGTAGACAGGCAGCTGTAAATATACAAAACATCAACAATACAGTTATAGAAACGGTTCAGGAGCTTATAAATAATGCAGCAGAACTTGCAGAATATATCCAGTCAAATATCCTGCCGGATTATGATAATTTTGTCAAAGCAGGAGAACAGTACAATAACGATGCAGTGCATATAAATGATATTGTAGGTAATTTCAATAAGATGTCGTTTGAGCTCAAGCAGAGCACGGAGCACATTATGGACTATATCAGCAATATTACGAATGTGGTAAAAGAAGGCTACGATGGTATCAACCTTGCGGCATCCAACACCCTGGAACTTTCAAACGATATAAATACTATTTCAAAGCAGGTAGCACAGAATAAGAAGGTAGCTGATATGCTTAATGCGCAGGCAGAGCACTTCAATAATTAAAGGTTGTTGAAAGGCAGAGAGGTGTATGAAGAGGATAGCAATTATAGCAGATGCATGGAAAAGATATGTTAATTATTCATGGATTTTGGGGTGCAAGGATTATATACAGGAACAAAATCTTGATGTTGAAATAGATATTTTCCAAATTTTTGGCAATTTTAATATGGATGATAAACACAATATAGGGGAATATAACATAATAGAATTGCCAGATTTAAAAAAATATGATGGCATAATACTTGAGATTACAAACACGATTATGAAAGATCAATATGACCGCATTGTAAGGAAAGTGATAGAGTCAGATGTCCCTGCGGTTTCTCTCCTTGAGACAATTCCGGGACTATACAGTGCAGTTATTGATAATTATGGTTCGATGCGTGAAGTAGTAGAACACCTTATAGTAAGTCATGGATGCAGGAAGATTAATTATGTTGGTGGTCCGGCTGCAAGCTATGAAAATAAATCCAGACAGCGTGCATATGAAGATGTGCTGCGTGAATACGGAATAAAACTGGAGCAAAAAAGGATTTTTCAGCAAAATTATGAAGTATATACAGGTATAAATGCGTTTGATCATTTTAATAGTATCGGTATGATACCTGATGCATTTGTATGTGCCAATGAAAATATTGCGGTCGGACTTTGCCAGAGAGCTTTTGAAGCCGGATACAGAGTACCTGACGACTTCTGTATAACAGGTTTTGATGATTTTGATAAGGCTTCATATTTTGAACCACGTATCACTACAATCAGCTATAGCAGGATGGATGTTGCATATCAGGCAATGGGAGTGCTGCACAGGATATGGAATGGAGAAAATGTACAGAAAATAGTATATTCCAAAGCCAAACCGGTGTTTCAGGAAAGCTGCGGCTGTAATAACATAAAACATAAGCATAGAAGCGATTATATAAAAGAACGGATCTTCTCAGAGGTAAGACAGATTGATTTGTACAATGAGACTATGGTAATGAACCGTAAACTGGTTGAATGTGAGTCATATGAGAAAATGGGAGAGCAACTGGTAAAATGTTTCGATGCATTAAGGTGTAAAGAAATGTATCTTATAATGAACAGGGACATAGTCAATGCACAGAATTGTGGGGTTATGGATGAGATAGAGGAAGAGCAACGTGTAGAAGGATATCCGCCTGAGATGGAAGCTGTCATTGCATTCAAGGACGGTAAAATACACACGGATGTTCAAATGAACGTGGAGGATATGGTTCCTAAGCTTTGGAACAGGAAAAAAGGAGATATAAGAGTTTTTGTACCTCTTCACATAAGGGAGAGGGAGATAGGATATTTTGTGCTGGTAAACTGCGATTATATGTTTGAAAACCAGTTCCTATATGAGATAATTGCATCATTTTCAAAATCACTTGAATATTTTTATGGTAAAATTGAGTTAGAAAAAGCTAATCAGAAGCTTTCGATATTATATATACAGGATTCCTTTACCGGACTGTACAATCGTATGGCTTATAATCAGCTTGCAATACCACTTTACAATAGCTGTATTGATGAGAATAAGCCGCTTGCAATTATGTTTTTTGATGCAGATCATTTGAAAATGGTCAATGATAAATATGGACATGATATGGGAAATGTCGTAATCGAAGGTGTAGCAGATGCAATAAAGAGAAGTTTCCCGCATGAAGCCGTTGCCATGAGATATGGAGGAGATGAATTTGTAGTGCTTATCCCGGATTGCAATGAGCAAAAGGCAAAGAATATGGAGAAAAGTTTTCACAAGACTTTAAAAGACATGACATCAGCTAAGAAACTTCCATTCGGCATAGAGGCAAGCAGCGGTTTTGTAATTGCCGTTGACAATAGCAGATCACTTGATGATTACATAAATCAAGCAGATGATCTCATGTATCAGGCTAAAAAGAGGCACAAAGCACAGCGTGATTAAATAACGTAAATAATTCTAAAATGATAGATTATAGAATTGACTCATGGTATAATATAACGAACGTAAAGATATGTGCATCGAAAGAGATATCATATAGATAAGATTGGAGAAAATACATGAACCCAGCAAGCATAATGAAAATGATGAAAGCAAAAAATACATTTACGGCAAACCACCCAAAGTTTATATCATTTTTACAGTATGCATTCGGCAGCGGCATCCCGGCAGATTCTGTTATAGAGATTACAGTTACTAAGCCGGGACAGGAGCCTGTTACATCAAATATCAGGGTCTTACAGTCGGATCTTGAACTTCTCGAGAGCCTTAAGGACTTAAAATAGAGGTAAAATATGTTATACCAGATTAAAGATGGGACAGTTTCGGCAGGAGGCCATACGATTCTGTCCCATATTGAATTTTATATAAAAGAAAAAGAAAAGCTGGCTGTTGTCGGCAAAAACGGAGCAGGAAAGACCACACTTCTTAAGCTTCTGGCAGGAGAACTGACTCTTGACAGGGACGACCGCAGAGGAAATGGCAGCCGGCGCAGTGAAAGCTATGTCAAAGCTGCCGGAAAAAACAATAATAACAAAAAGAAAAATATCAGAAACAAAGATAACGGAAACAAAGATATCAGAAACAATGCCGGGATCATGACATCAAGAAATATCACGATAGGAATGTTAAGACAGGCCGATAAGTCAGATCAGGATAAAACGATAGAAGAGATTCTGCTTGAGAGTTGTCCGGACAGGGATACTTATTCGAAAGGCAGATTTGATTATGAGATGGAGTACGACCGCCTTTTTACAGGATTTGGTTTTGCAAAAGATGAAAAACAGCGTAAATTTGGCAGTTTTTCAGGAGGAGAGCAGACGAAGATATCGCTTATAAAGCTGCTTCTTGAAAAACCGGATCTGTTACTTCTTGATGAGCCGACTAATCATCTTGATATGAAAACGGTTGAATGGCTTGAGGATTATCTGATAAATTATCCAAAAGCAGTTGTAATGGTTTCACATGACAGGGCATTTCTGGATAAGGTTTCCACAGCAGTGTATGAGCTTGAAAATGGCACACTGCACAGATATGCCGGGAATTACACGCAGTATCGTGCGCAGAAGCTTAAAAACATGCAGATACAGCGCAAAGCATATGAACGTCAGCAGGAAGAAATCGCCCATACGCAGGAGCTTATTGAAAAGTTCAAACATAAGCCGAAGAAGGCCGCATTTGCCAGATCAAGAAAGACTATGCTTTCACGGATGCAGCGTATAGAAAAGCCTGTGGAGGACGAAGCACATATATTTACAGAAAACATTGATCCACAGTTTCCGGGTGGAAAATGGGTATATGAAGCGAAAGAATTAAAGATAGGGTATGACGGAAAAGCGCTGCTTGAGCTTTCACTTCGTATAAGACGTGGACAAAAGATTGCTGTTATCGGTGATAATGGAATAGGAAAATCAACATTTTTAAAGACTGTGGCGGGAATGATACCACCAGTAAAGGGGATAAGCCAGCTTGGAAATAATCTGCTTTTAGGTTATTTTGACCAGCAGAGTGCACTTATAGACAGCGAAAAAACAGTCAGGGATCATTTCCATGAGATTTTTCCGGCTTTAAATGAAAAGGATTTGCGAAGGACACTTGGAATGTATCTTTTTGGAGGTGCGAATGCATCAAAACGTATTAATTCGCTGTCGGGTGGAGAAAAATCAAGACTTATTCTGGCTGAACTTTTATGCGGAAGGCCAAATCTTTTAATACTGGACGAACCGACTAATCATATGGACATTCCGGCGAAGGAGACTTTAGAGTCAGCCTTTAAAAAATATAGGGGAACAATGCTGTTTGTATCGCATGACAGATATTTTATAAAACAGGTTGCGGATGCCATACTCGTATTTGAAAAGGATTCCGTAATGTACTATCCATTTGGTTACGATCATTATGTTTCAAGACTTAAGGCATCGCAGGATGGAAATCTTCCGGCACTTATGCAGGCAAAAGATCAGGCTATGGTAGAAGCACTTGCGGCTGTTCCAAAACCTGAGAGACACCAGACAAGGCAGCTTTCAACAGAAGAGGCGTATCTGGAATGGAAGCTCGGACTTGCAGCGGAGCCGGTTTTAAAGCTTGCGGATAAGGCAGAAGGTGCCCGGAAAAAACTGGATGAAGCCGGATATGCTCTCGCTTGTGAACAGCTTATGCAGGCAGGTACATATGATGAGAGCCAGGGCATGGATAATTATGATGACACCTTAATCAAAATCGAATATAATAAATTAAAAGAAAGCTATGAGGAAATATGTAAGAAATGGACAGATGAGTGTATAAAATGGTACGATGTCTATCTGGATGAGGTGTAAAATGTGGATATCAAGGTATTTCGTGTATTTTGTCATATTCAGCTTCTTTGGCTGGATATATGAGAGCATATACTGCACGATAAAATCAAAAAGGTGGGAAAACAGGGGGTTTTTATATGGACCATTATGCCCAATCTATGGGGCTGGCGGAGTAGGGATAACTGCAATAGCCGATGTGATAAGCATACATACTGATACGGCATTTACATGGTGGCAGATATTCATTGTGGCCTTTTTCGGAAGCATTGTCCTTGAGTATGGCACATCATGGACATTGGAAAAATTATTTCATGCATACTGGTGGGATTACAGTGAAATGCCGCTCAATATAAACGGAAGGGTATGTTTTCCGTATTCAGTGTGCTTTGGGCTGGCCGGGCTTCTGGTAGTATATGGGATTGCACCTTTTACTAAATTTATAACAGGCTGGATTTCCCCTATAATGTATGAACTATTTTCTCTGATATTTATGGGACTTGTTGCAGTCGATACAGCTATAACCGTTTCAGCGCTTACTGACTTCAGCAGAACTATAATAAACGTACAAAACAGTTTTAATAACTATATGAGTGAGTTTGTGAATGAGGTCCAGGAGAAGAAACGTGAGGCTGATGAGAAAGCACAGGAGAGAAAGCGTGAAGGATTATCGATCGAGGAACGCCTAAAATCGGGAATGTCATTTGAGGACAGAAAAAGAAGCATCAAGGCAAGTACGGAGAGAGCCATTGATTCAATGGGAACATTAAAGAAGTCTGCACTTGCAAGAGCGCAGGGATTTAGAAATCCAAAGATTGAAAAAAGATATCTTGAGGAATTCTCAGAAAGCCTTAAAAATAAGCTTTCCAGAAAAAATAAAAAATAAAATAAAAAAAATCAAAAAAAGGCTTGCATTATTATATGGACCATGATATTATAATACACGGTTCGTTGGTCAAGCGGTTAAGACGCCGCCCTCTCACGGCGGAAACACGGGTTCGATTCCCGTACGGACTGCTAAAAACATCGCATTAGCGATGTTTTTTTTATTTTTATAAAAATGTGTTTGAAGATATTTAAAATGAGGAGTATTATAGTATAAAAGTAACAAGTATTCGTATGTTAATGGGTGGTGAATATATGAAAACAATAATGAAATATGAACTTATAATAAATGAAGCACTTCGATCAGCATTAAATTATGATATGCCGGAAGATGAGATAAATGAATTCATACGTTTTTTTGGAAAACATATAGGATCGGATCGTATATATATTTTTGAAGATAAGGATGGGATGACAAAAAATACATACGAATGGTGCAGAAATGGCATAGAACCGCAGATCCACAAGCTTCAGGCAGTTAATATGGATATTATTGACTGGTGGTACGAACACTTCGACAGGGGAGAAAGTATCATAGTAAATGATATTGAAGATATAAAAGAAAAACACATGTCTTCTTATGAACTGCTTAAAGGACAAAACATACACACTATTGCGGTAAGTCCGCTTCGGTATAAGGATGAGATAAAGGGCTTTTTTGGTGTTGATAATCCACCAGAAGTGGATTATAAGGGATTATCCATTTTTTTAGACATGATAGGAACACTTCTTATTTCATTGCTTAAGCTCAGAAACTCATTTGTCAGATCTAATGAACAGGCAAAGATAAGCAGTTACTCTGCACTGGCACAGATATATCTGTCGATGCATCTCGTAAATGTGAAAAATGGAAGCCATAAAGTCATAAAAGCAGCCAGACATGTAGATACGATTACAAGAGAATTGTATGATACTGACTTTGAAGATCATATGATGCATATTATGAATATACTGTGTGTTGACAAATATAAGGACAGCGTGTTCGACTTTATAAAGCTTGATACACTCCAGGAAAGAATGGATGGAAAAGATACTATAGCACATGAGTTTGTTGGAAGCATATCAGGCTGGTGCAGGGAACGTTTTATAAAGGTGGACGAGGATGCAGAGGGAAAGCTTTGCCATGTCCTTTATTGTGTGGAAGTTATAGACGAGGAAAAGCGCCGTGAAAATATGCTTTTATATTTGTCTGAGACTGATCTTATGACCGGGATATGTAATCGTGGAAGCGGGGAGCATAAAATAACAAAATTGCTGGAAGAGCATGTGGGAGGTCTTTTATGCCTGCTTGATTGCGATAAATTCAAACTTGTAAATGACACTTATGGACATGCAGTAGGAGATAAGGTTATAATTGCGGTGGCAGATGCACTTCAGGAGTCATGCCGTGAAAATGATGTAGTAATGAGACTTGGAGGGGATGAGTTTGCCCTGTATATACCGGGGATGTTTGAAAAAAAGCAGGCAGATGCGTTTGTAAATAGAGTTTTTTCAAAGCTTGAGCAGATAAATATACCTGAGATGGACAATAAAAAAATATATATAAGTCTCGGTGCATCATTTTGCTATGATGGAGAGGAGATAAGCTTTGACCAGCTGTATAAGGAGGCAGATACAGCTATGTATACAAGCAAGAAAACAGAAGGCTACTGTGCCACTATATATCAATATGACGAAATTTAAAATTAACTCCGGTTTTGGATAAAAACCGGAGTTAATTGTTTATTATAATATTGGCACAATTTAAATCTTTGCTGAGATCATATACTTTTCCTGATTTTATTCCTACGACTGTAGGGCGCAGTATATAATGAAAATTGTTTTTGACTACACGGGCTTTCTCACCATTGCTTAATTCCACAATGGAATCGACAGGATAAAGTATCATGCTTTCCAAAAAAGCTTTCATGGCAGTTATGTCCAGCTCACCTGTCATCGACATTATCATCTCAACAGCTTCACGCTGCGTATATGCGGCCTTATAAGGACGTTCTGTTACAAGGGCATCATATATATCAGCAACAGATAAAATCTTTGCATAAGGGCATATCTGATTGCTTTCAAAGCCCAGAGGATATCCGGCTCCATTTACTTTTTCATGGTGCTGCAATACCCCAAGGCATATAGCGTTATTAAATTCATTGCGGGAATTTAACATTCTGTAGCCGTATAATGCGTGGCGTTTCATGATATCAAATTCTGCATCGTCAAGCTGGCCCGGCTTGTTTAAAATATCAGGAGGTATCTGTGTCTTGCCGATATCGTGCAGCAGACCGGTTATCCCTATTTCATATATTTCCTGTTTTGACATATTAAGATGCTTGGCGAGGATCATGGATATCGTAGCAACATCAACACTGTGTTTAAATGTATACTCATCGCTTGTCTTTAAGGAGCTTATATCAATGGCTATGGCATTGTTCTGGGTTATTGCGTGCATGAGATCTTCTGTAATAGAATCAGCAGCCTCAACAAATTTATCCGATCCGGTATTATTGTATACAAACTGGATGCCTTCGGAAACACGTTTTTTAACACTGTCTGACAATGTGACCTTTGAAGGATCACTTGTACGCAGCTTTTCGACCTTTTGGGCAGCAGCAGGGGAGAGGATATTGTCTTCTGGTGTATCACCACCATCCTGAATATATACGGACATTATGCCAAGCTTTAGAAGCGATTCTATTATATAATCATCCAGTATTGAACCGCACACTACGAGGTTTCGTCCCATGCTGTCTTCTATAACCTGGTCTATTTTCATTCCAGGCTTTAATTGTCTTGTTCTCATGTATTTTCTGCGTGCCATCTGAATATGTCCCTGCTTTGTTATTTTATCAGCTATATATTATATAATTTATAAAAAAAAATCAATAAGCCAATAGTACGAATCAGTAACTTTTTTGCAGAAAGGACATAAAATATTATTGAAGAAAAAATAAAGGAAATAACAACTGTCAGGCCGATATTTAAACCGGACAGTTAAAGGAATAATATATGGCAACATTTACTAATCAGGCCCAGCTTTCATATAATAATTCAACTGCAAGCTCCAATGTGGCTGTCGGAGAACTTGTATCTGTTTTATCAGCAGAAAAAACGGTATTGAATCCGGATTACACAAACGGTGATACGATAACTTATATAGTAAACCTTGTGAATACAGGAGATACAGCATATACAGGACTTACACTTTCTGATAATCTCGGAGCATATCAGGTGGGGGAGCCGGCTGTTACGGTATATCCGCTTAGTTTCAGCGCAAATACAATAAAATATTATACAAATGGGGTATTACAGACTACACCGACAGTGACAGTCACACAGCCTCTTACAGTAACAGGGATATCGGTTCCGGCAAAAGGAAACGCAACGATCGTATATGAGACAACTGCAAATAATTTTGCTCCGCTTGCAGCAGGCTCTTCGATAAACAACACTGCAACTATCAGTGGTGTGGGAACAACGGATCTTACAGCAAGTGCATCGATCGCTGTTGCGGATGCTCCTGCACTTAATATAACAAAGTCGATAAGCCCGGTGCCGGTATCAGAGAATGGAACACTGACATATACTTTTCTTATACAGAATACCGGAAACGCACCAGCTGATGCGGCAGATCTTGTCACACTTACAGATACATTTAATCCACGTCTGGCAAATCTTTCTGTGACCTATAATAATGCGGCGTGGGCACAGACTAACTATAGTTATGATGAAACAACCGGCGTATTTGCCACAACAGCGGGAGCGATAACGGTTCCTGCGGCAACGTACACACAAAATGCCCAGACAGGGGAATGGACTATCGTTCCGGGAACAAGTACTCTTGTTGTATCAGGTACGGTTTAGTATAGCTTAATGGCATAAAAAATGGCAGGTTCGTACTTGTACCTGCCATTTTCTCTGATTAAAATGCTATTGGTCTTTTAAATATGATGTCCGCCGCCACTATGTCCGCCACCGCTGTGTCCACCACTGCTGTGACCTCCGCTATGTCCACCGGAGCTGCCGGAACTTTGTGGACTGTATTTTTTATCCTGATACATAAATTGTGCATTAGGATTTTGTACATCGACTTTAGTAAAGCTTCCACTTAAGAGCTCACGTCTTGAAGGGCGCCTTGATTTTGAAACAAAAAGTGTGTATATAAAACATACAAACATGCCAAGAGCCACGGCAAGGAAAATATTTGAAACATATTTCATTGGCTGGGCAATTCTGCCACCTGCGAGAGATGTATTTATCTGATCAAATGTTTCTACGGCACAGGTGTAATAATCATATCCGTGATCTTTTGTTGCATAAACATATGTATTATCACATATTACATCACACTTGGAATCAGTGATCTTCTTTCTGGCATCACCCTCGGAAGCAAGATATATTTCGTTTAGATCACGGTCGATAACAAACACGATACCGGAAGAATTTTTCCCAAAATAGTTTTCGTATGTTGAAACTGCAAAATCTTCAGTGCTTGAAAATGTGTGGTAAGTTGTTGTCACAACCATTGCATTGCAATATCCGGCTGTTTCATACATAACCTCAGAAAGGCTTTCTTCCTCGTCAGATGTCAGAAAATCTGCTTCATCATCAATTATAAGCTGATACCCGGTGTCTGTATTTTTATCCTCGAAATCATGATCAGAAGAGGCATATGTATATGCTGGACATGTTAAAATTGTAAGCATACTGGTGAGTGCCGCAGCAGCTGATAGAGTAAATTTACGCACGATCATCACCTCCTGTGTATGAAAATTGAGGAAGTTTTCTTGTGGATAACACATTGTAGGCATTTACGCAATCCCATAAAGTGACAAAAAGAGCAACGATTATGAGAAGCGCAGCTGAATAATACCAGTAGTCCATTATTGGCTGTATCATCGCAATAGCAGTGCCGTAAACGAGCGATATCATGTTAAATACCAATCCGAATAATCCTTTGTGTCCGGGCAGCTTATCAAATTTGGCAAATGCCTGTATTCCGTAAAACATAGCAAATGCTGTGACAAAAAACCATGCTATGCGGCTTCCGTCAGCATTACCTGAGCCGGAGAGTGCATTTCCGAAAAAGCAGAATGCAAGAAGTACGCAATAAACGATTATGATACCTACACCAAGTGGCACAGTATTAGTCTTTCTCTTTAGCTCTCTTGAAGCTTTCATTACTGATATGCGGCCGGATTCCTGACCGGAAGCTGCTGATTGCTTTGACAGCTTGCCAAGGTCATCTTCGCCGGATTCTTTTAAGGCTACTGAAGCAAGCTCACGCGAATAAATAAAATTGACCGCAATAGAAAGAAATCCGACAAGGAGCATTGTCCTTCCAGGGGTCAGTACGGAAATAAAACAAAGCAGTATGAAAATCGGAACGGCAGTTATAAACGAACCGGCCAGAAATTTCTTAAAGGAAATAGGAATATCGGCAACAACCTTACCGGTCTGCCCGTTTACTGTGGCATATGCCACCCTGTCATTATTTCTGTAAGACATAAACCATACAGGGAAAAGAGAATAATTTATCTCTTTAGTTGTAGTGTTGAGGGATTGTGGGGTCTGTGAACCCTTTTTAATGCTATATCCACGGAAAGCAGGCACTTTGTTGATGGAATCAACAGTGCTTGTAAAAGCAGTTTCTTCAGCATCAGGCTTGTATACAGCAGAGTCAACATCGGCAGTATCACCGTAGAATCCGCTTAAATATGCCGGAGTAAACTCTTTCATGCCTTTTACATCATAAGGTGCAAGGCTTTCACTTATGCTGTCATCAAAGGATGAGGAGGCATCATATGATAATCCCTTGTAATATGAGTCTAATGTACCGGTGAGATTAAAATGATCTGTGATTATATAGTCTCCGCGGCGCTGTGACTTGGTCGCAGGAATATTAAGTGATCCGTCCGAGGTTACATAATATGTCCAATATGGCATATATATACCTCTGAAGCTGTCGATTTTTTTTGGATCCTTAAGCTCGGATGGAGCGAATATGGCTTTTGCCATAAGACGTGAATAAGCCTGTTTACAGTCATCTTTTGTTTTTTGGAATGGAATGATGTAATCAGGCCGGTGTTCTTTGGAAATACGACTGTAGAGGACTGTGGAAGCTCCGCAGAAACTACAGAAACCAGCTGCGGTATTATCGGTGCTTATAATTTCGCCGCCACACTGTGGGCAGGTAAATATAGTAGCATCAAAATCCTTGCTGACCTCAGCGTCTGAGGTTTTATCCTCATACGCATAAGGGTCAAAAAGGCTGTGACAATACTCGCATGCAAGCTGGCCGGAAGCTATGTCATATTTAACATTTCCACCGCAGTTTTTACATGCAAACATTTAAATTCTCCTTTCTTTAACACGTTTATCAGCTTGTATAAAAAAATCTTTCCATATTGACGGGTGGAAGAGTATGAGCAGTGGAAACAGCTCCAATCGTCCAGCCAGCATGTCAAACATCAGAACATACTTTGATATATTATTAAAAAATCCAAAGTTCTGCACAGGACCGACATGGGAAAGACCTGGCCCTATATTGTTTATAGTTGCGGCAACGGCTGTAAAGTTCGTTGAAAAGTCGTACCCTTCAATGGATACGATAAGAGTCGATGCAACAAAAACAACTATAAATGTCATAAAATACACATTGATCGAGCGGATCACATCGTGATCGACAGGTTTGTGCTCGAAAGTGATCTTTTTGACACTTTTTGGATGGATATAGCTCGTAAGCTCTTTAAATATGGATTTTACTGCTATAACACATCGTGAAACTTTTATACCTCCACCTGTACTTCCTGCACAGGCACCTATAAACATGAGCAGAGTTAATATCCCCTTTGAAAACTCCGGCCATTTATCAAAATCGGTTGTCGAAAAACCGGTTGTTGTAATAATAGAACCTACCTGAAAGGCTGCTTTTGTGACGGCATCGAAAATGCCTGAACACATGTGTACGATATTTATACTGATGATGACGACAGAAGCAAGGATTATAAGGAAATAATGCCTGACCTCCTCGACATGTAATGCTTCTTTTAAGCTTCCAAAAAAAGCAAGGTAGTATGCATTGAAATTTACTCCGAACAAGATCATAAAAATAGTCACAACCCATTGGATATATACGGAATAGCCTGCCATACTATCATTTTTTATTCCAAAACCACCTGTTCCGGCAGTTCCGAGTGCTGTGGCTATTGCATCAAACAGCGGCATTTTACCGAATATAAGAAAGATTATCTCAATTACTGTAAGACCAAAATATATGATATAAAGTATTCTTGCAGTATGTCTTATCTTTGGAACGAGCTTTCCGACAGAAGGTCCGGGGCTTTCGGCGCGCATTAGATTAATGTTGCTTCCACCGCTTAACGGGATTATCGCAAGAAGGAATACAAGGACTCCCATTCCGCCTATCCAGTGTGTAAAGCTCCGCCAGAAAAGCATACATTTAGATAATGCTTCTACATCGGATAAAATGCTGGCTCCGGTTGTTGTAAATCCGGATATCGTTTCAAAAAGTGCATCCGTAAATGAAGGGATCTCACCTGACCAGAAGAACGGAAGTGCACCGAAAATACTGAGTATTACCCAGCTTAGCGAAGTAGCTATACAGCCTTCTTTAAGATAGAGTGTAAAATTTTTGGGCTTTCTTGCCGAAAAAATAAAGCCTATTGCAATAGATAAAAGTCCTGCCAGTAAAAAATATATACCGCTTTTTTCACTGTAAATACCTGCAACTATGCATGGAAGGAGAAGAAGCACTCCCTCGAGCTTTAAAACACTGCCAAGGATATATCTAATTATTGAAGTATTCATTGTGCGCCTCCATTATTTTAAAATATCCTGGATCTGGTTGAATCCGGTATGCTTTGTTATTATCATGACTGTATCGTTTTTTTGTATGGAATCATTACCACTTGGGATAATGATCCTGCCATTTCTGTTTATGAAGCATAATAACAGATTATCCTTAAGCGTAAGATCCTTTAAAGGGACATCTGTAACAGCAGATTTTTCTGAAACAAAAAATTCTATAGCCTCAACCCTTGAATCATACATATGGTACAGAGTTTCAATGTTGCTGTGCATAGATGCTTTTTTTGCACGGACATAAGCTATGATCGCTTCGGAGGTGATGTATTTTGGATAGATAACACTTCCGAGATCAAGACTGTTTATAACGTTTGTAAATGTTATACGGTTTATTTTTGTTATGACTTTTGCATTTGATACCTGCTTGGCATATAATGTGAGCATTATATTTTCTTCGTCTATACCTGTAAGCGGGACAAAGGATTGAGTTGTTTCGATGCCTTCTTCGCGAAGAAGAGTCTGATCCGTTGCGTCTCCGTTTATTATTATGGCTTCAGGGAGAAGGATGCTGAGTTCTTCGCAGCGGTTAAAATCATTTTCGATAATCTTGACCCTGATGCCGCGCGAAAGAAGTTCCTTTGCAAGATAGTAGGCTGCTTTTCCACCGCCTATTATCATAGTGTTTTTAACGCTGTGGCTGTTTAATCCAAGGTGGCTGAAAAATTCTTTTGCCTGCTTGTGTGCGCCGACAAATGAAAGCTTATCACCCTTTTTTAATATAAAATCACCTGAAGGAATAAATACGTCATTATCTCTTTCGATAGCACCGATGAGGATATTGGCTTTTAACTTGTGGCCTAAATCTTTGATGGCAATGCCATCCATCGGACTGTTTTCAGGAATAGCATATTTTATAAGCTCTGCCTGTCCATGTGCAAATCCGGTAACCTCTAATGATGACGGGAGATAAAGAATCCGTGCCATATCGCGTGCAGCTTCGTATTCAGGATTTATGATCAGTGCAAGACCAAGCTTTTCCCGTAAGTAGTCGGCTTCCTGACTGTAATCAGGAGTGCGGACCCTTGCAATGGCTGCGCAATTACCGACCTGGGTCGCTATAGTGCAGCACAGAAGATTTAATTCATCAGAACCTGTAACTGCTATGATAAGATCAGCGTTTCCTATGCCGGCTTCTTTCTGGATGTTATAGCTTGCACCATTTCCAACAAGCCCCATGACATCATATAAGTTAGCCAGCTGTGAGATCCTTTCCCTGTTTTTGTCGATGATAGTTATATCATGTCCCTCCTGACTAAGCTGCTCTACAAGAGTGCGTCCTACTTTTCCGCATCCTATGATAATTATCTTAAGTCCTTGAGTTGATGGGACATCTTCTTTTTCGAACATGTTAATGCCTCCCGCATGAATTAAAATAATAATAGGGATTGCAAAAAAACAATCCCGTAAAATTATAACATAATATAAAAAAAACACAACATAAACTGATGTTTATGTTGTGTTTTTTAAAATGCATGAAAACCGCATAAAATCTAGGTAAAAACTACCAGACGACTATTTTATCGGTCGGCTCTTGCCATAGCCTCCTCATAATCTTTTGTTCCTGTCCAGATATCCTCTTTGTAAGGATTCTTTTTCTGCTCAATAGAACGTTTGATGATAACTGCAAGGCAGATAACGTTTGCTGCAAGTGCAAGTATAGATATGAATCCCTGAACATTTGTGTTTGCAACAGCATTTCCAAGATCTGTCATTTTTGCAAGATCCATACCCGTCTTAGCCTCAATATTCTTGTAGAGTACAGGAAGAACGGAGTATTTTGTACCGATCTGGAAAAGAGGGAAGACCTGGGCGAACATACACCATAAAGCAAGTGTGTTTGCACGGTTCTGGATCCAGCCGCCTTTGTTCCAAAGCGCATTGGCGAATGTAGGTGCAAGCAGAAGAGCAAGACCACAATACCATGTATGTGTTGGAAGGTTATTATATGTGTAAGTAAAGTTCCAAAGATCGTATGCTACGATAAACCATACAGTCATATCAGGCCATAACATATCCTGTTTGTTTTTGTCTTTTGAGTGGTAGATTCCCCACCATCCTGTCATACAGAAGATGTTTAAGATACCGGCGATACCATTTACCCAGTTCCACCATCCGCCATTTAACCATACGTCCTCAGTAGATTTCCACCATCCACCGACAGCGTTTGCACCTTTTATAGCTGACTCGAAATCAGATCCGACTGCTATTAAGATGTTTATTGCAACGATGATGAATGGGAAAGGCTTGAACCAGTCTTTTTTGCCGATGCCCCAGCCATATTTGATCATCATGAAACCGATACATCCGGCTGTTGCAGCGTAAAGCTTTGCGTAATGGAACCAACCATTCATGTAAAGGTATGTATCGTTTTTAACTGCCCAGTCAGCACCACTTGCTGCACCGATAGCAATTGCGATAAAGTAAATCGTAAGAACAGCAGGAAGGATGAGGAAGAAGAAGATTCCACCCATCTTAGTGCGTCTTGCAATTTCATTGCAGATAACAAGACCGGCAAACACAAGTATCCAGCCAATTATCTGGTGCATTGAATTAATTTGAAATAGCATAAACTTTCCTCCTTAGCATTATGTAAATAAATTATAATAGGTATAAACTGATTATATACTGTTAGTTCCCTGCTTTCAACCCAAACATAGGAAAAATATACTAGTTTATCGATTGTATTTGTATAATGTGCCAAAAAATGTTAAAATTTCAGTACTTAGGGAAAAAAATTTAATAAAAATAATTAAAAAAATTTAAAGAGTTTCCTAAAAAAGAAAGGAAAAAAATGAGAGATTTTCTGACAGCAAATTATCATACACATACAGTAAGATGCAGGCATGCATACGATCCAGAGCGTGAATATATCGAGACAGCGATAAAGATGGGTATAAAAAAACTCGGTTTCTCAGATCACATACCTTGTCCGTTTACGGATGGCTATGTGTCAGGAATAAGGATGACCATGGAGCAGGCTCCGGAATATGTATCGACAATCAGGACACTTGCAGAGGAATATAAGGATGACATAAAAATTTTTGTTGGATTTGAGGCAGAATATATACCGGCATTTCATGAAAAACAGATGGCAATGTTCAGAAAACTTGGATGTGATTATCTTATTATGGGACAGCATTTTCTAAATTCAGAGGAAACAGGACCCTACACAGGAACACCGACGGAGGACGAAAGCCGCATAAGGGAATATGCTGACTCTGTCATAGAAGGAATGAAAACAGGGCATTTTAAATATCTTGCACATCCGGATCTTATCAATTATCAGGGACTTGATTCTGTATATGACTGGGAGATGACGAGGCTTTGCAAGGCACTTAAGGAGATGGATATACCTCTTGAGATAAATATACTTGGAATAAGTGAGAAGAAGCATTATCCGACAGAAAAATTCTGGAGGATACCTGCAGAAATAGGAAATAAAGTTATTTTAGGGCTTGATGCCCATTGCGCAAAACAGCTTGCCAATGTAGAATGTTATAAAAAGGCAGTTGAGCTTGCCGATAAATATAATTTAAACCTTATAGATGAATTACCGGGGATGTAAAAGGATATGAGTGTTACTTTTTTGGATAAAGAATTTGAGAGCCAGATGAAAAACAGGATACTTCCTCTCATGAGGATAAACCTTGAGGAAGGCTATTTTAAGGCTGATGATGGGGCAAAGATCCATTATGGATATATTAATAATCCAAATGCCAAAGAGGCTGTCGTGATTTCACACGGATTTTGTGAATTTATACCAAAATATTATGAACTGATATATATGATGTATGAGGCAGGATACTCTGTGTACATGAATGAGCACAGGGGACATGGGTATTCGGACGGAAAAACCAGTGATTGCGGTATGGTCACGATAAATGACTTTAACACATATGTAGATGATCTGCATAAATTTGTGGAGGAAGTTGTCCGCATAAAAGAAAAAGGAAACAGTCTGTATCTGTATGCCCATTCAATGGGAGGCGGGATAGCAGCTATGTACCTTGAAAAATATCCTGCTGATTTTTGTAAAGCAGTGCTTTCAAGTCCTATGATAGAAATGCAGTATGGGGGCTTTTCGACGTCTGCGGTAAAAATAATAATGAAAATATCAAAAATCCTTAAATGGGGGCTTAAGTATATGCCCGGACAGCGCACTTATGATGGAATATATGATTTTGAGGGAAGCTGCGCAATGTCAGAGCCGAGGTATAAATACATATATGGTTGCAGGGAGGCAGATGAGCATTACAGAAGCTACGGAGCCACATATAACTGGGGGAATGCAAGCATTAATGCAACAAAATACATCAAGAATAATATAAACAGGATCTCTATCCCTGTTTTACTTTGCCAGGCTGGAGCGGATACGCTTGTTTCAAATGAGGCACAGGATTATTTTGTGGAAAATACACAAAATACACAAAAAATTTTCTACCCTGAAGCAAAACATGAATTGTACAATGCATCGCAGGAAATAAGAGACAGGTATTATCAGGATATCCTTGGTTTTCTGGGATGAACACATAATTCATGTTTCGTCAAGTTAAAAAATATACCTAAATAGGCATGAACTTTTGTTAGAATTGACATATGGCTTTACTCTACAACATATTGTATAATCGTTCTTGGTTTTAAACAAAATTTAGTTAGGAGAATGATTGAATCATGTCAGGTGAAGTGTTAGATGATGTTATGATCAAAGGTGCTTGTAAGGGAAAAGCAGATGCAATTGTTAATTGCCAGTGCAATATAGAAAGTGCACCGGATCGCTGTGAACAGGCGGAGAATTGTATGTTCTATTCTTATTACAAATGCAGCAGGCAGTGGAAGAGGCTGGCATAGGGGATGTCAGTAATAAGTGTACATACTTTTTAGGGGAAGGAAAGACTTCTGTTATGGCAAGGGGGCCACAAACAGGAGTCTTTTTGCTATAAATTAATAAAATTAGTATAAAATAAATCAAACAATGATGTAGGAGAGCATAACGATGAAGAGAGTATTGATCATGAGTGATTCTCACGGAAATGTAGAGAATATGGTTACAGCAGTTGAAAAGGAAAATCCTGATATGATAATACATCTGGGGGATTGCGTGACAGATGCAGTAAGGTTAAATAATCGTTTTCCGCAGATCACATTTGCAAATGTACCGGGGAACTGTGATTATTCAGACGGGAAAACTGAAAAAATATTGAACATAGATGGCTATAAGGTACTTATATGCCATGGACATACATACAACGTTAAGATCACATATCTTCCGCTGGAATGTCATGCAAGGGAGATTGGAGTTGATATAGCACTGTTTGGACATACACATAGTGTATTTTATGATACGCATAACGGTGTGTCACTGTTTAATCCCGGGAGCATAGGAGCACCGGCATGGGGGAAGGCTCCATCGTATGGTGTTATTACATTTGATAAGGAAAATGATGTTATGAAGATGGATGTTATGTATCTGGAATAGGTTTTGATATACATACACATAGCTTTATCAGTAAAGCGAATAGTAAATATGAGAATAATATATAGTTAAACACATTGACTTAATTTATGTTAAGGCTGTATAATACAAAACTATAGCAGTGCTGAGGCACATTATAAAGATAAACAGAGGAGCAGACGAGGATGGTAAAGGTTGTAAAGTTTGGCGGAAGTTCTCTTGCCAGTGCAGAACAGTTCATGAAAGTTGGAAAAATCATAAAGAGTGATGAGTCAAGAAAATACGTTGTACCAAGTGCACCGGGTAAACGTAGTTCAAAGGATACAAAAGTCACTGATATGCTTTATGCATGTTATGATCTGGCAGAAAAGGATGAGGATTTCAGAGTCCTTCTTATGAAGATCAAAGACAGATATGATTCAATAATCAATGGACTTCATCTTAAGCTTGCGCTGGATTCAGAGTTTACCACAATTGCGGAAAATTTTAAGGCAAAAGCTGGCGTGGATTATGCTGCATCACGTGGAGAGTACTTAAACGGAATAATTATGGCACATTATCTTGGATATGAATTTATAGATTCAGCCACAGTTATTTTCTTTGACAAAGATGGAAATTTTGATGCTGAGAAGACAGATAAGGTACTATCAAAGAAACTCGAGAAAACACCTAAGGCGGTAATACCTGGATTCTATGGCTCAAATCCTGATGGAAGCGTAAAAACCTTTTCAAGAGGCGGATCTGATGTCACAGGCTCGATAGTTGCAAAAGCATGCCGTGCAAGCATGTATGAAAACTGGACAGATGTATCAGGATGTCTTGTTGCTGATCCTAGAATCATAGATGATCCGGAGCCTATAAAAGTTGTTACATACAGAGAACTTCGTGAGTTATCATATATGGGAGCTTCAGTTCTTCATGAAGATGCAGTATTCCCTGTAAGAAAGGCCGGAATTCCTATCAATATCAAAAATACAAATGATCCTGATGCAGACGGAACACTCATTGTTGAGAGCACATGCCAGAAACCGGAATATACGATTACAGGAATTGCCGGTAAAAAAGGTTTCGTAGCTGTAAATATTGACAAGGATAAGATGAATTCAGAAGTTGGATTCTGCCGTAAGGCGTTACAGGCGTTTGAAGAGAATGGAATTTCAATAGAACATATGCCTTCTGGAATAGACACAATGACTGTATTTGTCCATCAGGCAGAGTTTGAGGGCAAAGAGCAGCAGGTAATAAGCTCTATCAGAAGACTTGCACATCCGGATATCATAGATCTTGAGGCTGATCTTGCACTTATCGCAGTTGTTGGTCGTGGAATGAAATCTAACCGTGGTACAGCAGGAAGGATTTTTTCAGCGCTGGCTCATGCAAACATCAATGTAAGAATGATCGATCAGGGATCATCAGAGCTTAATATTATAATCGGTGTAAGCAACAGTGATTTTGATAATGCAATAAAGGCTATCTATGATATATTTGTTGAGACACGTCTCTAAGAACAGTGTTTTCCAGCTGGACTGGCTGGAATAGATAATTTAATATAATACAGATAAAAAATACCGCAGATGATGCGGTGTTTTTTATTTATTCAAGCCCCATGCATAAATTTGCCGGGTGTCTCTTTCTGGCTGGGTTTATTATACATGGGTATGATCCGCACGTATCAAAAACCAGACACGTTTTAAAGCATTCCGAATAATATATATGGAAGGGGATTTCATATGCAAAAAGACACAATAATATATGTTACGGATCAGAGACAAAAATATTTAGCGGATATGCTTAATGGCGAAAAGGAAAGCTGCCATGGAGATAAAATAAGAGATTATGCAAGAGTCGGAAACATTATATTTCCGACACCATTTTCGAAACTGAGACTATCGGATGATGAAATAGAAAAATTAAAACAAAATATAATTAAACATGATATCGCAGTGTGGGGCGGAGTTATGCCGGAATGCTTCCCGGGGGTTGACAAAGGCGGTGACTTTATGAGGGATGAACAGGTCATAATGGAAAATGCCGTTGTGACAGCGGAAGCGGTCATCTCTATCGCAGTTCAAAAAAGTCTGTATTCGATAGAAAGATCAAAAGTCCTTGTGTGTGGTTTTGGAAGGTGCGGAAGAGCTTTGGCCGCCAGATTCAAGGCTTTGGGGGCTGATGTAATGGTCATGGCACGCAGAAAAGAAGTAAGAGAAGCTGCAAGGCAGCAGGGATATGAGGCAGTTGGCTTTGACGAGGCTGCCAAGGCATGCTTTAATACAAGGATTCTGATAAACACAGTACCAGCGCAGGTTATTGACGAAAATATAATCAGGCTTTTATTAAAAGATACCCTTATGATAGATATTGCATCAAAACCGGGAGGCTGTGATTTTGAGGCAGCGAAGAGATATAGAATAAATTGTGTGCATGCACTTGGGCTCCCCGGAATATATTGTCCAAAAACCAGTGCCGGAATTTTTCTGGAGTATTTAAAAAGAAAAGGTATGGAGGATGCTCTATGGATATTGGAGATTGCACGGTAGGAATGGGAATTACAGGTTCTTTCTGCAGCTTTGGCAAAGCAACGGAAACAGCCAGGACACTTACTGCAAAATGCAAAAAAGTAGTGCCTGTATATTCATATAATGCACAAATGTTAAATACCAGATTTGGAAAAGCCGGTGAATTTATGGGAGAAATAAAAGAAATAACCGGGGAGGATGGAATAAAAACATTGCAGCAGGCAGAACGTGTCGGACCTGAAAAAATGTTTGATGTAATGCTGATATATCCGTGTACAGGTAATACTGCGGCAAAGCTTGCAAATGGTATAATAGATACACCTGTTCTGCTCGCAGCAAAAGCGCATATGCGCAATCAAAGACCCGTCATAATAGGAATATCAACAAACGATGCACTTGGAATAAATTTTAAAAATATAGGAAAACTCATGAATATGAAAAATATATTTTTTGTACCATTTGGTCAGGATGACTTTATAACAAAGCCAAATTCTCTTGTGTGTGAGAAAAACCTCATAATAGACACTATAGAGAGCGTGCTTGAAGGAAAGCAGGTTCAGCCCGTAATCCTTGGAAAATAATAAAGCCGGATTTTCTTAAAATAAAAGTGTGCATTGGCAGAAAACCATGCACACTTTTGATTATTTGGAAGCTTTTGAAGCTTCATATGCTTCACGGCATGCTTTAGCAAGCTGGTCACCGCATGAAGTGTTTTTGAAACCACATTTGATCCCGCCGATCTTCTCCTCGACCTGTTCTACTGTAAGTCCCTCGACAAGCTTAGGGATAGCTTGTAAGTTTCCGTTACATCCACCTGTAAATTTTACGTTGCGTACAATATTTCCATCGAGATCAAGTTCGATTTCTGTCGAACATGTTCCTTTAGTTTTATAAATGTATGACATATTATATCTCCTTTTTCGTTCGTGTTTAAAATATAATTTATCACAAAAATGCGGTCATTTAAATATATGCACTGATTTTAATACATGTATACCGGAATTTTCTATATTCTGAAATGCCTGGGATATATGTTAATAGTATGTTTACAAAACATTTACCGCTTTTTGTTGTGAAAAAATAAGGAAAGTGTTAAAATAGCAATATTGTGTGAACAATATAAAGGTTAATCTGACGAATTAGGAGATATTTATGAGCGCATTTGAAAAAATCTTTGGTACCCACAGCGAGAGGGAGCTTAAAAGAATCAAACCTATTGTAGATAAAGTAGAATCATATCATGAAGCAATGGGAAAGCTTTCAGACGATGAGCTGAAAGATAAAACAAAGGAATTTAAGAAACGTTTGGCAGATGGGGAGACACTTGATGATATTCTTCCAGAGGCATATGCCACAGTACGTGAGGCTGCAAAACGTGTTCTTGGAATGGAACATTATAGAGTACAGATCATTGGTGGAATCATATTACATCAGGGACGTATCGCAGAGATGCGTACCGGTGAAGGAAAAACACTTGTTTCAACACTTCCGGCATATCTTAATGCACTTGAGGAAAAAGGTGTATGCATCGTAACAGTAAACGATTACCTTGCAAAACGAGATGCCGAGTGGATGGGAAAAGTCCATGAGTTCTTAGGACTTACGGTTGGAATCGTCCTCGGTGGAATGGATAATGATGAAAGACGTGCGGCATATGGATGCGATATTACATATGTTACAAACAACGAGCTTGGATTCGATTACTTAAGAGATAACATGGTAATTTATAAAGAGCAGCTTGTGCAGAGAGGGCTGCACTATGCAATCATCGATGAGGTCGATTCAGTTCTTATCGACGAGGCACGTACACCACTCATTATTTCAGGACAGAGTGGAAAATCAACACGTCTTTATGAGGCATGTGATATTCTTGCCACACAGATGAAGCGTGGAGAGGATGTACCTGAATATTCAAAGATGGATGCGCTCATGGGTGTTATTCAGGATGAAACAGGAGATTTCATCGTAAATGAAAAGGACAAGGTTGTAAACCTTACACAGGAAGGTGTTCATAAAGTAGAGCAGTTTTTCCATATAGAAAACCTTGCAGACCCGGAAAACCTTGAAATCCAGCATAATATTATACTTGCACTGCGGGCACATAATCTTATGTTCAAGGATCAGGATTATGTTGTAAAAGATGACGAGGTTCTCATTGTTGATGAGTTTACAGGACGTATCATGCCGGGACGCCGTTATTCGGACGGACTGCATCAGGCAATCGAAGCAAAGGAACATGTAAAGGTTAAAAGAGAAAGTAAAACTCTTGCAACTATCACATTCCAGAACTTCTTCAATAAATTCGACAAGAAGGCGGGTATGACAGGTACCGCACTCACAGAGGAAAAAGAGTTCCGTGATATTTACGGAATGGATGTTGTCGAGATACCGACAAACAGACCTGTTGCACGAATTGATCATCAGGATGCTGTATACAAGACAAAAAAGGAAAAATTCAAAGCAGTTGTGGAATCTGTCAAGGAAGCACATGAAAAGGGACAGCCTGTACTTGTCGGAACTATCACGATCGAGACATCTGAGCTTATAAGCGGAATGCTTAAAAGGGAAGGAATAAAACATACAGTACTCAATGCCAAGTTCCATGAGCAGGAAGCAGAAATCGTTGCACTTGCGGGACAGCACGGAGCAGTTACGATCGCTACAAACATGGCTGGTCGAGGAACGGATATTAAGCTTGATGACGAGGCAAAAGCAGCCGGAGGACTTAAAATAATCGGTACAGAAAGACATGAGTCAAGACGTATCGACAATCAGCTGCGTGGACGTGCCGGACGTCAGGGAGATCCGGGAGAATCTCAGTTCTTTATCTCACTTGAGGATGACCTGATGAGATTGTTCGGTTCAGAAAGACTGATGAGCGTGTTTACTGCACTTGGAGTACCTGAAGGTGAGCAGATCCAGCACAAAATGCTTACATCGGCAATCGAGAAAGCACAGGAAAAGATCGAAGGAAACAACTTTGGAATCCGTAAAAATCTTCTCGAATATGATCAGGTCAATAATGATCAGAGAGAGATCATATATAGTGAGCGACTTAAAGTGCTAAATGGCGAGAACATGCGTGAGGCGATCTTTAAGATGATCCAGGAGCTTGTTGAAAAGGCTGTAGATACATGTATTTCTGATGAAGTAGACAGAGCAGACTGGAATCTTACAGAGCTTAATGAGCTTATCCTTCCAACGATACCTCTTGATCCGATCACAAAAGAGGACATAGAATCTATAAAGAATGGAAAAGAACTCAAGCAGTATCTTAAAGAAAAAGCAGTAATGCTTTACGAAGCAAAAGAAACTGAATTCCCAGAGCCGGAGCAGTTCAGAGAGATAGAACGTGTCGTATTGCTTAAAGTTATAGATAGAAAATGGATGGATCATATCGATGATATGACACAGCTTCGTCAGGGAATCGGACTTCAGGCATATGGACAGAGAGATCCGCTTGTAGAATACAAGATGGCCGGATTTGATATGTTCGATGAAATGATCTCTGCTATCCAGGAAGACACAGTAAGACTCCTATATCATGTTCAGGTACAGCAGAAGGTTGAGCGTGAGCAGGTTGCAAAAGTTACAGGAACAAACAAGGATGAAAGTGCACAGAATGCGCCAAAGAAACGTGCATCAGCAAAAATTTATCCGAACGATCCATGTCCATGCGGAAGCGGTAAGAAATATAAACAGTGCTGCGGACGTGTGAAATAAATATAAGATGGTAAAGTGAAAGAAAGACGTAGGACAATGATTATTTTGTTCTACGTCTTTTTTGTTAAATGTTGACAGAAGCATTTTAAATGGGCTGTAATCGTTGTTGGTCACACTGTTAGGTGTGAGCAGTAACGATATAAAAACAACAAGGAACAAATGTTCTGAAAACGGATAGACAAAGTCAATTTTTTGTAGTAAGATTAAGTATATAAGTACATACTATGAAAATATTGGCTTTGCCTTTTTTAGTGACCCAATTGTTACTTTAGAGGCAATTTCGGATTTACAGCGTATGTAAGAGTAACAATCAGTTGGCTTATAGAAGTCAATTTTACTATAAATTTCAGGGCAGAGAGGGCATTATGGAATTCAAATTATATGCCACATACAAACATACAGGAGAGCAGCTATAATGGATCATTTTGAATTGGTATCGAAATATAAGCCGACAGGCGACCAGCCGCAGGCTATAGAAAAGTTAGTAAAAGGGTTTAAAGAGGGTAACCAGTTTGAGACATTGCTTGGTGTCACTGGCTCCGGTAAGACTTTTACAATGGCAAATGTTATACAGCAGCTTAATAAACCAACTCTCATAATATCTCACAATAAAACCCTCGCAGGACAGCTTTATGGTGAGATGAAAGAATTCTTTCCTAATAATGCGGTAGAGTACTTTGTATCCTACTACGATTATTATCAGCCTGAGGCATATGTGCCGCAGTCGGATACTTATATAGCAAAGGATTCCTCGATAAATGACGAAATTGATAAGCTGCGCCTGTCTGCGACAGCTGCGATGGCGGAGAGAAAAGATGTAATAATTGTTGCATCGGTGTCATGTATCTATGGAATAGGTAGTCCTGATGACTATATGAATATGATGTTGTCACTGCGTCCGGGAATGGAGATAGACAGGGATGATGTCATAAAAGGCCTTATAGATATGCAGTATACCAGGAATGATATGGATTTTAAGCGAGGCACATTCAGGGTTCATGGCGATGTCGTTGAAATTTTCCCTGCAAACAACACGGATACTGCTATGAGAGTTGAATTTTTTGGCGATGAGATAGATAGGATTACAGAGATAGATGTACTGACAGGAGAGATAAAATCCGAACTCAAGCATATGGCTGTATTTCCTGCATCACATTATGTGGTCCCTCAGGAAAAGATCCTTGAGGCGTGTGGCAGGATAGAGAACGAGCTTGAAGAAAGAGTAAAATATTTCAAGGGAGAGGGCAGGCTTTTGGAGGCCCAGCGAATAGCTGAGAGGACGAACTTTGATATTGAGATGCTTAAGGAAACAGGGTTTTGCAGTGGTATCGAAAACTATTCCAGACACCTTGCGGGAAGAGCCGAGGGAGAAATGCCGGATACACTCATAGATTATTTCCCGGATGATTTTCTTATAATAGTTGACGAGTCACATATCACGATCCCACAGATAAGAGGAATGTATGCAGGTGACAGGTCGAGAAAAAGCACACTTGTGGATTATGGATTCAGACTACCGTCAGCGTTGGATAACAGACCACTCAATTTTGAGGAATTTGAGGGCAAGATAGACCAGATGCTTTTCGTATCTGCAACACCTAACGTATACGAAAACGAGCATGAGCTTATGCGTGTGGAACAGGTTATAAGACCTACAGGACTTCTTGATCCTGAGATATCTGTGCGTCCTGTAGATGGGCAGATTGATGATCTCGTATCTGAGGTAAATAAAGAAACGGCAGCCCACCACAAAGTACTTATCACAACGCTGACAAAACGCATGGCGGAGGATCTGACTAATTACATGAGTGAACTTGGAATAAGAGTCAAGTATCTGCACTCGGATATAGACACTCTTGAGAGATCAGAGATAATAAGAGATTTAAGGCTTGATGTGTTTGATGTGCTTGTGGGAATAAATCTTCTCCGGGAAGGACTTGACATACCGGAGATCACGCTTGTAGCGATACTTGATGCGGATAAGGAAGGTTTCCTGCGATCTGAAACTTCGCTTATACAGACGATAGGACGAGCGGCGAGGAACAGTGAGGGTCACGTTATCATGTATGCGGACAAGATTACAGACTCAATGAAGGTTGCGATAGATGAAACAGCCAGACGTAGAAAAGTACAGCAGGCATACAATGAGGAACACGGTATCACACCGCAGACAATACAGAAATCTGTTCGTGAACTTATCGCTATATCAAAGAAAGTTGCAGCTGATGAGATGGAGATATCAAAAGATCCTGAATCAATGAGTAAAAAAGAACTTGAGAAGCTTATTGCTGATATCCAGAAGAAGATGAAAAAAGCAGCAGCCGAATTAAATTTCGAGGCAGCGGCAGAGTACAGGGACAGACTGATAATGCTGAAAAATACGCTGCGTGATATTGACTGATATAGAGTGTTTATATATATAGCGGTACGCATCGATCAAAGAACTTAACAATTACGGAATAGCATAAAACAATATGGAGAAATAAGATGGCAAAGAAACAGAGAAAATATATAAAAATACGAGGTGCCAGTGAACATAACCTCAAATGTGTAAGCCTTGATATACCAAGGGATGAATTTGTCGTACTTACGGGACTTTCGGGATCGGGTAAGTCATCACTTGCTTTTGATACTATATATGCAGAAGGACAGAGACGTTATATGGAATCGTTGTCTTCATATGCGCGCCAGTTCTTAGGACAGATGGAAAAGCCTAATGTTGAATCAATAGAAGGTCTCCCACCGGCTATATCTATAGACCAGAAATCGACAAACAAAAACCCGCGTTCTACGGTTGGAACAGTTACAGAAATTTATGATTACTTCAGGCTTCTCTATGCAAGGATCGGTATACCACATTGCCCTAAATGTGGAAGAGCAATAACAAAACAGAGCATAGACCAGATGGTTGATGCAGTCATGGAACTGCCTGAAAAAACAAAGATCCAGCTTCTTGCTCCGGTAGTAAGAGGCCGCAAGGGTGAACACCAGAAACTGTTTGAAAAAGCAAAAAAAAGTGGTTATGTCAGAGTTATAGTAGATGGAAACATGTATGAATTATCAGAGCAGATACCTATGGAAAAAAATATAAAACATAACATAGATATCGTTGTTGACAGATTGGTTATCAAACCAGGCATAGAAAAACGTCTTACAGACTCACTTGAAAATGTATTTTCGCTGTCAGAAGGAAATGCGATAATTGATGTTATAGACGGGCAGCAGATGACTTTTTCACAGAACTTTGCCTGCCCTGACTGTGGGATAAGCATAGATGAGGTTGAACCCAGAAGCTTCTCCTTTAACAATCCGTTTGGTGCGTGTCCTACATGCTATGGACTTGGATACAAGATGGAATTTGATCCGGAGCTTATGATACCGGATCCGAAGCTTTCGATATCTGAGGGAGCTATACAGGTTATGGGATGGCAGTCATGTACCGATCCAAAAAGCTATACTTACGCAACACTAAGGGCGCTGCAGGATGGATACGGATTGTCTCTTGATACACCATTTAAGGACCTTCCGGCTGACATGAAAAAAATGTTTTTGTACGGAGGAGATGGCCGTATACTAAAAGTCAGATACAAGGGACAGCGTGGAGAAGGCGTTTATGATCTTGAGTGGAAAGGCCTTGTAGAAAATGTAGAACGCAGATATAAGGAGACATTTTCTGATACAGCAAAAGCTGAGTATGAACAGTTTATGCGGATCACACCATGTACGACATGTAAAGGACAGAGACTTAAGGCATCATCCCTTGCTGTGACTGTTGCAGATAAAAACATATATGAAATGACATCTATGTCTGTAAAAGATCTGTGCGTATTTCTCGATGGCATGGAACTTAGTGAACAGCAGCATTTTATCGGAGATCAGATATTAAAGGAGATACGTGCGAGAGTCGGATTTTTACAGGAGGTTGGTCTTGAATACCTTACATTGTCGAGAGGAACAGCCAGCCTTTCCGGTGGCGAGGCACAGAGAATACGTCTTGCGACACAGATCGGATCAGGTCTTGTCGGAGTGGCGTACATTCTTGATGAGCCGAGCATAGGACTGCATCAGAGAGATAATGACAAATTATTAAAGGCACTTATGAATCTTAAGGATTTAGGAAATACACTTATAGTTGTAGAGCATGATGAGGATACAATGCGTGCGGCAGACTATATTGTGGATATAGGACCGGCAGCCGGCTCACATGGTGGAGAAGTTGTTGCCGCCGGAAGCATAAATGACATAATCAAATGCAAAAAGTCAATAACAGGTGCATATCTGAGCGGAAAAATAAAGATACCGGTTCCGGCTGAACGTCGAAAACCTACCGGATTTATAACGGTAAAAGGTGCAAGGGAAAACAATCTGAAAAATATAGATGTAGATTTTCCTCTGGGTGTCATGACGTGTGTCACAGGAGTTTCTGGTTCGGGAAAGAGCTCACTTACGAATGAAATCCTGTATAAACACCTTGCAAGATCCTTAAACAGGGCGAGATGCATAGCAGGGGATCATGACGATATAATAGGAATTGAAAAGCTTGACAAGGTTATAGATATAGACCAGTCGCCTATCGGACGTACGCCGCGTTCTAATCCGGCCACATACACAGGCGTATTCGACATGATAAGGGATCTGTTTGCCTCAACTGCTGATGCAAAGGCAAGAGGTTACAAAAAGGGTAGATTCAGTTTCAATGTAAAAGGAGGCAGATGTGAGGCATGCGGCGGAGATGGTATCATAAAGATAGAGATGCATTTTCTGCCGGATGTATACGTTCCTTGTGAGGTGTGTGAGGGTAAAAGGTATAACAGGGAGACGCTTGAGGTAAAATATAAAGGAAAGAGCATATATGATGTTCTTGACATGACAGTTGAGGAGGCGTTGGACTTCTTTAAAAATGTACCAAGAATCCATAACAAAATACAGACCCTTTATGATGTTGGATTATCGTACGTGAAATTAGGCCAGCCTTCAACAGAACTCTCCGGGGGCGAGGCACAGAGGATAAAACTGGCAACGGAGCTTAGCCGTAAGAGTACTGGAAAGACAATATATATACTTGATGAACCTACCACAGGTCTTCATTTTGCTGATGTACACAAACTTGTTGAGATACTGCGCCGGTTATCGGATGGAGGAAACACGGTTGTTGTAATAGAGCACAATCTTGATGTTATAAAAACTGCTGATTATATAATTGACATGGGACCGGAAGGCGGCGATGGCGGAGGCTGTGTTATCGCAAAGGGAACCCCGGAGGAGATATGCAAGGTGGAACAGTCTTATACAGGAAAATATTTAAAACCATTGCTGGATGATTAATTTTTTCTTAAAATATGCCTCTTTGTAAAAAAATAGTTTGAAAAATGCAATTATTTGTATATAATAAGAACGTATATCGAAATGGTTAAATGAGTTCGTATGCTAAAATCCGTATAAAAAGCTGTCAGCATACGATTATATGCATTGTTATAGAAGACATTTAGGAAAGGGGCTATTAAAATGGTCGGATCAGATATCGGAATCGATTTAGGAACAGCAAGTATTCTTGTTTATATAAAAGGAAAGGGTGTAGTGCTTAAAGAGCCTTCAGTAGTTGCGTTTGACAGAGACACAAACAAGATCAAGGCAATCGGTGAGGAAGCAAGGCTTATGCTTGGACGTACACCTGGAAACATTGTTGCAGTAAGACCACTTCGTCAGGGCGTGATATCAGACTACACAGTTACGGAGAAAATGATAAAGCATTTCATTCAGAAAGCACTCGGAAAGAAAAGCTTTAGAAAACCTCTTGTAAGTGTATGCGTACCAAGTGGTGTCACAGAAGTAGAAAAAAAGGCTGTAGAGGATGCAACATTTGCAGCCGGCGCAAGAGATGTAAAAATTATTGAGGAGCCTATTGCAGCTGCGATCGGTGCAGGAATCGATATATCCAGACCATGTGGAAATATGATCGTTGATATAGGTGGTGGAACATCTGATATCGCAGTTATCTCTCTTGGCGGCTCAGTTGTCAGTACATCAATAAAGATTGCAGGTGATGATTTTGATGAGGCACTTGTAAGATACATGAGAAAAAAACATAATCTTCTTATCGGAGAGCGCACAGCAGAAGATATCAAGATAAAGATTGGTACATGCTACCCACTTGCTGAGGCAGAAACGATGGATGTCAGAGGCCGTAACCTTGTTACAGGACTTCCAAGAACTATCACAGTTAGTTCAGAAGAGACAGAAGAAGCGCTTCGTGAATCGACACTTCAGATCGTTGAAGCCGTACATGCAGTACTCGAGAAAACTCCGCCTGAACTGGCAGCAGATGTAGCAGATCGTGGAATCGTTCTTACAGGTGGTGGAGCACTCTTGCGTGGACTTGAAGAGCTTATAGAGGAAAAGACCGGTATTAACACAATGACAGCGGAGCAGCCGATGACATGTGTTGCTATAGGTACAGGAAAATACGTTGAGTTCCTTTCAGGAAAGAGAGACGAAGAGATTTAAAATATAGCTTGAAATTATAAATATATCTGATATAATTTTTATATAAATATTGTGGACAGAGAGTGGAGAGTGATTTGGATCAGCCGGATATTATTCCGGCTGGCAGTCACGTCTCCATTTTTTAGTACAGACAGATTGACAAAAGTGGGAGGATAAACACATGGGGAAGTACATAATGGCACTTGATGCCGGAACTACAAGCAACAGATGCATATTATTTGATGAGGCTGGAAATATCTGTTCTATGGCACAAAAAGAATTCAGACAGTTTTTTCCAAATCCGGGATGGGTAGAACATGATGCAAATGAGATCTGGTCTACGCAGCTTGGGGTGGCTGTTGAGGCAATGAGCATGATAAATGCAAAAGCGGCTGATATTGCCGCAATAGGCATAACAAACCAGAGAGAAACGGCAATAGTGTGGAATAAGGAAACAGGGGAACCTGTATACAATGCAATTGTATGGCAGTGCCGCCGCACATCTGATATAGCAGATGCTTTAAAAGCAAAGGGGCTGGAAAAGACATTCCAGCAGAAAACAGGACTCATAATTGATGCATATTTTTCCGCAACAAAGATAAAATGGATACTTGATAATGTCGAAGGAGCAAGAGAACTTGCGAATGAAGGCAAGCTATTATTCGGAACAGTTGAAACATGGCTTATATGGAAATTTACAAAAGGCAAGGTTCATGTTACAGACTATTCAAATGCGAGCAGGACAATGCTTTTTAATATAAACACGCTTGAGTGGGATGATGAAATCCTTGAGGAGCTTGATATACCGAAAAGCATGCTGCCGGAACCTATGCCGTCAAGCTGTATATACGGCTATACGGATCCGACATTTCTCGGAGATGAGATACCGATAGCGGGAGCGGCAGGAGATCAGCAGGCTGCACTCTTTGGGCAGACATGCTTCAGTGAAGGTGAGGCAAAAAATACATACGGAACAGGCTGCTTTTTGCTTATGAACACAGGCGAAAAACCGGTATACTCAAAAAACGGACTTGTTACCACGATAGCCTGGGGACTGGATGGAAAAGTCAATTATGCGCTGGAAGGATCTATTTTTGTGGCAGGTGCTGCAATACAGTGGCTCAGGGATGGAATGAGACTTATAGATTCAGCGGCAGATTCTGAATATATGGCGACAAAAGTACATGGTACACATGGATGTTACGTTGTACCGGCATTTACAGGACTTGGTGCGCCACACTGGGATCAGTATGCAAGAGGCACGATCGTCGGAATTACGAGAGGCACAAACAAAAACCATATAATAAGAGCTACATTGGAATCTATAGCTCTTCAGGTGTGTGATGTAATAGATGCGATGAAAGCAGATGCAGGTATAGATGTGCGGGCACTACGGGTTGACGGCGGAGCAAGCGCTAACAATTTCCTGATGCAGTTTCAGGCGGATATGATAGATGCACCAGTAAACAGGCCGGCATGTGTAGAGTCTACAGCTATAGGCGCTGCGTATCTCGCCGGGCTTGCAGTCGGATATTGGAAAACAAAAGAAGATGTTATAAAAAACCAGCAGCTTGACCGTGTGTTTACACCGGATATGGCACCGGAAGAACGTGAAGCGAAACGAAAAGGCTGGAATAAGGCTGTCAAATATGCATATGGCTGGGCAAAAGACGAGGAGGAGCCTGAAGACGAATAAAATTCTTGGATATATTACAGATATGATTTTTCCACCGAGGTGTCCGGTGTGCGATGAAATACTTGGAATGACTGACGGCATGATACATTCGGGCTGCAAAAGCTGTTTGTATCCGGTTAAAGAACCGGTTTGCATGAAATGTGGAAAAATGATCACATCACCTACCCGTGAATATTGCAGTGATTGCGCAAAAAAGAAGAATTCGCACTATGATCAGGGAAAAGCGGTTTTTGAATATAAGGGAGCTGTAAAACAGAGCATATATCGTTTTAAATATGATAACAGCCGTGAGTATGCAGGATTTTATGCGGCAAGTGCTGTAGAAAACTATTCGGGCTGGATACAGAGAAATAAGATAGATGCGATAGTACCTGTTCCTATGTACCGGAAAAAGAAAAGAAAACGAGGCTATAATCAGGCAGAAGTATTTGCAAGGGAACTTTCTAAAAAAACGGACATACCTGTTGAAAATGAGCTTGTTGTGAGGGTGGAAAATACTCCGGCGCTAAAGCTCCTTAACTATGCAGAACGTAAAAATGCACTTGATGGGGCTTTTCAAGTCAGAAAAAATATAGTAAACTGTTATAAAAGCATATTGTTGGTGGATGATATATATACGACCGGCAGCACAGCTGAAGAAATAAGCAGGATGCTGAAACAGTCAGGGAATATACATGTTTATCTGTTGTGTATATGTATAGGTAAACAGGATTAGGAGGCAGTAATATGGAAGTTACAAATTGCAGAAGCTGTGGAAGATTGTTTAATGTGTTGAGCAATGAAACGATCTGTCCGAATTGTCAGAAAAAGCTTGATGACAAATTTAAAGAGGTAAAGGAATTTCTTGACGAAAATCCTAATGCAACAGTAGAAAAGGTGTCAAGGGAAACACATACAAGCACTAAGCAGATACGCAAATGGGTAAGGGAAGAAAGATTGATCCTCTCAGATGGGGCACTTGATGGAATTACCTGTGACAGATGTGGAAAACCAATACGTACAGGTAAATATTGTGATCAGTGTAAGACAAAGATGGCAAATACCCTTATGAGTGCATTTGAAAAACCGGCAGTACCATCGGCAAACGGATTCAAGGGCGATGGAAGAATGCGGTATATCTCAGATGATAAATAGTTTTAATGTTTAATATTTTATTACAAAGCTTATACTTTTCTTAAGATGAATGGATGTAAGTCCGGCGCTGTTGCGCCGGATTTTGTTTTATGATATAATTTCCAAGAATGTATAATTGCGTCTAAAACAAGGAGAAAATATGATAAACGAAGATAAAGTAAAAGAGCTCTTTTACGTCGCAAGATATGACAGTGAAGAAGACAGATTCCAAAAACAGATGTCATCATATTACGGATGGGATTTTATATGGAAAGAAGTACTGAAAAGCTTTTTTACGGGAACACTCGCATTCACAGGGCTGACAGTGCTGGCTGTGTTTACGAATGCCAAGCAGCTGCTTGCAGATATAAACAAAATAGATTTTCAGTCGGCTGGAGTGATGCTGGGGCTTATATACATCGCATTTATGCTTGCATATATTATGATCACAATAATAGTATATGCAGTCAGATATAAAACAGGCAGAAAGAAAGCCCGCCAATATATGGAACATTTAAAACGTGTAGGAAAGATGTACGAAAGAGAAGAAAAATTAAAGCGATAGGGAGGCTTTATGAACAAGTTATTAGAAATAAAGAATCGTGCCGTAAAATTTTATGGTGAACATCAAAGTTATTTATTTCCAATTGTAAAATTCGTTATTGCGTTTGCCGCCTTTGTGACAATCGACCTTAACATCGGATATATGACACAGATCAGTTCGATACTTATAGCACTGCTTCTGGCACTGATATGCACTATTATCCCGATAAATGGGATCATATGGATCGGATCGGTTATGATACTTATGGATATGTATGCATTATCAATAGAAGTTGCGGCTACGACACTTGTATTGTTTCTTGTCATTTACTTTATATATTTCCGTTTTGCGCCTAAGGATGCGATTGCAGTGGTGCTTACACCGGTATGCTTCTGTCTTAATATTCCGTATGTGATGCCTATAGGAACAGGACTTGTCCGGAAGAAATGTTCAGTAATCCCTCTTGCGTGTGGAACAGTGATCTATTATTACATTGATGGAATAAAGCAGAATGCATCTGCACTCGCAGAAGTAGTAGACAAAAACGGAGGGGCAACCACAAAATTTAATGTTACAACGGGACAGCTGCTTGGCAATCAGGAAATGTTTGCAGTATTGGTAACTATAGTACTGGCAGCTCTTGTTGTGAATTTTGTCAGATGTCTCAAAATAAACAATGCATGGACACTTGCGATCATTTCCGGTGCAGTGATCCAGTTTGTGGCACTGCTTGTTGTATATCTTATGATGGGACTTACCACAAAGATAATCTGGCTGGCAGTAGGTACAGTGATAGCTGTTATCGTTGGATTTATCATGAGATTCATATTTATGAATCTGGACTATGCGAGAACAGAGAATGTGCAGTTTGAGGATGACGAATATTATTACTATGTCAAAGCTGTTCCAAAGAAAATGATAGCGTCTACAGAGAAGGTCGTTAAGCATTTCGGAAACACGGCAAGTCTTGGAAAAAGAATACCCCGTCAGAACAAGGATGAAGTGAGCAGAAACGATATAGTACAGGAACTTAATATAGATGACAATTTTTTTGACAGATAATATAGATAAAAGATGGCTGATTATTGCAATAAAATAAAAGAAAGGAGAGCAGGATGGAAAATGTAAGCGGCGTATTAGTACGTTTCAAAGATCAGATATTTTCATACATGAACGTTCCGGGAGTGCAGATCGGGCTGGTAGATGTAGTGGAAATCCTTATAATTTCCATGCTCTTCTATAAAGTACTTATATGGATAAAAACAACAAGGGCGTGGAATCTGTTTAAAGGTATAATAGTTATACTTTTGTTTGTTCTTGTAGCAGCAATATTCCAGATGGATACGATACTGTGGCTCGCAGAGAGAACATTCAATGTAGGTCTTGTCGCATTGGTGGTTATTTTCCAGCCGGAACTTAGAAATGCACTCGAAAACATTGGCGGAAAATCATTCCTCGGATCATTTATAAATACAGGCAAAAACGAGACGATGAAATTTTCGGATAAGACGATCGATGAACTCATAAGAGCAAGCTTTGCGATGGGAAAAGTAAAGACGGGAGCGCTTATTGTGATAGAAGATGAGATAAATCTCGACGAATATATCAGAACAGGAATAGATGTGGATGCTATACTGACAAGCCAGCTTCTCATAAATATATTTGAAAAAAACACACCACTCCATGATGGTGCTGTGATAGTAAGGGGAGACCGGGTGGTATCGGCCACATGTTATCTGCCCCTTTCAGACAGTCTGAATCTGTCGAAAGATCTTGGCACAAGGCACAGAGCTGCAGTCGGGGTCAGTGAGGTGAGCGATTCACTGACTATAATTGTATCAGAGGAAACAGGAAAAGTTTCCCTTGCATCAAAGGGCGAGATATTTCATGATATAGATGAAAACTATATGCGCAGACAACTTGAACATGTACAGAACAGGCACAGGGAAGCAAACAGATTTGAACTCATAAAAAGGAGGTTAAAGAATGGGAAAAAGAATTCTAAAAACCTTCATGAATAATTTAGGATTTAAGCTTTTGGCAGTAGCTTTCGCATTTATATTATGGCTTGTGGTTTATAATCTTAATGATCCTATAAAGACAAAGACTTTTACCGCAACAGTATCGATAAGCGGTACAGATTCGGTTGTAGATATGGGAAAGTGGCCGGAAATAAAAGATTCTGATAAGACGATTTCATTTTCTATATCAGGTAAACGAAGCATATTACAGGATATGGATGACTCTGATTTTTATGCTTCGGCAGATCTGTCAAACATAAAACTTGATGAGGATGATTCATCTAAGGCTTATGCAAAAATAGATATAGGATGCAGCAAGCATAAAACATCAATAACTTTTAATGGTGGGGACAGATATCTTGAGTTTTCTGTTGAAGATTATATGCAGAAGCAGTTTGAGGTTAAAGTTTCAGTAAATGGTAATGTGAGCGGTGATCATGCGCTTGGAAACAGCCCACAGGCAAATCCGAGAGTTGTAAAGATCGGAGGTCCGAAATCAATTGTAGGAACTATTGCCACAGCAAGTGCAACTATAAATGTCGATGATAATACGATCATCACTGATAATCAGATAAGTGACAGAGGAGATCTTGTGCTTATGGACGAAAATGGTGATGAAGTTGATATGTCAAAGCTTAATGTGGATAGCCAGTATCAGTCGATAGAAGTAACAGTTGATGTTTTAAATACAAAGAAGGTTCCTGTTAAATGTGATTATCAGGGTACTCCGTCAGGCGGTAAGGGTGTACTGGGTGTAGATACATCCATAGACAGTGTATATATAAAAGGATCAGCCGAGGCACTCAACAATATAACATCGCTTGATATAGGACCGATTGATATAAACGGAGCTTCCGAAGATATTGAGACAACAGTAGACCTGACGGGTTATCTGCCGGAGGGAGTGAGCCTTGTAGATTCATCGGATGCAAGCGTGGATGTTGTGGTAAGGATAGAGAGCAATGCTACGGCTAATATGACGTTAAACAGCAGTGATATATCATACACCGGTCTTGCAGATGGCCAAAAGCTGACATTTGGAGTTGATAAAACGGCGGTTGTTGTAAGCGGAAATGAATCCGACATCGACAGGATAAAGGATTCTACACTCAAAGGAACAATAGATGTATCTGGATTATCGGCAGGACAGCACACAGTTGTCGTTAAGCTTGACCTTGACGATTCCAAGTTTACGTGGGGCGAGATAAAGATCGCTGTCACGATAACGGACGAGGGACAGACAGGTGGTACGGGCGCAACTGATACAGTTACCTCTGAGACGAAGAATAGCTCAGAGAGTACTGATGATCCAACAGGAAATACAGATACGACAGGAACTGTAAAAACAGATAATACAGATAATACCAAAAACGATAATACAGACAGTACAAATGATCCTGACTCACAAACTGATAAAAAGAATCAGGAGAGTGATGGATCAAATAGTGCTGATAGCAGCAGAACAACAGATACTTCTGATAACTGATTGAAATACAACAGAAGTGCAACAGAAATACAACAGAAATACAACATAAGGGGGAAATTAAATTGAAATCACAAAAAATCGCTATAAAAAATCCTACAGGACTGCATCTTCGTCCTGCAGGAAATCTGTGCCGTGAGGCAATGAAATTTAAGTCAAAGGTAACATTTGATTACGATGGAAATATAGCTAATGCAAAAAGCGTATTATCTGTACTGGGTGCATGCATAAAATCCGGTGATGAGATAACACTTATTTGTGAGGGAGAGGACGAGGAAGAAGCACTTACATACCTTATAGACTATATAAATAATGGACTTGGCGAATAGTTATAGCACACAGAAAGGAGCATTGCACTCAATGAAAAAAGTACTGACGATTGTTGTTCCGGCATACAATGTTGAAAAATACCTGAAAAATTGTCTTGACTCATTTGTTGATGTAAATATCCTTAACAGTATAGAAATACTGGTAGTTGATGATGGTTCGACAGATAAAACAGCAGATATAGCAAAAAGCTATGAAAAAAAATATCCAAACAGTTTCAGGCTTTTATCAAAAGAAAATGGCGGACATGGTTCAACTATCAATTACGCCATTCCGAGGGCAACAGGAAAGTATTTTAAAGTTGTGGATGGTGATGACTGGGTGGATAAAAAACATCTCCCGGCATTCATTAATCTTTTAAAGAACACAAACTCAGATGTTATATCAAATGACTTTAACCTTGTCGATGACAAGAGCAAAAAAGTTACAAAACGCAGAAAAGCTGTTAAAAATAATTACCATTACAATAGAGAATGGGGATTTGCGGAGGCTGTCATGGAGCCTGTAATAACAATACACTCTATGACGGTAAAGACACAGATACTTAAAGATAACCCGATAAAATTAGATGAAAACTGCTTTTACGAGGATCAGGAATATATAATGTACCCGATCCCATATTGTACAAGCATAACATTTTCCCCAATTCCGTTATACCAGTACAGGCTGGGAAGGAGCGGACAGAGTGTGGACATCAAAATGATGATAAAAAGACACAGCCAGCATATGCGGGTGCTTGATTCATTGTTTAAATATAATGATGAACATAGTGAGCTCCCGACATACAAGAAAAAATATCTTGAGCGCGGAATAGCGGAGGCTGTCGATGATGAATACCAGATATTCCTTGCTAAAGGAAGCCGGGAAAAAAATGTAGATGAACTTATTTCGTTTGACAGAAAATTAAAATGCGAGCATCCGGGAATATATAATGCCTGCCAGCGTAAGAGTGTATGGCTTATAAGAAAGACAAATTATAAAATATTTCCGCTTGGTGCGTGGATCTATAAGATATTCAGAGGTTAGAACGTGGAAAAAATATTATCAGTTATAATTCCGACTTATAATGCGGAAAAATTTTTGGATAAAGGGCTTACAAGCTTTATAGTAGATGATGAAAAACTCCTTGAAAAGCTTGAGGTTATTATCGTAAATGATGGTACACCGGATCAGAGCGTAACTGTCGCAGGCAGATATGCAGATAAATATCCGGATGTTTTCTTTATCGTAAACAAAGAAAACGGAGGACATGGCTCGGCTATCAACGAAGGAATGAAGCATATAACAGGAAAATACGTAAAAGTAGTAGATGCGGATGACTGGGTTGATACAAAAAATCTTGCAAAAACGATAAAGATACTTGAAAAATGCACTGCGGATGCGGTTATACAAAGCTTCAGATATTATGATATATCCGAGGAAAAATATATTCCGGCGGATATAAATGTTCCTGATTTTGATAAAATATATAACTTAAAAGAGCTTGTAGATATGTGGTACGATGTGTACGATGGTCTGTCGTTTCACGGAGTTATCTACAGGACAGATTTTTACAAAAAGCTTAAATATGAACTTGTGGAACACGTATTTTATGAAGATCAGGAATATGCTACGGTGCCGCTTTCGTATGCAGAAACAATTAAATTTATAAAAGACGAATTATATGTATACAGAATTGGCGACGTAAACCAGAGCGTATCGGCGCAGAGCCAGGTAAAGAGGCTGCCGGATCTTGAAAAAGTTATTTTTAAGGTACTTGAACTGGAAAAAGATCTTGAAAAGCTTCCTGCAGGAGGCCGTGAACACTGGATGAGAAAGACCGCAGGGATAATCACAAGCTACTATCACATTGCTTTGATAAAAAACACAGATAGAAATGCAGGACGCAGGATGACTGCGGCATTCAACGAAAAGCTTGGACAGAAAAGTGCGCTTATGTATGATACAGTAAGCCGCAAATATAAAATATTTTCGACGTTTAATAAGCTGCATATGAGTAATCATTTTTACGAAAACCAGTTTGCATCAATGCTTGAATTTGCAAAGAAAATGGCTCATGTGGATCGCCTGTACTATAAGAAAAAGAAATAAAGGGAATAGAAATGAATAAGATATTATCAATCATAATACCGACATATAATGCCGCACAGTTCCTTGATAAGGGATTGTCGACATTTATAATGGAAGATAAAGAAATGATGGACAAGCTTGAAGTCCTTATCGTAAATGACGGAACAAAAGATAATAGTGTGGAAGTGGCACAGAAGTTTGTTGACAGATACCCAAATACGTTTAAAATAATAAATAAAGAAAACGGAGGTCATGGATCTGCAATAAATACAGGTGTTGAAAACGTAACAGGCAAATATTTCAAATGTGTAGATGCAGATGACTGGGTATATACTGATGCGCTGGAGCGTACAATGAAGATCCTCGAAAAAGAAGATTTTGATGCACTTATACAAAGCTTTATCACATATGATATATCAAAGAATCTGTGGGAGCCTCGTGATATACACTGCGACAACACCGACCGCATCTATAACTTAAAAGAAATCGTGGATATGTGGGAACAGATCGATTATGGAATGAGCTTTCATGGTGTTACATACAATGCACAGTTTTATAAAAGCCTTGGTTATAAGCTTATAGAGGGTGTCTTTTATGAGGATCAGGAATATGCCACGATTCCGCTTTCCTATGCAAAGAGGATTAGACTTTTAGATGATGAACTGTATGTATACCGTCTGGGTGATGTAAACCAGAGCGTGTCGACGCAGAGCCAGCTTTCAAGACTGCCTCATTTTGAGGCTGTGTTGTTCAAAATACTTGAACATGAAAAAAATCTTGATAAGCTGCCAGAGGGTGGAAGAGAATTGTGGACTAGGAAGATATCAATGTATCTTGGTTCGCTTTACCATATCCTTTTTATCAAAAATCCGGATAAAAAGAGCCAGCGGAAATATGCAAAAGAGCTTACAATGCGTATAAAACAGAAAAGTCCGTACATATACAGCCAGATCAAAAACAAATACAGGGGATTTGTTTTACTAAACAAGGTCCATATGGACGAAAAAACATACGAGACGAAGTTTGCAGGCTTTTTGGATTTCATGAGAAGAGTGTTTAAAATACACAGGTTATATGGTTAGTACACTACATTCAAAGTAACAGGACTGACAGACTAAAAAAACAGAATAAAATAACAGCTAATGATCCATAATAATATAAACCGGATTTAGGAGGATATTATTATGGTTTTAACAGAAAAAGAAACAACTGCTATTGAAGACTTGAAGACACAGGAACAGGCATGTATAAACAAGTACAATAAGTATAAGGACGAGGCAAAGGATGAGGTTTTGCGTGATCTGTTTAAACAGCTTGCTGCAAACGAACAGAAACACTATGATTCCTTAAGCCAGGTCATAGAAGGAAAGGTGCCTTCCTGCGACTGCAACGATTCTGCGGGAAAAGATTATGATCCGAAAGCGACATATGATGCGCTTGGAAATTCAGAGGATAAAAAAGCAGACTGTTATCTTGCGACAGATGCGATCGCTACAGAAAAGCTTGTATCAGGTGAATATAATTCGGATGTATTTATATTTGGAGATTCTTCTATCAGAAAACTGCTTGCTGATATCCAGGTAGAAGAACAGAATCATGCAGAAATGTTGTGGAAATATAAGACCACAAATGGAATGGCGTAGAAACACATTTATCATGGCAGGAAGGATACTTCCTGCCATTTTTGAACATAAAAAGTGTGCAAAAACACAAAAAAAACATAGTTTTTATGCAAAATGCTGATAAAAAGATGATTATCCGTCAAAAATAAGTGGTTTTTAAGAAAAAAATAGTATGACAAATATGTTAATATGAGGTATAGTATTTTATAAGTATGTTTATGCCTATTTACAAAAAATAACAAGAGCCGGGGGATAAATATGTATCGAAAGATAAGCGACGGATGGATGAAGCACTGGGACTTCGAACTTATTGATGTTATAATGTTGGAAATATCATTATTTATATCATATTTTTTCAGACATCATAACTCAGCATTTTTGTTCAAGTCAATGTACCTTAGAATGGGAATACTTTTGATCGTTCTCAATTTTGCTACGGTACTGTTCAGCCAGAATTATAAAAACATAGTACAAAGGCTTTGGTACCAGGAACTGAGGGCTGTATTTGTACAGGTTACAACAGTCAATCTTTTACTTTTACTATATGAATATATCATACAGGAATCATACTTTGTATCAAGAACTGTATTCCTTGTGAGCTGGGGACTTGGTATCATACTTTGTTTCTGCAGCAGGATCGCATGGAAAAGGGTTGTAAGACATAGAATATCAAAGGCGAAGAATCAGTCAAAATTACTTGTGATCTCAAGTGAAGAAAAAATGCTTGGGACATTATACGAAATCGTAGACAAGGATTACAGGGAATATGAAGTCTGTGCAATAGCTATGCCGGATGGAACAGGAAAGCTTTCACATGCCGATATTGACCATGACAGGATAAGTCCTGAGATCCCGGTCATATACGGAAAAGATAAGCTTGTAGAGTATATACGCCAGAATGTAGTAGATGAAGTATATATAGATATGTATTCCGACAAAGCAACATTACAGGACTGGGTAGAGACGTTCCTTGGAATGGGTGTCACAGTCCACATCGGAATGGGCTTTCTGCCAAACAATCTGCCAAACAAATTCATGGGCAAGATCGGAGAGGCAAACGTACTTACAACAACAATAAAGACAGCCGCTTCATGGCAGCTTGCAATAAAGAGACTGTTCGATATTATCGGCGCACTTATAGGTCTTATAATTATGGGTATAGCATATATTTTTGTTGCACCGGCTATCAAGAAGGCATCACCGGGACCGGCATTTTTTAAACAGGAACGTGTCGGTAAAAACGGACGTATATTTTACTTTTACAAATTCAGATCTATGTATCTGGATGCAGAAGAACGCAAAAAAGAACTTATGGAACAGAACCAGATGAGCGGGCTTATGTTCAAGATGGAAAATGATCCGAGGATAATCGGCTCAGAAAAAGGTCCGGGAAAAGGTATAGGAAACTTTATCCGTAAAACAAGTATTGACGAGCTTCCGCAGTTCTGGAACGTTTTAAAGGGAGATATGAGCCTTGTCGGAACAAGACCGCCAACAAAGGGAGAATACGAGCAGTATGATCTCAAGCACAAGATCAGACTCAGTATGAAACCTGGAATCACAGGAATGTGGCAGGCGAGCGGAAGAAACAACATTACAGATTTTGATGAAGTTGTCAAACTTGATACAGAATATATCGAAAACTGGTCGATATGGCTTGATATAAAGCTTCTTTTCAAAACAGTAAAAGTCGTTCTTGTGAGAGAGGGATCTAAATAGTAATCATATCCGGAGGACATAGATGCAGTTGTCTGCCGGGAAAATAGGAGAAATAATGGACATCAAAATATTAGTTGCAGCACATAAAACATATAGAATGCCAGAAGATGATATTTTCATGCCGGTACATGTAGGTGCAGCAGGAAAAGAATCTATAGGTTATCAGAGGGACGATGAAGGTGAGAATATCTCACTTAAAAACCCTTATTTCTGTGAGCTGACAGGCTTATACTGGATGTGGAAAAATTGTAATAACGAATATAACGGATTGGTTCATTACCGTAGATATTTTGCTACGAGAAAACATGTGGCAGGTAACAATCCATTCGATAAAATAATAAAAAGAGCTGAGCTTGAAAAGGTTTTGGAGAATACAGACATAATCGTGCCAAAGAAAAGGCATTATTTTATCGAGACACTTTACTCGCATTACGCACATACACATTACGCATCACATCTTGATATAACAAGAGATATACTGAACAAAAAATGCCCTGAATATCTTCCGGCTTTTGATAAAGTCATGAAGCGCTCATGGGGATATATGTTTAATATGATGATCATGAAGCGGAACAGGTTAAATGAATATTGTGAATGGCTTTTTCCAATCCTTTTTGAACTGGAGGAGAAAGTTGATGTGTCTGAATATGATGCATTTCAGGCAAGACTGTTCGGAAGGGTAAGTGAGCTGTTACTTAACGTATGGCTTGTACACAATAAATACCCATTCAAAGAGCAGCCTACTATAACAATGGAAAAATTAGACTGGAACAGAAAAGCAAAATCATTTCTGAGAGCAAAATTTTCAGGAAAAAAATACGATAAGAGTTTCTAGGAGGAGAAGAATGAAACATTATGATTATTTAGTGGTTGGAGCCGGATTATATGGTGCAGTTTTTGCATACGAGGCAAAAAAACGCGGCAAGGAAGTATTAGTGATCGACAGACGTGATCACAAGGGTGGAAACATTTACTGTGAGGAGGTAAATGGAATAAACGTACACAAATACGGTGCACATATTTTCCACACAAGCAACAAAAAAGTATGGGAGTATGTAAACCAGTTTGCAGAGTTCAACAGATACACAAACTCGCCGGTTGCGAATTACAAAGGAGAATTATATAACCTTCCTTTCAACATGAACACATTCAACAAGATGTGGGGAGTTATAACACCACAGGAAGCTGCAGCAAAGATCGAGGAGCAGAGAAAAGAGGCCGGGATCACAGAGCCGAAAAACCTTGAGGAGCAGGCAATAAGCCTTGTCGGAAAAGATATTTACGAGAAACTCATAAAAGGTTATACACAGAAACAGTGGGGAAGAAAATGTACAGAGCTTCCTTCATTCATTATAAAGAGACTTCCTGTAAGACTTACATTTGACAACAACTATTTCAATGACCTTTATCAGGGAATCCCTATGGGAGGATACAATGTCATCATCGACAAGATGTTAGATGGCGTCGAGGTTGAGCTTGGCACAGATTATCTTGCAAACAAAGACAAATACGAAAACATAGCGGACAAGATCATATTTACAGGTCCGATCGATGAGTTCTATGATTACTGCTTTGGTCCACTTGAGTACAGAAGTGTCAGATTCGAGACAGAGGAGCTTCCTGTAGAAAACTATCAGGGAAATGCTGTTATCAACTACACTGATGCAGAAACACCATACACACGTATCATAGAGCATAAACATTTTGAGTTTGGCACACAGCCTACAACAGTTATCTCGAAAGAGTATTCTGCAGAGTGGAAGGTTGGGGATGAGCCATATTATCCAGTAAACAACGACAAAAATGCAGCACTTTATCAGAAATATCTGGATAAGTCGAAAGAAGAAAATAAAGTGATTTTTGGCGGAAGACTTGGAGAATACAAGTACTATGACATGGACAAGGTTATTGAGTCAGCTCTCAATTTTGTAGAGAAAGAATTAGATTAATCACAAACGTAAAATCCACCGCCTGCTTATATGTAGGTGGCGGATTTTTTGTGCATAGGAAAGTTATATGGACAAAATATTAAAAAAACTGGATTATTATAATCTATGGAATAAAGCCTATCTTATAATATTGGGCCTGTATGTGCTTATAAATGTTCTTGATACGACAATGTTTGAAATAAACTGGCCAGAAAAAATGGGATATGTTTTGTATGCGATCGTAGGAGGGTATGCGATCGCAAAAATGATATGCTTTGTATATCTGAAGAGATACAGGGCATGGGAACTTATATTTTCGTTTATAATAATAGGGACATTTACTATTCCGGCAGTTTTTACCACATCATACTCATATTTGTTTGGGATAGCATTCCTCATTGTGGGAGCGAAAGATGTAGACTTTGATGATATTTTAAAAGTATACATGATAGTGACAGCAGCGGTACTTATATGTGCGGTTGTGGCAAGCCAGACAGGCCTTATAGTAAATCTCCAGTACGAGGATCCAAATAAAGGTATACGAAATTCTATGGGAACTATATATCCTACAGATTTCGGAGCACATATATTTTATCTGGCTGTGGCATGGGTTTGTTACAGGAATAAGGCGCTTACATGGCTTGAGATAGGGATAATATCAGCAGTTACCATAGTTGTATATGTTATCAGTGCACCGGTCACGAGTGCAGCCTGTACATTTATTATGCTTTTTATGTGTATATGGGATAAGCTGGCAGATAAAACGGGCAGCCCGATGATAGTGTCAAAAGCAGAAGACATTGTGTGCAGGATAGGACAGTTCGCTGTCGGAATATTTGCAGCAGGATACCTTCTCATGCAGCATTTATATGATCCCCTTAATATATACTGGAGTGAATTTGACTACAAAATTTCGCTTCGTCTGTATTACACATATCAGATATTGGAAAAATACAGTATCAGATTGTTTGGACAGGATATAGAGGAAAAGGGATTTGGAAGAGATCCGGACATGACACATGACTATCTGTTTTTAGATGACTCATATATGGCAATTGCACTTAAGTACGGAATTGTCATACTGGCAGTGGTCATAATAATGTTTGCAGCTGGACAGTACAGGGCATATCACAGCAACAGACTTATAATAGTGCTTGCCGGAATAGTGATCGCATTACATTGTTTTATGGAGCATCATCTGATAGAAGCAGCATACAATCCGTTTATGTTGCTTATATTTGCAAAAATAGGGGCGTATACGTATAAAGAAAGGAAACACAAACTATGAAAACAGAAATTTACATCAGCGTTAAAGATCTGATAAAAGAATGCATAAGAAAAATATGGATCATAATCGTTGCCATGGTCGTATTTGGTATTCTTTTGGCAGGATTTCGATACGCAAAAGACAAAAAGAACATCGCAAACACAACGGTAGCAGAGAGTACTGAAAAAGTGGACGTTGAAAAAATCGTTGATGATCTCGAAAGCGATGATTACAATCAGGTGATGACATATGTAGACCTTACAAATTACCGTGACCAGAACAGATTATACACAGCTGACGCAAAGCTTATGAAGATAAATCCTTACAAAGTGGACACAGTATTGTTACAGTACTATGTAAATGCAGAGGATGAAAACACAAGAAAAGACATGGCAGCAGCATACTTATCATATATTTCAGGGGGCTCACTTGCAGCTGACGTTGTGGAAAACAACGATCTTGAAGACAGCTCTAGTGATATCCAGGAGCTTATCCAGTGTGATGCAACAGGTCTTACAACAGGTACAGCATTCTACACAGAAAACACAAACACTATAAACATGTATGTCTATGGTGTTGATGAGCAGGATGCAAAAGACATTGCTTTATATGTAAAGGAAAGCATGGATGCATACAGCCAGAAGCTTTCAGCGGTGGCACCACATACACTGACCCTTTTTGAAGAGCAGTACTCAGTTACATGTGCAACAAAGCTGGTATCATTAAAAAATGACAGATTTGGAAATCTTATAACATACAATGACAGGACAACAAGCTACGAAGGCTTATTATCTGATAAGCAGAAAGAAAGTGCGCAGAAGATCGTCTCAGCACAGAAAGAAAATGATGAACTTGAAGATAATGATGAAACAGGAAAAACAGCGAAGAAAGATGAAACACCAAAAGCATCTATAAGCAAAAAGTATCTTGTAGTTGGAGCATTCCTCGGACTTGTGCTTGCAGTTGTTATAATTGTATTGAGATATATGTTTGATCCTACGATCAAAACATCTAAAGACTTACAGATGTTCTATGGAACTAACTTTATCGGCGATGTGGAACATGCTGATGGAGCACTTCTTGCAGCATCAAAAATAATAAATATGTGCAGCAACAGACAGATAAAGAAGGTTCTTATTGCCGGTAAAATGGCAACAGAGAATGAAGCAGCAATAAAAGAAGTTGTAGATGCTGTAGAAAAGAAAGGTATTGTAGCTGATATTATCGGAGACATACTTACAGACGCGGATGCAGTACAGACGCTTGAAGCAAAATCAAATGTTGTTCTCGTTGAAGCAGTCAGAAAATCAAAATATGAAGACTTTAATCAGGAAAAAGCACTTTGCGAGAGCCTTGATGCACAGCTTTTAGGATACATCGCAATAACAAAATAAAAGGCAAATTGATAATATGGTAATCAGTGAGTATATAACAAAACAGGGGTATTTTAAACTTAATAAAAAAGCATTAAGCAGAAGTGAACTTATATTCACAGTGGCTTTTTCACTGTTCATGCTTTCTACGTTGTATGAAACAACAGCGTGGGGGGTATGGTCAGATGCAGTTCAGGACAAGGTTCTGATACTCACAAAGCTGATGAGATATGGGTGCTATTTTTTGTGCATAGTGAAGCTTTTAATAGATTCATATTATGAGAGAACAAGGCTTCTGCTTTTTGGCATAGCAATAGGCATACTTGTAATAGGTTATTTTGGCAGCCATAATACCACGCTTGTGTTGTACTCTACAATGTTTCTTGCTGTGGAGGATGTTGCATCTGAACTGATAATAAAAACAGCGCTTGCCTGTCAGAGTGCAATATTTGTATTTACTGTCGGGTTATCACAGCTTGGGATAATTGAAGACCGTATATGGGAGGCAAATATAAGACCTCGCCATTTTGCAGGCTTCAGCTGGGTTACAACTTCAGCAATATTATTTTTATTTATGGCATTTGAATATATCTACCTGAAAAAGGGAAAGCTTTCCATTGCAGAATATGCTGCCGGCATCGGGCTGTCTTACTGGTTGTATAAACTGTCAGATGCGAGAATGGCATTTCTGGTGGCAATCGTAGTATTTACATTTTTCTTTTTATTCGGAAAGCTTATAGAAAGAGGGCGCCTTACAAATGCATGGCGTGGATTTTTTATCATGGTGCCGTTTATTCTTGCAACCGTGGCGATAGGCTTCCAATATATTTATGATCCGGATAATGCACTGCTTGCAAAGCTAAATGGATTTCTGACAGGACGTCTTAAGTGGGGACGTGCTGGAATAGATGAATACGGACTGAAGCTGTTTGGAAATAAAATAGAATGGGTAGGTTATGATGCAGACTGGGAGCGCGGAATGAAATACAATTACGTTGATTCATCATATCTGCAGATAGCACTGGAATATGGCATTATAGTGCTTGCAGTGATCCTGCTGCTTTATGCGCTGCTCATATTCACATCCATTAAAAACCAAAAATATTATCTGTGCTGGCTTGCATTGATAATCCTGGTATTCTGTGTCACAGAACCAAGACTTGTAAAGCTTGCATACAATCCGTTCCTGCTTCTTGCGGTTACGGAATCATCAAAATATTTTCTGAACCGCTTCGGACAGAAAAATAGAGGAACAGACAATGAAGAAACAGAAATCGTTAACAGTTAATTTTATAATGAACGTGATACTTTCAATGTCGGCATTTATATTTCCCTTGATCACATTTCCATATGTGTCAAGGGTATTGCTGCCTGTAGGAACAGGAAAAGTATCATTTGCAAACGGAATAATCGCATATTTTGCACTGTTTGCCCAGCTCGGAATTCCGACATATGGTATACGTGCATGTGCAAGAGTCAGGGATGACAAAGAAAAGCTTACTAAAACTGTTCAGGAACTTCTCATTATCAACACAGTGATAAGTGCCATTGTATATGTGGTATTTATTATTGCGCTGCTTACAGTTCCAAAGATGCGATCTGACAGCACTCTTTTTCTTATCACAAGTTCGACTATATTTTTCAATGTTATCGGTGTTGAGTGGATGTACAAGGGGCTTGAACAGTACACCTACATCACGATCCGTTCAATAATCTTTAAATTCATAGGACTTATACTTATGTTTTTCCTTGTAAGAGAAAAAGCAGATTATGTATGGTATGGATTTATCACGATATTTGCCGCTTCGGCATCGAATATATTTAACTTTATAAATATTCACAAATATATAAGCTTAAAACCTGTCGGACACTATGATTTTAAACCGCATCTTAAAGCTGTTGCAGTGTTTTTTGCCATGTCATGTGCCACAACGATATATACAAATCTTGACACGGTAATGATAGGCTTCATAAAAGATGATATCGAAAACGGATACTACAACGCAGCAGTCCGCATCAAATCAATACTTGTGAGCATAGTGACTTCACTCGGGGCTGTCCTTCTTCCGAGAGCATCATATTATCTGGAAAATAAGCTGGTTGATGAATTTAAAAAAATATCACAGAAAGCACTAAGTTTCGTATTTATAATAGCCGTTCCGATGATGGTATACTTTATGCTTTTTGCACATGAGAGCATATATTTCCTCGCAGGAAGTGCCTACGATAAATCAATACTGCCGATGCAGATAATCATGCCGACACTTTTATTTATCGGACTTACTAATATCATGGGAATACAGATGCTTGTGCCTCTTGGCAAAGAAAAATACGTACTGTATTCAGAAATAGCGGGAGCAATAGTTGACCTGGTGCTTAATGCTATCCTCATTCCGTTCATGGGAGCTGCGGGAGCTGCAATAGGAACGCTTGCAGCTGAGGCGGTTGTCTGGATAGTACAGTTTAGATATTTAAAAGAAGATGTAATGCCTATGTTTAGATCCATACATTACGGACTTATAATAACTGCAACAGCTATAAGCACAGCTGTTTCGGCGACAACGAAGCTTTTGTCATGGCATCCGTTTTTTATACTGGTTTTATCTGCGGTACTTTATTTCGGAATATATCTTCTTGTGCTGACTATAGGAAAAGAGCCGCTTGTAATAGAGCTTGAAGATAAATTTTTAGGAAGGTTCATCAAAAAATGGAAAAAGCAAAACGATTAGACTGGATAGATATGTGCCGCGGTTTCATCATGATACTTGTGGTGTTCGGTCATACGTTGACATATAATTCAAACTTAAGATTTATCATATTCACATTTCATATGCCGGCATTATTTATAATATCGGGTTATGTTTTTAAACCAAGACCACTTAAGACATCCGGTCCTAAATATGCAAAGAGGCTTCTGTTACCGCTGTATGCGGCAGGAACGGCACTTATAGTATACAGGATCATCCGTGTTTATTTCGAGACCGGCAGAATGTCAGATATAATCTACTGGGTAAAGAGAACCTTTATAGCAATGCTTTTTGCATCTGGGACCGACACTCCGAAGGGCTTTACCTGGGTACATACATTTGGAATGTTATGGTTTCTTGCAGCAATGTTCTGGGCAATGATATTTTTATGCCTGATATTTAATCATGCAAAAAAGGAATCAGTAAGAGCGCTGCTTTGTTTTACAGGAACAATTATAGGAATAGTTATATCAAGAAAATACTGGCTTCCCATGAATATAGACATTGCGCTTATTGTGCTTACTTATCTGTATGTGGGTCACTTCCTTAAAAATATCGATCTCGATAACAAAAAAATAATGATACCACTTATGCTTGCATGCATAGTTATATGGGGGATAAATTATGCGCTTGTAGGAAAAATAGAACTTGCACAGCGTAAATTTACGATCCCGCTGCTTTCATTTGCCGCATCAATAGCAGGAAGCTTTATCGTCATATATGCTGCAAAACTTGTATATAGGGACATAAAGGTATATAATCCACTGTGTTTCATAGGAAGAAATTCAATGACAGTGCTTGTGCTGCATTTTATAGAGAGCAACATGATTCCGTGGAATGTGATACTTCCGGGAAATCCGGCATCAAAAAAGAGAATAATCATATTCTTTATGCTGAGGACGATCTTTATACTCGTATCGCTTACCATATGGACAAAAGTAAAAGAGGCATATAAAAATTGGAAAAGAAAATAAATTATCAGTTTAAAATATTATATTTCTTCGGAATATTATTCATTGTTGCGTGTCATTGCAGCTATGGAGGGATTTCCCTCGGATATGAATGGTTTTATCCGGGAGCATTTCATCTGGCACTTTTTGCATTTGGCTCAGGATACTTTTACAAAACATCATCAGAAGATCATATACTGGCCTATATCTGGAAAAAATTTAAACACCTTATGGTGCCGGTGCTTCTTTGGAATGCGGCATATGGCGTGATACTTCAGGTGCTGCGGCATAATAAGTTTATGTTTGGAGAAGACATTACATTGTACAATCTGTTTATAGCACCGCTTATAAACGGACACAGATTCGCACTTGATTTTCCTATATGGTATGTATTTCCGTTGTTTGTGGTCCAGACTGTAACAGTTCTGCTCAGAAAACCGCTTTCAAAGCACGAAAAGGTAAATGACTGGGTTGTACTTGCCATAAGCCTTATCATAGGATTTGCAGCTGCATATGCAGGAAGGATCGGCTGGAACAGAAACCTTAGGCTGTTATTTGTAAGAGCCGGATATCTTTTTCCATTTTATCAGCTTGCTATAGTCTACAAAAATAAATGGGAAAAACATGATAAGCTCAATAACCTGGCATACTTTGGGATAATATTTGCTTTGCAGCTTTTGATTATCGCAAAATATAAAACTACAATATATTACACACTTGCATGGGCGATAGGCTTCGACAAGGGGACGATATTTACGCCTACAATAGTAGCGGTACTCGGAATAGCATTCTGGCTCCGTGTCTGCAGGATAATAACACCTATACTGCAAAAAAGCAGACTGGTCATGATGATCGCTGATCATACGGATGCGGTCATGACACATCATATATTCAGTTTCTTTTTGTTAAATACAGCATATGCGCTAATAAACAAGCTTTCCGGTGGAACACTTTTATCCACTTTTGACTGGACAAAATACAGGACAGATGTCCAGTATACATTCTGCCCGGATGGGCTGGTGCAGTTTAGGATAATATATCTTATCGTAGGACTTACCTTACCGCTTCTGGTGGTGATCCTTCAAAAGAAAATCAAGGAGAAAGTTAAGGAGAAAATAAAATGGAAGAAATAAGCAACTTAAGGAAATTGCAGCTTGAAGAACTTAAAATCCTAAAAATGTTTAAGAAGATATGTGAAGAAAACGATCTGCGTTATTATCTTCTCGGAGGAACACTCCTTGGAGCGGTAAGGCATGATGGATTTATACCGTGGGATGATGATGTGGATGTATGTATGCCGCGTGAGGACTATGAGAAATTCCAGAAGATCGCAGATAAGCAGTTAGAAAAGCCGTATTATCTGAGAAGTCTTGAAAACAATAATGACTACAGATATTGTTTTGCGAGGATCGCAACAGAAAACATGAAAATAAAAAACAGTTCAGCTAACATTCCAAGGATCGAGGATGTCTGGATCGATATAATACCGCTTGACGGAATGCCGGCAGGCAAAGCAAAAAATTTCTTTCACAAGGCACATATGTATTTCTGGAGAAGCATGAACCAGATAGGACAATATGATGAGATCGTTGATCAGAAAAGAAAACGTGGAAAAATAGAAGCACTGCTTGTAAAGATAGCCGGATGGAAGATCTGGAGAAATATGGCAGACTACCGCAAATGTACAAGAAAGATCCAGAAGGTACTTAAAAAATATAAATATGATGACTGCGATACGATAATAAATTATATGGCAGCATATGGATTTGACGAGACATTCCAGAAAAACTGGTTTGGAAAAGGCAGGGAATACAGCTTTGAGGATGACAGCTTTGTAGGACCGGATGATCATGACAAGGTTTTAAGACAGATTTACGGCAGCGATTATATGCAATTGCCACCGGAAGACCAGAGAAATAAACATAACGCAGAAATTATTAAAATCTGATTAATGTATCTAAAAATCGTGACTTTATTACCAGATTGTATTATACTATAAATAGTGTGGACGTGATCGCATGTCTGCACAGGAAGAGAGACGACAATGATGGAAAGAGAAAAGATCGGGCTGAAGGAACTGCAGAAGCTTACTTTGGATCTGATAATAGAATTTGATGCTTTTTGTCAGAAAAATGATATAAAATATGTACTTGGCGGAGGTTCAATGCTTGGTGCCATAAGGCACAAGGGATTTATTCCATGGGATGATGATATGGATGTAATGATGCTCCGTGAGGAATACGATAAGCTGCTAAAGGCGGCAGAAAAGGCGGCAAAAGAGCCTTCAGACAGCGAGGATGGACTAAAGACTGACCGCAGGTTCATAAGTCCATATGACCATACGTTTGCAAGAAACTTTGCCAGATATGTAAGATGTGACTATACAAAGCACGAGGAAGGCTTTGAGGAAGATGATTGCCCGTGGATAGGAATAGACATATTCCCAATAGACTTTGTACCGGGCGATGACAGATTCAAAAAGCAGATGAAGCAGGTCAGATTCTGGCGCAAGATGCTTCTTTTCAGCCTTACGGTTCCTAATTCAGGAAAGTCAAAGGCAAAGAAAATCGCCAAAAACATAATACGTCCGTTCACAAAGCTTATAGGAAGCTACAACATGGCTCTTAAGATGGACAAAATAGCGATGAAATACGCTGACGGGGACAGGACATATATAGCGGCAGTATGCGGAATGTATGGAGACCGGGAGCGATGGAAACTGGAAGAATATCTTCCACAGGTGAGAGTGCCGTTTGAGGGAGTGCTTTTGCCGGTACCAAAGAATTATGATATATACTTAAGCAATCTTTATCATGACTATATGCAGCTTCCACCTGAGGACAAGCGCAAATACAGTTGTGCAACAGTATATAAAAACTAATAATACTAAAGGTCAACAGATAATAAAACAGGAGAATAATATGAATCTAGCAGTAATATTTGCCGGCGGAGTCGGAACAAGAATGAGAACAAAGGACAAACCAAAGCAGTTTTTATCAGTATGCGGAAAACCGATCATCGTGCATACGATAGAGCTTTTCCAGTATCATCCATACATCGATGGAATAGTTGTAGTGTGCGTGGAAGACTGGATACCATATATGGAGGAGCTTAAGTTCAGATTCCGTCTCGATAAGATAGGAAAGATCGTTCCGGGAGGCGAGACAGGCCAGATGTCTATATACAACGGACTTAAAGCCGCAGAGGAAGTATACGGAGTGGATGACAATATCGTACTTATCCATGATGGTGTGCGTCCGCTCATAAATGAGCAGATAATCACTGACAATATCGAATGTGTAAAGAAAAATGGTGCAGCGATCACATCAGCACCCGCAAAAGAGACATTTGTACTTATAGATGATGAGGGCAGAGTCGCTGATATTCCAAGCCGCGATCATTCAAGGATAGCAAAAGCACCACAGAGCTTTTACCTGAAAGATATCTTAGAGGCACAGGAATGGGCTATAGGAAACGGAAATACAAGCATGATCGACTCATGTACACTTATGTCAGCATACGGCAAAAAGCTTGCACTTATAGATGGACCTACAGAAAATATAAAGATCACAACACCTGATGATTTTTATATGTTCCGTGCAATATATGATGCAAGAGAAAACCAGCAGCTTGAAGAGTAATAGAAGTAATAGAAAGGAAGATAGGCATGAGTTTATATTCTCATAAAATTGTACAGTCTGATATGGAAAGACTCACATCAGATAGATCCGTACCTTTCGAAAAATTAAAAGGGAAAACAATATTTATAACAGGGGCGACAGGGATGCTCGCCTATTATATGGTATGTGCGGTTATGTACCTGAACGAAAAGCAGGGCTTCAACACACATGTCATAGCGCTTGTCAGAAACGAGGCAAAGGCAAAAACAAAATTCGAGGAATTTTTAGGTGATGATAACTTTGAACTTTGCGTACAGGATGTATGTGATCCTATAAAAATAGATAAACACATAGATTACATCGTACACGCAGCAGGTGCAGCAAGTCCATGGTTTATAAAAAATGATCCTGTCGGCATAGTAAGAGCAAATACACTCGGAACAATGAACGTCATGGAATGTGCCAGAAAAGCAGGTGTATCAAACGTACTGTTTCTTTCTACAAGAGAAATATATGGTGAAGTAAAAGATGTCAGCATGATAAAAGAGACAGATATGGGAATACTTGATCCAAAGGAACCTCGTTCATGCTATCCGGAGAGTAAACGTATGGCTGAACAGATACTTCAAAGCTATTATGGACAATACAAAGTACCATATACACTTGCGAGAATCGCACACTCATACGGACCGGGAATGATAATCGAAAACGATGGCAGGGTTATGTCAGATTTCATCTGTGACACAGTACACCGCAGAAATATCATTCTTAAGAGTGAAGGTCTTGCGGAGAGAGCGTTCTGCTATATAACAGACGCAGTATCAGCTCTTTTTATAATACTTTTAAAAGGTGAGGTCGCAGAAGCATATAACGTAGCAAACGAGACAGAGCCTACACCTATAAAGGATGCAGCCCAGAAGCTTGTGGAACTGTTCCCGGAAAATGACAGAAAAGTCATATTTGAGATAGCAAAGGACACAAGCGGTTACTGCGCATATAAGAGAGTCGGACTCGACACCGAAAAGCTTGAAAAACTCGGCTGGAAAGTGGCGGTTACTCTTGAAGAGGGAATGAAAAACACAGTATTAAGCTTTGAATAAGCTTCAAAAAGAAAAGGAAATATTATGAAGATCGGAGTAATATTAGTAACATTCAACAGACTTGATAAACTTAAGATAGCACTCGAGTGCTACGAAAAACAGACACACAAGCCGGAATATATATATGTCATAAACAATCACAGCACAGATGGCACAGACGCATATTTAAAGGAATGGCTTGCAGGAAACGGAGTATGTGAAAGACTTGTCCTGGAGCTGCCTTATAATTCGGGCGGAGCAGGAGGATTCCACGACGGACTTGAGGCCGGACTAAAAAAAGATGCAGACTGGCTGTGGGTTGCAGATGATGACGCATATCCGGAGCCGGACGCATTCGAAAAAATAAATGATTATTATGAGTCACTTTCAAAAGATGAAAAAAATGGAATAGCAGCACTCTGCAGTGCAGTTATAAACAACGGAAAGATCCATTATGCACACAGAAATCATCTGAATCTGTCAAAATTCAAATGTAAATTCCGGGAATCATCACCGCAGGAATACGAAAAGAAAGCATTTGATATAGATGTATTTTCATATGTAGGCACATTGATAAGCAAGACAGCACTCTTAGAGCAGGGATTATGTGAAAAGGAATATTTCATATACTGTGATGATCAGGAGCATGCTCTTAGAATAAGAAAAGCAGGAAGAATCGTAGTAGTGCCGGAAAGCCGCGTGATCCACAATACACCGGGATTTGATGACAAAGGAATATTCTGGGGAATGTATTATCATGCCAGAAACAATCTGCTCATGATGCGCAAACATTTTCCAAATAGATATTATCTGCTTAAGATGACAAAAGCCTATGTCGTAAAGGCAAGCATTTTAAGCAAAAATGATAAAAAGACAAGAGACTTATATAAAGCAGCTTATAAAGATGCATTCCACAATAAAAAAGGAATCCATGAGATATATAAGCCGGGTTGGAAGTACTGATGGCTGAGATGACAAACAAAAGATCCAGAATAAAATATATATCTGTATTAAATGCGCTTGCATGTTTTGCGGTAGTCATGCTCCATTCAAACGGAGCCTTCTGGACATACAGTGCAGACAGCTACTGGATCAGCGCAGATTTTATAGAATGCTTTATGTATTTTGCAGTACCTGTGTTCTTTATGATAAGTGGAACAACGCTTATAGACTACAGGGACAAATATTCCACAAGAGAATATTTCAAAAAAAGAATAGAAAAAACACTCATTCCATTTATTGCGTGGAGCGTGATCGGAGCGTTCTACCAGTATTATGCAGGAAGACTTCATATCGACTGGACAGTTGAAGGAGTAAAAACACTTATAGCAGGCATGATGAACACACATGTCATAACAGTGTACTGGTTTTTCATATATCTGTTCAGCATATATCTTTGTATACCGCCTCTTGCGGCTATACCAAAGACAATCAGAAAAGAAGTATTCAAATACTGCGCCGCAGTAAGCTTTTTACTCCAGATACTGGTTCCGTTCATATGCAATATAACAAAATTCAACTATGGAAACGGAGTTACATTTTTCATAGGAGAAGGTTACATGTTTTATATATTTGCCGGATGGCTTATAAAAGAGCATGAATTTACCAAAAAGGAATATGCAGTCACATATGTGCTGGGGATCATAGGATTTTTACTTCATTTTCTCGGAACATATCTAGAATCTGCAAAGGCAGGCTGCATAGTACAGACATACAAGGGATACACAAACCTTCCGGCGGTATTATATTCGATAGCGGTATTTGTACTTGTAAAACAATTATCCGAAAAAATAAATGAAAACGGCAGGGCATACAAATTCATATGCAGATTTGCCGGATACACATTTGCCATATATCTGATTCACTGGTTCATTCTTGATCTGATGACAAAAGTATTGAACCTTGATAAATTTTTACTATGTTACAGAATCGGAATGCCATTTATTGTCATCCCGTTATGTATAATATTGGCATTTTTGCTGAGAAAAGTACCAATTATCAAAAGAATAGTGCCATAAGGAGGTATGAGCATGAGAAAATGGACAAAGAAAATTGGCTGTTTTGCGATGGCAGCGGCAATGTTTCTGTCGGTAGATCTTGGTGGTCTTTCGATCCAGAACGTACAGGCTGCAGGAACATACACAGTCAGCGGCAATTCAAGGAAGGCTATCCAGAAATGCCTGGATGAAGCAAAAAATGCAGGAGGTGGAACTGTAGTTCTTCCAAAGAATACATACTTTCTCGATAATGAACCGCTTCATATTTATTCTGACACAACACTTAGGCTTCAGGACGGAGCATATGTCAGAAGAGCAAATGGATGCTCAAGCATCATGATAATCAATGGTGACTGGAACAACACAAAGGGTGGTTACACAGACACAAAGAACATCGTGATCGAGGGTGGTACATGGGACGGATCAAACGGCTCATCTTCAGCTAAGACAAACGACAACATGGAATTCGGACATGCTGAAGGAATCACAATAAAGAACACAACAATCAAAAACTGTTACGGAGAGCACCTTGTTGAGTTTACAGGTGTAAAAGACGCAACAGTAGAAAATGTTACATTTGACGGATTTATCGGAAGCAAATCAGGTGATAATGCATACAAAGAGGCATTGCAGTTTGACTATACTTCAAAAATCACATCAGAAGCATTCCCACCATACGATAATACACCTTGTATCAATGCAAAGGTCACAGGATGTACATTCAAAAACTATCCTGGCGGAGTAGGATCACATAGTGCAACTTCTGGAATCTACCACACAAATATGTCATTTGCATCGAATACATTCGAGAACATTGATAATGTGTGTATCGACTTACAGAACTACGAGCTTGCAACAGTAAACAGTAACTTCTGGCAGGGATCAAAGACTCCACAGACATTTATCACATTCGGTAACTCAACAGGTTCTACATCTGGAAACGTAATAAACGGAGCCGGAGATTATGCAATCTTTGTAGAGAAAGGATCAATTGTAACTCTTTCAGGAGATACGATCAAAAATGCAAAAGAATCAGGAATTTTTGCAAAAGCACAGTCAGGTGTCACGATCAGAAATGAGGATATCTCAAATTGTAAAAAATGTGGTATCTATGCAGAAAATTCAGCTGTTGTAATTTCAAAATCAACAGTAAACAGCAGTGGAGATACAGGAATATATGTTAAGAATCCTACATATAAAGTAGATATATCTGATAATGCTGTTGATACTGCACCATCTGCAGGCATCCGTGTTGATGCTGGAATCAAAAATATGAAGATTTCGAATAACACAGTTATAAATACTAAGACAAACAAAGACTTAGGTTTTGGAATCTGGATCCTCGGTACAGCAGGCGGTGAGATCATAAACAATGATATATCACAGTTCTCTGCATACGGAATCTATGTAAAAGAGTCTGATAAAGGCTTAAGAAGCAGCAATGTAACAGTTAAAGGCAACAAAGTAAGCAACGGACCTAGCGGTATCGTTTTAAGAAACACAGACAGTGCAACTGTAACAGGAAACACAGTAAGCTCTACAAGTGATTTTTGTATTTTCATCAATGAAAACTGTCATAACACAAAGATAAGCAACAACAAATACTCAGGACAGATAGGAGTATTTGATAAAACTGCTGACACATCAGGAAATGCAGAAACAAAGGCCGAAGTTAAAAAATTAAACGGCAAATGGGTATATGCATCAGGTGATGACATCGTAACAGGCTACACAGGACTCGCACAGTATGGCGGATCATGGTGGTACATAAGCAAGGGATACCTTGATTTTGGCTACACAGGACTCTGCAAATACAACGGAACATGGTGGTATGTACGGTCAGGTAAAGTAAACTTTGGTTACACAGGACTTTGCAAATATAACGGAACATGGTGGTACATAAACTCTGGACGTGTAAACTTCAGTGCAACAGGGCTCTGCAAATATAACGGAACATGGTGGTACATAAACTCTGGACGTGTAAACTTCAGCAAAACAACACTTGTACAGTACAACGGAACATGGTGGTATGTATCAGGCGGATACGTAAGATTTGGAGCAACAGGACTCTGCAATTATGGCGGAAGATGGTGGTATGTACAGAATGGCCGTGTAAACTTTAACGCAGTAACAGTAGTTAAGTACGGCGGAACATGGTGGTATGTAAACGGCGGATACGTCAGATTCAGCGCACAGGGACTTTGCAAATATGCTGGAACATGGTGGTACATCAAAGACGGCCGCATCAACTTCGGTTATAAAGGACTTGTAAAATATAACGGAACATGGTGGTATGTAAGAGGCGGACAGATAGACTGGAATTATTCAGGTACTACTACATACAATGGTGGAACGTATTACGTTAGAAACGGTATGCTTGCATAGGAAATAAAAGCCATCAGTCAAGCATGAAATTATGGCTTTATATGGAATATGCATAAACATTAAAAGGAAAGAATTGGAAAATGAGAAAATATTTGGCAGGAGCACTCTTTGGACTTTCAATGCTTGCAGGCGGCATCAGCGTACAGGCAGCAGGAGTTACAGGAGAAAGTAGTGACATAAAATCTCTTTCGGTGGGAAGCGGAACGCTTTCCGCCGGAGATTCCCAGAAAGTAACAATTGGCCTGGATAGCAGTATCCAGGCTGATGAAGCTTTGCTGGAAGTCTACAATGAGACTATTGATTATAAAAGCGTATATTACGCTACAGTAAATGAAGCAGGTCAGCTTGAATTTGATTTTGAGATACCGGAAGAAGGAACATACAGCATAACAGGACTTAAGCTTGTTGATGATGGAAATACATATGAATATTCACTTTCAGATTTAGGTCTTACACAGGAATTTTGTGCATCAGGAGATACAGATGATGACACAGATGATGATGATGAAAATGTATACAAAGCCGGAAGCGGCCTAGTAGTTGTTATAGATGCCGGACATGGTGGATATGACGGTGGTGCAGAATCTACATTTAACGGTGTTACATATTTAGAAAAATATATGAACCTCAAAATAGCGCAGGCATGCCGTGATGAATTACAGAAATACTATGGCGTGACTGTATACATGACGAGGGACGATGACACATTTGTAAAGCTCGGGGACAGAACAGCTTACGCAAAAAGTGTTGGAGCAGATGTGTTTGTCAGTATCCACAATAACTCAAGTGAGAGCGGGGCTGCAAACGGGGCAACTGTTTTTTACCCGAACTCGAATTATAATGCTTCTATAGGTTCGACAGGAGAGGGGCTTGCCCAGAGTATCCTCAATAATCTGACACAGTTTGGTTTGAAAAACAATGGTGTACAGATCAGAAACAGTGAGAGCGGAGACACATATGCGGATGGCTCACTGTGTGATTACTATAATGTAATACGTGGAAGCAAGAAGCATGGTTTCCCGGGACTTATAGTAGAGCATGCATTCTTAAGCAATCAGTCCGATGCAGAGAAATATTTAAATTCCGATGCAAAGCTTACAGCACTCGGGGTAGCCGATGCAAAGGGAATTGCAGCATATTATGGCTTATCAGTCGGCACAGGACAGCTTGAACGTCAGGGAAACGGTGACTGGTACATGATGCATAACGGACAGATCGACACAAACTATAACAGCCTTGCATACTATCAGGGATACTGGTATGTAGTGTCAAACGGAGTTTTAAACAGAAACTTTACAGGCTTATACAAATACCAGGGAAACTGGTATTATGCAAAAAATGGAACAGTTGATTTCAATTACACAGGACTCGCAAAAAACAGTGCAGGCTGGTTTTATGTAGATGACGGAAGAATAAACTGGACATATAGCGGACTTGTAAAAGGTGATGCAGGCTGGTTCTATGTAAGAAATGGAAAAGTAGATTTTTCAAAGAACGGACTTGTATATAATGCAGGAAACTGGTTCTACATACAGAACGGATACTTAAACTGGAATACAACAACACTTGTAAAATACAACGGCAGATGGTATGGAGTACATAACGGATATGTAGACTGGAATTACAGTGGTATCCTAAGACTTGGCGGCTCATATTACTATGTGTCAAACGGAATCTTAAACTGGAATTATACAGGACTTGCGAAAAACAAAACAGGCTGGTTTTATGTAAAAAACGGAAAAGTTGACTTTTCAAAGACAGGACTTGTGTATAATGCAGGAAACTGGTTCTATGTCCAGAATGGATTTTTAAACTGGAAAACATGTACACTCGCACAAAATGGCGGAGTGTGGTATGGAGTACATAATGGATATGTAGACTGGAGATACAGCGGTATCATAAGGCTCGGAGGTTCATATTATTATGTATCAAATGGAGTCTTAAACTGGAAATACACAGGACTTGCGAAAAATGATACAGGCTGGTTCTATGTAAAACAGGGAAAAGTAGACTTCTCAAAGGTCGGACTTGTATATAATGCAGGAAACTGGTTCTGGATCACAAATGGTTTCCTTAACTGGAATTCAAACGGAGTGGTACCATATGCAGGAAAATGGTTCTGCGTCAGAAACGGAAGAGTAGACTGGTCGTATAACGGACTTGCAGTCGGCACAACCGGAACATGGTACATTAAAAACGGACAGGTTGACTTTACATACAACGGACCGGCAGTTCTTAACGGAGATGAATATATAGTTTATGGTGGACATGCCTCAGTAAAAGGCACATCCATCATGGGCACATCATCAACATCTGTAGAGCAGATGGTTAAATATTACAAAGCCCATGCTACATATCCGGCATTTTATGCAGGAACTGATGCTCCTACGATAGAGGCATTCTGCCAGATCTATATGGAAGAATGCGCAGCAGAGGGGGTAAAAGCTGAGGTGGCATTCTGCCAGGCGATGAACGAAACCGGATTTTTGAAATTTGGTGGACAGGTAAGTATAACACAGTATAATTTTGCAGGAATGGGAGCAACTGACGATGGTGCAGCCGGAGCAAGCTTTCCAAATGTAAGGACCGGAGTACGTGCGCAGGTACAGCATCTTAAAGGATATGCCTCTACAAATGCACTCAATAATGCCTGCGTAGATCCAAGATTTGCATACCTTAGCAAATCAAGAGGCTGCGCACCTATAGTAGAATGGCTTGGAATAAACGAAAATCCGGCTAAAAAGGGATGGGCAACATCAGTAAATTACGGATATAATCTGCGAAACTTATATATGAATAAATTAGCACAATATTAGTAATAAGGGTAATCAGAAATAATAAGGATAGGAAATGAAAAAGTTATTAATAAGCATGCAATTTATGATATTGCTTCTTCTGTTTGGGAGAAGCAATATTTTTGCGAGTGAAATAAAAACACAATTACAATTAAATTTAAAATATGATGATACATACGATATAACGCAAAACAGCAGCTATGAAGGATATGAGATAGAAAAAATAGTAAATGGTATCGCAAAATCAAATCAGGTAGCAAACGGACAGAAAATGCCGCAGAAGGATACAAATGTCATTACAAAAATAGACAGTACAAAGATGAAAGCAACGGGAGTGGGAACAGCACTTGCTGTATTGAAAAATCCTAACGATCTGGCCGATAAAATATTCGTACAGATAAGTGTGGAACCGGCTCCCCTTACATATATTCTGGTGGCAGGCCAGAGCAATGCAGCGGGATTTCAGACAGAGAATAAATATCGTCCGCAGGATTCAGTAGCATGTGCGGAGGATCAGATATATTCGACAACAGCAAGCTTTGAGCCGGGAGAAAAGAACGGGATAAATGGAACAAGGGATCTTACCGGAGTTACATTTTCCGAATCGGTGACAGCAGACAACGCAGAAAAGTTTGTACCGGGAAGTCTGACCGGAGAAAGAAATATATACGGCGAAGAGCTTGAATACAAGACAGATCATCTGGCTATGGATCAGGGCGGCAAGTGTGGCCCGGACAGCGGAATAGCATATGAATGGAATAAGCTTACCGGAGATAAAGTCTGGATAATAAACACAGCTGTCGGTGCGACCGGAATACAGGCATGGACTCCGGGCGGCAGATATTACGAAAACACAAAAGCATTCTGCCAGTACACAAACGATACATATGATGCAGAAATAGAAGCCGGACATTACACAAAAGGTAAAAAGTTATTATTCTGGCTTCAGGGCGAGAATGATAAAAATATGGATGCGGCGGACTACACTGGGCATTTCATGCAGATGTTCAAAGGCATGCAATCCGATATAGGTATTGAAAAACTTGGCATTATCATGGTACGCTCAAGTGGGAGCGGACAGCACACAAATAAGCTCGATCTTACTATGACAGGACCTAGGATCACACAGTACTATACAGGTCAGAGCACAAAGTACGGCGATATATATGTGGCGAGCAACGCAAATGAAAACTGGGTAACAGATGAGGGTGTGAGCAGCTATTTTAATAATGCATATAAAACAGGAAATCTTGATTATCCGCTTCGGGCAGGTATAAGCACTGAGCTTCCTGCAACAGTAAAACAGGTACACAACGATATACATTATTCGCAGATAGCACACAATGAAAATGGAATCACAGCGGCATACGGAATGTACGAGGCACTATATCAGAATGCAAAAGCGGACAGTGTATCATGGGTGACAAAAGCAGGGCTCGCAGAAGAAAATGATGCGAAAACCGGATATCCTATCGTAGAGATGGATGGCAGTGACAATAACTTTATAATGCCAAAAACAAACCCTTCATACACAAAAGGAACAGTAAGTGTGACAGGAGATGCGTTTACATATGATGAGGCGACCGGAACAATACAGGTAAATAAAAACGGGGTCGGATATCTGACATACACAGTGGCAGGAAAACAGATATCAAAGATCGAAATTGATGTGACAGGCGACCTTACAAGTGTGGTTGGAAAAGGATACAACGGAATATACAATTACGGCGGAACATATTATTATCTGAAAAACAGTATAATCCAAAGAGATGTGACTACACTTATCAAATGGGAAGACAAATGGTGGTATGTAGAAGACGGGCACGTAAACTTCAACTACAACAGCCTCATATACTACAATGACAAGTGGTGGTATGTGCATGACGGCTATGTGGACTTTGGCGCAGACACACTCGTTCCATACAACGGAAACTGGTGGTATGTAAAGGGCGGCTATGTCAGATTTGACGAGACAACAGTAAGTAAGCTCGGTGACACATGGTGGTACGTAAAATCAGGTGAGGTAGACTTTGATGCCAATACATTAGCAGAATACAACGGACGTATGTGGTATATAGACGAAGGTTCGATCAACTTTGATGCCACACTCATATACGAATATAGTGGGAAAAAATACTACGTTGAAAAAGGTGTTGTGGATAATTCAAAGAATGGATTAGTGGAATGTGACGACGACATATGGTATGTAAGATCAGGAATAGTCGATACGGGCATGAACACTCTGGTAAAAAGTAATGGAACCTGGTGGTATGTAAAAGGCGGCAAGGTAGCAGAAAACGAGACAACACTTGTAAAATACAGCGGAAACTGGTGGTACATAAAAAATGGTAAGATAGACTTTAGTGCCCGGACGCTGTGCAAGTACAATGGAAACTGGTTTTTTGTATCAAGTGGAATGGTAGACTTTAGATCGCAGACACTCGTAAAATACAATGGAACCTGGTGGTATGTAAGAGGCGGCTATGTGCGCTTTAATGAGACAACACTCGTAAAATATAACGGCAGCTGGTTCTATGTAAAAGGCGGTGCTGTTAATTTCAAGACAACAACGCTTGTGAAATACAATGGAAACTGGTTCTATGTAAAGAACGGAGCTGTAAACTTTAAGACAACAACACTTGTAAAATACAATGGAACCTGGTTTTATGTAAGAGGCGGTTATGTCAGATTTTCAGGAGCAACACTTTGCAAGTACAATGGCAGCTGGTTCTATGTAAAGGGAGGTTACGTCAGATTTAACGAAGAAACTCTGTGCCTTTATAACGGAGTATGGTATTATGTAAATAGCGGAGTTGTAAACTTTGCAGCAAATAAAAAAGTAAACTATAACGGCGGCACTTATAATGTACAAAACGGCATTGTAGTGTTCAATTAGAAAGAAAGGAGAAAACATAATGAAGAAAAAGCTTTTATCTACAATCCTTGCTGCAGCAATGCTTTTTACATCTGCGGACTTAAGTACAGTGACAGTATATGCAGATGAAACGCAGGAGCAAAGCAGCGGATACGAAGATGTACAGCAGGCTAAGGCCACAGGGGATGCTGACGAGGCAGAGGTAGAAGGAACAAAAGAGGCAGTGGGTGTCAATGCGGATACACCGGAGGAGGTCGATGAAAACTGCCAGATGGGAACATCTGACAGTGGAATAGAGCTCTATAGCAGTGTTCCAACAAGCTACGATGAGGTAACTCATGCGGACAGATTTGCCAGTTATACAAAGGTAAAAGGAATAGACGTATCGAGACATCAGGGCACAATAGACTGGAATAAGGTAAAGGCGGCAGGCGTTGACTTTGCCATAATAAGAGCAGCATACAGGACATATCAGGATTCCGGAAATCTCTTTGTGGATCAGATGGCAAAGCAGAACATACAGGGTGCAAAGAATGCAGGAATCAAAGTCGGTGTATACATATACTCACAGGCTGTATCGGTACCCGAGGGAATAGAGGAAGCCGATTACATAATAGACCAGCTTGGCGGTGAAGCGCTGGATCTTCCGGTAGTGTTAGACTATGAATTTTATACAGATGGAAGACTTGAAAAAGCTGATCTCTCAAAAGAGGATGGAACCTCGATAGCGAATGCATTCTGTGCAGAGGTTGCAAAGAATGGATACATACCGATGGTATATGCAAACAAATATATGTTTGAAAACTATCTGTATCCGGATAAAATATCAAACAACTATCCAATCTGGCTTGCAAACTACACAAACAAGACAAAATATACAGGTGATTACGTATTCTGGCAGTTCTCAGAATCAGGAAGCGTAGATGGAATAAGCACATCTGTTGACCTTGATTTCTGGTATGATGACGGAACAGCCATGAACTCAAGCTTCACAGGTTTCCGCCAGATGACTGACGGCACATGGAAATATTACCTGAACGGTAAATTCAACCAGTACTATACAGGGCTTGCCAAGCACACAGACGGCTGGTGGTACTATGTGAAAAATGGTTTGATTGACTGGAAATACACGGGTCTTGCACAGAACACAAGCGGCGAATGGTACTATGTAAAAAATGGTGCATACACACAGGAATATACAGGACTTGCATACAATGCAGGAAACTGGTTCTATGTGGAAAAAGGTGTCTTAAAATGGGATTACAGTGGATATGTAAACCATACAGACGGCAAATGGTATTATGTAAAGGACGGCGTAGTTGATTTTAGTGCGACAGGACTTTACAAACACTCAAATGGCTGGTGGTATTATGCAGATAAGGGCATTATCGACTGGAAATACACAGGCCTTGCAAAAACAGTCGATGGAAGCTGGTATTATGTAAAGAACGGATCATTTGCCCCATCATTTACAGGACTTGTAAAGAACTATAACAACTGGTTCTATGTGGAAAAAGGATGCTTAAACTGGGACTACACAGGATTTGTAAAGCACACTGACAACAGATGGTACTATGTAAACCAGAGCGTAATTGATTTTGGTGTCACAGGACTGCGCCGCCATGTCGATGGAAACTGGTATTACGCAAATAAGGGAATCATCAATTTCTCATTCAAAGGCCTTGCAAAAGGTGATGACGGAGTATGGAGAAATGTCAAAAATGGATGTGCCATAAATGATTTCAACGGACTTGTCAAAAACGGTACACAGTGGTTTTATGTAAAGAATGGTGCTATCGACTGGACATACAGCGGCTTTGTAAAACACACAGATGGCAACTGGTACTATGTAAAGAACTCTGTAATAAACTTCGGAGCAAACGGACTTCGTCTCCACAGTGATGGAAACTGGTATTATGCAAAAGCCGGAGTGATAAGATTCGGATATCAGGGACTTGCACAGGGCGATGACGGAGCATGGAGAAACGTAAAGAACGGCTGTGCTATAAAGGACTTCAACGGACTTGTCTTATACAATAAGAAATGGTGGTACGTCCAGAATGGAAGCATAAACTGGAGCTACAACGGATTCGTAAAACACACAGACGGACTGTGGTATTATGTAAAGGGCGGCATCGTGGACTTTAGCGCAGCAGGACTTAAGCTTCATACAGATGGAAATTACTACTACGCACAAAAAGGAATCATCAAATGGGGATACTCAGGTACAGCAAGTGCACCTGACGGAACACAGATGACAGTCAAAAATGGTGTGGCAGTATAAAAAGCTATAAAGGAAAGAATAACGTTGCACAATAAGAAAATCAGACAAAAGAAAATAAAAAAAATCGAAGCTGGAACAGCCGACATAGACAGGCTGTGGGAAAAGATATATCTGACTATACTTGCGCTATATGTTGGATTTAATACACTGTTTACTACAACGTTAAAGATTGCATGGCCGCCATATTTCTTTCAGGCATTTACGGTCATCTGTCTCACACTTGTCGTAGGAAGGATAATCCTTATACAGGACATTCCACAGAAGCATGCGATTGCAATTGCGATAACAGCATTCGTGTTTTTAATGTCGCATTATGTGTCAGGCTATGGACTTCCGTTCGATCTTCTAATGCTTCTCATAGGATCTTATAAGGTCGATTTCAAAAAAATACTGGAGACATATCTGGGAGTATGGGTCGTAATACTGACTGTCACTGTTATATCGGCAATGACCGGTCTGACAGAAAATTATGTGTACTATGATGATGCAGGTGAAAATGCAAGGATGGCGCTTGGACTGTCATATCCGACTGAACTGGCAGCATATATGGCATTTATAATGTTTACCTACGTATGTATCAGACAGGCAGATATCACATTCCAGGAAATAGGTGTGATGGCAGTTCTGGCACTTGCCACATTATACATCACACAGGCGAAAACAGATTTTTATGTAATGGTTCTCTTACTTGTCACAGTACTGCTTTTAAAGAGATTCGGAGATAAATTCAACGACTTTATCCAAAGAAAGTGGGTAAAGATATGCATACTCGTATTTCCAATATTGCTAGGCGTTGTTATATGGAGGATCACAGCCATATACAGCCCTGATAAATCGTGGCTTGTAAGTCTTGACGAACATCTGTCAGGCAGACTCTTTCTTGGAGAATGGGCGATGTCAATGTATCCGCCGAAAATGTTCGGTCAGTATGTTGCAGAAAACGGCCCGGGTGAAAATACATGGGATTATTTCTTCATAGACTCATCTTACATATCTATATCTATAAAATATGGTGTTGTATTTATCTATAATATACTGGCGCTATGGGATTACAGGCTGAAGCAGCTGTGCGAAGATAAAAAAGGTTTTATCGTAGCAGTCATGATGATCATATTCATTCAGAGTGCACTTGAACATCATATGATACAATACTGGATGAATCCGTTTTTACTAATGCTTTTTGCGGATATGACAAATATATCAGGAAAGAAACATTATGCCGGAAGAGAAGCCGGGGAGAAAATGATGGATTTGAACCAGATATAATATAATAGAAGAGGAAGCCGGCGGAGACGCCGGCTTTTGTAGTTGCTATATTATTTTTTAAAATAAAACAAATTAAACTTGTTTTAATGGGAAAAGGGTGATATAATACCTGATTGAAAAGGAGGAATCTGTTATGATAAAGAAAAGTGAAGAAATTTACGAAAAAATAAAAGAAAAATCAGATGAAATCAGAAAAATACAAGAACGTCAAAATAAAATAGGGGAATATAAGAATCTGATCAATTATTTTACGGAAAACATGAAATATCCAAATATATATAGACATGATAGTATTTCGGAAGAATGCTGCAGTGTTCAGATAGAAGATAGACTGATGATACAAGCATATGTGTATGATGAAGAAGAAAAGGCAATAAGATCACTCACTCAAAAATGTGATGAAAAGGCAATCGAGTGGGGGATTCTCATACATGATAAATGTATAGCACTTATCAATTCAGATATCATGGTGGGGGATGATGCATATAAAAATAATAAAATAGTTTTTAAAATAGAATATAGCAGACCGACAGATAAACCATTTTTGAAATATTTTACATATGACAATCTATTAAGAAAGAGAAATACTTATTATTTTAGAGATATTATAATGTATAGAAACACAGAATACTCAAATAAAGAAAAGTGTTGGCATTTGTATCTATCGGCATTGAGAAGATTTATGGATTATATGGTAGAGCATAATTTCAATTATAGTGATAACATATATTCACAGATAAAGCTGGCGTATTTAGAGAGTTATATATTAGATACAGGGACGGTAAAGTCTGATAGAACTGTAAAAAATTATTTCTTTTATGTAAAGGATTTTATGGTGCGCAGAGCAAGTCCAAGTGAATTTAATTGTAGTGCAAATGTATTGTGCAAAAGGCTTAAAGAACTGACTTCTAAGTATATCTCAAGTACAGTTGATATCTATAAGGAACCTGATAAAATAAAGGAATTAATTAGAATTGTAAGAAAAAATCAAAATGCACAGCGCAACGAGTTACTAATATTGCTTATGCTTTCATATGGAATGGAAAGGGGATTGTTATGTAATCTGCAATGGAATGTGCATTTTAGAAAAAACAATAATGGAAAAAAGCAGATTTTAATTAATGAAAATTGGTATAGTATACCGAGCAAACTAGAAGAAAAACTGGAAAAAGCAGAAAATGAAAAAGAACCGGGGGCAAAATATGTATTTGGAACTAGAAAAACTATGCATAAAGAGCCGATGCCAGAGGATAGCGTCAATATGATATTAAATTCTGTGGCAAACTATGATAAAAAAGAAGAATTTTATAAATCCATAACTGTAGCAAATGCCAGAAAAAAATTGTTTTTTCATCTTTTAGATAAAGGATATGATCTTATGTCGGTAATGCAGATGCTAGCTATAGATCCATCTAATTTGACTAATTATATTGATAATAATTTTGTAAAGATGAATAACAGACATGTGATTGGGGAAATAGATAAACAGGGGATACATCCTATGGAAGGTTTTATAAATGATATTTACAAAGGGTGATGGAATAAATTTCAAATGGAAATGATACTTTTGATATTCAATACTGTGCGATTTATATGAAAGATATTCAGAATAGTACTTTGTAGCTATGCAAATTTAATATGAAGTGGTATACTCCAAATATATCATATTGTAATTATGTCGAATTCTGTAAAAAAGTTGTAATATATTACGGAATGTGATAGAATCTAATAGATTGTGTAGAATTATGATAAAAGATATAAAAACAAGAATCAGTAAACTGAATATAGACTTCGAAGCATACTGGGAACCAATCTATCTTATATTGCTGGCTTTCTTCGTCGGAATGAGGTTTTTGCTTTCAACGATGTTTACGATTTACTGGCCTAAATATTTTTACCGGACTCTTACGGTGATAGGCGTGGTGCTCGTTCTTTTACATCTTATGATGGCAAAGGATATAAGCAAAAAGAAAATTGCGGCGATGCTGGTTGTGACGTTTGTGTTTATGATGTCACATTATGTGTCGGGATATGATTTTCTGGTGGATCTGCTGATACTCATACTCGGAGCGTATAGGGTTAATTTCAGGAATATATTGAAGACCTATATTGCGGTATGGTCAGTGCTGTTGGTGGTCACTATAATAGGGGCGATGACGGGGCTGGCGGAGAATTTGGTGTATCACCAGGGTGAAAGAGTCCGAATAGCGCTTGGTATCTGTTATCCTACTGATTTGGCAGCGTATGTGGCATTTTTGATGTTTGCATATGTGTGTGTCAGGGATGGGTACATAACTTATCTGGAGATAGGTGTGATGGCGGGACTCGCTGGAGCGGTGTATTATATCACGGATGCAAGGACTGATTTTATAGTGATGGAGATGCTGGTGGTGGTAGTACTACTGGCGAAGAAGTTTAAAAAGCAGTTTGAAAAACTCATAAATAAAAAATGGGCAAAGGGTGTTTGTGTGTTTTTACCAATTGTAATGTGTTTAATAGCTTGGAGTATGACGATTGCGTTTAATGCAGATAATGATGTTTTGACATTTATAGATAGAAAAGTGGTGTCAAATAGATTATGGATGGGTAAACGGGCATTAAATGATTACGGAATAAGTGCTTTTGGAAAATATGTATTAGAAAAGGGATATGGTGGAAGCGTAGAATTACCGGATGATTATTTTTTTATTGACTCGTCTTTTATATCTATGGGAGTAAAGTACGGGCTGTTTTTTTTGTTAGTTAATATTGTTATGTTTTCAGGTAAAATATATAGATTTGTAGTGGAAAAGAAGATTTTAATTATAATAGTAATGAGTATGATTACGATACAAAGTATTATGGAACATCATTATATTCAATACTGGTATAATCCATTTACCATTACAATTTTTGCTTCAATGAGTTATGCAGGGAGAGAAAGTCTACATATTAAAAAAGAAGAAGTTATGGATTTGAACAGGGATATAAGAGATAATGCTTTAAACAAGAGGAAGAGTTAATGATGGATAAAAAAAAATGTGATATAAACTGTTTTATAGTGGGTGCAAAGTGCTTAGGGCATTATGGAGGCTATGAATCTTTTTTGAAAAAATTGCTAGAATATCATAAAAATAATAATATTAAATATTACGTGGCATGCAAAGCAAATGGTGATGGAATGATGAATCCAGATACATTGGATGGTGCAGTACAAGCTATATATTATGAAATGAGAGAAAGTTTGAGAGTATAGATATGGGAGAAATACAACATATTTTTTTGGTCGGAGCGAAATCTCTTGGTGCATACGGCGGCTATGAGACTTTCATAAACAAGCTCACAGAGTATCACCAGAACAATCAAAATATCAAATATCATGTGGCTTGCAAGGCCAACGGCGATGGCTGTATGGATGAGGGAACACTGGCCGGTGTGACGGACAAGAAAATGGTGGTCGGCAAGGATGGCAAACAAAAGTGTGTGGAATTCACCTATCACAATGCTCATTGCTTTAAGATTGATATTCCTGAAAAGTTGGGTTCGGCTCAGGCAATCTACTATGATGTCATGGCACTGGAAAAGTGCTGTAAAATTATAAAAAGCGAAAAAATAAAACACCCAATTGTTTATATCATGGCTTGCCGGATTGGTCCATTCATGAAGCATTATTATCAAAAAATTCACCAACTTGACGGCAGGGTGTATTTAAACCCCGACGGACATGAATGGATGAGGTTGCGCTGGTCTGCACCAGTAAGAAAATACTGGAAACTGTCTGAGCAGATGATGGTGAGATATAGTGATCTTGTGATTTGCGATTCCGTGAACATCGAGAAATACATACATGAGTGTTATGATGGGAAATGTGCTAAGGGCAGCAAAAGCGAGAGCAACCCTCAAACCACATACATCGCCTATGGAGCGGAAACAAGGAAAAGTAAACTCTCCGATGACAGTAAGCGTCTGACTGATTGGTATGAGCGGAAGGGTTTGCGCCCTTATGAGTATTATCTCGTTGTTGGTCGTTTCGTCCCGGAAAATAATTATATGGCGATGATAAGCGAATTTATGAAGTGCAATAGCAAAAGAGACTTCGCTATTATTACAAATGTCAATCAGAAATTCCTTGATGAGCTTGAAAGTAAACTGCATTTTAGGGCAGATAAGCGAATCAAGTTTGTTGGTACAGTGTATGACCAAGAACTTCTTATGAAAATCCGTGAGAACGCCTATGCGTATTTCCATGGGCATGAAGTCGGAGGAACGAATCCATCGTTGCTGGAGGCATTGGGCAGCACGGATTTGAATCTGCTGCTGAATGTTGGATTCAACAAAGAAGTTGCCGAAGACGCAGCGCTGTATTGGAGCAAGAACAGTGGAAATCTTGCCAAGCTGATTGATAAAGCAGATCAGATGAGCGATGAAGAACGGCAAGAACTTGGCGTGAAAGCGAAGAAGCGAATTGCAGAAGCGTATAGCTGGGAATATATATCTGACAGATATGCAGATGTGTTTTGCGGGGTGGAGCAGGCATGAAAATACTTGCGATACATAACTATCATAGAAAAGGCTCTGCAAGCGGAGATGATCAGGTATATAAAAGCGAAACGGCTCTACTTGAGAAGCACGGTAACACTGTGGTTCGGTATACGGTATCAAATGACGAGTTCGATTCTGTGGGAGTCATCGGCAAGATTAAATCCACCTTCGGTATGATGTGGTCTTTTAAGAACTATAATGCCGTGCAAGAGTTGATTAAAAAAGAAAAGCCGGACATTGTTCATATCCACACATTCTTTCCACTGTTGTCACCGTCGATTCTTTATGCGGCGAAACGATGCAATGTTCCGGTGGTTGCAACGCTGCATGATACTCGCTTTGTCTGCCCATGTTCTACGTCATTACGCGGCACACAGCTCTGTAATGAGTGCGGAGATGGTCACTATCTGCGAATGTGTAAGTACGGCTGTTTTAAGGGCAGTAGAGCACAGAGCATTATAGTAGCTTGCATTTTTAAGTATCACCGAATCCGTAAGAGCTTCTATAAGCAGATTGACAAGTACATTTGTCTGAATGAAAACCAGATTAACCTGCTGACGGACATCGGATTTGACAATAGCAAGATAGTCAAAAAATACAATTTCGTGCCTGATGCGGAAGCCAATCTGAAAGCCGTAAAGGTGGAAGGTCTGCCGGAAAGATACGCTGTTTTCTACGGTCGTATTGGGGAGGAAAAGGGAATCCGTGTACTGATGAAGGTCTGGGAGCAGTTTCCTGACATTCCTCTTGTGGTCATGGGCGGCGGCCCTCTCGAAGAAGAGTTCAAGGCTTGGGCCGATGGAAAAGACAATATTTACATCCTGGGATATACGCAGCATGACAAGTGCCTGAGCATTGTCAAAGGCGGCGAGTTTGTGGTGTTCCCGTCCATCTGGTATGAAGGCTGCTCAATGGTAGAGATTGAGACAGAAAGCCTCGGAAAAGCGCTTGTGGCTACTGATTTGGGATTCTCCGTCGAAGCGATAGAAAACGGCGTCAACGGATATAAGGTGAAGCTAGGCGATACAGATGAATTCGTCCAGACAATAAAGTCACTCTGGAATAATCCGGAGAAATGTCAAGTGATGGGGCAGAATGCCAGAGCTGACTATGAGGCGAAATATCTACCAGAAGATAATTACAAGCAGTTGATGGCGATATATAAAAGACTGATTTGATGTGGAGAAATTTACATGGATTCGCAGATAAGTAAAAAAGACAAGCTGATTATTTATTCTCGTACAGTCGCCAAAATCTTTCGGGGGGGCAAGAGGCTTTTCTTCAAGCAAGCCAAAGGACTGTTCCTTGTAGGTAAGGGCGTCCAAATCTCCCACGGGAAACATATCACCTGCGGGAAGAACGTAAAATTTGAAGATTTCTCTGAAATCCACGGGCTCTGCTCTGATGGTCTTGTGTTCGGCGATTACGTTACAATCAGCCGCGGTGTGATGATCCACCCGTCCAGTTACTACGGCAATGACCTTGGAAAAGGTCTTGTTATGGGGGAGCATTCATACATCGGGCCGCATGGCTATGTTGGCTGTTCCGGCAAGATAACGATTGGCAAGAATGTCATGTTTGGCCCGAAATGCAGTCTGTTTGCAGAGAATCATAACTTCTCTGACACGGAGAGCAGCATCAAAAGCCAAGGCGTCAACCAGAAAGGCATCACGATTGAAGATGACTGCTGGATTGGCAGCAATGTTGTAGTCTTAGATGGTGTGACTATTTGAAAGGAAAGCGTGATTGGTGCAGGAATGCTTGTGACTAAAGACGTACCAGCGGGCAGTATTGTGATGGATAAGAGGGAGAAAATAATAAAGGAAAGAATTAAGCAGATATGAACATTCAAATATTTAGTGCTATAATTATAACTTCATTGATTGTTATATATCTAATAAAAAAGCACGACATTAAAAATTTTATCTCTGGTGATTTGTATTATTATTGCCTGGTATTGATGCTTGTTGGAATATTGAACTATCCGACGATGATTCAATATGCGTTAAGAACTTTAGCATTGGCAGTGTCATGGTTAGTGATTATATTTAAAACAAGAGGAAAAATATCATTAAACAAAAAAATGTTTGGAGCAAGAATAATCGTACCATTTATACTATGCGCATATATTTCGGCAATATTTTCGAGTAATATAATAGAGTCACTGGTTAAAGTGACGGAAGTTGTGACAGACTATGTTTTGCTCTGTCAAATATATAAATATGAAGGACATGGCAATTTTGTGATAAAAACATACAAGATTTTATATTATGTATGTTTGATCCTTTTAATAATTACAGCTTTTGGATTTGTTCTTGTTCCTTCGGTTTTTGCGAACACAGGGTATAGTGCGTCGAACTCGTTACTTGGTATAAGAATTGGAAATGGAATAATTGGAGCAAATACAGCCAGTGCATTTGCCGTTGTATGTCTGACATGGGTGATTTTCATTAAAGAAAAAGTGGATTTCAATACTTTTTTGGTTGTCGCTGTATGTGCCTATATTATGTTGTTCTCTCAATCCAGGGCGAGTCTCATAATGATTCCAATTATGATATTACTGAGGTTGTTTAAGTCCAATTCAAAGCAATATTTATTTTATATTTTTTTGGTGATTGTTGGAATTGGTGCTGTATTCTATTATAAGGATTTGCTGCTTCAATATATTTTAAGAGGTCAAACATCGGAACAGCTCCAAGGAATGTCTGGCAGAGTTAATATGTGGAAGATTGCATTGGATTATTTCCATATGAGACCGATTTTGGGATACGGATATGGAGTAGGAGGAAGTTATGTAAGCCAATACCTGCCTGGAGCATTTAAAGGCATACAACATATGCATAATGGCTTTGTAGAGACTTTGGTTGATACTGGGATAATAGGATTGAGTTTGCTTATGCTACAAGTTTTATACTATATAGGCATGGTAATACATAATACTCTTACTTTACGGGTTAAAAAGAATATGATTGATCTTCTACTACTTGCTTATTTCATTATAAGAAGTATCACAAGTCTTGGCTTTGGAAATTGGCACTCGATGGAACTAATACTTTGGTACTATATGTTGCTGTCAATCAGACGAGGTAAAAGCATACAGATTATGTTAAGTAGATGTTTTATATTGGATAGAGAAATACAAATGGAGGACGTGTGATTTATGCAATGCACAATTGGAGTTAGAGATATTCAAATTATAACAACTGAAATTTTGTCGCTTATAAATAAGGCTGCGGACAACAAAAAAGTTGATTATTATTTGGTTGGCGGCAGTGCCCTTGGTGCGATGAGACATGGCGGACCAATTCCCTGGGATTATGATGTTGATATAGCTATTCCGCTTTGTGACTTGGAATGCTTTTGCGATGAAATCAAAACAGTGTTAGATGGTACAAAATACTATATTGCGAAGCCAGGGGATTTGTCAGACCCTAATAATGTTACGTTATTTCCAAGAGTGGGTTTAAGGGGAAGCAACATAAGGCAACTGCACGTAGATGTTTTTCCGCTTATTGATGGCCCGCAGGAAATGGATGAAGCAAAAAAGTATTATGACAAGTTGGTGATTCTACGAGATCGTTATGGCAAAAAGGTTGTTGCTAATACAACGAACGGGGGATTCTTCAAGAGAGCCTTAAAGAAAACCGTCATAAAACTTGCATATGCAAGGATAGATAAGGAAAAAGTATTAAATGAATATAATTCTTTGAGACTGAAATATAAAGACTGTAAAAGCGACTATTATGTAGCACCATATGGAGGTGTAAATGGCTATAAGGATATATTAAAGAAGGAAATATTTGGGGCGCCAAGATATGTCAAATATAACGATTTGATGCTGCCGGTTCCAGAGAAAGTCGAGGTATATCTTGAGCAGCTATATGGAGATTGGAGAAAATTTCCGGATCAAAAATCAATAGACAAACAACTTCAATACAAGGTAAAAATCGAGGATAGGGAGAAGGTTATGTGATGATGGAAGCAAAAAAGGAGGTAAAAGCTGGAGCAGGATACACAATCGGAAATATTTTAATAAAAGGAATAGTTTTCATTACCCTTCCGATTTTTTCAAGGCTTCTTTCAACCGAACAGTTCGGCATATATAACACATATATGGCTTATGAATCGATAATAGCCATTTTTCTTGGTATGGGGGTATATTCGTCTATTAAAAACGCAAAATTCGACTACCCAGACAAAATAGACAAGTATGTATCTACAGTGTTGTGGATGACAGTAATACCTCTCATTGTTTGCTCGGTAATTTCGATTGTTTTGAAAGAAAAAATCTCTGCCCAATTGGGATTGCCGAGTGTATTTATAGTATTGTTGGTTTTACAGAGCTATGGCTCGGCTATGCTCTCTATTAGCAATTCGAGATTATCTTTGAATTATAAATACAAATCATATATTGCATATGCGGCTTTTAATACTGTTGTCAATATTGCATTGTCGATTTTTTTGATTGTTGTGGTATTTGATGAACACAAGGAATACGGAAGAATAATTGGTTCGGCAGTCCCTTTGATTATTTTGGGGGCGTATATTTTTCTGACTAATCAGAAAAAAGGCGAATTCAAATTTGATTATAATATGTCAAAGTATGCTGCTACAATAGGATTCCCCTTGATTGCGCACTATTTGTCCCAACAGATCCAAAATCAATTCGACAGAATAGCAATAACAAATTTGGTTGGAACCTCAGAAACAGGAATATATTCCTTTGCTTATAATATTGCTGTGGTATTGCAGGTGATTTTTTATTCACTTGAAAATGTGTGGGGAGTGTGGATGTTCTCTCACATGGAAAGTCGGGAATATCACGCCATAAGAGAAGCATCTAAAAAGTATATGTGGCTGATAGCTTTTATTGCGATAATGATGCTTGTCTTTTCTAAAGAAGTCATTTTTATCATGGGCGATAAAGAGTATTGGAGTGGGGCTACAATATTTGTCCCGATTTTAATAGCTATGTTTTTATTGTACCTCTATACGATACCGGTAAGTATCGAATATTATTTTAAGCAGACCAAATATATTGCTATGATGACTGTAGTGGCAGCGGTTTTCAATATCGTAACCAATTATATGTTTATCCCGATATTTGGATATGCTGCTGCCGCATATACTACGTTGGCGAGTTATGGGATTCTGTTTGTTTTGCATTGGATTATCTCTATTAAAATCTTGAGAAAAAACAATATTACATCGGTTTATAGTTTGAAAGAAATAGCAAAAGCTTTTATGACTGTTTCTCTGGTTGGCGTTGTAGTGTTGCTTTTGAATCAGCATCCTATTATTAAATATTGTTTTTTTGTGGCCTTGTTTGCGATTATCGGTGCTATCTATAAAAATAAAATAGGCGAGGCTGTTGGCTTTATTTATTACGGATTGTTTAAGAAAGCCAAACAAAATAATAAGGAGAAAATGAAAATGCAAATAGATAAAGATGGTTTTTCTGAAGAAGATTTGAGAAGACTACATAGCATTTTACTTGAAATTCTTGATTATTTTGACTCTGTATGTCGGACAAACGGGCTGCAGTATTGTATTACAGGCGGCACAGCCCTTGGAGCGATGCGTCACAAAGGCTTTATTCCTTGGGATGATGATATTGATGTGGCTCTGCCAAGGGATGATTATGAACGCTTTGTGTCTATCATGGCAAAGACAGAAAATAATATGTTTAAGCTACAAGATGAAAACAGTGAAAGCAATTATTTTTTGCCGTTTGTAAAAATAAGAAAGCAAGGAACTGTATTTGTAGAGGAATCATCAGAATGTGTTTATAAAGATAATGGTGTGTTTATTGATGTGTTTCCCTTGGATTATGCAGATCGTGTAGATACTATTGGCTTTGCATTCAATTACAACGTTATTAAAATATTAAAACACATTTTAAGATTTAGAGGTTGCAAAGCGTATTACAAAAACCATGAGACGAAAATTAAATATATGTTTGACTGTGTGCTGGAAGCAATCACAAGAAAATGGAGCAATAAGGAAATATTGTCTCTTATAAAAAATAGAATGATTTCCAGAAACGACTCGGATAAGAATTATCTGGTAAGCTATGCAGGCATATACAGTAGAGATAAAGAAATATGGCCAGTAGAGATAATGTTGCCACCAAAAGAAATAATATTTGAAAATAAGCTATTTTACACTTGTGCTGATGCAGATGCGTATTTGACGAAGTCATATGGTGATTACATGAGATTGCCTTCGGCAGAAAATAGACATACACATAAGCCTGCAAAATTTGATTTTTAATTGAGTTCGGATTTTGAAGGAGTAAAAGTGTTATAAAGCAAATTTGGTGAGTTTAATATTTGCGTAATGTAATTTGAAAGGGGAGATAGAGAAAACGCAACATTTAAGGCAAGGTCACATCATAATAAAGGACGAAATTTGAAAATCTAAGACAAAAGGAGAAAAAACATTATGAAAAACTATGCATTGATTATCGCAGGAGGAATTGGGCAAAGAACAGGTCAGGATATCCCCAAGCAGTTTATCAACGTGTATGATAAACCGATTATTATTTACACGTTGCTGGCGTTTCAAAATCATCCCAACATTGATGGAATTGAGGTTGTGTGTCTTGAGGGGTGGCACGACATTCTTCGCGCTTACTGCAAACAGTTTGGAATTACCAAGCTTGAAAACATTGTGAACGGTGGAAAGGTCGGTCAGGAGTCTATCCGAAACGGTCTGTATGATTTAGCAAGCCGTCACAATGACCCGGATGATGTTGTTTTGATCCATGATGCTATCAGACCAATGGTGAGTGCAGACATAATTTCCGACAACATTCGTGTATGCCGTCAGTATGGTAATGCCATAACGGTTATTCCATGCCCTTCTGCGATGCTCCGTTCCGATGATTCATTTACCTCAACCGAAGTAATTCCACGGGATGACCTTAAAAACACACAGACTCCGCAGACGTTCTTCCTTAATGAAATTGTTGGTGTACATAAGGAGGCCTTGGAGAAAGGTATCACGAACTCGGTTGCATCATGTACACTTTATATTGAGACCGGAAGAAAAGTGTATATGGCATATGGAAGTGAAAAAAATCTGAAGATCACGACATCTGAAGACATAGAAATATTCATGGCTTATCTGCATATTAAGCGCCCAGATTGGTTACATAACAATTGATTTTTAAGCGTTTCTCTATATTAGGTGTTTTTTACAGTAAGTGATTTGAGAAAGGAAATTCTATGAAAATAGCAATTGGCAGTGATAGATGCGGCTTTGATTATAAGCGCGCACTTATCGAATATATGAAGGAAAAGAAAATAGATTATGTGGATGTTGGGACTTTAGAAAAGGTTCCGAGTGACAGCCCGTATTTCGCATCAAAAGTTGGAAAGCTTGTAGCGAGCGGTGATTGCAACTATGGCGTGTTAATCTGTGCCACGGGTACTGGTATGGAAATTGCTGCGAATAAGATACCGGGTGTTATGTGTGCAATGGGCTATACAGATGATGTTACAAGGTTAAGCCGTGAACATAACGATTGCAATGTGATTGCGTTTGGACAGGATCACATGAAGGAAGAAGATGTGATTCGTAGATTTGAAATCTTCATCAACACAGACTTCGGTGGGATGAAGCACCACGCTTATAGGATTAATCAGATTAAATCCTTGGAACGGGGCGAGGAGATAAATCTTCAGCCAATAGTGGATAAGAAGTGGGTTAAGTAGTATTTTAAGTAAACAGGAGGAACAAAATGTTCTTGGAAAAAATAGAATCCCCTGCGGATTTAAAGAAATTGTCGCTGAGTGAGCTGACAGCACTTGGTGATGAGATGAGAAAGGCGCTTATCGAAAAAAATAGTGCGTGTGGAGGGCATCTTGCGTCTAATCTCGGTGTTGTGGAGTTGACGATTGCATTGCATTATGTATTCAATTCACCTGTTGACAAGATTATTTTTGACGTGTCTCATCAAACATATTGCCATAAGATGCTGACGGGCAGAAGTGCTGCATTCATAAATCCGGATAAGTACTCCAGCATTTCAGGCTATACCTGCCCAGATGAGAGTGAACATGACCAATTTTCTATAGGCCACACATCGACATCTATAAGCCTTGCTTGTGGATATGCCAAGGCGAGAGATGCTTTAGGTAACTCGGAAAATATTGTTGCGATTATAGGCGATGCCTCGCTGGATGGCGGAGAGGCTTTTGAAGCCTTAAATTATGCCGGGGAGATTGAAGGTGGACTCATCGTTGTGGTTAATGATAACGATATGTCTATACCTGAGAATCATGGTTCCCTTTGTGGAAAGCTTACAGAACTTCGCAATAATAACGGAGAGATAAAAGATAACTATTTTAAATCCCTGGGATTTAATTATGTCTTTGTGAAGAATGGACATGATGTTGAAGCTGTCATAAGTGCGCTACAGAAGGTAAAGGACATAAAAGAAAAGGTCATAGTCCATGTTTGTACACAAAAAGGAAAAGGTTACGCTCCCGCTGAAAATGACCGCGAAAAATGGCATTGGGCGCATCCTTTCAATGTTGAAACTGGTGAATTTATTAGTAATGTGCCGAAAGAAAATTATGGAGCTATTTGTAGAGAATTCCTGCTTGATAAAATGAAACGTGATAAGAAGGTTATGGTAATAGCTGCTTCAACTCCTCTTTGCATTGGCTTCAATGCCGAGAACAGGGCAAAAGCCGGATCTCAATTTATGGATGTTGGTATTGCAGAGCAGAACGGCATAACGATAGCAGCAGCTATGGCGAAATATGGATGCAAGCCTGTTTTTGCAACCAATAGTACTTTTTATCAAAGGGCATACGATCAGATTGAGCAGGAAATGTGTATCAACAAATGCCCTGCGACGATGATTGTAACTCATGCCTCTGTATTCGGCCATTCCAATGATACACACCACGGTTTGCTTGATATGGCGCTTCTTGGCAACATACCAGGGCTGAAGTATTTGGCTCCTACGAATAAGCAGGAGTATTTAGCGATGCTTGACTGGAGCATTGATCAGAATCATGAGCCTGTAGCTATACGTGTTCCTTGGACTGGAGTGACGTATGCAGATTATGAGGTGGATAAGGACTACACAGAAATACGTTACAAGGAAACGCAAAAAGGGAGCAAAGTTGCAATTTTGGCTTTAGGAGGCTTTTATTCACTCGGAATTCAGGTTGCATCAGTGCTTGAAGACAAAACGGGTATTAAGCCCACGTTAATTAATCCGAGGTTTATAACAGGGGTTGATGAGGAGTGTCTTGAAGAACTTAAGAAAAACCATTCAACTGTTGTTACCATTGAAGATGGAATAATTTTTGGTGGTTTTGGCTCTAAAATAGCGCAATATTACTCTGAATCATCAGTTAGGGTGCTAAATTGCGGCTTTTCCATGGACATTCCTAACAGGTATGTTCCGGCTGAATTGATGGATTCTAATGGGCTGACACCTGAAAAAATTGCGGACAAGGCTATAGCTGTTTTGAAAACTTTATAATAACGGAGGTGCTTAATTTGAAACTAAGCGAGATAGAGAAAGCGGAATTTGGACGCTACATGGAAAAATATAATTTTAACGAAGCTTTTGAAGGAAAGACTTTTTTAGTAACAGGCTGTAAGGGGATTGTTGGGTCAGGAGTGATAAAGTGGCTGTTACAGCTAAATCAGTTAAATGATTTAAAAATCGGCATTATTGCGTCCACACGAAATCCGCAAGATGTCCCGGATTATATTGAAAATGGGGATACCATAGAATTCTGTGAGTTTGGCAAAGAAAAATTGTTCTGCTCAGGTAAGAGAATTGACTATATCATTCATGCCGCTTCTCCAACTGGGAATACTTTTCATAAGGCACATCCGGTAGAGTCACTGCGGGTGATTGTTGACTCTACGGAACAAATGCTTGAAATCGCGGCTGATAATCCTGGTTGCAAAATGCTATATATTTCGTCCGAAGAAGTATACGGCCTGCCAAAGTCTGAGAAGCCTATTTGTGAGGACTATGTTGGGGCAATAAACAGCTTAAATATTCGCAGCTGTTATCCCCTTGGGAAAAAGGTTTGTGAATTATTGTGCTTTAATTACTTTACAGAGTATGGGATTGATGTGAAAATCATTCGTCCAACAGTAATTCATGGATTGTTGCAGAAATACAACGAGCAGCGCGTGGTCAATGAAATCCTTAGATGTATAGTTGAAAACAGAAATCTGGTCATGAAGTCGGCTGGACTTACTAAAAAGTGCTTGATGTATTCTTTGGATGCAATCGCTGCAATGTTCACTGTGCTGACAAAAGGTAAAGCAGGAGAAGCATATAACACTTCTAATCCTGATACATTTATAACGGTGCGAGATTTGGCTTCGGGTCTTTTTGAGAAGTTCAATCCATCCATTAAGGTTGAATTTGCTGAACAGGACACGGCTGTTTCGGAAGGATACCTTCCGCAGCGTTCTTTGCTACAGGATATATCAAAAATTAAGGCTCTCGGTTGGGAGCCAATTACATCACTTGAAAAAATCTATGAGGTTGACATAGAACGATTTACAAAGCAGGTGTAATAGATTATGTTAGAACAACTAAAAAAATGAGTTTGCGATGCTAATCTTGATTTGGTTGCCAAAGGTGTCGTTATTTATACATGGGGCAACGTGAGTGGTATTTCCGAGGACAGAAAGTACATGGTCATCAAGCCATCCGGTGTAGACTATGATGGAATGTCTGCTGAGGACATGGTAGTTGTAGATATTGAGAGCGGTATGACTGTGGAAGGTAAGTGGAAACCATCTTCTGATACTAAGACGCATCTGGAATTATATAAAAGGTTCCCAGAGATTAAGGGCATCGTCCATACGCATTCCACCAATGCTGTGGCATTTGCTCAGGCTGGCATGAACATTCCGGCGCTTCGCACTACCCATGCGGATTATTTCTACGGAGATATTCCATGCACGAGAGAGCTGAGTAAAGAAGAAGTAATGGAATCCTACGAACTGAATACGGGCAAGGTCATTATCGAGACAATAGAAAAGATGAACTATGATCCGATGGCTATACCGGGGATTGTGGTAAAGAATCACGGCCCGTTCGCTTGGGGTACAAGCCCTGCCAATGCTGTGTACAATGCGGTTGTTATGGAAAAGGTAGCGGAGATGGATATAAAAACGCTGCTCCTTAATTCACAGGCAGAGATGAAGCAATATGTGTTGGACAAGCATTATATGAGAAAACACGGCCCGAATGCCTATTATGGGCAGAGATAATTACAATGAAATTTGGCTGAATCCAAAATCAAGTGTGATATAAAGAAAAGGCAAGTGGCTCCAATAATGACCGCTTGCCTTTTTACTTTATTCTGTGATTATATGGTTGAGTTCAAAACAAGTCGGGAACCGATATTTTGTCACAGTTGCTCTATGGCGCTCATAGTAATGCCTTAAATCATATATTACGCCACCACGGATTGTATTGCCGCAATACCTTAATGACCTGTTCATCGCTTACAATAGCCATAAAAACACCTCCATACTTTTATTATTTCCTCGGAGTTATATTATTATACTTTCATAACCCTCTGGGAGTTATGCAGGTATATTGTAATAACAGTCAATCGAAAAATCAAGAGGACATAGAAGGGGGCAGGCACTATGAACACAATTCGAATTGAAGTCTGATAATTTTAGGCGATGTTTTAAAAACATCGGGGGTGCGATGGAATTCGAATAGCGGACATTTGGCTCTGAAATGCTTAGTTTATAGGCTTTTCAGAGCTTTTTCTTTTCTCTGTGATGTTAATATGATGTTGCCAGAAAAATGCGATTACTTTTCCTACCCCAAAAGAGGTGCTGTCGAATTTCGTTGAAATTTCTATCATCCTATGATAGAGTGGCTTTACGGAAAAGTACCCATGACAGGGCGTTAAGCGTCTGGGGGACGCTTGTTTAGCGCCGACCGGAGCGAAGCGTAGTGGTAGCCTCCCGAGCTTAATGACCTGCTTGCAGGAATACATAGGAAGGGAGGTGGCGCATGAAGAAAAGGCTCTCCCGTAGCAAATACTTCAGAGAGAGCCGTATTTTATTAAATAGATGTTTGCGAAAAGAAAGGAATGGAGTACATGAACAAACAAGAAATCGCCATTCTTACACAGATAGAGATGTCGCACTAAAAGATGTTAAGCTATAAAAGAGGTTTTAGATAAGCTACCAAGGGAGGAATGATATTCGTGCATTACTACATAAATTTTTATTTTAAAAAGATATCGTATGATGATGATTTTTATTCAGGAGAATTTTCGTGTCCGGACCTAGATGTATATTGTGAATTTAAGTACGACCGCAAGAAAGAATCTTGTGAGATATGGAATAATAGTCATCCAATCGAAGAAATTCTCCCTTTGCCAATTTGGTGGTTAGATAAGAAACTCAAAGAAAATGGAGAATTAAGAGAAAGCGAAAGTAAAATTTCTTATTAAGAAACAGCCAGTGATCATCGTAAGGTCACTGGCTGTTTCATTGATGGTTTTATTCTTCGTTTCTTACATAATGCGTTTGTCTGCCTGCACCGAGTCTGTCGATAACACCTTCTGAAACAAGTTTTTTTAAAGCTGCTTCGACAGAGGAACTGCCGAGACTTGGGCAAGCAATAAGAGCCTCTTGTTTGGTAAAGGTTCCGATTTTAGATTGAGCATACTGTTTTACAATGTCATAAGATGTGCTTTTAGCACCGGTCTGCCAAGCAAAGCCAACTCTATTTTCAAATTCACGGTAGCAAGAGAGGATAACACCGAGCATATATTTAATAAATTCTTTCGGGTCGTTATTATCCTCGTGCCATCCATAATCTGCAATGGCAAGAGTATCGTAATAGCTTTCTTTAGTTTCCGCAATTGCCTTTTCAATACTGATATATTGTCCTACGGTGTAGCCATTTTTGTAAAGTAGGAGTAGTGTTAAAAGTCTACTCATACGACCATTACCATCATTAAAAGGATGGATACATAAAAAGTCAAGCACAAAACAAGTAATGAGAATTAATGGGTCAACAATTCCTCTATTAAGTTCATTTTTGTAGGCTTCACAAAGAGATGCAACAGCATCCGGAGTTTCGTAAGGCTCTAGTGGTGAAAAAATAACCTCTTTTGTACCATCAGGTAAAGTTTTAGCAATTTCATTTGCGGTAGTTTTAAATTTGCCACCATAAGAAAAAGCAGTGTATTTAAGCATTTCGCCATGAAGCTGCAATATATAGTTTGGATTTATTGCTATATGTTCGTAGCTTTCATGAACAATATTTAATGCATTTCTGTATCCGAGAATTTCTTTTTCATCACGATTTCTTGGCGTGGTTTTATTTTCTACTAATTTTTTTAATCGTGCGTTGGTAGTAACAATTCCTTCAATTCTGTTAGAAGCTTCAGTACTTTGTATTCTGGCAATTTCTATCAAGCGTTCCAGTTCTACAGGTTTCTGTCTAATATACAAATCCTGTTTGCCCTTATATTCATGAATTTGTGTAAGATAGGAAACGATTTCGTTATCCCACGTTCTATCAGCTAACTTTGAATAATCAAATATTTTCATAGTAGTGTTATTTCTCCCAATGGGATTTCTTTCTCCCAATTATACTATGTTTTTGGGAGAAAAACAATCCGTTTGGGAGAAATATTTATCTATAGTATCAGCAAGGTTTATAAGTTGTATTCTTAAATATTCTCCCAATGTAAGAAAAACTTCTCCCAAAAAGGAAGAAGATATCTGTGATGATGAAGTTCGGAAACAGCTGATGCAGAATGGCGCATTAGAAGGCACGGTTGAGTCTAAATAAGGTTCCTTTTGATGGAGTATATGCGTATGAATCAAATGATATCAACTGTCCGACGGCACAATGTGGGAGGTGCAAACCGTACTTTAAATTCTGTGGAAATACCTCCCAGACTGTGCAGTCCTGTAGGTGACCGCAGGCTGTCGCTGGTACGACCGCACAGTGTTGTAGGTTTCAAGCTGTAAGTTGATCAATTTTAGATGCTGTTGTTGAAGAATTGGACAGGGTTGAGTAGGTGCGATTTGTAGATTAAATTTATGAATTGGAGAAATGGTATATGATAGAAACACTTTTTATTATCGGCAATGGATTTGATTGTTATTGCCATGAAATGAAAACAAAATATAGTGATTTCAGAGAACATGTTCTCCGATTATATCCTGAGAGTAAAGAGTATGCAGGTGTTCCGGAAATGACAATGACTTTAGATCATCATGATTATGCGTATAATAAGAAAGATATTGCAGTATATATTGTCCACATCATGGATCAGTGCCAAGGTGAGGAGTGGTCGAATCTTGAGTCGGCTTTAGGAAGTGATATATTCGATGAATTTGAAGACGAATTTGAATATATTAACTGGAATGATGAAAATGATAGTTCAATCTTTACAAGCCTGAATAATAATCAAGAGATAGGACGTGCAATCGGATATACGTTTTATGAGATAAAGCAGTTATTCTATGATTGGATAGAGACTGACTTGGCGAATATCGTATACGAGAATATTCATGCTCAACCGGTATTTAAGGATATTTTGACAGGAAAAGCTATTTCAACGCAGCAGGATGCAATCGGTTATATCGATTTCAATTATACATACACGCTTGAAAGGGTTTATGGGATAAGCAATAATCAGGTTTGGAATATTCATGGGAAAGTAGGTGATGACATTGAGAATATCTATTTCGGTCATGGTAATGAAAACCTGGATTTTGAAGAGGATAAGGCTTGGGGCGAAAAAGATACTTTTCCATTGTTAGCCGAAAAGTTAAAAAAGAACACGAGTCAGGTGATTGCAAATAATATTTCAAGATTTGAGAAATATGCTGGTATAAAGCGCATATATTCTTCGGGTTTCTCTTTTTCGGATGTGGACATGGTATACATTGAGAAACTTTGCGAATACATAAATCCACAAAATGTTACTTGGTACTTTAATACATATGATGCGGCGGAGAATAGTAAATATCTTGATAAAATCAAAAAACTCGGATTTGATATAGCAGTCGAAAATAGATGGTAAAATTTGTGAATTGTAGTGAAAATCATTATAAGATGAGATATACTTCCGGCAGCAATCAGGGAACTTGAGAAGATTGAAATGACACGCCAGACGGATAATGTATACCGGCTGGACCATGCTGTAACAGCAAAGCAGAAAATTAAGGAACCATGCATACCCATGGTTGGACAAAAGTGGCGGAAAATCGTCAAAACAAAACAAATGTTCGATATGTTTATTTCTACCAGACAACTTCAATTTGGTTGCAGCAACCAAATTATGGTGTTAAAATTTAGAAGAAGGGTAGGAATTAAATGACAAAAGATATTGGGTGGGATTCAGACCATGACATGAACAAAGTCAATGCCGTGAATGATGGTAAAATAAATGAGACTCAGGGAGATATGATGAAGGCTATCCTTGTTTTTTGCAAGTACTTTTTGGACAAAGGGGGAATTCTATTATGAAATAAACACCACAGCATCTTATATATTATAGTCTAACCTATTGAAAAGGTAAAGAATGGACTATGATTTAAAAGTAATTAAGACCTTGGAGAGGGCCTTTAAAAACTACTACTATATAATACGAGGAACGTGTGATTATTAACTTCTTAATTATCATACAAGAATAGGGATGAATTATATTGAAAATAAGGTATGGGATAAAGCGTTTGATACAGTTTTTAGGGCGGCATCTGATGAAATAAAAGCGATTCTTGATGAAAAAAATCTGCAAAAATTATTATTGCAAAGTTTCAGTGTTTATATTAACTTGGAAGAGATAAGAAATCCTAAGGCAAAACCCAATTGCCATATAAATAAAAGGCTGATTATGTCCGTAAAAAAGAGCATGATACTTCCGAATTTCACAATAGAAGAATTAGAAAAAAATCTTAAAGAGATTTTTGACGAATGTATCATAACAGATGATAAAGATAAGGCAGCCAATATAAGAAGAATGATATGTTTTCAGTACAAAATAAGTGTTTGTGATTATATGACATTAAGTCAAGTTGATGATGATATCCACTCCTTAGAAAATACAACAAAACAAGCAACATCTGAAATAAATAAGAAACTTGATAATATTAAGGAAATACAGAAGAAAATAAATTCAAAACTTAAAATGTTACCACAACAACAAATCATATTTATAGATGAATTAGATAATAGTAGATTTTATTGTTATATTTCAATGCAATTAACCCAAGAAATAGATGAGGATTTAGCAAGAGACATTGCAGACCATACATATTCTGAAGAAGAAATATATACTGATGAACAAGGATTTACAAATCTAAACTTGAATTTTGAAGAACCAATAGCACAGGTTGATTTAAAAGAGTATTTAGTATATATAGATCAAATATTAAGTGGTGAGAACATTGGAATTTTAAGAATAACATCACATTTTTAAAGACAAAAACTACTAGAGTTAAATCAAGGTAATGAGCGATAAGAATTCTGCAGATTATATGGTGCAGATTTATAAGGAACATGACTTTATTGAATAAAGTGAGCGTATAATTATAAAATCAACTTATGTGAAAGGATGAACATGGTAGAAATTATCAGAATTAGTTCGACTTGGCCCCCAGCTTCAGAAGTATATAAGAATAAGATTATAATATATAATGACAATTGGAATGATTATGGATACCACACATTGTTTCATATGTTATTTTGTGACGAACGTGGTAAGGTATGCGAAATTGGTTCATTGAAAATTTATAATAGAGCATGTTTATGAATTGTTTAGTGGGCATTTGAGTCTGGATGCAAAAATATATTTGAAAACATTATACCGAGGAAATCATAATGATTAATTTACCTATATTGCGACAAAATGATCGTGTAATATTAAGCGACATTAGTGGTAGCAAGCACGAACCAGCAAAGACTAGTTTGCTAAATGTATACAATAATATTTTGGATGATTATCTAAAATATTATAAGAATAGACATAATCTCGAACGATTAGCTGTTGATATGTCTATTGATGAAGATGCATCAAAATATTTGCGGGCTGCATATAAATCGGGAAAAGCGATAGATTCTGTGAAAGCAAAGATAATGGAAATAATGCCCCCTGCTATAAAAGAAAAATGTCCATATTGTATGCTTTCTGAACCTGGAACATTTGATCATTATGTTGGAAAAGGACAATTTCCGGAATATTCAGTATTGTCAAAAAATCTTGTTCCTTGTTGCTCAAAATGTAATGGTAAGAAAGGGGAAAAATTTCTTACGTCGAACGGAAAGAGAATCTTTATTTCTTTCTATTTTGATGAACTTCCGAAAAACTCATTTTTGGTAGTTGAATTAGATATAGATGGTGCTGTACCATATATTAAAAATATGTATACAAATTCAAATACGGGTAAAGATATTGATGAAATAATAGAAACACATTTTGATGAATTAGAATTGTTTGAAAGATATATGAACCCAATGTCTAATAAACTTTCGCTTCTTGTAAAAAGAATTGAGGGTTCGAAACAAGTCAGGGATGAAATTATTGAAATGCTTACAAATGAAATTGTTGCATTGGAAAAAATATATAGTTCAAGTTATTGGGAATGCAGTTTATATAGAGCTGTAGTTTGTAATGAGGATATATTAGAATATCTTGAAAATATTGCACAAAAATGAGATTGTGAGTCTCTGATTTTCAAAACATGCTGCCCAATGGGCAGCATTTATTAAAATACAAGGTACTGATGATTACGTACTTACACTTCATTGTCGGGAACCTTCTAGCCGCTTTTTATATGTTCCCACTACTTCACGTACGCTCCTTTACTGTTACATATTAAACCAGAAAACTTTATTGCTTATTATTACTTCACATCTGTTTTCTAACTTTGGGCATAAATCGGGCGTAAAGTAGGCGTAAATTCTATCCACGCTCCAATTCCAATTTCTTCACAATCTGCTCTGGTGACCACACCGAAAGTTCTGCACGTTTATAATCAGCAGCATTTCTTGTCACTATCCCATCCATCTCATTTAAGTAAGCAACCGCATACTGTACAGAATCCTCAAAATCAGACCACTCTAATTCTAATGCTTCTGCAATTTCCTGTTCCGTTACACAGGCAATAGATACAATACTCAAGAGGGTTTTTATCATATTTCTAACTATTGTTTTATCCCTTAGCTGACGATAAGCAATATAATATATATCTGTTATCGCAGATGCCGAAATATATTCTTTAACCTCTGCTCTGTCAGATAAATTCAACACTTTTGCTGCTTCATTGCAAAAAGGCTCTCTATTCAGTAACAAGTCTAATACAACGTTTGTATCAATCAACAGCTTCATATTTTCTCAGCCTTTCTTCTCTGTAATCTTCTAAAGTCATATTATTATCGTTTGGAATAATTCCAATCAATGACTGAACTACTGTAGATACGTCTGCTGTTTTTTTTACTTCCTCCGAATTTTCCTCAACCGGAAGCACAATCACTTCTAATTTTCGATTTCGAAATGTTTTCGGAAGATTCATAAAAGACATAAGGCTATTGGCATCTACAACTTTTCTTACAACTTCCATATCAGCACCTCCTATTTACTCTTATTTGATATTATTATATGCTATCTGCACACTTTTTACAATCATAAAGTCCAATCATTATTCTTCTCCAAAAATGGAATTTACTCCCACACAGTAAAGGTTTACTCTTTATTGTAAAATATAAGCTAACATCTTTATTTCTTCTGGTACCCCGATGTAAAAACGAGATTAAGAAAAGGAGATTCTTACATATGAATACATTATTTACTATAACAGAACACTATTTGGAATACTGCGAAGCTCAAAAGAGGCTTGATAAGAAAACACTAAAGGCGTATCGCACCGATTTAAGCCAATTTGTTTCGTTTTTCAATAATGCTTGCATACATACCATATCTATATCTGATATTGAAAAATATATAGGATATTTGCACCAAAATTTCAAACCCAAAACAGCAAAAAGAAAGCTTGCATCAATAGCATAGAAGGGGTCAGGTACTGTTAACGCATCTGTATTCTTATATCCACAGCACCCACACAACTGACTGATCGCATAGAATGTATCACCTTTATATACTGACGATTGTGTTGGCTAACTTGAAAAAGTAAATTCCAGTGCAGAAGTAAATTCCACATTCATTTAAAAGTTCTTGATTTTCTAAGAGTTTTATAAGCTCAAAACGCTTATTTCTGTTATAATAGGAGTAACTTCGTAAGCGCTTAGTATTTCGACGGATTGTGCCAGCCTAAATTTTCATCCATAATCATTGGTAGGAAATGCAAGCACTTCACTCTTATTTCGTTTGCTAGATTTGATAGATGCAAGCATTTCACTTCATTTATTACTGGAGGAGTTACAATGCGAACATCAAGAGTTAGTGCCGAAGACCAATACCGATTAATCATGGAGTGCCGAAGAAGCGGCCTGTCAGACCAGCAATGGTGCATGAATCATGACATAAAGCCCGGAACATTCTATAACTGGGTAAAACGTCTCCGGCAAAAAGGCTGCCAAGACATTCCGGCTGCTATAGGCAGAACCGTTAGAAATTCTATTTCCCAGGAAGTTGTAAAAATCGAGAGAAACCAGTCTGCTGTGTCACAGCTGGCGGATATCCCACTTGGACCAGTTCCGTGTTCTATGGAACTGACGATTGGAAATGTAAAACTTACGATTTCTAACGGGACAGATCCGATGCTTCTTGCTCAAACCATTAAAGTTTTATTGGAGTTCGCATGCTAGGGGACATTACGGTCGCTGATGAAATTGACATTGTGACCAATTATACCGACATGCGAAAATCGATTGATGGACTGTGTGCCATTATTGAAAATCAGCTAAACATGAATCCTCGCTGCAGTGCGCTATACCTGTTCTGCGGGAAACGCTGTGACCGAATCAAGGCACTTTTATGGGAATCGGATGGCTTTGTCCTTCTTTATAAAAGAATCGAAGTGAAGGGACGATTCCGCTGGCCAAGAAACGCACAGGAGGTGCGTCAGCTTACCTGGCAGCAATTCGACTGGCTGATGTCCGGACTGGAAATCGAACAGCCGAAAGCCTTCAAACCAACAGATTAATCGTTGAAAACTTCCGTAAATATAAAGTGTACCCTTTGTCAAGGACACTATGAGTTTTTCCTTTTCAGATTTCTATTATATATTTGTTTGTTGTGTAGAGGCATCAAAGTGATGCCTCTGATTGATGGTTTTCACCTTTTGCTTTAGGGATTATCAGTGGATAAATTCCTGTTGTCAGATAT